>Ga0210394_10005093_pt1 | contig 14890 bp, 7 predicted proteins | sample IncBWC12MmetaG_FD_160121 | JGI IMG/M metagenome (GOLD analysis project Ga0210394, IMG submission 160121) | Forest soil microbial communities from Barre Woods Harvard Forest LTER site, Petersham, Massachusetts, United States - Inc-BW-C-12-M | ecosystem: Environmental > Terrestrial > Soil >... | reverse complement strand
CTGCCAGCCCTCTACCGCCGCGCAATATTTTCATCTGTTGCGCCGCCAGGCGCTTCGCCGCTGGCGCAAACCGCTCGTCGTGTTTACGCCGAAAAGCATGCTCCGTCGGCCCGAATCGGCCTCCTCCCTCGCGGAGTTTGCGGAAGAGCGCTTTCTGAATGTCGTCCCGGAACGCGAGATCCAGGATGTGCGGCGAATTTTGACCTGCACCGGAAAAATCGGACACGAGCTTCGCGCGGAGCGCAAGCGTCGCGGCGATACGGAAACCGCCGTCGTTTTTCTCGATCAGCCTTATCCGTTTCCTGAAGCCGAACTCACCGCCGAGTTCGTGCGCCACACGCAAGCGAGAGAAATCGTTTGGGTGCAGGAAGAGCCCGCCAACATGGGCGCGCTTTTCTATGTCGTGCCGCGCATCCGGGAACTCGCTGGGGATGTGCCGGTCCGTTCGATCAAGCGCTCGGCTAGCGCCAGCCCCGCCACCGGTTCGGCGAAAGCTCACGATCTGGAACAAAAAACCCTGCTCACTTTGGCCTTCACGACGTCGGAAAATTAGTTCGTCTCTTCGCACCTCATCTCGCCGCTTCGCTGGACAACCTCGTGCTCTCGCTGTAGCGTATCGGTTTCGTCCCCATGTCCCGTCAGGTCATCAAGCGCCGCTCGCGCGGCTTCATCTGCGTCAACGCGCATCCGGAAGGCTGCCAGTTGAATGTCGAGCGGCAGATTGCTGTCGCCGAGCAGGCGCCACCCGGCCGCGAACGCGCTCCTCGCAACGTTCTGGTAATCGGTGCCTCCACAGGCTATGGGCTGGCCTCCCGCATAGCCGCCGCGTGGGGCTATGGCGCGCGCACACTCGGCGTCTTTTTTGAACGCCCGCCGGACGAAGACAAAACAGCGACGGCCGGCTACTACAATACGGTTGCTTTGGATCAGCGCGCTCGGCGCGATGGGCTTCTGGCCGCTCACATCAATGGCGACGCCTTTTCCGATGAGTGCAAGCGCCAGGCAATCGAAATCGTCCGCCGCGAATTGGCGCCACTCGATCTGATTATCTACAGCCTGGCATCGCCAAAGCGTGTGCATCCGCGCACCGGAACCGTATACAGTTCCGTGCTCAAGCCTGTTGGCCAGCCTTATTCCAACCGCACCATCGAGCTCGATTCCGAAAAAGTGGTGAATGTCACGCTCCCTCCGGCAAACGAAAAGGAAATTGCCGACACCGTGGCGGTCATGGGAGGCGAGGATTGGCGCATTTGGATTGACGCTCTGGCGCAAGAAGGTCTTCTTGCCCCTGGCGTGCGCACGCTGGCCTATTCCTACATCGGCCCCGAAACGACCTGGCCCATCTACCGTGATGGCACCATCGGTCGCGCAAAGAATGACCTCGAACAAACTGCTCGCTCGCTGGACGCCTCCCTCTCACCCAAATTTGGCGGCGGCGCGCTCATCTGCGTGAATAAGGCCGTCGTCACACAAGCCTCCGCCGCAATCCCTGTCGTGCCCTTATATATAAGTTTGCTGCTCAAGGTGATGAACGAAAAGCGCCTCGAAGAGGCGCCGATCGATCAGATGTGCCGCTTGTTCTCCGATTTTCTGGCAACGAATGCCGAGCCCAAAACCGATGACGCCGGTCGATTGCGCCTCGACGATCGCGAGATGCGTACGGATGTGCAGGCCGAAATCGCGCGGCTCTGGCCTCAGGTAACCACCGAAAATCTACGCGCCCTCACCGATTTCGCAGGATTCCAACGGCAATTTCGTAATCTGTTTGGCTTCGAGGTGGAAGGAGTCGATTACGAACGCGCGGTCGAAACCAATACCGAATTACCTCCGGAAAGTGAGCGCGGCTTGTCCGCGTAATTCTCGGCTGTTGCTCGAATCTCTTCCTCAGTGTGCGACGATACCTTCGCGGCGCCTCGGCTTGCGAATCACGAATACGAACGGGATCATGCACATGGTCACAATCGCGAGTACGTGGAAGTTGTCGATATAAGAGAGCATCGCGCTTTGCCGCTCCACCATTTGCTGAAGCAAGCCATAGGCTTGCCTGGTCGCTGCCGGCCCGCTCCCCGCTCGCAAAGCGCCGGAGGCCCCTTGCAACATCTGCTGAACGCGCGGATTTGCCGGGTTCAAATGCGCGGATAGTTGCGCGCGATGGAATTGCTCGCGCCGGGCGAGCATGGTGGTAACGAAAGATATTCCTACGCTGCCGCCAACATTGCGCGCGAGATTGATCAATCCCGAAGCGGCGTTATTCTTCCCCGGCGGCAAATAAGAATAGGCCACCGTGTTGATGGGCACAAATAGGCATGCCAGCCCCATTCCCTGAATGACTCGCGCCAGAGCGGCGGTCTGGAAGTCGATTTGCAAATTGAAATGCGTCATGTAGAAAAGCGCAAGGGCCAACATAGTTAAGCCGAAAACCATGATCCTGCGCGGATCGTACTTCGACAAAAGAAATCCTACGATCGGCATGGATGTCAGAATCACCAGGCCCCCCGGCATCAGGGCAAGTCCGGCCTTTTCCGCCGTATATCCCAGCATCGTTTGCGTAAAGAGCGGCAAGAGCAGCGTCGTGCCCAGCAGAATGAACCCGAGCATGAACATCATCGAATTCCCGATGGCAAACGAGCGGTCTCGAAAGAGTCTCAAATCGATGATCGGATGTTCCGTCTTCCATTCCCAAACAACGGCGGCGACCAGCGCCGCAGCGGCGACGACGGTAAGAATCAAGATCATGTGCGATTCAAGCCAGTCTTCCCGCTGTCCCTTATCCAGCACTACCTGAAGCGCGCCCAGACCGAGCGCCAGCAATCCCAGGCCGATGTAATCGATCCTGATTCCCCCCTCGCGTCGCGCACCGCTTAAGTGCGGCGGATCTTTGATCACGCGAGAAGTCAGCAGCATGGAAATGATTCCGATGGGAACGTTGATATAGAAAATCCAGCGCCAGCTATAGTTGTCGGTAATGAATCCGCCCAGAGTGGGACCGATGGCAGGCGCGACTACCACGGCCATGCCATACACTGCAAAAGCCATGCCGCGTTTCTCCGGCGAGAATGTGTCGGCTAGGATGGATTGTTCGCTGGGCTGCAAGCCTCCGCCACCGGCGCCCTGTAGAACGCGAAATAGAATCAGCGTAGCCAGATTCGGCGCCAGTCCACAAAGAAATGAGCTGATGGTGAATACCGCCACACACGACATGTAGAAGCGCTTGCGTCCGATCAGGGAGGAAAACCAGCCGCTCATCGGCAGCACGATGGCGTTGGATACGAGATACGAGGTCAGAATCCAGGTGCTTTCGTCAACGCCGGCCCCTAGTCCCCCTGCGATGTGTGGCAACGAAACGTTGGCAATGCTCGTATCGAGCACTTCCATGAACGTCGCCAGCGTGACGGTCAGCGCGATAAACCACGGATTGATCTCCGGAGGTACATAAACTTGCCTTGCCGGCAGTGTCGCTGCCGCCTCGCTCATTGCAGCCAGACCTTCGGTTCCACGGACATTCCCAAGCGGAGCAGGTGATCTTGATTCTGGCCGGAATCGAGCACGATTTTCACGGGAATACGCTGGACTACTTTGACGTAATTTCCAGTGGCGTTCTCCGGCGGCAAGAGGCTGAATTGCGCGCCCGTCGCGCCTGCCATGCTTTCCACGTGGCCTTGGTACTCGCGGCCGTAAGCATCAACCGCAATCGTCACGCGCTGGCCGACCTTCATCTTGCGCAGTTGTGTCTCTTTGAAATTCGCGGTGACCCATATATCGTCGAGAGGCACCACGGAGAGAAGTGTCTGGCCCGGCTGGACGTTCATTCCGACTTCAACTTTTTTGTTGACGACGCCAGTCACCGGCGCAGTCACCGTGCAGTACTGTAAATCTAACTGTGCGGCATCGAGTGCCGCGCGCTTCTGTTGCACGTTCGCAATTGCCGCTCGCGCCCGAGCCTGCGAGGCCGCCACCTGTTGCGGACCGGTGTGTGAATATTGCAGCGCTGCCTGCGCCGAACTGACGCGGCTCTCCGCCTGCGCAATCTGCTCTTGAGTTGCGGCTACGGCGGCGCGCGCGCTCTCTACCGCGGCCGCATTCGCCTTCGCCGTCGCGTTAGCCTGATCGTAGACTTGCCGGGAGACCTCGTCCTTTGCCAGCAGCTCACTGTACCGAGCCACATCGGCTTGCGCTCGCGCGTTATTGGCCTCTGCCTGCTGGAGTTGAGCGCGCGCGGAATCGAGCTGCTGCTTTGCCGCGCCGACACCCGCTTGAGATGCCTGCACATTTGCCTCCGACGTAGACACCTGCGTCGTTGTGCCGATCGTCTCGACCGGTACATTCAAGTTCATGGCTTGAGCAGTCGCCTCGGCATCGGCGAGTTCGGCCTTGGCGCGCTCGAGCGCCACCTGATAATCGCGGGGATCGATTTCTACGAGCACCGCGCCTTTTTGCACGGATTGATTATCGTCGACGTTTACCTTGAGCACGTACCCGGCAACTCGCGCGCTGACGCTGTTGATATGACCGTCCACCTGCGCATCGTCCGTAGCTTCGTAGGTGTTCAGATATCGCCATACAAAGAAGCCCACTACCGCCAGCGCAATCACCGCTCCCAGAGCGACCCAGCGAACCATCGAGCGCCTTTTCGTGGCCTCCTCTCGCTCTCTGGAGAGCTTCGGGCTTGGCATTGCGCCCGTTGCCGTGGCGGTCATATTCTCGGTCGGTACGTCTGCCCGATCTACCTGCGCCCCACCGACTTGTGTTCGTTCGGCCATGATCTACTTTCCCTTCCAGTATTGGCGGAAACCGCGCTCCGCAGAACCTGTCGCCCGTGCCAGCTCCACTCGCGCCAGATTGTAGGCATAAAGGCTGGAGATATAGGATTCATTAGCGCTCGCCACTGTTTCTTGCGCCTGCACCACTTCAATGTTGTCCGTAGCGCCGCTGGCAAAGCGATCCCGCGCTTGCGTCAGCGTCCGCTCGGCCAGATCCACGTTGCTCGTGGCCACAGAAACCTGATCGGCGGCCGCTTGCAGGTCGAGCAGGCCGTCGCGCACGTCCTGTTCGATCTGTGCTTTTATATTCTCTGCCTCCTGCTGGCTGCGATTCAGTTCTGCCTGGGCGACTAGAGCATCGCCGTGGGCTCGTCCGCCGGTGAAAATGGGTATGCGCAGCGCGGCATAAGTCGTGAAAGTGCCGAGCATGGTTGACGGCGTTGCACCGATGCCACCGTAGTCGGCGTAGATCGAGAGGGAGGGAATGTGCTCTGCCGTGGCCGCCCGTGTCATCTGTTCCGCTGCGCGAACCTGCGATAGAGCCGCTTGATAGTCCGCGCGGCTCTTCAGAGCTTGCTCCAGGCTCTCTTCCACCGTAATTGGTTCAGGAGCCTCGTAGGGAATTTTCTCCGTGAGGGTAAAGTCCTGTGCGAGTGGCAGGCCAACCGTGCGGGCAAGCGCCAGTTTTTGTTTCGCAAAATCATTCCGCGCGGAAATCAGTTGCTGCCGCCGGCTCTGGAGTTCCACTTGGGCCCGCAGCACATCGATTCCCGCAGAGATGCCCACGTTTCTCATATCTAAAGCCTGATTGTAGAGCGCTTGCGCGCTTTGGACTTGAGCGTCGGAGGTATCCACTCGTGCTGCAGCCGCAATGGTCTGAAGGTACGTGGCGCCCACTACCAGCACCACGGCCTCGCGCATGTCCTGATAGCTGAGCTTGACGGCGGTTGCATTCTGCCGCGAGGAGCGTTCGCTGGCAAGCAGGTTCAAATCCAGCAGCGTCTGCGAGAAGGAAAGCCGCGCGTCAAAATATCCAAAGGGCCCCACAAGCAGCGGAAAACCTGGAAATCGGCCGGCGATTTTCAAGAATCCCTCCGCTGCCAGGTTAACTTTCTGCGCGCTCTCCGAAATCCTGGCGGAGAAGTCCGGCAAGAGCGGGCTGCGCGCCTGCCAGAGCTGCCCGTGCGCGGAAAGTTGCGCATCGTCTGAGACCAATATTCCGAGATTCTGGCGCAGGCCGCGCTCAATCGCATCGGCAAGGGAGAGCGAAATGGGCTGCGGACTCACTGTCCCCGTCGGCACGCTGCCAAGGATCTGATTCTGAGTTGAACTTTGCCGTAGTGCGGGAGAGCTCCCGCCGCCGGCAACGTAATTCTGGTCGGGCGCCACGGTCTGGGCGGAGGCGCCAACTGCAGTGAGCATCATGTAGACAACTGTCGCGATCACTTTGCGTCGATCCATAGGCCTCTCATCTTTAAATCGGTCATACGGCTCGGCTTACCGAAGCTGGGAAGCGGTGACACCCTTAGATTACAAAAGCCTGCGGGAAGGTACAAACTCTATGGTAGAACGCGGCAGATATCTCTCGCCTTATGCGGCACTTAGTGCTCATCCCATATCTCAGATTCCTGGGGTTTCGATGGTATACCACGCCGCGATACAAGCGCCTATAGGAATAGTGGGCTCACTCACTTCAAGTAAACTTTTAGCTTCCTTCCCGACTGAAAAAGGGGCAGTATAGCGGCTCCTTTTTTGGTTCCTAAGTTCTGGAGGCGAAGTTGAATAAGCAGTCGTGGCTTGTTTGGCGGAACCGGCTCACATTCATTCTTCCGATAGCCGGCGGACTGATTGCGGCAGCAGTGGGAATCCGCATGCTGATTCTCACGGATTTTTCTAATTCCGGCTGGGAGTTCATGGGGCGTTGCGGAGCCGACGCGCTAGGATTCTTTCTGGTCGCCGGCATTTGCTGGGTGAAGGCGCACCCCGAACTCGACAGCCAGGACCAGGACTAGGCAAGACTCCTTTTAGGCGCGACCCAGGCGCCTGTCGTTCTGAGAGTAATCCCGTTTCAAAATCAGGAACGCGCGGGTTGGCGTGCCACAGGTTTGTGCGCCTGTCAGTTCCCTCCAGGGTTCTTCTTGGCCTTCGACCCGTTCGCGGCTCCGTTGGCGCCGTTGACACTCGATCGCTCCGATTGCACCGGGTGCCCCTTGCCGCTTAATTCATCCACCAGCGAAGTCGCGCCGTAAATATCCCGCAGCGCCTCTAAAATCCCGCGCGAATCGACGTGGACGGAGCGGCCGATCGTATCGTCGTAGACGAAATCCCACGGCAGCGATTGAATATCCCCATCGAAAATGATGCCCACCAATTCGCCGGCCCTATTCAGCACCGGGCTGCCCGAATTGCCGCCGATGATGTCGGCGGTTTCGACGGCGTTCAGCGGCGTGTCGAGCTTGATCTTTGATTTTGCGCTCACCCAGCTCGGGGCCAATTCGTAGGGATCTTTGTTTCCATGATCCGCGGCGTGCTGGAAGGCGCCGCGGAAAGTGGTGAAGTAGGGCAGCTTCGTTCCCTTGGGCGTGGTGCCCTCGCCGTTTTCCGTGTAGCCGCGAACCACCCCGTAGCTCAGCCGCAGCGTGAACGTGGCATCCGGATAGGTTGCTGTGCCTTCGGTGGCAAAGCGAATCTTCGCCACGGTCGCGCCATCCTGCCGCACCACCGCATCGACCTGATCGTCGTATCGCTTCCGCACTTCGCGCGACTCCGGCTCGATCTGCTGCATGAGCTTGATCAGCGGATCGGTGCTCGCGTCGATGGCGGCCTGTCCGCCTTCGTAAAGCTGTTTGCGCACGGCGACGTCATCGAGTTTGGTGTTGTCGATCGACTGCTGCCCGAGTTCGGCGGGCGCTTTCCCGCCCAAGACCTGCTTGACGAGCGCATCATCCGGCATCTTTTCCTGCATCTCCGCCAGTGAATCCGAAAGCTCCAGGCCCTCCAGAGACTTATAGATCGGCGCGGTGGAGAAAAGGTCCTGCTCGAGAGACGGCAAGGCGGAATCGCGATATTCGCGCAGCCGATCGGCATTGGGTTTGGGGCGCTCTTCGGCGGCGCGCACCAAAATACGCGCATAGGCCGCCAGCTCTCCGCTAAAGCCGGCGCGACGCTCGAAATAGGTGAGCGGCAGATAGAACTGCTTTTCGGTGTCCATGGCCTTGGCGATTTCACCCCAGGGATCGCCGAATTCCTTTTGCTTCGCTGCATCGGAGGAGACGGCCTGGCGCATCTTGCTCTCTTCCGCGGATTTCTTGGTCATGATCGACATATCCTTCAGGCCGGACTCATAGCCTCGAATGGCCTTCAGCGAATTTTCCACGCCAAAAAGATCTTCGTGCGCAATCTTGTCGTTCTCCGCGGATTCGGCGGTGAATTTCTTGAGCAATTGGTCGCGCCGCGCGAGCCGCTCCAGCACCAGCGGATAGCCGAGGTCGCGAAGAAATTCGAGTTGCGCCATCGTGTTCAGCCGGCCCGTGGAGCCGGGATTCCCGGAGACAAAGATCAGATCGCCTTCCTTGACGCCGGCCGGGGACCATTTCAGGTAATTATCCAGATGCACCGGCTTATCGTTTTCGTAGATGCGGAAAAAGCAGACGTCCAGATCGTAGCGCGGATACTCGAAATTATCGGGATCGCCGCCGAAAAACGCGGCCTGGAATTCTGGCGCGAAAACGAGGCGCACATCGGTGTACTTCTTATATTTGTAAAGGTGATACATGGCGCCGGAATAGAAGGTGACCACGTCGCAGCGCAACTTCGTTTCGGTGGCGCACTGCTGTTCGATGGTGGACATGGCGGCGCGCTGCGCTTGCCCCTGATCGGCAACGGACATGCCGGGCTTCACGGCGGCGTTCACCTTCGCGGTGACGTCCTCAATCTCTTCGAGAACGTTCAACTCGAGGTCGGGACACTTGGCCTCTTCGGCCTCGGTTTTGGCGTAAAAGCCGCTCTTGAGGTAGTCCTTGCCCCCGGTGGAAAGCTGCTGGATGCATTCCGAGCCGACGTGATGATTCGTGAACGTGAGACCATCCGGCGAAACGAACGAGCCCGAACCGCCCACATTGAAGCGCACCGACGAAAGCTGCGTGTGCTGCAGCCAGGATTTGGTCAGATCGAAGCCATACTTCGATTTGAGCTGCTGCGTGGGGGGCAGGTTGAAAAGCCACATACCCTCGTCCGCGGCGGCGATTCCCGCCAAAGCTAAAAGAGCGATAACAATCAGGATCGGGCGTCTCATAATGCACCTCTTGCGTCGAAATTCGTTTTGCTGCGAAAGTCCGCGCTGCACTCTATCCATCGAGCATACCGCCGGCCCGCTCGCGACGAAAGCGGGTAATGCGGGAGCTTGGCGCCTGAAAAATGGGATCGGGATGGTACCCCTCCCCCCTGGTGTTTTTGCGTAAGTGCGCATTCTGCTCGAGTTGCACGCGTTGGTGTACGGGCTTCCGCCGCATTGGAATTGCGCGACGGAAGCGGGATTTAGCGCAGAGCTCACGGATGGGGCGAGAGCGCGGATGCGGGAGGCGTCTCTGCGGACAACAGGGACGTTCGTGGTGGCTGCCGAAAACAAATTTTGTAAGTGCTGATTCCAAACGGTTTTAAGTCTAATAAAAATGGAAGTGCAGATTCTGCGGGAGTTGCAGGCACGATTTGTGTAAGTGCAGATTGGAAAGAACTTGTTGGCGAAGTGCAAGTTTGTGGCTCTGGTAGAGCTGCTTGTTAGGCAAGAGCGCGGGGGAATTCGCCGAAAGGCATCAGCGGGAAAATGCGCGTTTGAGTGCTCGTCGCGACCGGAAATCGCAAGCGCACGATTTCCGGGAGAAAGAGATTCCCGAGACGCTGCGCTCAGAATGACGGCGGGTGGGTTAGGACGGGACTCCGTGGCAGGGGCACGCGCGAACATGGCGTATCGTATACGAGTGGTAAACAAAATTCAATAGAATTGTTTACTGGAAAGCTATTCGAATGGGATTGTTCGAAGGGATTATGACTGATGCGCAGCAGCAGCAGGGCGGCGAATGAGTGCGAGCGGCCAGGACTCGCCAGAATCGAGCGTGGGATGTCTGTGCTCGCTATTCGGCTTCCCACGCTCAAGGCGCCAAACTTCGATCCGCCCCAATACGGCAAAAGCTGCGTCTTTTCGGGCGTTGTCTTTCATTGCCATATCGAAGAGCTTTCGCCTTAAACCGTTCGAAGCGCGAGGCTCCAGACTGTAGACGTTGGTGGCATCGCCGTACGGGCGTTTCTCCATGCAGAAGTCCTCGATCGCGCGCCACAGGTCATAGTGAATTGCGGGAGTGGAGTCATCGCGCATGAGCTTGAAGCCCTCGATTAGGGCTTCCTCGGTCCCAAACCGGGCAATGATCTTTGTGAGCAGTAGCCTTCGTGAAGCAGACAACTGCATATCGCAAAGCGTGAAAATGCGCTCCTTAAGCGAAACTTTCACATCAGCCAGAGCCGCAATCCGCGTCGCCAAAACATCATATTCATGAGTGTCTTGGAAATTCACTTCTGACTCAAAAACATGAAGGTCCGGGTCTATAAAACTCATGAGGATCTCTTCGGCTTCAGCACCGCCTATCGCGGCGATGGCAATGATCCAGTCTTTTGCGATTTCTTTGACTCCACTGCCGTCGTTGCCTGCAAGCTCCCGGAGGAAAATCAGAGCATCTTGATTTCGACTCGCCCCCAGCGCCGCTACGAGTGGCTGGAGTTCGAACTTCGGAAGTCGTACTTCCGAAAGTATTTCACGGATTCGATTGATGCCACTCGCGGGGTCATCCACAAAAGGCAATACAGAAAGACACTGCACCAAAAGCCAGCGGTTCTGGTTGTGGTTATTCAGGTCCTGCCGAGCTTCAGCGATGGCCGGTTCAAGCACCTGAAGCGTTTGCTCCGTCGGCAATCGAGCGCCACCAAACAGAAGCGCCTCAAGTCCCCCAACCCGCGCACCCGCATCCCACTTACTTGGAACCGAAAGGGCTTCTAAAACGAGATCGCGCGAGCCCCGCGCGTCTAAATCGGCCAATACTTTGGCTACTGGCTTGAACCAATATCCCATCGCCGCAGCGCCTGTTCTGAGGCCTCGCATTACGGTTGTGATATGGTCTCCGATCACGGTAGCGAAGCGCCTCCTGCGCTCCTCATCGAATTCGTTTCGAAGACGTCCGGCACGCGCCTCCCAAACACGGTCATAGTTTTTCGACGTTCTGGGGAATTCCGTGTCGAGTGGTTTGTTTCTTGCGAGAGTTTCCAAAGCGACGGCACAGTAGCCCTCGTATTCCTGTTCGGCCAGTAGGCTCAGAAGGATCTCCGCTGCGCGCTCGGAATCCAGCGTGGTAACGGCGCGCACGTACCAATTTGTGTAGCTCACGATTCCGCCATCTGCCATGGGACTTCTGTCGCCTCTTAAACGAGCGGCGCGCCCTACCCTCATCCGTTGAAGATCGGCGCGGATTAGATTCAGCAAATCATCCATATCCTCGGGTTCGCCGACCCTTGATAAAGCAGTTGCCAGATACGATTTCAGCTGGCCGGAGAAATCGTCTTGGGCTAAAACGAACGGCAGCGACTTTTTCAGATATTCCCGTAAGCGGCCACGGAGATCGTCCTCCAATTCGGTTCTCAAATCGGCGTCTTCTGAGCTGAACCGACCGATCACTTCAAGCAACTCTGTCAGCTCTGTGAGATTTAGGTGCCCCGCCAGCAGCGCCGAAAGGCCCGCGATTGCCGCGTTGGGCGGGATATTTCGAAAAACATCTTCTAGTTGCCTCAGAATTGCATGTTGCGGGAGGTCGTACCTACTCTCGCCCGCTAAGATCTCTGTTCTTATCGCGCACATTTTCTCAAAGACAGCTGCGGCAAACGATGGATCAGGGTTAATCGTCAGAAGAGTTATTGAAGAGGACTTTTGGGGGTGTCCCAACTCTCCGCTGCTCGCGGCGGCAAATAATTCGTCCCGTAAGCTGTCAGGTATGCTGGTGATAAGCTTAGCCCAGCTATCACCCAAGATAGTGCCGTCCGCCATACGCGTTGCTATCCAGGAGCTGACCCAGTCTGGGTCTTCTGCTCGAATGACGTTGAAGAGGTCGTTCATAAGGATGCTGTCGGGAAAATCGAGTCTGGGGGGATGCCATTGATCCAGTTGCGATTTTAGGTTCGCAGCTGAAGTAGCATCGCCTAACCTGAAAGCCTCGAGCAAGAGCCGTAGGCGGCTAATAGAATCGGGGCTGCGCTCGACGAGTTTCCGATAAGTTTCTATCGCGCGTCTCCGCAGGCCGTTCGGAATCAGGCTCGCAGTTAACTTTTGAAGGACCGTTTCGAATTCGTCGTCATTTAATGATGCTAGAATCCGTGCCGCGTCCCTTTCGGGTCCAACATGGCATAGCATCTGGACGGCTTCCGCTCTTACAGCTGGACTTGGGTCGATGCGCGAGAACTCCTCCACCAAGCGTGGGCGCCATCGCCTCAGCGTAACCTCATGAAGGAACTCGATGCGGCTCGCGTCCGTCCATCCGCTGACAACCTTTCTCCAATCCGGACCGAGGATGGATGGATCAAATCCTCGCCCGGCCCTATACGTCGCCAGACGAACCTGCTCGTCATCATTGATCAATAGTGGCATCAGAATATCGTTGAAATCCGGAGAGCCCGTTGCAAGCATGCCCGCCAAGGCGCAGTGCTTGTGGTTGTGATCGGGAATTTGAAACCACGATCTCAAAGCGTCGCTCACGGCCGTTCCGACTTCCTTCCAGACTACCGGACCACAAAGCTTCGAAAGTTCTGCGGCAAAGACCGGGTCCACGCCGAGCGCCATCTCGATCAGAAGTTTCCCCGTCCTGACCCCCTCGGAGCGCGTGGGTTCCGCAGATGCATTTCGACCGATTTCCTCTGCGACCATTCGTAATGGTTCATCCCAGGAAGGCTCATTAATATAGCTTGCGACGAAGTTCTGGCACGCCCGCGCATCCCGATTAGCGCACTCGCCAAGGGCCTGCAGTAATACCAGAGCAGCGAAGAATTCCTGAAACTGTTGATGTGCGAAGCGATATGCCGTCGCTGGATAATCTCTCTTCTCCAAAATGTGGTGAGCGCATAGTGCATTCAGGACCGAGGCTGGCTCGGGAACAATGCTGATCTGCCCGGCGGCACGCAGCCGCTCACTAAATGCATTAACAGCAGTTCTGGCTTCAGGTTCCGGCATCGTCACTTCAGACCGCTTCCCCATGTGCAGTGCCAAGGCACCCAAGTACTGGCGCGCGTGGCCCAAGAGCGGCACAGTGCGAAGTGCGCTCTCATGCTCCGCCTTCTCTTCCAGGAGGCTTAGTGTGGCGTCGAGAACGCCTATTTTTGTGGCAGGTATGGTTTGGCCTGCTTGGAAAATCGTGGTCACTTCAGAGAGGATCAAGGGTATTCGCGTTAACTCGTCTAGGGCTGAATTTTCCTCAATTAGTGACTTCAGTTCGTTGGCCCGATTTCCCAATGATTGCTCGATATATTCGTTTCGCTGGTCGCGTATAAGGGGAAGAATCTCGAATCGAAAGGCGCCGGCCAGCGGTGGCGAAATATAGTGGTTTCGAGTTGCCACGATGATTCCGGCGGAAGGGAACCCTCGCTCGAGTTGACGCAATGCAATCACGGATCGCTCCGATTGATTTTCGGCGACCTCGTTCCAGCCGTTAAGCAGGAAGGAAATATTCTTGGATTGAGCGAGCCTGGCGAGATCAACAGCGCCAATGCTATGACGACGAAACGAGGGTGCTAGCGAAATAAATTCCAGAATTTCGCGGCTGGATGTTATCCATTCCGGCAGGTCAACTAAGAGCGGCAGGTCGCCGGCTTCAAAGCTTTGGTGCGCCAACTGGGCCAGGGTTGTAGTCTTACCGCGGCCGGCAGGGGCCTCTACGGTTATGCGGCGGCTTTCTCGCAAGAAAACACGGATATCGTTTAGGGATACGACGTCTCCGTGACCGCCCTCCTTCAGCCTGACCATTAGAAGTGCAATTTGCGGTCTTGCAGCTAACTGGTGCTGTTCAAGCGAGGCAATCGTCTCGGAGATCGCTTGCCTCGCCCGCTCGGCGAGATCTCGTACGTCAGGCTCGATTTCGACGCTGATTCCGAGGTGGCTGGCGCAGAGGGAGGCATTCGCGGGAAGCCATAACGATGTTATGAGGTCTTCTCGAGATACAACGACTAGAGAGCGGTGAAATTCCTGCCGAACCTTGTCCGCCCAGCCGTCAGCCTTTTTCCTGGTGACCACCTCCGGTGTGCTGAAAATTACGGTTTCCAAATCCGGGAAGTGCCTGCGGGCTTTGGTGATGTCCGCTCTTATTTTGCCAAGGCTGGCGGTCAACGAGCATGCGAGCCCGAGGCCCGATTTGTTTCCAAGCGCTGACCCGGGCGCATAAGCATCAAGGCCCGAGTCGCTCTTCCGTTCGTGGGCAATGAGCTGGGGCCATTTCTGCTTCGCGAGAACCACCGCAAGCGCTTGGAACCTCAGCCCCTCCTCGTGGGAGATGAGTTCGTCCAATGCCCTTTCGATATCGGTTCTTTGAATTGGCATAACCGTGCGAAGCTGCCTAGTAACTCTAGCGCCCGGAAAAGGCGGGCGCAATTGTGGCTGGGACGCGGCACACTCCGCCCGCCTTCGCGACTGCCTGCGGGAGCATGGGTGACCTACGACGGAGCGATTTGCCGGTACAGGACCAAATATGTGCGTTCGATGCGCTACATAGGGGAAGGACAGACTCGTGTCTACGGTCTTGCTTGTATTGTAGAGACAACCCCGCCTATCCAAACATAGCTGTCCGCACCGGAGCGAAACTCCTTCCAAAAAGTGCGGGGACATGGCCTTGTAATAAGGCCCGTAGAGGAGCGCTGCGAATCCACGCGGCGGAAAACTTCAGTGCGAATTAGTCATCACCTTCCTTGGCAGCTTAATTTAGCCGCGAAAGTCATCCTGTCCCGGATGCCGGTCAGTTATGACATTTGGAAAAGGGTTGGCTTTTTCAATCTCGGCGCGATGGAGCGCCCCGAATATGCGCTTCTCGTTTTTCGCAGGCATTTTGATTTTG
>Ga0210394_10005092_pt1 | contig 14891 bp, 10 predicted proteins | sample IncBWC12MmetaG_FD_160121 | JGI IMG/M metagenome (GOLD analysis project Ga0210394, IMG submission 160121) | Forest soil microbial communities from Barre Woods Harvard Forest LTER site, Petersham, Massachusetts, United States - Inc-BW-C-12-M | ecosystem: Environmental > Terrestrial > Soil >... | reverse complement strand
AGAGAGATATCGCCGTTTCCGATCGGATTGAGCTCGGTACCGTGCAGCAGATGTGGGTGTTCAGTGTGCCCGTGACAGGAACCCGAGATTTGGACGAGACAAGCAGCTGTCGCGGCGCTGCTCTTGGTGGTAAGCATCCCGCCAGGATGGTCCAGCGTCCTCGTGGTCAATTTTGACTAGCTTTCTGATACGAAAACCCCGCCCGATCCTGCTACTGCTTTTCGCCGTCACCACGAAGAAAAAGGAGCAGCTTGTTTAGGACGAGTCAAAGGATTTGAAAAAACCTGTGCCTTCGAGGACCCCTCATGGAAATCTCATTGCCGCGTCTTCCTGAACCGATAACTTTCCGTTTCTTCGCCGACTTCAATATCCAGATTCAGCCCAAGGAGATAGCTGGGTTCACGACCCAGCAGAACATTCTGCTGCGGACAATTGCAGCGTCTCCTGCAACGCTGCGACGGAAATAACGGAACTTGCTCAGTGCTGAAGAGCGGTTCATTCACGCGCTCTGGTGGAATCTTTGCTGCACGGAACTACGTGCACACATCACTACCGAGTTCCAGGGCGCAAATGGCTAAGGTCTGGAAAGACAGGCCTAACAAGGGGCTGAGACAGGCGCGAGCGCAATCAGTCTCCGAGAAAAGAGAGATAAGTTGCGGCAACAGGGAGAAAACCTTCTTGACGCGATCGCAGGTACGAAAGGATCAACTATCCTGTACGAGCGCCTTAGCTCAATCCAGTCGCAGATCCGCAGCATAAGTGAATTGTTTACGAACCAGAAGAGGAAGAGAGCTGCAACTCCGTCCGCAGTCGAACTGCAGGCGTTCCCGGGACGGAAACCGGAAGACTTGGAGTCCGCTATCGCATGTAATCCAGAAGTGGCGAAGTAGCTCAACCTGAAAGCGTGTCGGCAAACTCGTGATGGATCCTAGGTACACCTCGGATGGACCTACCTATGAGGTGAGGGGCGATGTTGGTCTGTTTTCCGGTTCTGACTGCAGCAATGACCGAGCTTTCGTGAAGCCTCGCTCCGTACGCCTCTCGACAGTGGCTTCCGTCGCGGCATAAGAGACACCCATTTAGAATAGACTGCTCGCCACGAAAACTACGCGCCGCATGCCCCTTGCGTTACTTGTCATCGATGCCGGCATCGCAGACAGGCTCTGAAGGGCCGTCTGAATCAATTTTGATCACCATCTGGTGCACATATTGCGCAAATGAAGGCGAAACATGCAAAGTACGTGTAGAATCAGTCCGGCATGCCGTACACTCTTAGTCTGCGCTCGGAACGGATTGTAAAGTTTCTGTTGGGCGCCGGATCCGCAACGGTCGAGGAAATCCTGGCCGTCGCTGGTTCGTCAGCGCCGAGCATTCGCCGGGACCTGGAGCGGTTGGAGAATCGCGGTCTGATTCGACGCACCCACGGGGGAGCTACGCTCGTTGAGCCGCTCCTTTACGAGCCCTTCCGCTACGATAGTTCCTTCCTCGCCCGCGAACAGCGAAATGCCGGCGAAAAGCGACGCATCGGCCTGGGTGCAGCGGAGCTTGTACTTGCAAAGGAAACGATCGGTTTGACTGCGGGCACGACCACCACGCATGTTGGCCGCAGCCTGCGCCATCGTGACGATATTAAGGTCATTACCAATGCCGTCAACATTGGCATGGAGCTCTGCAACCAGCCCGGAATTCGCACCTCCTTGACCGGCGGAGTCATGCCCTGGGCGTGGTCGTTTGCGCTCGTCGGCCATGCCGCTCTCGATTTTCTCGAGGACGTCTTCATGGACAAGGTGTTTCTCAGCGTGACCGGGCTGGACGCCGAACGCGGCGCCACTTCGCTCGAAATTGAGGAGGCGCTGGTTTACCGGAAAATGCTCAAGCACTCAAAGCAGGTGATTGTGGTGGCCGATTCCAACAAACTGGGAAAAGTGGGTGCCGCCTTGATTTGCCCTTCAGGTGAGATTCACACGCTCATCACTGATACTGGCGCGACGGCTGAAGCGATCGCTCCCTTCGAGCGGCAGGGAATCCACGTCATACTGGTCTGAAAACGCTTCCGACTGCCCGCCACGTCTCACGGCGCCTTATCCTCGAGAAACCTCTTCACGCGCTTCCCTTGCTTCCATCGATTCCTCGTTATCTCCTTCATCAGCAGGAGATTGCGCCCCGACCCTTCCAGTCAAAACACGTCCGGCTCGTCGAGTGTCCGGTGGCCAATTTGTCACATGATTGATCATTTAGGCGTTATTTGTTCATTTTTCTCTTGAAATGCGCACGAATACACCATATTGTTCTCGAAACAAGGTTTCGGCCCCTGGCGTGTTGCGGAGGTTGATTACCTGGGCGATTCGATAAGAGGTCCCCTGCAGGGTCGAACGGTCGTTGCAGCCACACCCGCAGAGTTTCTCTTCTTCCCTGAACTGGCGCATAAAGATGCGAGCCGGAACGATGGTCCGGCTCTTCCCGATCTACTGCTTCGGTTCGCGATTCTCACCAACACACGGAGTGGATGTTCAGGCCAGTCTCACTCCTCATGGCATATGCCCTCACCCAAAAATCATGACTTCACAAAAAAGGAAAGGTGCAATGGCAATGATCAATGCGAAGCGGGTATTCAATCGCCAGCGTTCATTCCAAACTCTCAATGGGTTCGAAGCCTCTTCCCGACGGAACTCGTCGGCACGTGGGCTTCGATCCCTTTTTTGGCTGGTGACGTTGTTCACTCTGTTGTGTCCCCTGATGGTCCGTGCGCAAGAGCTTGCGGCCACACTCAGCGGCACTGTGACCGATTCAAGTGGTGCGGTCATTCCGCACGCAACCATCACAATCGCGCTCAATGGCGTGAACGGAACCTCACGCATAGTGGAGACGGATGCGTCCGGTTACTACACCGCCACTAACCTCACCGCCGGCACGTACTCCGTCACGGCTGTGTCACAGGGGTTCGAGACCTACAAGGGCAAGAACATTGTGCTCAACGTGGCGGAAAAGCGCGCGGTCAACATCGAGCTCAAAACGGGTGCCGTCTCTACCACCGTCACTGTCGAGGACAATCCGGTTTCAGTGGACACGGAGAGCAGCGCCCAGGCCGGCACGATTTCCGGCGTGCAGGTCAGGGAACTGGAGTTGAGCAGCAGAAGCTTCGAACAACTGGTCACGCTGCAACCTGGCGTGGTCAACCAACTCTCTGACGATGTCTCGGCGGGCAATACGGCTCTTGCCATCAACGGAGCGCGCACCACCGCGAATAACTGGACGGTCGATGGGGCTGACATCAATGACAGCGGATCCAACGGAACCATCACCAACGAGCCCAGCATCGACGCCATCCAGGAATTCACCCTGCAGCGAGGCACCTACGATGCTGGCTACGGACGGTCCGGAGGCGGACAGGTCCTGGTCGCCACCAAGAGCGGCGGCAGCGCCTTCCATGGCGACCTCTACGAGTTCGTTCGAAACACGGCTCTAGATGCCAATGCTTACTTCAACAAGACCTCGACCCCGTTCACTCCACGCAATGTTTATCACTACAACGACTATGGATTTACGGTTGGCGGTCCGATCTTCATTCCCAAGGCGTACAACACCGACAGGAAGAAAACCTTCTTCTTCTGGTCAGAGGAGTGGAAGAAGAACACCCAACCCGGCAGCCAGAGCATGGCGGTCGCAAGTGCCGCACAGCTCAGTGGCGTAGTCGCGGGCAATTTTAAGCCAGCAGGGCCCAATGGATTGAGCGGGTGCACAACCTATGATCCATCCTCCAACACGACTGCGATCAATTCCAGCTGTTACAGCGCGAACTCAAAGGTTTACTTGACCAATGTGTTCGATAAGTTCCCGGCCAACAACGGCGGTAACTATTCCTTCTCTTACTCCGCAAAGAACGACTTGCACGAAGACATCGTGCGAGTCGATCATTACTTCAACGAAAAGGTTCATTTCTATGCTCGCGGCATGAACGATGACATGCCAGTGAACCAGCCCATGGGCCTTTGGGCCGGGCCCAATTATCCGGGACTGGTCAATACGCTTGTCGATTCTCCGGGCAAAAACGTTGTGGGCAACCTCACTTGGGCCATCTCGCCGAGAATCGTCAATGAAGTCGAGTTCGTCTACGCCCAGGGCACTTATAACTCCACCATCGCCGGCGGCCAGTTCGCCACTTCAACCAGTGTCAACAGCGCTCTGACCAATAACTGGGCATATAAGGATCCCTACGGGCGCGTCCCGGCCGTTTCCATCACCGGCGTTCAAGGCTTTTCTCCGGGGTCCGCACCGTGGAAAGAACGTAACCTCGATCGCACGTACTTCGATAACCTTGCAGTTACCTTCGGGAAGCACACGGTACGCACCGGTTTCCAGTTTCAGCAGATGATCAAGACGGAAAACGCGGTCTCTGGCGGCCCTAACTTCTCCTTCAATACGTGGGGCGACTTCCTGCTCGGAAACGTCCTCACCTACTCCCAGGGGAGCCGCGACATCATCCCCGACCTGCACTACATTAACAGCGAAGCCTACGTGCAGGATGACTGGAAGCTGACCAAGAAACTGACCATCAATCTGGGCCTTCGCTGGAGCGCATTCCCATCCCCATCCGATGTGCGGAACACGCTGAACAATTTCGATCCGCTCATCTACAGTTCCTCGCGCGCCCCCGCCATTGACCCGGCAAGCGGCAATTTTGATCCAACCAAGACCAGCCTGATTCCAGCCACGTATGCAAACGGAATCATCTTCCCCAAGGGCGCGGCATGCACTGCAGCGCAGGGCATTGCGTCGCAGGTTACCTGCTCGCCCTTTGGAAGCAACATCAATCCCAACAAGAACACCAACTTCGGGCCGCGCCTCGGCTTTGCATTCAACCCTGATGGCCGCGGGCTGACCTCGATCCGTGGCGGCTTCGGCATCTTCTACGACCGCCTTCTCAACGGCATCTGGGAACAGAACGCCTTCCAGGATCCGCCGCTGCTGCAGACCACGACCGTCAACAAGACTTCGTTCGACCAGCCATCCGGTGCGAACGCGATCTCGTACGGTCCCAACGCTCTGACTGTGACGGGAATCCCTACGTTCAAGGTTCCTGACTACGCCAACTACAACCTGTCGGTGCAGCGCCAACTACTTCCAACCACCACCGTCGAAATCGCCTACGTGGGCAATCAGGCTCGCCATCTGCTTGGCGAGTTCGATTTCAACCAGCCTACGGTGGCAGCCAGAATTGCCAATCCAAATGCCGATGTCAACGCGATTCGACCCTATCTGGGGTACGGGTACATGCATGACAGGGCGCCCCTCTTCACCAACAATTACAACTCGCTGCAGTTCTCAATCAGCCATCGCTCGTCGCGCGGGCTGACCCTCGGCGCCGCTTATACCTGGTCGAAGGACCTGACTACGAACTCCAACGATCGCGGCTCATCCGCGACCAACAGCTATGACTTCCGGGAGGACTACGGTCCCTCCTCCACCAACACCCCGCAGATTCTTGAAGTCAACTACATCTACGAAGTACCGTTCTTCAGAAGTCAGCGCGGTCTCGAAGGGCACGTCCTCGGGGGATGGGAGATCTCCGGCGTCTCGTCTTTTGTCTCCGGCTCTTCGTTCACCGTCGGTCAGCAAGTCGATCCGTTCGCAACTGTCGGACCCAATGGGCTTGGCATGAAACAGAATGGCGACATCGCCATGCGTCCGGACCAGACCGCCCCGATACACATGACCAAAACGCGGACGGAGTGGTTCTCCCCCTCGTCATTCGCGGTTGCTAACGGGCACTTCGGCTCGGAACGGTATGGGTCGCTGCTCGGGCCCGGCGTGCAGAAGTGGGATATCGCGACCATGAAGAACGTGAACCTGGGCGAACATCTCAGGTTCCAGTTGCGCGGCGAGTATTTCAACGCTTTCAACCACACTAACTTCAATGGCGTCGACTCTTCTTTGGAGGATGGTAACTTCGGCCAGGTCACCACGGCCCACGAGCCGCGTATCATCCAGATCGGCGCAAAGTTGTACTTCTAGCTCTTGCAGAATTGCACGAGCTTCCTTCCGTGGCCGGAGCGAGAGCTCCGGCCTTATTTTCATACCTGGCGAATGCCGGATTCCGAATTACTTCTGGGTCGAGGTGCCGGATCCCGGAGAAGACTTGCGATCGCTTACCGGGATCGTCGACATCACCTTCAGCAGCCGTTCATCCTCCGTCTTATTGAGGCTGCTGGCCTTGTCGAACTCTGCCTTGGCTTCGGCCGTCATCCCCATCGAGCGGTACAGGCGCCCCAGCCGCCAGTGGGCATTCACATCGTTCGGAGCGAGACGGATCGACTGCTTCAATTGAGCCAGCGCTTCCGGCCTGTGGCCCTGATCGGCGTAAACAATCCCAAGGTCAAGGTGAGCCATGGCACTTTCCGGGCTGAGCTTGACCAGCTTTTCAAGTAACGGCGTTGCCTCATCCATCTGGCTCATCTGCATCTGCGCGTCGGCCAGGTAAAGCATGGCCTGCAGGTGTTGAGGATCGTTGGCCAACTCAGCCTGAAATTCCTTCGACGCTTCCGGGTAGTCTCCGTTGGTCCAGAGAAGATACCCGAGACCGAAGTGCACATTCGGCTCATGCGGATTGGCTTCCACAGCGGCACGAAACTCGCGGGTGGCTCCCGCCCTGTCCTTCATCTGGTCGAGAGCCTCGCCCACTAGCATGTCAGCCTCGGCAGACTCAGCATTGAGTGCCACAATCTGGTGAAACGTGTCGAGAACACACGGATATTTCTGCGAAAGCAGGCAACTGTGCGCCAGCGTCAAAAGCAAGGTCAGGTTCTTCGGGTCCCCATCTGCAGCACGCTTGAGAAACGGAGACGCCGCCGCATACTGCGACAGACCGTAATGTGACATCCCCAGGAGCACATTAAGGCGTTGATCATCGGGCTCCGCCTTCTGCATCGGTTCAAAGATCTCGATCGCCTGTCTGTAATCCCCATTCTTGAAAAGCGACAAGCCCAGATTCAAGCGCAGCCCCGGCATCCCGGGGGCAAGCGAGTACGCTTTGCGATACATCCTGATTGCTTCGGCGTAGTGTTCCTGCCGCGCCTCAAGCAGGCCAAGATGCGCGAAGGGTTCGGGGTTGGATGGCCGTTCCTTCGATATCGACTTCCACGCCGCCTCTGCCTCTGAAGTTCTTCCCTGCTGCTCGAGTGAGGTGGCCGCTTGCCGTTGCTCGCTCTGCGACCACACGGACATGCTGCATGAGGCTAGGATGAGAGCCACGCAGGCCAATCTATGCTCGAGATTTTCCGCCACGCAAGTCCCTCTTCCAACATTCTCAATTGATCAGCCCCATAGCGCAATCAATGCAGCTGGCCCGCGCGGCCTGATTTTACGATCGACGCGCTGTACCTCACAAACGGGTCTAAATGAAGTCTAATGGGGTGTATTTGTCAGCCGCGCGGACGTCCAATCCAGGCCCATCCGGGCTTAAATAACCGGTGTCCAGGAATCCATTGAGGATCACCCACTCCCAGGATTCCTAGACGAGTCCGTTCCGGCGCTTAGCAGTCGCATTCCGTGACCAGGTCGGTCAGCGTGAACAAAGCGCGCCGGCAGAGGCTGTCGGGGAACTCAGCCACAATCTGCCGGGCGCGATCGGTGAACTGTCGGGCGCGCGCGCGGGTGCGCTGAATGCCGCAATAGCTGTCCACGAGCGCCAGCACGTTTGCGAACCGAACGGCGTCGCAACTGCGGTCCCGGAGAACGCCGGCCACCAGATTTCGCTCAGACACACTTGCTTGTTCCAGCGCGTAGACCAGGGGCAGCGTGACTTTACCGTCCTTGAAGTCGCAGCCAGCCGGCTTGCCAGGCGCCGATTTGCGCGATACGAAATCCAGCATGTCGTCGATCAACTGGATCGCCATCCCCAGATTCCACGCGAATTCGCCCAGTTTCTCCCCGTCCCGGGTGTCGACCCCGGCAGCCACCGCGCCCAGTTTCCCGCAGACAGAGAACAGGCTGCCCGTTTTGTGATCCGCCAGCTCGATGCAGTCGGCCTCAGTGATGCCGATGCAGCCGATGCGGCTGATTTGAATCAGTTCGCCCATAACCATCATTTGGGCCGCGCCGATCGCCAGGTCGAGAACGCGTTCCTGCAGCGCCACCCGGAAAGCCCGTAAATACAGCCAGTCGCCCGCCAGCACGCAGGTGCTGTTGGCCCACTGAACGTTGCCCGAACGCCAGTCGCGCCGGCTCTGCTCCACGTCGAGCACGTCGTCGTGAACCAAGGCGGCGGCGTGCAGCATTTCCACCACCGCGCCCAGTTGGATGGCTATCCTGCCGCCGCCGCCCCCGAACCGGGCGCAGAGGAGGAGCACCGCCGCGCGCAGACGCTCCCCGCCGTTCTGCTGCAGGTACTTCGAAATAGGCGTTACGGTGTCGACCGACGCGAACGATTCGATACCGATCGCTTTTTCGACGTTGTGCAGATCTTCACGCACGAGGTCGAAGATCGCGTCCGCCGTCAGGACTTGCCGGGCCCGCCCGATTTCCATTGGATAGATCTCCGTTATGAAGAATGGCTCGGGGCATTTCCCCGCCAGGGCAGTGGCGCCAAACAATGTAGGCGCCACCCGTTCAGTTGCGTCCGGTAGCCGCGGCTTCCGGGGCTCATTAAAAAATTTCGGCGGGGTCAGCCTTTCTCAGCCGGCGCAGTGCCAAAGCACCGGATAGCACACACATCCCGATCGTAAGCAGGTAAACGACGACGCCGCGTTCGGCAGTCATCCGGAGCGGCAAAAAGGTTGCGTTCGTGGCAATGCGGTAGATTAACAGCGAGATCAAGAAACCCGGGATGTAACCAAAGACGGACAGTATGAGCGACTCGTAGATAATGATGGCGAACAGAAAGCTATCCTTGTATCCAATTGCTTTCAAAGTGGCGTATTCCTGCAGATGATCCGAAACGTCGGTGTACAGGATTTGATATACGACGATGATTCCGACCACCAGCCCGAGGCACACACCCAGCGCGAAGATGAATCCGATCGGCGTATTGCTCGACCAGAATTCCCTCTCGGCGGCGTCGAGCTGGCTGTGAGTCAACACCCTGACGTCGTTTGGCAGCACCTTCTCAAGTTGCGCACGGACCCGATCGGGGTCGAAGCCCGGTTTCACTTTGATCAGCCCGAAATTCACAACTTCAGGACTGCGTCCCGGCATCAGGCGGAAAAAATTCGCGTCGCTGAGAACCACAGCCCCGTCGATGCCGAAAGAAGTGCCCGCACTGAACAGACCAGTAACCTCCACGCGATGACCCACCATCTCCGTAACGACGCGCTTTCCGGCCCGGAACGCAGATGGCACGTCTCCGTATTCTTTGCGGGAACGGTCGTCGAATAGAACGCTGTCGCCATTGCGCAGCAAGGGGCCCGGGTCCTTGATGGCGCCCAGATCGAAGAAGCCGGGAATGGGTTTGAATCCGAACATGTACATCGTTCGTTCCTGGCGCGTCCACGGATTTTTCCAGGCCACAAAGCTGCCGTACACCGCCAGCGTAGAAGAGACCCCATCTACCGCGTAGGCCTGATTCAGACGCTGTAAGGGGAAGCCGCTGTTGTTGTACATAATCGCTTCGTACTGGGGGCTCAGCAGGACGATGTCCGCCGTCATGTGATCGTAATGCAGAGTGGCGCTCTCATACAGAGCGGCCTGGAAACCCAACTGGACCATGATCAGCACGACAGCAAAAACAATACCGGCAATGGCGGCAAGCAGCCGTGCCTGCTGGTGGAACAACTGACGCCATGCGAGGGCCAATTTCATGTCTGAATGATCACGATGACCCTGCCGCCGATCAAATTGGCGGCAGGATCATTTCGGTCGAGCCGGATCAGGGTCTCGACGATGCGCTTGTCGGAGAATGTGACTGTGTCGCCGGGCATGACGGCGGCATCTTTCACGTTATGCGCGATCCGCTCCACCACGCCTGTCAAAGTTGCGGTACCCAGCAGATCGCCCGAAATCGTGGCACGCTGACCCACACGGACCCGGCCGATATCCGTCTCATAAACTTCCGCCAAAACGAACATGTGTCCGGTGCGGGCGATATCCAGCAACCCGGCCAGTCCCACGGCTTCGCCCTCCCGGGCATTGATCTTCAAGACCCTGCCATTCGCCGGAGCGTAGATTGTACTGACCTCGAAATCGCGGAGCGCCCGCTGCTCGTTAGCCTCCGCTTCCGCCAGGTCCGCCTCGGCCAGACGAATATCGGTGTCCGGGACTTCCTGCATGCTCTCCAGACGATGCCGCGCCCCTTCGGCGGCGAATTCGGCAACCTGGACCGCATTGCGCCGTGCCTCCACTTCGGAGACGGTAACGTCGTCGGTGGCGCGCAGTGCTTCATAGCGGCGCAGCTCGGCCCGGGCGTGTTGTGCCTCCGCCTCAAGCCGGGAAATCTCGGCCTGTTGCGCCGCCAGATCCGGCTTGCTGGCCCCCGCTTTCACCTGCTCCACGCGGCGGCGCGCTTTGACTGTCTGTGCCTGCGCCTGCGCCACACTGGCCTCCAGATTTCTCCTCCCGACGAATACCGCCAGCGCCTGTCCCTGGCGCACATCGTCGCCTTCCCGCACCTTGAGGCTTTCTACCCGTGGCGCGTCCGAATCGCCCCAAATGTACGGGCCAGCCACGTGGATCACCCCTTCTTCGGGTTGAATACGCCCCAGACAGGAGACCCTGGGCGTCTCTTCGACGGTTGGTACCGCGGTCGCTGATTTTTGGTTCCGCTGGTGCAGCACGTACCAGATCGGAAGGGCGGAAAGCACTCCCAATATGGCAGCCGCTCCGGCCCACTTCAAGGACTTGTTACCCGTCCAATTCCCGCTCATCACGCCGACCTCCCGGCTGTTCGCTGGTACGATATTCGCGGCCGTTTATCGATTCGTATATCCATCGTGGTCATTGTGCGAGCGTCTCAATTGTCCCCAGCGCCTGCAGCAGATCCACGCGCGCTTCGTTCCAGTCATGCAAAGCCGCCATCCGGCCGTCTGCCGCTTTTGCCAGGCCGGCCTGCGCGCCATTGACGTCCATCTGGCTGCCAATTCCCTGAGCGTAACTGCGCCGGCGGTGCGCCAACTCGTCCTGTGCCACGCTGTAGCGCGCTTCCGACAACTCGACGTAGCCTCGCGCCAGGTCCATTCGAAGCAACGCCTCCCGCACTTCGATCTCCACCTGCTTTCGCAGTTGAGCCAGCTGTAACTCCTGCTGGCGAACGACCGTATTCACCTCCGCACGCTGCGACTCCCGTCTGCCTCCGTCAAGAATCGGTATTCTCAGCGTGACGCCGGCGTCGTAGGTGCCCGTCGATGTGGGAAGACTGGTTCCAGTGGATCCAACATTCGCATAGCCGATCAGAGTGGGGAGACGTTCCGAGTGAATTGCTGCATCGTTGAGACGCGTCGCCAGCAGTTTTTTTTGCGTGGTCAGAATCTCACTGCGCGATTGCAGGGCCGTTGCGACGGCCTGGTCGGCCGGAGGAATATCCTGCGCCGCAAACGTCAACGGGTCCGTCAACTCGAGCGGCGTGTTCAGATCCCTGTTCATCGCGTTGAGGAGGTCGATCTCCGTGCGCGCCCTTCCCAGTTGAGCCTTTAACAGATCTTGTTTGGCCGCGGCGACATCGACTCGAGCCTGCGAAACATCCAGACTCAGCGCCTGACCTTCGGCATTGCGATTGCCAAGCTCCTTCAAAGTCGATTCCGCCGTCACAACCAGAGCCGCGGCCGTCTCGACAGCCGACGCGTCGCGCTGGGCCTGAAAATAGAGCCGCGCCACTCGTCCGGCGATCTGATCGCGCACTTCGTCCGTTTCCGTCCGTGCGGCCACGACCCCGGCGCGCGCGGCCTCTTTGCGGTGCAGGCTTTCCTGGTCGAGCAGACTCTGCCGAATGTGGACTCGGGATTCCAGCACTTCGAACGGGCCCACCGCTCTCGGAAACGTGAAGCCCGGTACGTGTATCGACTGAAAGCCGAACGCATCCAGGCTGAGCTGTTCATTGACCGCGTTGAAGGAAAAATCGACGTTGAGCTTGCTCGTGGCCTGCGACTCCCGGAATCTCGCCTGGGCTGCCGCCACAGACTGATCGGCCACATCCACCGCCAGATTCCCCTGTGGCGAAAGGGCCAACCTAACCGCGTCACGCAAGGTCAGAGACAGTGTGGGTGCCGGCTTGTCCTGTGCGTAAAGAGGGCTCAAATGCCAGGCGAGCAACACAATTGCCAGGCTGGCGCGCGTGGTTTGCATAAATCCTTAGAACACTAAATTAGTAGGAATCCTTATGACACTAAATTAGCACGAATCATTAGAACAATACAGCATTCGCCGTCGCAGGCGTCGCAGGAATCTACAGCGTCTAGCATCTCAAACGAGAAGTCAAAATAGGCCATCCGGTCGGATACAGCTTGACGTTCGACGCCTTCATCGAAATCGTTTCATTATTCTCCAAGCAGGGTAGGGGTGTCGGGAAGGGACTGCGTCTGAGCCCTACCAGCGCTGTTACATGTTGCTGAGTCTGGTTCGGGACCCGGGGGGGCGGAGATTCAGATCCTCTCCCCCGACCATTCCATTCAATAGCTTGCCGTGAGCTAACGTATATCGTTCAAGGCCTTGCCGATTCAAAGTGATTCGAGAAAGAACATCTCCACATCGCCCTTGCCTTTCACTGCAACCAGCCCGCGCGGTGAGCACACAGCCGTCGGCGGTAACTGTGCGCGAAATTCCTGTGATATATTGATGCGCCCGGCAGCTCCGGCCGACTCCAGCCGTGAAGCAATATTTACGGTATTGCCCCAAACGTCGTAAGCAAATTTGTGCAGACCCACAACACCTGCAACCAATGGGCCGCAGTGCATGCCGACGCGCACATCCCAGTACTGGCTGCCGGCAGCCACTCTTTCTCTACGACGCGCTGCTATGAAATCTCGAATCCCCACTCCCACTCTTACAAGCGAAAGCAATGCGTCCGGCCTCGGTGAAGGTAGTCCCGCGACACAAAGGTATCCGTCGCCAATTGTTTTCAACTTCTCCACGCCATGCGCCTTGGCGATTCGGTCAAAATTGCTGAAGCAGTCATTGAGCTCCGAAACCAGGACTTCGGCCGTCATGGTCTGAGAGAGAGCAGTAAAGTCACAAAAATCCGCGAAGAGCACCCCCGCGAGATCGAAGCGCATGGCACGCACCTTTCCGAATTCCTTAAGCTCCGAGGCCACCGCTTCCGGCAGAATGTTCAACAGCAGGTTTTCACTCTTCTGCTTCTCCTCAGAAACCTTGTCGAGCAGCTCCTCCAGTTCCCGCTGCTGGCGAACAAGGACCTCATAGGCTTCATCGCGCTGCAAGCGATGCACAAAAGCATCGGAATGGTGCTGTATTCGGGCAAGCAGCTCAATCTTGTCGGGCAACTTAACGACATAGTCGTTGGCACCGGCAGCGAATGAGTTCGCTTTTGTGACCGCCTCTTCCTTTGAGGAGAGCACAATGATGGGGACTCTTCGGGTGGCCTCGTTCTCGCGGAAGGCTCGCACCAGATCTAGGCCATCGACGCCCGGCATCATCAGGTCTTGTAGGATGAGTGTGGGCGAAAACTCAATTGCCATTGGGAGCGCGGCATGCGGATCCATACAATGGCGAAACTCGATCTCGGGTGTGCGCCCAGCCAGCATGCGGCGCACCGCCTCACCAACGATTCGCTGGTCATCGACCAGCAGAACGCGGAGCGGGTGCTCCTTCAGCGCCAGTCGCGGATCCGTCGGGGTGGGGACGAGCACTTTTCTCCTCTGCACTGCTGCGAAGTTGATTTGAGTCTTGGAAATTGCAGTTTTGTTGGCAAAGTGCCTGGTCTTACGGTCGAGTAAGATCCTCAGTTCGGGCGTCTGTCGATATTGTCGTTCCTTCGCGTCCCGCGTCAGTTGACGCAAAGATCTTCCGCGCAAGAGATACAGTCTTGCTGAGGGAATTGTCGTCTCGGACCGGATCGTGATGAAAGAGAATGAGGCGTTTGACTCTGGCCTGGGCCGCCATCTTTGCAGCCTCAAGCCATGTGCTGTGCCCCCAGCCGACACGTTGAGGATATTCCTCCGGTGTGTACTGCGCATCCGCGATCAATAGATCCGCGCCGCTCGCATGTTCCGACAAGATCGCATCGCTTTCGGCGTCGCCATGTTCGTAATCCGTGGCATAGACTACGATCTGTCCGCGGCACTCAATCCTGAAACCATTACACCCCTGAGGATGCCGCAGCGGAAATGACCTGATCAGAAATGGGCCGATTTCAAAAGGGCTATGCGATTTGAATTGCCGGTACTCTTTGGTCGCTGCGGCGGCGTCAAATGCCAAAGGAAAGAATGGCGGCGCCATCAGCGTCGACAGATTGGCGTGCAAAGACTCGACAGGCAAGTACGAGTGGAAACGAAGGATGCCGTCCATGAAGAGGGGCGCGAAATAGGGGATACCTTGCAGGTGGTCCCAGTGAAAGTGTGAGAGCAGGATATCTTCATTTAACCGCTGCGGCCTCAAGCTGCGGATCATACGATTGCCAAGTTGCCTCAGGCCGGTGCCCCCATCAAGCACGATGCGCCTTCCCTCTGCCTCAACTTCAACGCACGCTGTCTCCCCTCCGAAGTACAGATTCTCCCGTTGTGGTGTGGGGACTGCACCGCGCACTCCCCAGAAGGTAACGTTCATTTTTTGGCCCACCATTTCACCGCATTGAGAATGCCGATATCGATCCAGTTGCTTTTGCCAGATCGACCCGCGCCTGACTCCAAATTAAAGAGCACCTGTAGAATAGCCTCTGAAAGTAGTTTAGAATAGCGGAGAACTCATGGATTCCCCCCATATGCAGCGCCGCTGGCTCAGCCTTGCGGCTGCGG
>Ga0210394_10005091_pt1 | contig 14891 bp, 10 predicted proteins | sample IncBWC12MmetaG_FD_160121 | JGI IMG/M metagenome (GOLD analysis project Ga0210394, IMG submission 160121) | Forest soil microbial communities from Barre Woods Harvard Forest LTER site, Petersham, Massachusetts, United States - Inc-BW-C-12-M | ecosystem: Environmental > Terrestrial > Soil >... | reverse complement strand
AGGCCATCCTTTCGGCAATTACGGAATCCTGGACACCCAGGCGGTGCTGCAATGGGTCCAGCGCAATATCCAGGCCTTCGGCGGTGATCCCACCCGGGTTGCGCTCGGCGGACAGTCGGCCGGGGCAGAGAACACCGGGGCCAACCTGCTGTCGCCGCTTGCGAAGGATATGTTCAATCGCGCGATCCTGCAGAGCGGTACGATCTTCAACTTGTTTCTTCCGCTGTCGGTCGCGTTGACGGATGGCACGAACTTCGCCGCTGCGGCCGGCTGCCCCGGCCAGGACGCTGCAACCGCCGCGTGCCTGCGATCCCTGTCGGCCGCACGGATCCTCCAGCTTCAGGGAACGCCCAACGCCAGCGCTGCGTACGTCGCCAACGTGATGGTGGACGGCATCATCGTGCCCACCGCGCCGGAAGCCGCTTTCTCTTCAGGTCAATTCAACAGAATGCCGATCATGGCCGGGAACACCCAGCACGAGTTGACTTTCTCGAATGCCATCACCGAATATTTCTCCGGCCCGCCCCAGACCGCCATGACGGCAGCGCAATATATGACGAGCATCACGGCTGCGTACCCGCCTGCGACGGCCGCTGCGGTGCTCGCCGAGTACCCCGTTTCTGACTATCCATCGCCGCAGTTGGCCTCCAGCGCGGCCAGCACAGATCCGCTATTCGGCTGTCAGACGCGTCACTTCATGAATGTGCTCGCCAGATGGGTACCGGTATACCAATACGAATTCAATTACCAGAACGCGCCGTACTACTTCCCGGACATGCCCGGCTTCGTCCCCCTGGCGTCACACACGATCGATATTCAGTTTCTGTTCCCGAATTACCACGGGGGACAGCTTGGAGTCAATTCACGGCCACTCAACCCGGAGGAAACGACGCTCTCCGATCAACTGGTTGCCGCCTGGACCAATTTTGCCCGGACTGGCAACCCGAACGGATCAGGGAACTCACCGTGGCCTCAATTCACGAGTCAACCCGATGCGCCAGCCGTCCTGTCTGAGAATCTGCCTGATTTGAGCACCTTTACCGAAGCGCAATATGCGGCGAGCCATCATTGCGCATTCTGGGATCCAATCCTAGGTTACTAGAAGGTCGATCGAATACGAGCGGGAGGGCGGAGTGACGCCGCCTTCCTGCTCGCGGCTTTCAAGGGTGGCTCTGACTCACATTCCGGCGCAACTCGGCGTGCTCCGCGGCGCTGAGAATGCGCGGCGACGCGACGGGCTGACCGCTCCTGGCCTCGAAGAACGCGGAGCGCTTACCATCGCCGCGCAACTTCCACTTCAGCATAAGCCAGGCGAATCGAGGAATCATGAACGGGAGGGGGACTCTATCGGCGGGAATCGCGGTGCGATCGCCTTTGGCGAATTTTCGAAACCCGCGCACCTGAATGGGACCAAGCTCCGCCTCCAAAGAGCTATCCCCTGGCGGCTTTTGAATGCAAAGCTGAATCAGACCGAAGAACGGCACCCCGTTGGTAGCTAGCGTATTGCCAATCGGCGTGTTGCAGCAGCCGGCGTACCAACGGAGTAAACCCCGTGACGTCAAGCGCACGCACGCCAGCCGATCCGCACCGGCCGTAATCGACAGATTGGCCGGCGACATCTGAAAAATCTCCGTGCCGCCATGCGCGTCGAGAACGTCCCCTGCGCGCGCAAGAAAATGAGCGAATGCCTGGCAGTCATCGCAGTAGCAGACAAGGTGGTTGCCTGCTCCGGGTGTCACTTCGTGCAACACAGCCTGTAGAACACCGCACGAGCATCGGATCGTCAGATCCCTGGGCATGGCTTCCTCCCTTTATCGGAGAGGTCGATTTGCCTTTGTCGCAGGCTCGGCAACGCCTGGTCGACCTCCAGACGCTATTATCCAGACGCAGCCGATGGGGTTCTATCACGTCCGAGCGCCCTGTCCTCCTCCCTTTCCAGTCGGGAAAGCTCGATCTCCATACTTCTTGCCTGCTCCAGAGGAACTGCCTTTCCGTTTGAACTGAAATGGCGGACTCCTCTGGGAGAACTCTCGTTCAGTCTATGGCACGCTCTGACCATTTCAGGACTGCCGAGCAGACAGTCCCTGATCCAGGTCGCTCCATTGGGAGGGTCCATCACGAACAGGTCCATGCTCCTTTCCTTTCGCGTTTTACGGAACGATTCGAATGGCGCCTAGCGCCCGTCCGCTCTGAGCAGGTTCGACCTCGGTGCGATCGCGGCGTCGGTCACCGCCGCGACGTCCTCGGGAGCGCGCGGCGCATCACCCGTGTGTTCGATCCATCCGCCACCCAGGAAGCGGTACAGGTCGACCAGGTTCGTGAGACGCGCGAGGCGCACGGATATCAAGGTCTGCTGAGCGTTGTACAGATCGGTTTGAGCGGTGAGCACCGTCAGATACGGGTCCACCCCGCTGCGGAACCGCATGTTCGACAGATCGAGCCGGCGTTGCTGGGCCTCGGTGAATCGCGCCTGGGATGCAACCTGCTCATCGAACGTGCCGCGAGCAGCAAGGCCGTCCGCCACTTCACGAAATGCCGTCTGGATGGCCTTTTCATACTGCGCGATGCTGATGTCCTTCTGGAGCTTCGCCACATCCAGGCTGGCCCGCAGGCTGCCCGCATTGAAAATGGGGACCGTGGCCGATGGCGCAAAGCTCCACTCCTTCGAGCCCGCCTTGAACAGCTTGTCGAGCGCCGAGCTCGCCGTCCCGAAATCGCCCGTCAAGCTGATGGTCGGAAAGAATGCCGCCCGAGCGGCTCCGATGCTGGCGTTTGCGCTGCGGAGCACTGCCTCGGCCTGCATGACGTCGGGCCGGCGCGCCAGCAGGTCGGAGGGCAGTCCCGCCGGGATGTCGGCCAGAATCGTTTGCCCATCCAGCGGGACCGGCGGCGGGAGGTCCGTCGGGAGCGGCTGGCCGAGCAGCAACACCAGGGCGTTTTCCGCCTGGGCACGGCCGCGAATCTGCGCCGAGTAGTTGGCTTTGGCCTGTTCCACCACCGTTTCGGCCTCGCGCAGCGAAAGCTCGGTTCCCGTGCCCGTCCGGAATTGAAGCAGCGTCAGCTGGTAGGACGCCTGCGCGCTCTCCAGGGTGTGCTGGGTCACCGCCACGAGTTCGTCGTAGCTGAGCAACGTCAGATACTGGTCCGCGATTTGCGAGACCAGGAGGATTTCGGTGGCCTTTCGCGCCTGCGCGGTGGCGAAATACTGCTGCAAGGCTTCCTCGCTCAGGCTGCGCACGCGGCCGAAGAAGTCGATTTCCCAGGCAGCCGACACGTCGGCGGAATACACCCGTTGCACGAACGCTTGGTTGATGAGGGAAACGCCGGCCGGTGTGCGTGAACCCGACAAGCCTGCCGCGCCGTTGACCTGCGGAAACAGCTCTGCACGCTGAATCCGGTACTGCGCCTCCAACTGCGCAACGTTCAGGGCAGCAACGCGCAAATCCCGATTGTTTTGAAGCCCGATCTCCACCAGCCGCTGCAGGCGCGGGTCAGTCAGGACGTCGCGCCAGCCGATGTCGGCCGCCGGCACACCCATGTTTTTCGGCCCGGCCGTCGCCGGCTTGTAGGCATCGCCGGTGGGAAACGCCGCGGCCACCGGCGCGGCCGGCTGCACATAGGCGGGCTGCAGCGCGCAACCGCCGGCAAATGCCGCGCCGGCGATCAGCGCACCGGTGAAACAACGCAGAACCTGGTTGCCACCCGCAAGAATTGGCCCTCGGTTTGGCTTCATTTGGCCGCTCCTGACGCGTTCGATTCAAGCGAAAGCGGCGGCGACCATGCCGCCGGCGACTCGGATTTCCTCCGGAAGACCCTTTCGGTGATTACATAAAAGAACATCGGAATCAGAAGGGGCGCAATGAAGGTTGCGCTGAGCATTCCACCGATGACACCTCGGCCGACCGCGTTCTCGCTCGCCGAGCCGGCGCCGGTGGCAATGGCCAGGGGCAGAACGCCCAGGACGAATGCGAACGAGGTCATCAAAATCGGCCGCAACCGCAAGCGCGCCGCTTCGACGGCCGCCTCGATCGCCGATTTACCCTGCGCCTCGAGATCGCGCGCGAATTCAACGATCAGGATTGCGTTCTTCGAGGATAGGCCGATCGTGGTCAGCAGGCCGACCTGGAAGAAGACGTCGTTTTCCAGGTGCATCGCGTGCGCTACCGCGACCGCTCCAAAAACTCCGATCGGCACCACCATGATGACGGAAATCGGCACTGTCCAACTCTCGTACAGGGCGGCCAGGCTCAAGAACACGACGAGTACCGAGAGCGCGTACAGAAAGGGCGCCTGAGAACCCGATTGCTGCTCCTGCAAAGACGTTCCGGTCCATTCGTAGCCGATACCGCCCGGCAACTTTTTCGCTAGATTTTCCATCACCGCCATGGCATCTCCCGCGCTCTTGCCCGCCACGGGCTGGCCCTGTATTTCCACGGACGACACGCCGTTGTAGCGCTCCAGCTTGGGCGACCCGTAGCTCCACGACCCGTTCGCAAACGAAGTAAACGGCACCATCGACCCGGCGGCGTTGCGCACGTACAGCGACCTCAGGTCTTCCGGATTCATCCGGAACGGGGCATCGGCCTGCACATAGACCTTCTTGATGCGTCCGTCGGTATCCAGGAAGTTATTGACGTACTGCGAACCCCACGCAACCGAAAAGGTCTGGTCGACATCGCTCAAGTTGACTCCGAACGCATTGACCTTTTCGCGGTCGATGTCGATCTTGTAGGTCGGGTTGTCATTGATGCCGTTGGCGCGAACGAACGCCAGGCTGGGGTCGTGCCTTGCCAGGGCGAGGAGCTGGTCGCGCGCCTGCATCAGCTTGACGTGCCCGAGGCCACCACGATCCTGCAACTCGAGATCGAAGCCCGAGGCCCAGCCCAGGGCCGGGATCGAGGGCGGATTGATCGGAATAATGATGGCATCCTGGTACGATCCGAAGTGCTTGCCCGTTCGCGCCAGAACCGCCTGCGCCTTCAGATCCGCGCGGGTGCGCTCGGACCAATCCTTGAACCGTATGAAGACCAGGCCCTGGCTTTGGCCACGGCCGGCGAAATTGAAGCCCGTGACTTCGAGCGCGCTCTCGACCGCACCCGCTTCCTCGTGCAGCAGGTAGTTCGCCACGTCGTCCAGAACGATCTGCGTTCGCCCCTGGGTCGCGCCCGGCGGAGTCTGCACCTGGATGAAAGCAACGCCCTGATCCTCATCGGGCAGGAATCCGGTCGGCAGGCGGACAAAAAGCAGGCCGACGGCAGCCACCAGCGCGCCATAGATCAGGAGCCAGCGCCCGGTGCGATGCATCACCCGCCGCACGCCGCTCACGTACCTGGCGCGACCGCGATCGAACCCGCGATTGAAGGCGCCGAAGAATCCCTTCTGCGGGTGTTCGCCCGCCTTGCCGACGGGTTTCAATACCATGGCACACAGCGCTGGCGTCAGCGACAGAGCAACGAATACCGAAAGGAGCATCGCGGTGACGATCGTGAGGGAAAACTGCCGGTAGATCGCACCAACCGTTCCGGCCGAGAAAGCCATCGGGACAAATACCGCGCTCAGGACCACCGCGACACCGACCAGTGCGCCGGTGATCTGCCCCATGGCTTTGCGGGTCGCCTCGACCGGCGATAACCCCTCCTCGGACATCACTCGCTCGACGTTCTCGACCACGACAATCGCATCGTCGACCAGCAGCCCGATGGCGAGGACTAGGCCGAACATCGAAAGTATGTTGATCGTGAAGCCGAAAGCCGCCATGACTGCGAACGCCCCGAGCAGCACGACGGGGACCGCCACGGTCGGGATCAGCGTCGCGCGCAGGTTCTGAAGGAAGAGGTACATCACGAGGAACACCAGCGCGATGCCCTCGAACAAGGTCTTCACGACCTCCGTGATCGAGATTCTTACGAACGGCGTCGTGTCGTACGGATACACGACCTTCAGTCCATGTGGAAAATACGGAGTGAGCTGCGCGATCTTTGCCCGCACCGCGTTGGCCGTGGCGAGCGCGTTGGCGCCCGGCGCCAGCTGCACGCCGATTCCGGCTGCCGGCTGTCCGTTGTATTGCGAATCGGTGAAGTAGTTTTCGGCACCCAGCGCGACGTGTGCAACGTCGCGCAATCGCACCTGTGATCCATCGGCCTTGACCTTAAGAAGGATGTTTTCAAAATCGGCCGGTGTACGCAGCAGCGTTGCCTCGGTAATCGCCGCAGTCAAGCGCTGGGTCGCCGGCGCTGGGGTACCGCCCAGCTGACCGCCGGCGACCTGGACGTTCTGACTGCGGATCGCGTTCGTGACGTCTACTGGCGTCAGCGCGAAGCTGTTGAGCTTCTCCGAGTCGAGCCAGATGCGCATCGCGTATTGCGAGCCAAAGAGCGTGTAGTTGCCGACACCGTTGAGGCGGCTTAGCGGGTCCTGCACGTTCGAAGCAATATAGTTGGCAATGTCGTAACGCGACATGCTGTTGTCGGTCGACACGAAGGCCGCGAACAGCAGGTAGGAACTGCTGGATTTGGTCACTTGAATGCCGGTTTGTTGTACCTCCAACGGCAACAACGGGGTTGCGAGCTGCAGTTTGTTCTGCACCTGCACCTGTGCGATATCCGGATTGGTCCCGGCCTCGAAGGTCAGCGTCGTGGTCGCCGTGCCGGAGTCGTCCCCGTTGGACGACAGATACAGCAGGTGATCGAGCCCGCTCATCTGTTGCTCGATCACCTGCACGACCGTGTTTTCCACGGTCTCCGCGGAAGCGCCCGGGTAGGTCGCGGTGATCTGGATCGACGGCGGCGCGATCGTCGGGTACTGCTCGAGCGGCATCGAAAGTATCGACAGCCCGCCGGCGAGCATGATCAGGATCGCGATGACAATCGCGAAAATGGGCCGGTCGATGAAGAATTTGGCCATCGTCGAGACTCCGCCTACTTCGCCTGGGCGACGATGGCGCGCCTGGCTGCAGGCCTGGCATCGGCCGGCGCAATCGGCGCAGACGTAGCCGGAAGCGACGACGCTGCTTCGGCGGCTGCCGTCTGCGACTCGACAGCCTGCACCAGGGCGCCCGGCTGCACCTTTTGCAGCCCGGCCACGATGACGCGGTCGCCGTCCTTCAATCCGTCCGAAACGATCCATTGGTTGCCGCTCGTGCCACGCAACCGCAGCGTGTGTACCGTCACCTTGTTGTCGGGACCGACGACCAGCGCGGTCGCGTGTCCGTTCGGATCGTGCGTCACACCGACTTCCGGCACCAGAAGCGCGGTTTCGTCAACGCCCTCCTCGATGCGCGCGCGCACGAACATTCCGGGAAGCAGCACGAAGCGTGGGTTCGAAAAGATCGCCCGCACGATCACCGAACCGGTTCCCTGGTCCACCGTGATGTCGGTGAACTGCAAAGTACCCGTCTCCGGATACTGCGTTCCGTCTTCGAGGAGCAGCGTGACTTTGGCTCGATCCGGACCGCTGAGCTTCAGAAGACCGTTGGCCACGTCGCTGCGCAAGCGCAGTCCCTCGACGCTGGCCTGGTTCAGGTCGACGTAGATCGGATTGATCTGCTGGACGGTGGCCATCAGCGTTGCGGCGCTCGCCTGGACGTAGGCGCCTTGCGTCACCAGCGAAGGACCGATCCGACCGGTGATCGGAGAAGTCACGCTGGTGTAACCCAGGTTGATCTGGGCGGTCGCTACCGCGGCCTTACCCGTCGCGACGTCCGCGGCAGCCTGCCCTTCTGCGGCGACGGCGTTGTCGTAATCCTGCTGGCTGACGGCGTTCGCAGCAACGAGCACCTTGTAGCGCTCGGCTTGCGCAGAAGTCGAGGCGAGATTGGCGGCGGCCTTCTGCAACGAGGCTGTGGCGCTGTCGAGCGATGCCTGGTATGAGGCGGGGTCGATTTGATAGAGACGCTGGCCACCCTTGACCTCACCGCCTTCCGTGAAGTCGCGCGTCTGGACGATTCCGTCCACCCGCGCACGCACTTGGGCCACCAGGTACGGCGAGGTGCGTCCAGGCAGCTCGGTAGTCACGGGAACCGTTCCACGATGCACGGTAACCACCGAGACTTGCGGTGCTTGCGTTGCATTGCCCGCTGCCGGGGGGCGGCCGCATGCGACCAGAGTTACTGCCAGCATCGCGGCCGTCGCCAAGCGCGGGCCCGGATGTGCGCGGTTCGTTTCCATCTATCGAGAGTCCTCCTGGTGTTTGCCGTCGACCGGATGAGGCGGCGCTCGGCCTTTGTTACAAGCGCCACAACCGGACATGTCCAGGCGTTACGCCTGCGCAGCGGTGCATCGTGTCGATGGTCGGCGTCGGCAGGGTCACGCCGTCGCCGCGGCGCGTTGCGTCTGTGACCTGGGACGTGCCGTTGGAGCCGACCAGCCGGTCGCAGCGCCTGGCCCGGGAACAGCCCGCTCAGGCGACCAAGGCGATCGGCCGCATCGGGATCGAACGCATGAGAGGTCCCGCCAGGAGCGATGCGGCGTCGAAGCGCGAACCGAGGGTCTTCGGATGTTTACTGAATTCCCGGATCCAGTGACGATTGAATCAATCCCTCGCCCTCGCCACTGTCCCAAGCTCGCTCATGGGTGTGTTCCCAATCATGGGTGTGTTCCCAATGAAAGAGCAGGTCCTTGCCATCGTTGCCCGCCAGGGTGACTTGCTGCGTCCGGGTCACGCCCTTGAATCGGGCGCTCACTTTGTAGCGCCCCTGTGGCAGCATCACGTACAGCATCGGCCCTGCCCTGGGCAGCGTGAGGATTGAATTGCCGCTGGAATCCAGAATCAGCAGCGGAATGTCGGCGAGAAACGCGCCGTCCTTGCCTTCCGAGAACATCACACGGAGCGGAAACTCCTTCGCCACGCCGCGCATCGTCGCTTGCTCGTCCAGGCCGACCCCGCCATTCAGGTAGGCGCTCGTCGTGACCGTCTGCACGACCGTCGATTGTTGACCCAACGTCAATTGGGCGTGGGCCGCCATCGGCCAGCAGGCAGCCAGCGCAGCACCGACCACCGTATCTCGTACTATGCAACGGACATCCATGGGCGTTTCCTTCGCCCGGTCGGCGTTTGCGACGATTGCGAAGTCGCAAACGGCCGACGGGTCGCCTCCTTTGGGGCTGATCCGGCTAGCTTTTCAGCTTGATCGACACGCCCTGCGCGCCGAGTTGGAATCGCAGGCCTTTCTCCATGCCGTGAAGCCGAAGAACCACGCCATGATCGTTCTGCATGACGACGTCGTCGGCGCCCCCGGCCAGCGCGATGCCCGCGGCGCCGGCGACGTAGTTACCCGCAAGATCCTCGGGATTCTTCAAATCGAACACCTCTCCGGTCGTCGTTATCGAGGAAACGCCGACGTCCACAACGCTCAAGCCTTGCACCGAAAAGACATAATTTGCGTTTTGATAGTGGAGCGTGCCGTCGCCCCAAACAACGCCCACTCCTGCCGCCACCGATGTGGTCGCGATCTCAACGGTCCCCGACGGCTTTGGCTCGTCCTCGGCATAGGCCGCGTTCAATCCACCAAGCCAGGCCAACACGACCAACCATTTCCAGTTCCCTGAAGTCATTGTCATTCCTTTCGTTTTGGCAATTGCAACCGGAATTGCGCCGGGATCCGTTGAAGAGATACTGCCTTCAAGGCCCATCGGCACTGTCGTCAGCGTAAGTGCCTTTGATTACTGAACGGCCTCGAATCGCCGCGCACAAATTACGGATGTCACCGCGGCGAATCGCCGCGTGATGGGCTTTGCGCAGTTTGACCGTGGCCGGTGGCTTCAGGCCGCGCGGTGCAACGCGCGAGCCAGCGTCGTAGCAACGTCGCGCGACTGCAGCGGCTTGGTGAGCAGCTCGCTGACGCCGGCGGCGAGCGCGTCCTGCGTCAGGATCGGGCCGCTGTAGCCGCTGACCAGCACGATCGGCAGGTCGGGGCGATGGCGGCGCAACGCCCGTGCGAGACCCGTTCCGGTGAGCCCTGGCATGACTTCATCGGTGACAACGACGTCGAACCGCGCCGGTTCGGCCTCGAACGCGGCGAGCGCAGCGTGGCTGTCGTCGAACGATATGGCCTCGTACCCGAGTCGCGAGAGCACGTCGGCGGTCACCGCGAGCAGCGGCGCCTCGTCGTCGACCAGCAGCACGCGCTCGCCCCCGCCTCGCGGTAGCGGGGCCGTCGCCACCTCTTCAACGGAGAGGGCGACATCGGCCCGCGTCAAGTAAATCGTAAAGGTGCTGCCCTGCCCTGGTGCGCTCTTCACGTCGATCGCACCACCCGAGTCGGTGACGATCGCGTAAACCAGTGACAGGCCGAGACCGGTGCCCCGGCCGACCTCCTTGGTTGTGAAAAATGGTTCGAAGACGCGCGACAGCGTTGCCACGTCCATGCCGGAGCCGCCGTCCTGGACAATCAGCCGCAGGTAACAACCCGGTTGAAGTGTTCCGTGCGAAAGCGTTCGTTCGCCGGACAAGTCTGCGGCTTCGAGCATCACGCGCAAGGTGCCGCCGGCGCTCATGGCATGGATCGCGTTGCTGCACAAATTCATCACCACTTGGTGCAATTGGGTGGCGTCGCCGATCACGACCTGAGGCGATTCCTGCGCACTCGCTTCCAGACGAATCTTGGGGGGCAAGGATCCCCGGACCAGCTCGAGCGTTTCGACCACGACCTTTGCAACGTCCACCGGCACGCGCTTGCCGCGCTGGCTGCGGCTGTAGGCGAGGATCTGTTCCACGAGCTCACGGCCACGAGACGCGGCCGTAAGTACGTTCTGCGCATAGCGCTTGAGCGGCGAGTCCCCAGGCGTCTCCTCAAGCAGCATTTCGCCGTAGGCGAACACCCCCGCGAGCACATTGTTGAAGTCGTGCGCAACACCTCCAGCGAGGCGACCGACCGCTTCCATCTTCTCGGCCTGGCGCAGCCGCTGCTCGAGTCGCTCGCGCTCGGCCTGCGCACGCTTGCGCTCGGTGATATCGCGGAAGTTCGCCACCAGGGCTTGCACGCCAGGTTCGTGGAGCAGATTCCTCGTCGTCGACTCGATCCACCGCCACGACCCGTCCTTGTGCCGTGCCAAGATCTCGTTGGTCGACGTGTGATCCGCTTCCTGCAGCAGCTGCGCCCACGAATCCAGCGAACGTTGCCGGTAGTCCGGATGGACCACGTTATCTTCGAACCATTGATTCGTTCGGCCGGCGAGCTCTTCCGGCGTGTAGCCGAGCACCCGTTCGACCCCTGGGCTGGCGTAGAGGATGCCCTTGTCGGGCAGCATCAACACAATCCCTTCCGCGTTTTTCTCCACCATGGCCCGAAAGCGGTTCTTGCTTCGTTGAAGCACCTCCGCCGCCTGCTTGCGTTCGGTCACGTCCATGATCGTTCCGAAAACCTCGACCAGCTGGCCGGAAGCCGCGAATACAGGATGAACGACGTGATGGCAGTTTCTTATCGATCCGTCGGGAAGGACGATTCGATATTCGAGCTCATAAGCGCTTTGTTCGCGTGAGAACCTTTTTTTCATTTCGTCGAACAGCGGCCGATCCTCAGGGTGGATACGCTCGAGAAGCGCTGGGTAGGTACCGTGGTCAGGCAGCTCGATCAATATTTGCTGCGACGGGCCCTCCGGATCGAAACAAGGGCTTGACGCACCCTCATGATCGGAACAAAAGCCAAATATTCGTAGCAACTCCGGTGAAGCGAAGGTGATCTTCGAGGACATATCGCGTACGAAGCAGCCGATACGACCGAGTCGTTGCGCCTCCTGCAAGTAGGCTTCGCTTCGGCGCAGCCTCTCCTCGGCCTGCCGCCGATCGTGGATATCGACGTCGTTTCCAGCCCAACCCAGAACGCGCCCTGCTCGGTCAAGCAACGGGAAGGCACGGCTCAGGAACCAGCGGTATTGCCCGTCGAATCTCCTGATGCGCATTTCCGCCTCGAAGGGATTCGCCCCGGACACGGCCGCCCGCCATCCGGTCAGCGTCTGCTCGATATCTTCCGGATGCACTGCCTGCGTCCAACCGCTCCCCACCGCCTGCTCCAACGTCAGCCCGGTGTAATCCAGCCAGCGCCGACTGACAAAGTCGTAACAGCCGTCGGCGGTGGCGGTCCAGATCGTTACCGGGACCGTGTCGATGATCCGTTGAAGCCTGTCTTGCGCAGGTTCGGCGCTGCGTGATGAGGGTGGCACAGTCCAGAGCTGGGTACTTGTCATGGCCGGCATTCCTTGCCGAAGGTCAGGTTCCGAGTTTTATGCAGTCCAGCCCTTTCGGCAGTCAGATCCGAGCAGGCACCCCACCGCCCGGAGTAGATCGCTCCGCTTGAAGGGTTTAGCCAATGCCTCTGTTGCACCAAGGGCGATCACGGCGCTTGCGTCCATCGCATGCCCGGAGCCGAAAAGGCACGAGATGGCAATGATCGGGATCTCAGGATACCTCCCCTTCAACTCGGCGATGACCATGGTCCCGGCCACTTCGGGCATATGGATATCAGTCACCACAAGTGCAGGTGCCGCGACCTTCACCGCTGCCAGTCCGGCCTTTCCGTCTGCCGCCGTCCGCACGTTGTAGCCCGCCGTTCGCAACCACTCCGACAACGCTTCGCGCAAAATCGCGTCGTCTTCAATGACGAGGATGTCCTTGGTCGCGATCGCGTTTGGTTCGTTGGGTGACACGAGAGCTCCTGCTTCGGGATCGGACGCACGCAGGATCGCGCGAGCGCCCGCCACACTTGCATTTGACCCGACGCTGATCGCGGTTAGGTTACGCTTGGGCGCTCCCGCAGGTCACACCTGTGACCCATGCGGGGTCAACTTGGCTAGAGTGGCGCCGCAATGGGTACTGAAGCCATCATGAGTACGCAAGTCCTTGCGCCAGCGACCGCGCGGGCACATGTTCTCGCGGTCGACGACGATCCGGTCATCCGCGAGGCGATTGTCGACTACCTCAGCCAGTACGAGTTCCGCGTCACGGCCGTCGCCGACGGCACTGCGATGCAGGCGGTGCTTGCCAGCGACGTCGTGGATCTCATCGTGCTGGACCTCACACTGCGGGCCGAGGACGGAATAGCACTGGTGCGCCGCCTGCGCGATGAGTCGACCATCCCGGTCGTCATGCTCACGGGCCGGCGCGAGGAAGCGGATCGGGTGATGGGGCTGGAATTGGGCGCCGACGACTATTTGACCAAGCCGTTCAGCCCACGCGAACTGCTCGCCCGGATCCGCGTCGTGCTGCGCCGCCGGCGTCAGGAGGTACACCAGGGCCGGCCGGAGGGCGTTCGTGCCTACCGCTTCGATGGTTGGGAGCTGAACCTGAACACCCGGCGCCTGAAGAACCGCAACGGCCAGGTCGTGCCGCTGAGCAATGGCGAGTTCAGTCTCCTGGTCGTGTTGCTGGGGGCGCCCAATCGGATTCTTTCGCGCGACCAACTCCTCGACATGTCCCGCCTGCACAGCGACGACGTCTACAACCGGTCGGTTAATACGCAGGTCATGCGGCTGCGGCGCAAGCTCGAAGCCGAGCCGGCGAAACCGCGATACATCTGTACCGAGCGCGGCGCCGGATACCTGTTCGGTGTCCCGGTCGACACGATCTACTGACTGGCTTCCCGTACCCGTTCACCGGCACGCGCTGGTGGCAGCGGCGTGGGCCAGAAACGGCAAGCGCAGCAGCCCCTCGGTCGCAAATCCTTCGTGAGACAGTGCGTCGGGGCCGAAGCAACTCGGCGTCGCTGCGCTGGCCACGGAGTGGCGAAAGCCCTCCCACGGTTCGGATTGCCGCACGGCCGCACTAACCGTCACTGAACTGATCGCCTGATCGATCGTGCTGTCGGTGGATTGCGAGGAACCCGCCGCTGATTGCGGCGTTCCCTCTCCGGCCGATTCCCCAGCCTTCCCGCTCGCCCGGCCCGGGCCGACGTAGGCCGGATCGATCGACCGGATGGAAGCCACGAGCGTTGCAGCGCTTGGCTGGACGTCCGCGCCCCGCTCTTGCGCCTGCGCCGCGCTGCATGCGGCAAGTGTCACCACCAGCATCGCAGCGGCCGCCAGGCCGATCGTTGGATAGGCGGTCCGTTTTGCATCGATCGATCGAGTCCCCATGGTGTACCTCTCATGCATAGATACGTACGGTCTCAGGCTGCAGCTTCCGTCGGGTCACAAGGTCACCACCCACGCGTTCCATATGCCATCTTCCCGGCGGTTTCAATCGAAACATTGGCCCAGCAGAAACGTGACCGTATGAACATCGGGCCGCGCCATGATGAATTGCACTGGCAGCAAGGAACGATCATGGAAACGATTCAAATCGGTACTTCCGGTATCACCACCTCACGCGTCGCGCTGAGCACACGGGCCATGGGTGGCTGGACATGGGGCGGAGACACCGCCGACCTCACCTACTCGATCGGCACCATCCGCGCCGCGATCGAGCGGGGAATCACCCTGATCGATACGGCACCGGTACACGGGTTCGGGCTGGCTGAAAGAATTGTCGGCACCGTGCTCGCGGGCGGGTTGCGCGACCGGGCAATCATTGCCACCCAGGGTGGGTTGAAATGGCAGGACGGCAAGGTGCGGCGGGACTCCTCCCCGGCGCACATCCGAAGGCAGGTCGAGGAGTCGCTGCGACGCCTGCGCACCGACCACATCGATCTTTACCAGATGCAGTTGCCGGATCCGCTCGTTCCCATTCGCAAGACCGCCCAGACGCTCGCGCGCCTGCTGGAGGAGGGAAAAATCCGCGCCATCGGCCTATCCAATTACCTCCCGGCGCAGATGGACGAATTCCGGCAGGCCGCGCCTGTGCACGCGGTAAGGACACGCTACAACCTCTTTGAACGAGAGATTCAAAGCGGCGCCCTGCGATACGCGAGGCAACACGAAATGGCGGTCCTGTGTCATGGAGTTCTCTGTCGTGGCCTTCTG
>Ga0210394_10005089_pt1 | contig 14891 bp, 9 predicted proteins | sample IncBWC12MmetaG_FD_160121 | JGI IMG/M metagenome (GOLD analysis project Ga0210394, IMG submission 160121) | Forest soil microbial communities from Barre Woods Harvard Forest LTER site, Petersham, Massachusetts, United States - Inc-BW-C-12-M | ecosystem: Environmental > Terrestrial > Soil >... | reverse complement strand
CGGTTCCATGAGTTGGTTTCATGGACCGGATTTTTGAGCCGGACATTTTGGTGATGGCGGAGTAGCTCAGTTGGTTAGAGCAGCGGAATCATAATCCGTGTGTCGGCGGTTCAAATCCGTCCTCCGCTACCAAAAAATGTTCAGCATTTTCTAGTACGCTACGGGTAGGCGCACGTGCTCGATCCGCAGATCGACGTCATTTTTCGCAACGTGAAATTTCCGCGCAATATCAACGGTTCCCTCCCGTTCCCGGCCGTTCCATGCAACACCCGTGCAACATCCCGACGGCCGCAATGTTCGTAGACCGTTCGCGCGGCACTTCTGCACACAGGTCACGCTTCACAACGCCACGTCGGTGCTACAGCGTGCAGCCATGTTTCGTGAACCGCCGCACACACTATCGCCGCGTCGGGCGCGGTTTAGGTCCGATGTCAAACATGTACGCCGGAGGCACCCTCAAGTGGGACAGAAATTCGAACTTGCCGCCGGGCCACAGACTACGAATCTGGGGGTCAGGAGTTCGAATCTCTTCGGACGCGCCAATTAACGAGATATTACAAAAAGTTGTGAAGGCATGGCGACTGATTGGTGAATGCTCTAAGTCTGTGTCCGCCTGATGTCCGCTAAGTCCCTGGTGCTCTGGCGGCGACCACGAACGAGCGCTTGGCTCTCCTCCACCGAGCATACCCGGCGCGCGCCGATGACAGTTCTGCTGCACGCGAACTCGGGCCGACAAAGCCTTATTAGGCTGGTCTCAACAGCAGCTTGCCGACAAGGCCATCGTGTCCTTGAACGCGGTCACTCGGCTGGAAAGAGACAAGGTCGTTTCTCGTGGGAGCACGATCGGGGCCATTGAAAAGGCCCTCGTCAAGGAAGGTATTGAATTCCTGCCTGTGGGGGACAAAGGTGAGGGTGTTAGGCTGGGAAGTCCGAAGGCGTGACTGCAGTGGAGACCATGCCGGACAATCAGGGTGTATAGGTTACGCAACATTACGGTGACTCGAAATGACTGATGGTCCTCCACCCTTTGAGATTCGCTTATGTTCGATAAAATCAGCTGGCTCCATATTTCAGATCTTCATCTGAAACGGCAATCGGCATCGTGGTCACAGGATGTCGTGCTGCGGGCGCTGCACAAGGCAATCACCAAACTTTGTGCGTCGAAGTCTGTTAATCTTGTACTGGCAACCGGTGACCTCTCATATTCCGGAAAGAAAGACGAATTCCTGCAGGCAGAATCATTTTTCGATGCAATCCTAACGGACCTCAATCTCTCGCGTGCCGATCTCTTTTTTGTGGCAGGGAATCATGACAACGACCTATCGGTACAGAAGTACAGCGTTGTCGGGGCACGAACACTTTTGACGAGCTCTGGCTTGGCCGATGACCTCGTCGGAGACGTGATAGAACGCGACCAGATTCTGATGCGACAAGCTGCGTACCGGGATTTTGTTTCGCGATTCGTGCCTGCTGGCTTGTGGAAGATGGCTCCCGACGGACTCGCATATACCGTAGTAAAGTCGATCTCGCCGCTAAGACTCTCGGTCGTTGGACTCAACTCAGCTTGGCTTTGTCAGAGCAGCGTGAAGGATCGTGGTAACATAGTGATTGGCGAACGTCAGGTTATCGACGCTATTAAGGCGGTGGAGGAAGAACGTCCTCATCTTGTCATAGGGCTGATACATCATCCTACATTCTGGCTGTGTCCCTTCGAGCATAAGCCGATCGAAGATAAGCTTCGGCAGGCGTGCGACTTCGTGCTTCGTGGCCATCTACACGAAACAGACGTTCAAACACACCTTACGGGTGACCGCAGATGTGTGTTTGTGGCGGCCGGCGCATCATTTGAAACGCGCGAATCGCGTAATTCGTTCAACTATGTTGAGCTAGATATTGGACAGGGAACCTGCACGATCACCCCTTTTGATTATTCGCGCGGTGAATTTGTCGAAGCTGCTCCGGAATCCATAGCGCTGGCATTCCGCCATCTACCAAAGCCAAGTGCCGTGCAGCTAGTTGCCGCAATCGCCCACGCGGCGCCAGACCTGTCAACGATTGCCACTTACCTTGCATGTCTTCTACGCGGCGACAAATCGGAATTTCTGGCCTTTGATGATGGCCGAGCGATCTTCCTGTCATCGGATGCGCTGCAAGAGGAGGGCGCTCCCGCCTTGAAGACCTTGACCAGATCATTCATGTCATTGCGCAATCTGTGCACTTTCTCCGAAACTGAGAGTGAGCTGCGCGGGACGCTGACAACGTATCGCGACCGTCTATGCGACTATGGGGATCGACTGCTCGCGTTGGCCAAACGGTACTCCGCTGTGGCCGAGGCTCTGGCAAACCGTGACCAAGAAGCGAAGGCCTACGTCCCTACAGAGAAAACCACAAGCACTCATTATACGATTGCAGCACTTCGCGACCTCCGGCGATCCAGTGATCTCGTGACGCTGAAACTGATTGCAAGCCGCAACGCAGATGATCCGCACCCTGACGTACGGCGGGAAGCGTTACGGGGTCTAGCGCTGGTGCAAGCGCATTCTTCCATAAAGGAGGAGCAGCAAAAAGCTGCCAGCTTTATGGAGGACCTGTGCGACTCTCAAGAATGCGAGGCAGAGGATTTTGCAACTCTACTTCAACTGTTACTGACATCTGGCCGCTTGGCAGAGGCCAAGGAACGTATTCGCACGGCGATCACGAAGTTTCCCGAGAGGGCCGCGGTTTTTGTGGGGATCGGGATGAGTCTTGTACAGCAGACGGGCGACCGTGCCTTTCGCGACGAACTGTTACGACGGCAAGTAACGCCAGGGGCGCAGTCATGAGTACCGAGTCCTCATATCCCGTCGGCTTCCATTTTTTCAATATGCTACAAACGATCTCGAAGCAGATTTACGAAACGCCTATGGCGTTTATCCGAGAGAACGCACAGAACGCCGTTGATGCGATTCGGATACAGGCTAGTCGCGACAACCGTGCATTGATCGATCCTGTCTATCGAGTCGATGTAAAGGTGAATGAGGCGCGAATTGTGATTCGCGACAATGGCAACGGCATGACGAAGGATGATCTCCGAAAATTTTTTTGGACAATGGGCGCAAGCGGCAAACAAACGGACGAAGCCAAACGAGCCGGCTGCGTCGGAATGTTTGGTATCGGTGGGTTCGCGAATTTCGGTGTCTGTACCAAGCTCGAAGTGATCTCACAAGCGACAAGTGATCCCATTGGAACTCACACTGCGCTATCTTCCACAGACATCGAGGCAGCCGGAACGAAACTTCCTGATGTGAAGGAGACCACAAGTTCAGATGCGGCCCCGCGCGGAACTATCGTCATCGGTCACTTAAAGCAGCCACCAAACATCGAAGAGCTCAAGCGGTATCTAACGGATTTCGTGCGTTATGTGCCGGTCCCTGTCTTTTTCAATGATAAAGAACTGATATCGCAACAATCGTTTTTAGATTTTGAAGCCAAAGCGAACCTCACGCGCATTGGGGACGAAGCACTGCTTTGGACGGAAGGTGACCTGAGCGTCACGGCAAAGCTGTGGGAAGACCGCGAACACACGATACATGCGGCTATATCATCAATGCAGATCGCTGGGGTAGACGTTCATTTACAGGGACAACTACGTTTTGAGCATGGCCCGATCGACATCTTCAAGCGGGGATTCAAGCTATGCGCGACGACCGTTGGCTCGGAAATTGGTGTAACGGGGCGTTTGGACTCCGACGCGTTCACTCCGACGGCTGGGCGCGATTCGTTAGACGACATGACGACAGCAATGTTGGGGCGACTAGTTAAATCTCTGGAATCACATGTTGCGGAAATTATATTGGGTTCAACTGAGTTAGTGGAGCGGCACACTCGTGTCTTTCGCTTAGTTCATCGGCTGGGATGGATCGATCGCGTTGGCAAATCTCTGATTAGGATGGCAGATGGTAGCGATATCGCTCTTGAGGAAGTGCGTGCTCGCGCCGAGAGAGGGGTTTTCGTCTTTTATGGTACGCAACACAAGCAGGCGCTGAGCCAAGTTATGATGGCGCGGGGCCATCTCGTTCTGCTTCTCTCATCAGACTCGCATAAGCAGGCGGTAGAGATCAGGTATTTGGAGAGCCTGTGCAAGGCCAAGCGATTTACAGGCGTCGTGGAATGCGAGGCTGTGTACGAAGATTTATCGCTATTCGAAAAGATCGTCCTCAGTGAAATCGAGGCCATCGTCACGCGGTCGTATGAGGTATCGAATTTTCGGGTCATAGCGGGACGCCTCACAGAGGATATTCCGGCTTACGTTCAGGAACCAGATGGGTTCGAAGGGTTGAAAATCATCGTTGACGTGCGCCATGGGGAAGTCAGGAAATTGGAAGTCCTCGGATTTTCGAGCTTGCTTTACTCGGTAATTGCGACGTTCGCTCGCGAGTATCTGGGACCTTCGCTAAAGAAGTGGAGCCCACGATTTTTCGGCGATGGGGCACTGAACTTAGAATTGCTGGCAAAGCAGCGATCTGAGCTTTGGATCTTGGTAAAGGATGATATCGGAGTGATCCAAAAAGGGGCTGAGCGGCAGGTGGTTACTAGTTCAGATGTTCGGGTGGTGAATGTCGGGGCACCGCCAGAAAACATTGAGAATCAGCAGGGTCAGAAGCCGCCGAAGATACTCAAGATTGTAGATGAAAGTGGCCAGACCGATCTGGCCGGACATTATATCCGACTTCCAGACACCGCATACCGAGCCTATGGCGATCTCATACAAGAGTATGATCACCGTGGTGCGATATGGGGCGGCAACAAGATCGGTTATGTCGTCTCTGATGCGATCAGTGCTTCATTTCAATACGAAATTCGATTAGATGAAGTGATCGCCGTACGGGAGGGAACGGTATCCCGTGCAGAAGGATCACAGCAAATAACCAAACCACTTCAGCTGATGTTCGATGGTCTTTATTTCCCTATACCCCAACCGCTCGAACGATACCTTGTGCCCGTGGGTGAGGCGTCGATTCGTTTACGAGTCGACTGCGACCTGTTTGACATGACGAGCGCGCGGCGCTGGATTTCAGTCGCGCAATCATAGTGGCAGATCGTTCTATTATTTGGAGGAGGTGGAGGACGACCCCCCAACGCATCTCGGCCCGAAGTGGCCTACCTTGCCGGATATCACTATACCCCCCGTTGTGTGCCGGGGGGTTATGCTATCTCGTATATTGACCACATATTTGACCCTGCCCCGCCGAGGAATTCAGTATGAACCCAGACCTAGAAAAACTTGAAAAGGTTCTTGCGAGTGAGGTCAATGTCCTCGAAGACGAACTGGTCGATCGGTTGGCCACAATTATGTCTGGCCTGGACCGCGGAAACACGGGTGCCCTTCACACCCATTCTGGAATATTTTGGGCACTCACCCGGGTATTTGGCTGTTACGATCAATTGGCTGCCGCTTGCGAAGAGTACACGAGGTCTCGTGCTGACGAGTTGACCTTTGTGGCCGCATTAGAAGTTGAGCATTTCCTTATAAGACTTCGCGCTCTCTTAGACGAAGTCGCCTATGCTATTCGCACGCGATTACCAAAGACTGTTCGTGGCTTAAGCGAGCCGGGAGGCCCTGGCCCTTTTGAACAAAAGCAATTCAGCATCACGGCTTTGCTCAAGTTTTCTAACAAGCATCCTCACTTTTGTCGTCACCTCACCCGCCTACTAGAGAACAATGAAAACGACATCCGTCGCTTTATTGAACTCAGAGATGATATTGCTCATTTCCGAGCAAAAGCAGTTGTCTTTTCGGGTTCATCGATGAGCGTAGGATTTATTGGTGCACGGCAAATACCTAATACCACGATAATTGAGCATTCGGATTTGCTAAAATATATTCACGATGCAATGATTTGGTTCTGGCGCTTCCTACAATTGGACGTAGTTGAATATTTTCGCGGGCGCGTCGAGGATGGCAAGCTGAAATTCCAACCTCTTGGTCTCGGTTTGAGTCGTATTACGATGCCGGGCATACGGCGGTTTAAAGCCCTCCTATGATTATCGTGTTACTAATAACTTTGGAGCGGGCAAACGCTCCGAAACCACGAATTATCCATCAATAACCTTAGTGGCCCGATTGAAAAACCAATTGTCAGCAATTGCGTAGGCCTTCTCGGCCTGACCGGCGAGCAACGCGGCGACGGCTCGTTTGTAAGCAACCGTCGATCCTCTTGTGTTCGCTGCGACCGGTAAAAGAACTCCGCGCAAATCACCTAATTCGTACTTTATTAGACCGTCCGCATACCGACGAGATCGCTTTGAAAACCCTTCCTGCGCCATCGTCGTAAGCATTGACAGAGCTATAGCTGCGCGAAGATCGGGCTTGCTACCATCGGGAAAATCGACCACGTAGAGTGTATTGGTAGCAGTAAGCCTCGGCATCTCTCGAAAGCATATCCAAGGCCCATTTTGTGACATGCCGCTAATAAACCCGTCGACCTTTATCGGCAAACGAGCCCTGTACCATGGTTTTCTGATCGCTATTTTGTAGTTCTCGATATCGCAGCCCTCGCGTCGACCCCATCTGATATAATTTTGAACCGCTTTATCCCGCAAAGAAGTAGGATTTGGATCGAATAACCATATTCTTTCGTTGGCTTCCCGTAATTCGTTCCAAGAAGCCGCAGTAAGCGAAGCAGATATAAGATGCCGCGCTCGAGTCACGCTAGGTCGAAGTGAAGTCAGCGGTAAACCGAGCTGCTTTCTCTTTTCTTCATTCATGAGAAAAAAGCTAGTATCGCCAGTAACGCCGCCAATTTCGATAAAAATCAATTCGCCGAATGCCTTTGATTCTCCTGGTTTTATGACCGAGGGAGCTGGATACCGCTTATTATCGAGGGCATAGTTTTTCCCGTTTTTGCTGTCGCCCAGTCGCTTGGCCAGAACCTCGGCTGAGAATACATCGTTGCGCGCGAACGAGCCTGATATTATTGGTTGGGTACCGTTGCCAGGTCTATAGTCTCGCGCCATCAATAGTATTGCGCCTTCTTGAATTTTCGCAAATTGAAAAAGAGACTTTTCGCTTCTGAATACCTCTACTGATTTAAAATATTTTGGTATGCTTTGCCGAAGTGGTTCGGCGTAATTGGCAAAATCCCACGCCGCCGGCAATAGGAAACACACACTTCCACCCTGTCGAAGCAAGTTTAGGGCCGCACAAAGAAACGCATACCAACAGTTTCCTGCGGCCGTAACCTTGAGACAATTAAATGCCTCAACTTCGCAAGCGGCTGCGCGCACTGACTTTTGCAATCGTTCGATAGCGATATACGGCGGGTTCGCGATGATCTTGTCGAATTTATCGGTCGTCCTTCGAGCCCACTTTAGGAACTCGACGCCCCGCGCGACCTTAGCCAGCTTGTCAGCACGTTCCTTTCCCTTACTAAGATCAACGCCGGTAATTTGGGTTGACTTAACGCCTGCTCTTGCTAGCGCCTCGAGAAGCGCGCCTTTGCCAACACAGGGTTCAAGCCAAAGATCGTCTGGATGCGGATCCAGCGCCTTCACCATTGCGTCCGCGATTATTCGTGGAGTGTAGACCAGACAAGATGTTGGAACACGTAGAGTTCTCACGTACTTTTCCTATTCGCGCTTGTCGCAGAGGATTGAAAAATTGTGCTATTCACAGAAACAGTCCCACGTCTGGCTTACTCTGCTTGATTGTAGTCCATGGAGAGCCCCCTTCATCAAGAAGGCCTAAATTCCATTCAAGGAGATTATTCAGACGTCGCCGCTGGATTGGTGCCCACCTGCGTAGGTGTGGCGTGTCATATCCAATGTGCTCCGGCCATTGCTTTTGGAATATCTCCGCAAGCACGAATTCCGTAACAGCCATTGGTGTAATGATGATTCCGGGCAGACGAGGTATGCTTAGTGATTTTGGAAATGGCGCTTGGGCATCTTCACCCAATATCTGTACATGAAAGTGGCAACCGGGCGAGCTCGAATCGCCGATTTCCATTCGCCACATTCCAATCTCGCGTCGTACATCGCTAGCCTCACAAAAGAGGCGAACCCGCGTTGATGCAATGCCGGCCAGTTTGAAATGGATTGCCGAAGCCTTCTTTTTCTTAGCCGGAATGCGCTGAATTTCCCACAATGCATCAATCTCAGCGACAACCCTATGGCTGCCGCGTTTTTTGCCGCTTTCGTATTCACCTTCACTGACTATCGTCTTTAATGGATCGAATGAAGGAATATGCCATTGAAGTACACCTTGGTCAGGTTGATCCCGGTACGATTGTAGAGTGCTCTTATATCGCGGTAAGACATGCTGAGAACCTAATGCAATAAATTTGCTCGCCAGGTAACTGAATGATTCGATTTCCGCGATCATCTCACCAAACGAAAATTGTAATTCGGACATTGCGATCGCTTTCAAGGCAAATTAAGTTTTTGACGGTCCTGAAGAGTTACTCTCGCAGCGATTAGAGGAGAGTTTTTGACACTATCAACGCTTGCCCACGCGGGATCTGCTGTATTAGGCCAATCATCGGGGCTGATTTGGACCACCGATGATAAATCGAGCAAATCGTCGGTTGGCAGAAACTGATCATCCAGCACGACAACGGGGTTGAGAAACGGAATATTGTTGAGCTTAGGAGAAAGTTTTTGAGCAATCGCCTTAAGTGCTGTCTTATCGAAAGGCCTTCCGGCGGTCTGCTGCCAAATCCAGCTTTCTATGCCCGCTCGCCACCATCGTCGTCCAGAGAAGTCGTGAAGCAGGCCTCGATATTCAAATTCCGATAATGTCCTTCTAACTGTACTTCGCTTTGCACTTAGCGCCTGCCGCATGGATTTCGGAGTTACATGGAATCTGGCCGCCAAATATCGCTCATCAAGTAAGAAGTTTGGAAATGGTAGGACGTCATGCAGGAGCCAGCGGATTACTGCCATTCCCTTTGTGTTCTGCGCAGACGAATCCTGCGGAGGATTTGACTTATCAACTTCTCCAAATGCTCTGTTAAACCATCCAAAGCTCTTTCTCAAACCCAACAGTCTAATAAGGGTTTCACGACTTTTGATAATCGGTGGCCAAGGGTGGGGAAGTCGCGACACAGCGCCCGCAAGGCTTAAAACCTCCCGTGCAAAATCATCTGGGTCTTGGGTTTTCGAAAATACCCAATCCATATCAATCATTCGTGCGATCGCATGTTCTCGGCGCTCGGGTGAGAAAGTGCCGGTAAGTTCGCTAAGTCTTCCGGATCGCAGAGCAAATGCAGTCGGTGATCGCTTCGGATCGGAATCAAGGTTAGAGCGAAGAGTGGCGACAAGAGCAATTCCATCTTTTGGCTTCAGCGATGGGGTTGACTGACGTTCTCGTTGGGGCCACTCCTTTAGTCGAAAGTCCACGAGCACCAGGCTGGCCTTGCCGAGATCGCGTAAACTGACAGAATTTGGCACTCGGTCAATAGCATTCACAATTCCGGCTAGTGAGAGCTTAGCCGATGCCGCTTCTTCTTCGACATCATCTACGATTAGAACAGTCGGCAACTTGCGCTTTCCGGGCGACCAGCGAGACTTTTTCATTGGACCCTAATCCGGAAAGGAGATTTCTATGGCTGTCGCAAATCCATTACTCGGCTCGACAAACTTGATTGTTGCTCCGTACTCTTCAAGCATGCTCCGGGTAATCGGCAAGCCTAATCCCATGCCTTGACCAAGAAGAGGGTCGACTTTTCCCGTTGACGATTCGAAAGGTCTAAACCAACGCTCGGCCTCGCGGAGCCGGACGCGCGTGCCCGTGTTTTCGAGCCGAATTACGGTGGCGTCACGCGCCTTTCTTCCGGTCGCGCGTATTCGTCCCTTTTTGCCGGCTGCTTTGACTGCGTTCGTGAGAAGATTAGAAAACACGGCAGTCGCTTCGGCGGGAAACATGGGTGGCGATCGCAAATCAGCTGGAATATTGTTAATTATTTTTAGCGAGCGCTTTTCGGCAGCGAACATGATCAATTTAACGCCCGCGTCAAACCGGTTAGACAAATTCTGTTTGGAGCGACGTCGCCGAGCATCTGGTGATACAATATCAAGCAAATAGGACGATTGCCTTTCAATTGCTCGCCTTAGATCTCCGACGCTCTTACTCAGAACTCCGAGTTCCCGTTTGTGTTCTGCTCGAAGCCCGACAGCATTTCGAATATTTTGAAGTGCCCTATCAACCCCCGTGGCAATACCTAAAAGTCCATTTAGTTCATGTATAAACGACGCCAATTGTGTGCCAACAGACGCCAGCACTCGAATCATTGCATTTTCGTCGATTAGCTCTTTGGAAACCGCCGCAATCTTTTCGACGCTAGCGAGCGCCGTTTGCAATTCCCGGCCTGCCGCATCCATTTTTCCACTAGCGACAAATCTCTTTGCCGCAGAAGCGTGGGCGGTAGCCTCGATCACGGTACTCGCAATTGCTGTCGAAGTTGGGGTAAGAGAAGAAGTTTCCCTTCCGGGATACTTCTGAGATGCTCTTAATGCCCGCCGTTCACTTCTCGGCACCACATTCGCAGCCGCTTGTACTCTCGTCGAAAGATCTACGCCCTGCCTTACCAAATCAACTAGGGTTTGATAGCCTTCATCTGGAACAAATCCTTCTCGATTAATAAGCATTCTGAGCGTAGGCGCACTTCTTTCGGTAAGAAAGACTCCGCCAAAATAGTGTCTATTCGGTAGATGAAGTAAGCCAGCTCCCTCTCTTTCCGCCGGTTGAAACTGAGAGAGCAATTCCTCGTCGACATTATGATCTAAAAAGGTTCGACCGCGAGTCGTGTTATCGCGATCTAAGCTCAGCCAGTCATTGTGTGCCTCGCCGTACGGTAGAACTCGGAAGCCCTCCATGTAAACGCGCACACCACTGGTGCGGCCTGCCCATTGCCTGAGGTCAGTCTCGCCGCGCTGTACCCCAACTCGCTTTAAAATTCGTGCTTGGAAGAAAGGACCGTCTTTCGGATGGGGATGGTCGACTACAAACGTACGGGCTTCGGCATCAGGAAGATCCAAGAGTGTCTGCTGCGTTGGGGCGATGGCAAAATGCACTTTGCCAGAGCCTCTCTGCGCATCAATCTCAACGATCCAATTGGCTGCATCAATAATCGCTGTCCAATAATCTTCAGGCGGCGCAAGATCCCCTTCTAGTCGCACTTGAAAGGAAGAGCCGAAAGAGTGCTCAACGTCTCTGATCTTTGGCTCGTCAAACAGAAGTCGCGCACGAACAACTCTCGATGGAATAGCACTGGTAATTGCCTTAGGAGCCTCAAATGCTTGCAATTCCTCCAGGAATCTTCCGTGTTCTCTTTTGCTCCAAGCCCTGCGAAGGTGACGCAGAGTAACGGTCGTTCCGGCCGATGTCTTCCCGCTATTAGTAGTCTCTTTGACTAAAATTGCGTCGCTGGAATCTACGTCTTCGAGAGTGGTTCTCTTCTCAATCTCGTTCCAGTTAATCACCGCATCGAGACCATACTGGCCCGCTTGCAGTGAAGCAGATCGCGCTCCCTTAGAAGGAGCTTTGTCGTCCCAACGTGCAGAGGAAATCTCCAATAGTGTGGCTAGCTTGTGAGCCGCTAGCCTACCGATGCCTTTAGCCCCGGTATATCGACGGAAAAAAACAAGTGACCTGCGCCGACTTGTGTCCTTAGTTCGCGATGCTATCCGAAGGAATCCGTTTTCGAATTCCGTCTTGGACATTCCAATACCGTTATCCTGAATCTGAATGTATCCACGCGTCGTACTAGACAAAGCTTCGCCATAAACAACAACCTGGGTTGCGTCGGCGTCGTAACAATTTTTGACAAGCTCGACTAGCGCGGTTGAGTCTCGTCCTACTAGCAATTCGCCGAGTTCACGAAACAGATGCGTGTCTACGGTGAATGTAGCCATGGGGAACCCAGCCGATTAAGTCGGAATGTAGTGTTGCCTGAAAAGTGTCTAAAACCAAGTGAATGCACGGTTTGTCGCCAGAGTGGTGGAAGGCGAAGCCGGGATTATTACTCATTATCAAGTACTTATGGTGGTATTAGGGCGGCGCATACTGCGGGTCGACTTAGAAGGGTTACTTGAGCAATCGCGACATCGGTACACCCGCAACGTATGCGTCCCACCTCTTCCAAAATGGTTTTGTCGGGATTGCCAGAATATCGGGCAGAAATTCCCGATTGCCCGTAGTTAGCTGAACCACATGCCTTGACGTCTACGATAAAACGAGCACGAGCGAAATTTGGACTCAGAGCATTATCGAGCGCTGCGCGCGTGTCGCATCATTGGATGAGTGAGTTTGCTGCAGGGAGCGTGGTGTCCGATCGGCTTTTAATTGTGTTGAACGACGCTGCATCAGCGTTGGAAAGGGCCGGCGCGGCTAAAAACAAGCAGTGACCTTGCCTCGTCGACACCTTCTTGACATCGGGTCAAGACCTCCGGTTGCAAGAGTGCGATCTGGCTGAAGTGCTCATTACCGACAACGATGCCCTCGGCGTCTTCTAAAGTGATTGCATTGAGACGTGGACCTTTCAACTCGACCGGAACATCGATCGTAATAGGGTCGGCAATTGCAATGCCAAATGCTATGAGCGCTGGGATAACGTCGGGAAGCTTCTTGTGTCCGTTGTCTCCCGCATAAAGGTCTGCAGCAATGCGGTGTGGAGGATAAGCATTGCAAAAGGGACGTGCCGATTCATGCCAATTGCATACCGGAGCCATCATCATTCGGTCATGGCTCCACCTCGTTGCACGTCCGTCCGACGTTATGAGCGGTAATTTCTTTGCAACGGACGCCGCTTTTACTCCTTGTGATTTCCAAAGATAGTTGAGAAGCTTGACTGTCCCATGCTGTAGATGGACGCCGACCTCACCTTGCGCCGCCGCCCCGACCAGGCGAAGCCGACATAATCATCATCGGTCATCATCGGTCGCCTCATCCTATCGTGTCGGAGTTTATTCCAACTTTCATGGGTGAACTCAGGCCAACTTCCCGACAGGAATATAGGTAGAGCCGAGCCCAGCGCGCTGCATATCGACGTGCTCGAAACAAAAATCCGCAAGATTGACAAACTCACGGCAAGGGGCGCGCAGCGTTCCTTTGAAACCTTTGTTACTTTTTGTTTCGTAACAATGGAGAAAGCCATGTCGAGCCAAAGCCCGGCTTCTCTTTCCGACGAACTCGCTTACCTTCCCGCCGCTGACTTGGCAGCTCGCATCCGACGTCGCGATCTGTCGCCGGTCGAGGTCATGGAGGCATTCATTGAGCGCATCGAGGCGCGCAATCCGAGCCTGAATGCTTTCGTCTTCACCGATTTCGACGGCGCGCGCAAAAGGGCCAAAGAGGCCGAGAGCGCCGTCATGACCGGAGAGCAATTGGGACAGTTGCACGGCGTACCGTCGGCGCTCAAGGACTTGTTTGACTTCAAGCCCGGGTGGCCCGCAAGCCTGGGCGGCATTCGCACACTCAAGAACCACGTGGTCAATGCTTACTGTGTTTTTTGCGAGCGTATGGAGGCTCGCGGTGGGGCGATACTCTTGGGCAAAACCAACAGCGCCCTCTTGGGATTCCGCGCCACCTGTGACAACTACCTGTACGGGCCTACGCGCAACCCATTCAATCTAGCCAAGAATAGCGGCGGATCCTCAGGCGGGAGTGCGGCGGCGGTGGCCGACGGACTGCTGCCGATCGCAGAGGGCACCGACGCGGGCGCCTCTATCCGGGTTCCTGCTGCGTGGTGTGGCGTCTACGGGCTCAAAGCTTCATTCGGCAGGGTACCGTTCGTGATACATGGCCATTCTTTCGGCGCCGCCGACTCGCCGTTCCTTTTTGAAGGACCGATCACCCGAACCGTGGAGGATGCGGCGATAGCGCTCAATGTGCTCTCCGGTCCCGATCCGCGCGATCCTTTCAGCCTGACCGAGACGCCAACCGACTTCACCGCGGCGACCCGGCGTTCCATCCGCGGCCTCAAGATCGCTTATAGCCCGAACTTGGATATCTTTCCCGTCGATAAGGCAGTGAGGGAAACGGTCAATCGGGCGGTGCGCGTATTCGAGGAAGCCGGCGCACATGTCGAAGAGGTCAAGCTCGGCATTACGCATTCGCACAAGGAGCTGACCGACGCTTGGTCCGGGCTATATATCCTGCTCAACCTGCACGCATTCGAGAACATGAAGAAACAGGATGGCATTGATCTTCTCGGCAAACACCGCGAAGACTTCCCGCCTCAGTTCTTGGAATGGGTCGAGAAAGGCAAGCGTCTTTCGGGCGTCGACTTCCATCGGAACCAGGCTGTCCGATCGGAGGTCTTTAATGCCTTACAGGGCGTACTGGGTAATTTTGATCTGCTTGTCACGCCGACTTCGGCTTGCCCGCCGGTCGATAATGCAGACGATGGCAACACCGTGGGACCGAGCTCGATCAACGGTGTGGAGATTGATCCTCTTGTCGGCTGGGCCATGACCTACTTTCTCAACTTCAGCGGCCACCCCGCGGCGTCGGTACCGGCCGGGCTTTCAAACGGCCTGCCGGTCGGGATGCAAATCATCGGCCGCCGCAACGCCGATGTTGACGTACTGGCGGCGAGTGCGGCGTTCGAGCGGTTACGGCCGTGGCACGAAAATTACCGGATCTGCCGGGAACGATCGCTGCGGGTGTGACGGAACAGGGAATTTGTAACGGGCGAGTCTCGCTTGGTCGGCCGCTTGCTGGTCATCATCCTCGCGCTGACTCCCCGCATGGAGGTCAATCCGGAAACCTATGAGGTGCGTGCGGACGGCAAGCTTCTCAACTGCGAACCCGCAAAGGTACTACCAATGGCGCAACGTTATTTCATGTACTGACGCAAGAGCATTGCAATGGATTCTGCATCCATTCATCGGCCGGTCGGGCATCGGCTCGA
>Ga0210394_10005088_pt1 | contig 14895 bp, 10 predicted proteins | sample IncBWC12MmetaG_FD_160121 | JGI IMG/M metagenome (GOLD analysis project Ga0210394, IMG submission 160121) | Forest soil microbial communities from Barre Woods Harvard Forest LTER site, Petersham, Massachusetts, United States - Inc-BW-C-12-M | ecosystem: Environmental > Terrestrial > Soil >... | reverse complement strand
ACTCCTTGCGATGCAGATACAATGCGCACACCACCGCCGCGAGCGTGAACAGCAGCAACTCGAACGACACCGGGCCTGCGATATAACCTTGGCCAAAGAAGGCAAAGGCCGGTGGATAGTCCTTGAGAACGCGATCGCCCAAAATGCCGTAAGCAATGCCGCGGTAGAGACTCATGGTGCCGATGGTTGCGACGATCGCGGGCACCCGCCAGAGCGTGACCAGCGCACCGTTGAATGCGCCGGCCAGCAGCCCAACCGCTAACCCGCAGCCGACGATGGCACTGAGCGATGCGGTCGTCGTGGCGAGCAACCCCATGCAGACCGACACCAGCGCCATGGTGGCCGCGACCGAGATATCGATCTCCCCCGCGATGATCAGCAGCGCCATGGGCAGTGCGACCAGCGCTTTCTCGGTGAAATTGAAGCTGACATCCGACAACGTCTCGGTGCTCAGGAAATAGGGCGACAGTCGCACGTTGAGCGCGAAATCGGCCGCTACGACCAGCGCCAGAAATACTTCCCAGCGCAGCACGCGTCGCCGCCAGGACGTGCGCGGCACACGCTGCGATGGGCATGCCTCCTCGGTCATCGGCTGGATATCCGCGGACTCACTCACGAGCTAAATTTCGAGAATGCGCTGACGCTGCGGCGCACGCGCGCCGGCGGTATTGAGCAGCGCCGCGGTGACGATGACCGCGCCGCTGATGGCCATTTGCCAGAACGGTGACACAGCGAGCAACGGCAACGCATTTTTGATCATGCCCAGGAACAGGCACCCGAGCAGCACCCCAACCACCGAGCCGCTGCCGCCGGCGATTGAAACGCCACCAATCACGCAGGCTGCGATGACCGTTAGCTCGGAGCCGCTGGCGGTTTCGGTATAGGCGACCGCGTAGCGAGCGACCCAAAGATACCCGCACAGTCCAGCAAGCGCGCCGTTGAGCACGAAGGCAAGGCACTGCGCGCGCCCGACATCGACCCCCACGTAACGCGCAGCCTCGGGATTGTTGCCCGCAGCGTAGAGACTGCGGCCCGCGGCGGTATAGCGCAACAAACACGCCGTGAGCAGCACGCCCGCGATCGCGAGCCAGGACAGCAAGGTGACGCCGCCCCAGCGCTCGCGCACCAGATTCAGGAACGAGGGCGACATGTCGCCACTGTTGACCCACCGGCCGTGCGACACCAGATAAGTCGCGCCGCGATAGATCGCGAGCGTCCCCAAGGTGGCCACGATCGGCGGAATCTGCAATTGCCAGACCAGCAGGCCGTTGACGGCGCCGAGGACGGCGCCGAGCAGCACCGCGCACAGCACGAGCCACGGCAGCGCCACCCCAGGCATTGCCTGATTAATCAGCGCCACACACATTCCGGTCAGTGCCACGCTGGCCGCGACCGACAGATCGATCGCACGCGTCAGCATCACCAGCATCTGGCCGAGCGCCAGCAGGATCAGAATCGATGTGTCATCGAAGGTGTCGCGCAGCTCCGCCGCGCTCGCAAACTGCCGATAGCGCGCCGCGACGGCCACGAACAGTACCGCGGTCAGCAGCGCGAGCCCCACGTTGTGCCTCGAGCCGCCAAGCCACATCGAAAGGTGCTTCGCCCTCATGCCGCGCTCGCCAGTCGCAGTACCGTGGCCGAATCGGCCTCGGTGCGATCAAGCAGGCCGGCCACGCGTCCTCGCCGCATCACCAGTACCCGGTCCGACAGACCCAGCACCTCGGGCAATTCCGAGGAAACCAGGATGATCGCCATGCCCTGCTGCACCCATTCGCCCATCAGGGCGTGCACAGCAGCCTTTGAGCCCACGTCGATGCCCTTGGTTGGCTCATCCAGGATCAGTACCCGTGGCGCGGTCAGCAACCATTTCGCCAGCACCACCTTCTGCTGATTGCCGCCCGAGAGCTCACTCAAGGGCTGCTCCAGATTCGCGTACTTCACCTGCAGCCGCTGCGCCCATTCGCCGGCCGTGCGTGTCAGGCGCTCGCCATCGACCCATCCATGGCGGGTAAATTGGGCCAGTGAGGCCAGGGTGATGTTGCTGCTGATCGACAGTGACGGGATGGCTCCCTGGTGCTGGCGGTCCTCGGGCACATAGGCGATGCGCTGTGCGATCGCATCGGCCGGATGTCGGGGCCGGATCGGTGTGCGATCGAGCTCGATGCGGCCCGATTCGGCGCGCGTGAGCCCAAACACGCTCTGCATCAGCTCGCTACGTCCCGCGCCAACCAGCCCGTAGACTCCCAGGATCTCGCCGCGGCGCACGGCGAAACTGATATCGGCAAATTCCTCGCCACGTGACAGATGCAACACGCGCAGGATCTCCTCACCCAGCGCGATGCACCTCTTTGGGTAGAGCCGCTCGATCACGCGGCCGACCATGCACTGAATCAGTGTGTCGATGCTCGTGTCTGGCATCGCCCCCTCGGCGACATTTCTGCCATCGCGAAACACGACGTAGCGATCCGCGATCGCAAACAGATCCTCTAACCTGTGGCTGATGAATAGCAGCGCTCGCCCTTCATCGCGCAGCCCCGTCGCGATTCGCAGCAGCAGCTGCGCCTCATGATGCGACAGCGCTGCGGTGGGCTCATCCATGATCACCAGGCGTGCATCGTGGCTGAGCGCGCGGGCGATCTGCACGAGATACTTCTGCGCCACGGACAGCTCGCGCAAGCGCAAGCCTGGGTCAAGCGGGCAGTCCAATCGTTCCATCAGCCGCCCGGCATCGCGCCGCATGCGCGCCCAGTCGATCAAACCCCAGCGCCGCGGGCGCGCAGTCACGAAAATGTTCTCGGCGACCGACAGCTCATCGAACACCACCGCTTCCTGGTGAATCACACTGATGCCGAGCTGCTGCGCGTGCGCTGGGGAGCGGATGCGCACGCTCTTGCCGCACAGCGTGATTCGGCCACCATCGGGCTGATAGATGCCGGTGAGGATTTTGACCAGCGTGGATTTGCCGGCGCCGTTTTCACCGACCAAGGCCGTGATCGAGCCCGCGTAGAGCGCGAGCTCGGCCGACTCGAGCGCGCGCGTGCCGCCGAAGGACTTGCTGATGCCGGACAGTTGCACCAGGGGGGCGTTCCCCGATGGCTCGTTGTTGCTCAAAAGACCTTTGCAAACTCCATGACATTGGATTTGTCATAGACAAACGGCTTGCCCATCGGGCCAACGCCGTTGCTGTCGAAGTGCACCTCTCCGAGGCGGCCGATGGCAATCGTGGCGCCCGGTCCCGCGGGCGTGCCGCGCGCGATGCGGGTGGCCAGCTGCACGGCGGCGTAGCCCAGATCGATTGGATTCCAGATCGCAAAGCTCTTGACGGAGCCGGCTGTCACGTGGCCCGCCAGCTCGGAAGGCAGGCCGAGCCCGGTGACCAGCACCTTGCCGGCCACGCCCTCGTCCTCCAACGCCTTCGCCGCCGCGACGATCCCGACCGAGGTCGGCGCGATGATGACTTTGAGGTCCGGATAACGCTTAAGCAGCGCGACCGCCTCGCGATAAGACTTATCGGCCAGATCATCGCCGTACACGGTGGCCACGAGTTCAAGCTGCGGGTATTGCGGCAGCGCCGCCTTCATCGCCTCGATCCAGGCGTTTTGATTGGTCGAGGTCGGTGTTGCCGACAGAATCGCGATCTGGGCGTGGCCCGCAGGCGCTGCAGCAGCGGCCAGCTGCACGCAGGTCTGCCCGATCAGCACATCCGATGAGGCTGCGAGATGCACCAGGCGACCGCCGCTGGCGACCGCCGAATCGAAGGAAATCACTTTGATGCCGCGTTTCAGCGCCTTCTTGAGCGTCGGCACCAGCGCATCCGGATCATTGGCAGAGATCGCGATCGCATCCACATGCTGTGCGATCAGTGCGTTGAGCACGTCGATCTGGCCTTCGGCCGTCGTGCTCGTGGGTCCGGTGTCGATTACTTGCACGCGGCCTAATTCGCGGGCCGCCTCTTCACCGCCCTTGTCGACGGCGTTGAAAAACCCGTTGCCCAGTGATTTGGCCACCAGCGCCACGCGCAGGGTTGCGCCCTCGCGTCCGCTCGCGTCAGCCCCCGCGGAAGAACCCTGCCGCGAGCAGCCGCCGATTGCGAGCGCGAGCAGGAGCGCCCCAACCGCTGCAACCCGTCGATGCAATGACCACCCCCCACCTTAATAGAGTGCACCGACAGCGCGGTCTTCCGATCCGCGCGAGCAGCAACTGGATTGCACTCAAACCATCATAACCGGTCAAAAATAGCCAGTCGAGGGCTAATCTGGGCATGTTCCAGAGGTGAATCGTTCGTGGAGATTGTCCGCTGACTAAATTTGATCTAGATTTGATCGATAATGCGGCCCACAACAAGCACCGGTACGCTAACGGCGCAAACCGGGAGTGCCAGCTCATCCGCAGGGGTATCTGCTGCATGAACAAGACCACAGATGACCCGTCGCTTGCCGACTCACGGCTGCTGCCCAATCGGTGGGATGACACCCATGCGGCGCAGCTCAGCCCCAGCGCGCTGTTGCTGTACCGCTCGAACCTGCTGGGCGCGGATAAGCGCGTGACCAACTTTGGCGGCGGCAACACCTCCGCCAAGCTCACGCAGCCCGATCCGTTGACGGGCAGGCCTACACCGGTTCTGTGGGTCAAGGGCTCGGGCGGGGACATCGGCACCATGAAGCTCGATGGCTTCGCGACGTTGTATCTCGACAAGCTACTGTCCCTGGCGCCGCGATATCACGGACCGCAGGATGAGGATCAGATGGTCGGCCTGTATGCGCACTGCGCCTTCAACCTGAATTCGCGTGTGGCCAGCATCGACACGCCGCTACACGCGCTCGTGGACCGCCCCCACATCGATCATATGCATCCAGACGCGGTCATCGGCATCGCCGCCTCGGCCGACAGCCGCGCCCTGACGCAGCAGATCTACGGCGATGAGATCGGCTGGCTGCCTTGGATCCGACCGGGCTTCGAGTTGGCACTGCAGTTGAAGCGCTTTGCCGATGGCCATCCGTATGCGCGCGGCGTGGTGCTCGAGGCGCATGGGCTCTTCACTTGGGGACCGACTGCCAAAGACTGCTACGACACCACCATCGAAATCATCAATCGCGCCATTCAGTGGCTCGATGCGCATGGCAATCGGCACGGCGCCTTCGGCACTGCCAAACTGGCACCTCTTCCCCGGCCGCGGCGCCTCGAGATCGCGGCGGCGCTCATGCCGCGCATCCGCGGACTGATCTCAGCCGGCGCCCGCAAAGTCGGCCATTTCGATGACTGCGCCACGGTGCTCGACTTCGTCAACAGCCAGGCCTTCGAACGCCTGGCAGCGCTCGGCACCTCCTGTCCCGATCATTTCCTGCGCACCAAGATCCGACCGCTGGTACTGCAATTCGATCCGACCCACGAGAGCGAGCAGCAGCTGATCGAGCGTCTGCCGGCAGCCATCGACGCCTATCGCGCGCAGTACGCGCAGTACTACCAGCGCTGCCAGCACCCACACTCCCCTGCCATGCGCGATCCGAATGCGATCGTGTATCTGATCCCCGCAGTCGGCATGATCACCTTTGCGGCCGACAAGGTCGCGGCGCGCATCGCCGGAGAGTTCTACATCAATGCCATCAACGTCATGCGCGCAGCCTCCTCGGTCTCGACCTATCGAGCGCTACCCGAGCAGGAAGCCTTCGACATCGAGTATTGGCCGCTCGAGGAAGCCAAGCTGCAGCGCTTGCCGAAGCCTAAGGCCCTCGCCGGCTGGGTGGCGCTCGTCACCGGTGGCGCAGGCGGGATCGGGCTGGCGATCGCCCGGCGTCTGCTGGATGAGGGCGCCTGTGTCGTGATCACCGACATCGACCGCCGTGCGCTCGATGAGGCTGCGGGGAGTCTGCAGTCGCAATACGGCAAGGACAGTAGTCTCGGGGTCTGGGGCGACGTCACCGATGAACTCTCCATGGCGTCGTTGTTCGCTGAGGCGAGCTGGAGCTACGGTGGCGTCGACATCTGTGTCTCCAACGCCGGCATCGCCTCGGCCGCGGCGATTGAGGACACCAGCCTGGAGCTCTGGCACCGCAACATCGATGTTCTCGCCACCGGCTACTTTCTCGTCAGCCGCCAGTGCGTGAAGCTGCTCAAGGCGCAGGGTCTGGGCGGTTCGATCGTCTTTATCGGCTCGAAGAATGCCCTGGCCGCCTCCCCGGGCGCGGCCGCCTACTGCACCGCGAAAGCCGCCGAATTGCATCTCGCGCGCTGTCTGGCGCTCGAGTGCGCGCCACTGGGGATCCGGGTCAATGTTGTGAATCCCGATGCGGTGCTGCGCGGGTCGCGCATCTGGCAGGGTGAATGGGCCACGCAGCGCGCACGCGCCCATAACACCACGACCGATGAGCTCGAGGCGGTCTATCGGGACCGCAGTCTGCTCAAGCGCATCGTGCTACCGGAGGATGTCGCCGAGGCCGTGGTCTTCCTCGCCTCCGAGCGCTCCTCTAAATCCACGGGCAATATCATCAATGTCGATGCCGGTAACGCCGTGGCCTTTCCGCGCTGAGCCTGACGCAGCGAGGTGCCGAAAATGAACGACGCACCCCCAGTGAACCCACGCGATCCGAATTTCATTTCCCAGTGCAACGCGCCGCTGCGCGCCGAGCTCGAGGCGGACTACGACGTGCTCGCCCGCCAGCTGCAGCGCCGTGGTCTCAAGATCGAGCCCGTCATGCACGCGGTGGCCGACTTCCGGGTGGCCATTCCTTCATGGGGCGTCGGCACCGGCGGTACACGTTTCGCGCGCTTTCCGGGCCCCGGCGAACCGCGCAATGTCTTCGACAAACTCGAAGACTGCGCTGTCATCCACGCGCTGAGCGGAGCCACTCCGACCGTGTCGTTGCATTTGCCGTGGGACCAGGCCGAGCCGCGCGCGCTCCGGGAGCGCGCGCGTGAGCTGGGTTTAGGGTTCGATGCGGTGAATTCCAACACGTTCCAGGACCAGCGCGGCCAGGCCTTGTCTTACAAATTTGGCAGCCTGACCCACACTGATCCGGCCGTGCGCGAACAGGCCGTTGCCCACAACATCGGCTGCATCCGCATCGGTGAAGCACTGGGCTCTAAGGCGTTGACGCTGTGGATCGCCGATGGCGCGAACTTTCCAGGTCAGCAGCATCTCGCCCACGCCTTCGAGCGCTATTTGGAGTCTGCGGCCGAGATCTACGCCGCCCTGCCCGCGGATTGGCGGCTGCTGATCGAACACAAGATGTACGAGCCCGCCTTCTACGCCACCGTCATCCAGGATTGGGGCAGTTCGTTGATGGCCGCGCAGAGTCTGGGCGCCCGGGCACTCTGCCTGGTCGACCTTGGTCACCACGCGCCGCACGTCAATATCGAAATGATCGTCGCGCGGCTGATTCACGCCGGCAAGCTCGGCGGCTTTCACTTCAACGACTCGAAATACGGCGATGATGATCTGGATGCAGGCTCAATCGACCCCTACCGCCTGTTTCTGATTTTCAATGAGCTGGTTGACGCCCAATGGCGCCGTGTCAGCGCCTTGCAGCCGGCGCACATGCTCGACCAGTCGCACAATGTCACCGATCCGATCGAAAGTCTCATCAACAGCGCCATCGAGCTGCAGCGCGCCTACGCGCAGGCGCTGCTGGTGGATCGGGCGCAGCTTGCCGATTGCCAGCAGCGCAACGACGTGCTGATGGCGGCGCGCGCGCTCAAGCGCGCCTTCACGACCGACGTCACGCCCATTCTCGCGCGGGCGCGCCTCGAGCGCAGCGCCGCCATCGATCCGATCGCTGCCTATCGCGCGAGCGCGTACCGCAACCAGTGTGCGAAACTGCGCCCGGTTCGCGATGGCTCACGAAGCGGCATTGTCTGAGCGCCGCACCCTACAGCCTTTTGTGGAACTAGGGCTCCTTGATGGCTGACAGAAAGGCTTGGCTACTGATCTATGGCGGTGCCTTCGCAGTCCTGCTGGCTGTCTGCGTGCTCGCTGTAGCATCCCATCCGCATGCGTTGTGGCAAGAAGCGATTAACAGTGCGCGTAGCCTGGTAGATATGTCGGGTAACGGTCCTGATAGAAGCGTAGAAGCCGTTCCCGCTGTGTTAGGTCTGTTCGCAGTTTTTTCGCTCCTGGAGCGCGTACTGCCCGCTGCAGGACCTCGCAAGCCATTGCGCGGATATTGGCTCAATTTCAAGGTGACGCTTCTGGAATACGTCACCATACCTATCCTTGGGGGGCTAACTAGTGTCGCGGTCATCGCTTTAGGCAAGCGCCTGGGTCTCGGATTGATCGATCTGCGATTCAGTACTGGTCATGGAATGGTGGACTTGCTTCTCGGGTTTTTGCTGTCGACATTCATTTTTGATTTCTTCTTCTACTGGTATCACAGATTCCAACACGAAAGCTTTTTGTGGCAAGAGCACAAACTCCATCACATGGATGAGCAGCTTTGTGCCTTCTATCGGGAGAGCTGGCTCGAGACCCTGATATCAGGGCCGTTATCCGCCATCCCTCTGGCGATTTTGTTCAAATTGAATCCCGAGCAGGGCGCTATCACCGGCACCATATTTACGGCGTGGGTAGTGTTTATTCACACCAACATCAGACTTCATTTGGGCCCCTTCGCAGTGCTGTTCAATGCCCCGCAAGGCCATCGAATTCACCACAGTCGGATGCGCGAGCATTTCGATCAGAACTTTGCCGCCTTTTTCCCTATTTGGGATGTCCTGTTTGGTACGTACCATTACCCCAAACGGGACGAATACCCGTCGACCGGCGTGCATGGCGAAAAAGAAGTGCAGACACTTTGGGAAGGTGCCACGCTCGCGTTCCGCGAGTGGCACAGAATGTTCCGCGCATGGAGGCACCGCCACGATTCACTTCCAGCCTGACGCTCCGATCAGCACGTCTTCCATGGGTCTCGCAGTCCCCGTTCCAGTATGTACGAAACCGTGACGTGCAAGAGACTCTCGACGCTTTCGATAGTCAGTGGCTCAGGGCGCCTCAGATGATGCTGTGGGGTTTCAAGGATGAGTTTCGCGTTTTCTTACTTCACAGCTAAGGCATCTTGGCTGGCTACACATAGCCACTTGCCACTCGGCATCTTCGTCCAGGTATCGGTGAAGCGGCCAGTCTCATCAAAGGCTTTACCTGACGCGTCGGTCCCCGTGGCGTGGAAGCCTGCGATCGCGATGGCCGTGTTTCCGAACGCGTAAACCTTCATATCGATGTATTCCATACTGGCAAATTTTTCAGCTTTTGCGGTTGCCAGTGCCGCAGCTTTGGATGTCGTAACCTTCCCTGTGCCGGTCGTTTGCACAAAGTTGTCGTCCAACAGAGGCGCGACTAGATCAGCGTTGTTTGTCCGTTGGGCCTGGGCCCATTGGTTTTCTAATGCGGTTACAGCCTTCTCGGTCGCTCCGGTGCTGGCCTGCGACCAGGCGGCGGTGCTCACGAAGAACGGCAAAGCGACGACACCCCAGAACAGGTTTCTTTTTTTCATTGATAACTCCAGATTGATGATCAGACAACGTTTGTGATGCGGGCGTGACATTGCTCCTTTAATTCAGCGGTCGCAAACCACCTCTCGAGGCTGTAACACGGGTTCGAATCCCGTAGGGAGCGCCATAAAATCAAATACTTAGGTCTTTGACCGCGGACTCTAACCCCGGGCGGGACTAATTCAGGGTGTCAGGTCGGAACCTGCGAAGAAACGAAGATTCACGTCGGTCGGCTGAATATGCGCGTTGGCCAACTCGACTCTCGCAATCCTCCAACCTGATCGTTATCTGCTCTCCCCATTCCGCCACCTCCCACTATGTGAACGAGGAAATCAGCGCATTCAAGCGCCTAGGAAAGGCCGAGCGCATTTTCTGCCTGATCGTCGGCGGCGAACCCGACGCCAGCACTGTTCCCGGCCACGAGGCCGAAGAGTGCTTTGCACCCGCCTTGCGGTTGAAGTTCGGCCCGGACGGTCAGCCCACAGCCGTGCACGCCGCCCCGATTGCCGCCGACGCCCGCCCCGGCAAGGACGGCAAGACCCAAGCCAAGCAAAAACTTATCGCCGGCATGCTCGGGGTCGGTTTCGACGCTCTGAAACAGCGCGAACATCAGCGGCACGTGCGGCGTCTGGTAGCCATTACCGCGGTTTCGCTCGTCGCGATGCTGATCACCACGGGACTTGCGATCGATGCGCTGATTGCCCGTAGGGCCGCCGAGCGACGGCAGAAGCAGGCCGAGGATCTGGTCGAGTTCATGCTCGGCGACCTGAACGATAAATTGGGTCAGGTGCAGCGACTCGACATCCTCGAAGCGACCGACAACCAGGCGATGAAGTACTTTGAGTCCTTACCCACGACCGACGTCACCGATCAGGCGCTGGCGCTGCGGGCGAAGGCACTGGAGAAAATCGGCAGCATCCGTATGTCCCAAGGCAACATCCCGGCGGCGCTCGAATCGTATCGAGCGGCTTCCGCGCTAGCCGGCGAGATCGCCGCACGGGCGCCTGCCGATCCCGCGCGCCGAGTGGCCTATGCGGACAGCCTCAAGTGGATCGGCAACGCTCACTGGTACCAAGGGGATTTAGATCGATCCTTACAGAAATTCCAGCAAGCCGTCGCACTGCTAGAGAAGGCAGCTGGGGAGATGCCGGCTGATACGGAAGTGGCCTTCGATCTGGCTTCGGCGCGCACCAACGCCGGGCGCGTGTTCGAGGTGCGTGGCGAATACGCGCAAGCCAAAGTGCTGTACGAATTGGTGCAACGAACCTTTGAGGGGTTGCGCTCCCGCGAACCTGCGAACGCACGCTGGCAGTCAGAACTCGGCGATGCCTACGATAATCTCGGGAAACTCGCCCTCGAACAAGGCCAGCTCGTGCAGGCGGTCGCTGCGTATCGCGACGATCAACGTATCAAGGCGGCCTTGGCCGCGAATGATCCGAAGAACTACGACACGCAGGAGAGCTTGCTAGTTAGTGATGCGATTCTAGGTCGCACGCTCGCCCTTTGCGGCGCTCCTGAAGCCGCGGAGCAATACGCCCGCGCCGCGGTCAGTCTCGCCAAGGGACTGGTTGCCTTTGATTCCGCACAGACGTACTGGCGGGAGGATCTCGCCTACTACAGCCAATTGTTGGGGGGTTTGTTGCGTCAAAGCGGCCGGCTCGACGAGGCGGCGCGGCTGGATGGTGATGCGGTGCGGGTAATGGATGAACTCGTGACGACAGACAAGACCAACGCGCGCTGGCGTCGGGAACTGGCGGTAGCCGAAGTGGAGGCGGCTCGCCTGCAGATGGCGCGTAGTGATTACGCTGCCGCGGAACATCAGCTTGCGGGCGCGTTGGCGATGATCAAGGTTGGACGTGCGGCGACTCCGACCGACCTCAACCTCATTCTGCTGGGTGCCAATGCGGATATCGTCGGGGGCCAAATCGCCGCAATCCACAAGGATATGAGCTCGGCCCACAATTACTGGACTCAGGCCCGCGATGCTGTGGCGCCCATTACGCGGATGGGTGATGACCCGAACGTACTCGCTGCCTGGGCCAGCGCTTTGTTACTGCTCGATGATTCTGCCGCGGCGCGTCCGGTCATTCAAAAACTAGCTGGCATGGGCTATCGCACGCCAGACCTCGACGCGCTCCTGGCTTCGAAAAAACTGCCCTATACAGTCAATGCCGACGTTGTGCGGCGCATTACCGCTACCGCGACCGCCACCACCGAGACGAGCTACAGAACCGAGTAAGATGCTTCGGCACACGGTTGCACGCCAGGCAGCTACCTTCAATTCCTACCATGAAGGAAGAAATCAATGAACAAAGAATTGCATGTCGCGCTCGATACTACGCGCAGAACCGGTGAGCCCGAAGTGGATGTGATGCCCATGCATCTTGTCCTTCCGCAGGGAACGTACAACCTGCGCTGGACTCCATTCGCCAATGAGCCGTTTACGTTCGATCTACAATATGGACTGACGCCTACAAATCGATTTACCGGCATTGTCATCACTGCTCATGAGATCAAAGCGCAATATACAAGCGACCACCAGAATGCGCCGGAATTTGTGTACACCATCCGTGTGCTGGATAGCAGCGGCAACCCGCACAACTCTACGCCACTCGGGGCCAAGGGCCTCCCCGGCGCGGGCGGTGGCGGTCCTACCATAAAGAATAATTGATTAAAGTCCGAGACTTTGAGCGCGCAGAGCTCGTCGTACCGGCAGCCCGGTGAGGAGCTTCCAGGCGATCGAGCTGCCCTGAAACGGCAGCGCTCTAGAACGTCAGCCGCACGCCCGCCCAGACTGCGAAGGGTTCCGCGGGCGACACGGCATTCTCATTGGTCCAGTTGTTCGGATTCGGAACTAATGCGCCGCTCGGCGTAAAGGCGTTGCTGGTGAGGAAGCCGGCCGTCGCGTACTTCCTATCTAAGAGATTGACGACGCGAGCGAACAGCTGCACCTGTTTCGCCAGGCGATAGCTGCTTTGCAGATTGACGACCGTGTAGCCGGGGATCCACCCGGCGCCCTCGACGTAGGTGCCTGCCGCGTTGGTCTGACCGGCCTGATTGGCATTGTTTTCGTTGCCGTGCAGGTAGGAGCCGGAAGCGGCAACCAGGCTGCCGCCGATCTGCCAGCGGCTGGTGAGATCGTAGTCCAGCACCAGTCGCCCCGTGTGCCGGGGGATGAGCGGAATGCGGTCGCCGGGGCTGACCACGATATCGCCGTTCGCGTCGGCGGTGCTGTTGGAGGCCGCATTGACGTTAAAGCTCGACTGAAAGGTCGCATCCACCAGGCTGTACGCCAGGTGCCAGTGCAAACTGCCCTCTTTGCCCCCGAGCGCTAGGTCGAGTCCCTGCCGGCGTGTGCGGCCGACGTTGTCGAAGTAGCCGGCATTGATCGCGCTGGCGACGAACTGAATGTCGTTGCTGTTGAGGGTGCGGAACACGTCCGCGCTCCAGGTGAGGCGCTGGTCCGGCAGGTTGCCGCGCGCGCCAAGCTCCACCGTGCGTGCGACGACCTGCTGCAGATTCGGATCGCTGGCAAAGTCGTTCGGCAGGCCGCAGGGCGCGGCGGGATTGGCGCAGCCGAGCTCGATCACGGTCGGGGCGCGGCTCGCCTCGTTGTAGTCGGCGTACAAGGTCAGCGCATCGCTCGGGGTCACGGTGAAGCCGAACGCGGGATTGAGGCGGCTGAAGGTGTGATCGCCGGACAGCGCGGTGGGCTCGTTGAAGCCCGGGCCGAGATTGGTGCTGAGGCTATAGCCGTTGAGCGTCTCGGTGTTGCTGTTGTAACGCGCTGAGAGCGTGAAATGCAACAGCTTGCTCGGCGAGAGCGTATCGGTGAAATACGCACCGTAGATCCTGTTGCCGCCGTCGAGCGAGATCACGGTTTCATCGTTGTAGGGACTCACCGCGGGGATGAGCGCGCGGTTGGCGGTCAGGCCGCCGTACTGATACGACTGGGCGAAGGTGTCCTGCGAGTCGGTGTAATCCGCACCCAGTACGGCCTGGTTGCTGGCGCCGAACAGGTCCTGCGAATCGGTCAGCTGCAGGCCGACGCCCTTGCTGCTCTGTTCCAGGCGCCCGGTGGCGTTTTGTCCCGGGGAGCAGTAGGCGAGTGCCGTCTCGTTGGCGGGCGGTGCGCCGCAGTCGATCGGCGGACCGACGTAATCGGTGTTGTCCAGATAGCTGTCGTTGACGTTGCCGTCGATGTTTTCAGTGATCAGGTGGCGATAGTAGACATTCCCCGCTAACAGCAGCTTCTCGGCTAGGAATTGCGTGCCGGTGAGGTTGAAGAAATTCATGAGGTTGGCGGTGTAGTCGGGCGTGTAGCTGGACTCATACAGATAGTTCAGCATGCTCTCCGGCGTGGCGCCGTTGCCCCACAGGTTCGTGTCCGCGTAGGTGTAACTCAGGTCGAGATCGGTCTTGTCCGTCTCCCAGCCCACCTTGCCGAAAGCCTGCACCACGCGGCTCGGCGAGTGCTGCCGCCAGCCGGTCTCGTCAAAGAAGCTGCCGGCAAGGAAATAGTCGAAGTTGCCCAGAGCTCCGCCGGTCTCCCCTTCGAACGCGCGCCGTCCGAAGGAGCCGCCGTAGGCTTCGAACTGCGTGCCCGGGTCGTCATGACCGCTCTTGGTACGTATCGAGAGCGCCCCGCCCAGGGTGTTGAGACCAAAAACCGGATTCGAGCCGGACATGAGCGTCACGGTGGAGATCGCCGACTCCGGGATGAGGTCCCAGTTGACGGTGTCGCCGAAGGACTCATTCACGCGCACGCCGTCCACGTAGACCGAGAGTCCCTCGGGTGTTCCGAGCAGCGGCGAGGCGGTGAACCCGTGGTAGTAGATGTCCGTCTGGTACGGGTTGCCGGCGCTGTCGCCGGCATTGACGCCGCTGAAGTTGTTGTTCAGGTAGTCGGCGATGTTCAAAGCCTGCTGCCGTTGCATGTCCTTGCTGTCGCCGGTCTGCACGTTGGCGGGCACCTCATTGAGCGGCACCCCGAGTCCCGGGAGCGGGGTGGTACCAATGACCACCACCTGCGGCAATTCCTGGGACGCGGCCGGATTGCTTGTGCTGGTGGCATCAGCGGCTGCGGGGCGCGTGCCAACCATCACGTATGCCACGGCTGCGAGAGCCCATGGCAGGAGTGACCTTGGCATGTAAACCATAGACCGTCCCTCTTAGTTCAGGGGTTCACCCGCGCAGACGGTGCATTTCTCGTCTCGGCCGAAGGCTTTCCGGGTCAGGCCACCCCCTGTCGCATGTCCCAGCCCCCGACAAGACGCGACCTCCGCCGGCGCGAGTTAGGATTGTCACCCATAATCTGGTCGGGATATTCTCCGATCCACCCGGGAGTTTTTCCCGGTTTTGTCCGGCCATTTTCCCGGCCGCCAGCTTTCGTGGTCGGGCAGACGTTCGGCCACC
>Ga0210394_10005087_pt1 | contig 14897 bp, 12 predicted proteins | sample IncBWC12MmetaG_FD_160121 | JGI IMG/M metagenome (GOLD analysis project Ga0210394, IMG submission 160121) | Forest soil microbial communities from Barre Woods Harvard Forest LTER site, Petersham, Massachusetts, United States - Inc-BW-C-12-M | ecosystem: Environmental > Terrestrial > Soil >... | reverse complement strand
GTGTACCGCCGCAGCCGCCACGTGATCAGCGAAAATGCGCGGGTGCTAGCCGCGTGCGACGCGCTGGAACACGGCGATCCGGAATCGTTCGGGCGTCTGATGCGCGAATCGCATCGCAGCCTGAAAGAAGATTACGAGGTGAGCAGCACGGAGCTGGACCTGCTGGTGGAAATTGCCGGCGGCATCGCCGGCGTGTACGGTTCGCGCATGACGGGCGGCGGATTTGGCGGCTGCACCATCAGCCTGGTGCGCAGCGGCGCGGTGGATGAGTTTCAGACCGCGGTCGCCAGCGGCTACCAGCGAGCGACCGGTCGCAAACCGGACATCTATATCGTGCGCGCCTCAGACGGCGTGCGCGAAGTCTTGGAATAACCGCGCAAAGCGGCCACCTGCTAGACTCATTTTCAGGGAGAATGTTGTGGCGTCGTTTGATTTCGAAAAGCAATCGCACCGCCGCATGAATCCGCTGACCGGAGACTGGGTCCTGGTTTCGCCGGGCCGAACCGCCCGCCCGTGGAAGGGCCAGACCGAAGCGGCAGCGCCGGAGAACGTGCCGGCCTACGATCCCCAGTGCTACATGTGCCCCGGAAACAAACGCGCGAGTGGAAAACACAATCCCAATTACACCGGCACGTTCGTTTTCGAAAATGATTACGCGGCGCTGCAGCCCGGCGGCGGGGCGCACGAAGAGAATATTTCCGGATTACTGGTGGCGAAGGCCGAGCGCGGGAACTGCCGCGTGGTTTGTTTTTCGCCGCGGCACGATCTCACGCTGGCGAAGTTGTCCAACGCCGAACTTCGCGCGGTGGTGGATGTGTGGACCGAGCAGTACCAGTCGCTGGGAAGCGAAAACGGAATCAATTCCGTGCTGATTTTTGAAAATCGCGGCGCGATGATGGGAGCGAGCAATCCGCACCCGCACGGACAAATCTGGGCGAACGCCACGCTGCCAAACGAGCCGGCGAAGGAGCAAGCGTCGTTTGCGGCGTTCGAGCGGCAACATTCGTCTTGTCTGCTGTGCGAATATCTGAAGATCGAAAAGGAAAAAAATGAGCGCATCGTTTGCGAGAACGATGAATTCGCGGCGGTCGTGCCGTTCTGGGCGGTGTGGCCGTTTGAGACGATGGTGATCAGCAAGCGGCACACGGGCTCGCTCGAGCAATTTTCGGAATCCGGGCGCGATGCGCTGGCGGACATCCTGCATCGCGTTACAGCGCGCTACGATAACTTGTTCGAGACTTCTTTTCCCTATTCCATGGGATTGCACCAGCGGCCTACCGACGGCGAGGCGCATCGCGAGTGGCATTTTCACGCGCATTTCTATCCGCCGCTGTTGCGTTCGGCGGTAGTGCGGAAGTTCATGGTGGGCTATGAGCTAATGGGAACTCCGCAGCGGGACATCACGCCGGAAGAGGCAGCGGGGCGTTTGCGCGATGCTGGAGAGATTCAGTAGGGAGCGCGACTCGAGCGGGCGGAACGTTTGCGGCGTGGCGCTTTGCGTTTTTCCGCCGCGGCAAGCTTGTGCGCCATGCGCAGGAGATCGCACAGCGCTTCGTTGTGAACGCGCGATAGGCGTACGAGAATCCACTGGTAATTCAGGTAGTGATCGGTGATGTAGTAAGCGGCAGGATCGGCGGCCAGCAACTCCCCGCGCTGGTCAAAATCGGTGCGCACGACCAGCGATTCGCCGTCCTGATGGAACCGCAGGAACAGGATGCCGCCTACGCGGAATCCGGGAGTGCCGTAGGACATGCCCTCTTCGACCTGGTCGAGAGCAAGAGCGATTTTGCGAACGGCAGCGAAGGTGACGGGCATATCCGGCGACTATACCTCTGGCGCCCTTGCAGTGACTGCGTAAAAATCTCGCCGCTTTACGGGCGTCTTTCTCGTGAATAGCCTTTGCAAACAGTGCGCAGGCAGCATTTTACTCGGTTGCAATCGAACTGGATTTCCGGTATGTTTTTTGCATGAAACACGCTTTTCCAGAAAACACGTGTTGTTCCCAATGTTGTCTGGCACGGGGACGTGTGTTTTCTGGCGCAGGGAGGCTGACGGACTAAGTATCCGGCCTTAATTCAGCAAAGCTGAATCCCACCGCCAGAGTTGTACTGGCAGGTGGGTTTTTTTTTGCTTCGACGTGCTGAAATCCGCGTCGCCGCTTGCGCGTCAGGCGAGACATCGGCGATGCCGGGAGGTAAGGGAATGAGCGTCACAAGCATTACGGATTGGCAGAAGGGCTTGACTGCGGGCGAGGCGGAGTTGCTGCACGAAGTCGCGCTGGCGCTGCGCACGATTCGCTACGGGTCCGTGGTCCTCACCGTGCATGACGGGCGGATCGTGGAGTTGAACAAGACCGAGCGGATCCGCAAGAACGGAACGTAGCCGGAAAAGAATGGCAGGGCCCTACCCCGACGCGGGGCGGAGCAAAGCGGTTTACGATCGGCCGACCAGTCCACTGGAGGCGCGAAGCCAAAATCTCAGGAGGCTTCCATGCCGAAACCCAGAGGACCGAAAACGAAGATCATGGCCATTTTGCTGTTTGCATCGCTGAACTTTTTGACGCTCGCGGGCCCCGTTTTCGCGGGCGCTGCAGGAGGCGCAGTTGCCGGAGACGCGGACGACAAAGCCGCGGCGGCGCCCCCCCACGCGGCGGATTCCGCGAAGGACGGATCGAAAACAGCCGCGAGCGATACCAGCGGCGGGTCCGGCGCGAACGCCGCTTTGCTGAATGAACTTCAGCAGTTGAAGGACACGGTGCAGGCGCAGGCCCAAAGGCTCATCGAACATACGCAAGAGCTGGAGTCCGAGCGAACCGCACTCCATGAAGAGCTGGGCCGCATCGCGAGACTCGAAGCTGCTTTGCATGTGGCTCCCGAGCGTCCGCAGGGGAATGCTGCGGCGAGTTTCGCGACGGCGACGCCTGCTGCGGCCGAACCCCCGGATGCGCATGTGATTCGTCCTCCGGATGCGCAGGCGCCCGAAAAACAGCAGGTGAGCGACATCCAGATGGAACATCCGCTCTCGTTCAAAATCGGAGCGGCAGATTTTACGCCTGGCGGCTTTGCGGACCTTACCGGAGTTTTCCGCAGCACGAACACCGGAACGGGGCTGGGCACAAACTTTACCAGCATTCCCTTCAACAACACGGTGCCGCAGTCGCAGTTGACGGAATTCCGGCTGACGTCGCAGGCCTCGCGGTTATCTCTGAAAGTAGACGCGAAGGTTGGGAGCTCGACGTCAGTGACCGGATACGTGGAATCGGACTTCAACGGGTATCAGCCACCCAACGCTGAGCAGAGCACGAACAGCGACACGTTCCGCTTGCGCTTGTTCTATGCGGATGTGAAGCACAACAAATGGGAACTGGTGGGCGGGCAGACCTGGTCGCTTCTGACACCCAATCGCTACGGGTTGTCGGCGGCGCCGGTAGATGTTTTCAGCACGCTGCGTCTGGATACCAATTACGTTGCGGGACTGGTGTTCGCGCGGCAGGCGGGGTTTCGCGTGATCTATCACGCCACGGATTGGTGGACTCTGGGTGCTTCGCTGGAAAATCCGCAGCAATTCGCACCGAGCTCGGTGGTTTTTCCCGGTGGCAGCGCCGGCATTTTCCCCGGACAGTTCGACAACGGCAGCGGCAGCACCAGCGCTACCAGCAGCAGCTCCAATGCGTTGACTCCGAACCTGCATCCGGATTTCGTGGTGAAAACGGCGTTCGACTGGAATATCCGTGAACGAGCGCTGCACGTGGAAGCCGCGGGATTGCTGCGGAGCTTCAAGGTTTACGAAAACCTGAGCGCGCCGAGCGCTACCAACACGATCACCGGCGGCGGTGTATCGCTGAATGCGAATCTGGAAGTTTTCAATGGATTCCATTTGATCGCCGATTCTTTCTACGGCGACGGGGTGGGGCGCTATATCGGCGGGCTGGGCCCGGATGTGATCGTGAAGCCGGATGGGACGCTTTCGGCAGTCCATGCGGGGTCGGGAGTGGCCGGGTTTGAATGGCAGATGAAGCCCAGCTTCTTGCTGGATGGCTACTACAGCGGCGCGTACTTCGAGCGGAATTTCGGATTGCTGGCGTCCACGGCCACACCTGCTCCCACCTGCGACGGCGTTTCCGGATTCACTTGCGTCGGTTTCGGGTTCCCGGGGTCTGCGAACACGAACAATCGCGCGTACCAGGAGGCCACGGTCGGCTTTATCCCGACACTGTGGTCGAGCCCGAACTACGGCAAGCTGCAGCTCATCAATCAGTATTCGTATGTGGAGCGCAGTCCGTGGTCGGTGCCGAGTGGAGCGCCGAAAAACGCGCATTTGGTGCTGGCGTATATCGCGCTGCGCTACATTATCCCGTAGCAGAGCCAGGGTGCCCGCTTCGTTCCGCGGTGCCTCGGACGAAGCGGGCGTCACAAATGCAAATCAAGTTTGAGAGGTCCGCGGCGCGGGTGCTTAATCAGCGTTGCGTGGCGGTAGCGTCGCAACCGCCGCGATTTTCGTGACGTTGACTGCACGGTTCTCGAGCAGCGTGTGCGCGCCGCTCCAGATGAGCTGCAATCCCGCGAAGATCGCAATCGTGGCAACCGCCAGCTTGAGTTTGCGCGCCGGCACTTTGCGAGCCAGCGCGCAGCCGACCAGCACACCGGGAATTCCACCCGCGAGGAACTGCGTAAGCACCGGCCCATTGATGGCCCCGAATTTCCAGTGGAACGCGCTGCCAATGACCGCCAGCACCAGACCGAAAAGAATGTCTGTGCCGACGACCTCGGATGGAGTCATTTCAGAGTAGTTCAATAGCAGCACGGTGCCGAGCGCGCCCGCGCCGGCGGATGAAAACCCCGCTTCGACGCCGATGGGAAGAGCCAGCCAGGGAAGCCAGCGGGAATTCTTGCGCGCGAATCCGGGATTCTGCACGCGCGGCGCAAAGGTGATGCTCGAGGATGCCGCAAGAATCAGGCCGAGCAGGATCACGACGATGGGGCTTCCCGATTCGTGACTGAGCAGATGCAGCACGAACGTGCCGACGAGCAGCCCGGGCACCGCGCCTTGCACCATCAGCCAGAGATAGCGGAAATGAATGTGTCTGCCGAAGAGATAAAACGGCGCAGCGATCAGACGCAGGACGCCGGCGAAGACAAAGGCGGTGCCCACGGCGGCATTGGCCGGAAGTCCGACCAGCAGCACCAGGGCCGGGACGGTGAAGCTGCCGCCGCCGATTCCGGTTAATCCCACCGCGGCGGCAACCAGGAATCCGATCAGAAAATTCATCACTCCGCCTTTTGCGAAAAGGTATGAATGCCGCATTCGAGTTTTTTTCCGCCCCAACGGCCGGAACGCGGATTATCAGGGTCGTCGGGTATTGCGGTGCAGGGCTGGCAGCCGATGCTCAGGTAACCTTCATCGTATTGCGGCAGGTAGCTGAGTTGGTGCGCGCCCACGTAATTCCAGACTTGTTTCCAGGTCCAAGCGGCGAGCAGGTTGACTTTCAAAAGAGTCTTGCCGCTCGGCAAGCGATGCTGCTCCAGAATTTTGAGATTTTTTCGTGAAGGAGATTGTTCGCGGCGCAATCCCGTGAACCAGATTTCGTAGGGCTCCAGAGATTGCATCAGCGGCTCGACTTTGCGCAGCCGGCAGCACTCGGTGGGATGGGACTGGTAGAGAATGCCGAATTGCGATTCCTGCTGCGCGACCGTTTGTTGCGGCAGCACGTTGACGAGATGGAGCTGCCATTCTTTGGCGATGCGGTCGCGATACTGGTAGGTCTGCGCGAAGTGATAGCCGGTATCGAGAAACAGGACCGGGATTTCCGGAATTTCCCGGCGCAGGAGATGGAGGACGATCATGTCCTCGGCCTGAAAGCTGCAGGTGAGGCAGGTTTTCCGGCGATCGGCAGCGGAAAGCAGGGTCTCGAGCGCTTGCTCGAGCGGCGACGATTCCAAGGTTTGGGAAATTTGTTCCAGTTCCATTTAGCTCACCTCGTCCGGACGGCCGGATGCGTTGTGAATGCGGAGCGATTCGAACCTGGGTAGGAGTTTTTCCAGCGCCGCGAAGTCGTCAGCAGGCAGTTGCTCCGTGGCGAGATCGAAAAATCGATCCGCCGCGAGCGTGCCCAACGCGCGCTCAGCCGGCGAACCGAGGGCGCCTCGGGAATAAATCAGGATGAGTCCGGCAGCCTGCGTTCCTTCGGCCAGCGCCAGGAATTGTTCCGGCGAGTGGGCCTCGGCAGCGGTCGCCAGCAGAACTTCGTAGCCGCGCTGGAAAAGAGCGCGCTCGAGCAGAACGGCGAGCGCGTGGCGGCCTTCGGCAAGAACGATTGCGGGACGATGTCCGTGGCGCGCGAATCTCTCGGCAGCGCTAACGGGCCCTTGCGCTAGGGCGTGAGGGCTGAATTCGCTCTGCGAGGGGCGCGACGGAGTCTGTGGCTGGTCGTCGCCGAGCATCGCCGCACCGACCGTGGCGTTGGAAAGCGGATCAATCAGGATGAAGCTGCCCGTGGTGCGGTTGCGTTCGTAGGGATCGAAAAACAATGGGCTCGCGGATTCGAACCCGACGGAGGCGATGTCGTTCATTGCGAGCCGCTGCGCGGGCTCTTGCGCAAACGTGTGCACGTTGACGCGGTGATGAATCGCGACCGCCTGGGCGCGCGTGGTGCGCACGGTATGTTTGAGCAGATAGTTCTTGCCGAGCTCAAGCGGCTGCGGATCGAGCCACACAATCATTGCCTGAAAATGCCGCGAAACGCGCGGGGAGTTGTGCGGCGAGACGAGCATGTCTCCGCGGCTGAGGTCAATTTCATCGGCGAGGCGCAAGGTGACAGACATGGGAGCGGTGGCTTCCGGGATTTCGCCGTCGTAGGTGACGATGGACTGGACTTGCGTACGTTGACCCGAAGGAAGCGCGACGATTGGGTCGCCGGGACGAATCACTCCGCTGGCAACTTGACCCGCAAATCCGCGAAACGCGGAGTCGGGACGGATCACGTACTGTATGGGAAAGCGCACGGCGATCACGGTTGTGGCGAGACGCAACGGAGCGGTTTCCAGATGTTCGAGGAGCGTCGGACCCTGGTACCAAGGCGTTCGCGCACCGGGGCTGACGACGTTATCGCCCTCGAGCGCGCTGAGGGGAACGCTGAGGACGTTGGGAATGCCCAACTGCGCGGCCAGAGCGAAGAAATCACTCTGCAGCTGGAGAAAAATATCCTCGCGGTAATCCACCAGGTCCATTTTGTTCACGGCGGCCAGGACGTTCGGAATTCCCAGCAGCGCAGCGATGTAAGCGTGGCGGCGCGTCTGCGGAAGCAGGCCCTTGGTCGCGTCGATCAGCACGATGGCCAAATCGGCGGTGGAAGCGCCGGTGGCCATGTTGCGGGTGTATTGCTCGTGGCCAGGCGTATCGGCGATGATGAATTTGCGGCGCGCGGTGGCAAAATAGCGATAGGCGACGTCAATGGTGATGCCCTGCTCGCGTTCGGCGCGCAGCCCGTCGGTAAGCAGTGAAAAATCAATGGGTCCGGCGGCGCGATTGATGCGGCTTTTTTTCACGGCGGAGAGCTGATCTTCGTAAACGGATTTGGAATCGTGCAGCAAGCGCCCGATGAGCGTGGATTTGCCGTCGTCCACGCTGCCGGCGGTGGTGAAACGCAGCAAATCCTTGCGCAAATCGCGGTCGAGAAAGTCCGCAAAGTCCTGCTGCAAACTCTGATTGGCCGCGGGCATCACTAGAAGTAGCCCTCCCGCTTCTTGAGTTCCATCGAGCCTTCTTCATCGTGGTCAATCGCGCGGTTCTCCCGTTCCGAACGCCGGAAGGAAACCATTTCCTCGATGATTTTGGGAACGCTGTCCGCCGCGGAGCGAATCGCGCCGGTGCACGGAACGCAACCCAGCGAGCGCATGCGGCACTTCACGATCTGGGTTTGTTCGCCAGGCAGGAGCCGGTCGCCGGGGTATCGCACGACGATCGAGCCGCCGCGCAGGACCACTTCGTGGTCGCGCGCGAAATACAGCGGGACGACGGGAATTTGTTCGGCGTGGATGTAGAGCCAGATATCCAGCTCCGTCCAGTTCGACAGCGGAAAGACGCGGATGCTTTCGCCTTTATCGATGCGCGAATTGAAAATGTTCCACAGCTCCGGGCGCTGGTTCTTGGGATCCCATTGCCCTTGTGCGTCGCGGAACGAATAGATGCGCTCCTTGGCGCGGGATTTTTCTTCGTCGCGGCGCGCGCCGCCAAACGCGGCATCGAATCCTCCTTCGGTCAGAGCGTCGAGGAGAGATTTCGTTTTCAGCAGGCCGCAGCATTTCTGCGTACCGAGGGAAAAGGGGTTGGCGCCCGCAGCGAGCGCTTCGCGGTTCTGGTGCACGATGAGCTCGGCGCCGATGTGTTTGGCGTACCAATCGCGAAACTGAATCATTTCCGGGAATTTGTAACTGGTATCAATGTGCAGCAGCGGAAATGGAATTTTCCCCGGGAAAAATGCCTTCTGCGCGAGCCGCAACATCACCGATGAGTCCTTCCCGATGGAATAGAGCATCACCGGCCGGGCAAATTCGGCCGCCGCTTCCCTGAGAACGTAGATGCTCTCGGCTTCGAGCGACTTCAGGTGGCTGAGAGCGGCGGGCGCCACGGGTGCGCTCTGGGGGGGCGCGACGGTTGGCCGTTCCGGTTGTTGTAAAACCCCTTCCGATGCATAAGTCATTTTTCCCCGCCGTAAAAACAAAAAACCCACCGACCGGGTCTTCCGGTGGTGGGTTGATTAAATCCTGGACTGCGCTTACTTAGATTTCTGGGTTACCCACCCGTTCGGCAGACACCTGTGCGCATCTCTGTACAACAACAGGTACAGACGCACGCGGCGTTCGCGGATAGGGTGTTAACCTTCACAGTCAATAGGCTACACAAACCGCCGGACAATCACAAGGCCCGATTTCTGTATGGTGTCTTTGGCGCGCGCCGCAACGGCGCAGCGCAGGAATTAGTGCGCCCAAATCTTCGACGGATCGGATTCGTAGGGATATACGTGAACCATCCAGCCGAAGATTTGCGGAAACCAGCGCCCTCCGGCCTGCTCGCACGCTTCCTGAGTTGCGATCGAGCCGCGAAGTCCGAATTCCTTAAAATTCGCTTGCAGCAAGGAAGTGCCCATCGGAGGAAGGCAGAGATTGGTGTGTTTGTGCCAGCGAGCCACGCTGAGAGGCACGCGCACGTTCAGATCGTCTTCGGTGGCCAATTTGCGCGCTGTGTACATAGCGCCTTCCAGCTCATAGCCGTCCTTGGTTTTCTTATACAGCAGCGACGTAGGATGCGCTGGGTTGAACTGAAAGCTAGCTTCCATAGCGTAGGCGTAATTCGTGAAGTGATAATACGGTTGCGGAACATTGGGCCCGAAAATCTTGAAGCCGTCGGCCAGGGCGACGCGATAGTCCTTGTATTTTTCGATGGCGGGGCGCAATTGCGCCAGGATCTCTTCGGCGCGTCTTTCGTCAGCTGGATTCGCGGGGCGCAGCGCGGTCATGTACATGTGCGCGCTCATGCTCATGTCCATATCGTGATCGGACATGGCATCATTCGCGGCCTTGGCCGCGTCGGGGTTTTTGTCGGTGTCATGCGGGCCCATGTCCATTCCTGCCATGGAGTCGTGGGCTTGCGCCGGGGCGGACGGGGGATTTTGCGATTGCCGTGCCGGCAAGGACGGGACCCAGAAAGATGCTGCTGCGGCCAGCAGAATAATTGCGGATTTCTTGTCTATTATTTTTCTGATTATCGTACGGACGATCTGGCTGCTCATTGTTTCGCTCCTATTAATGATACGTTGCAGCCGGCGGAAAATTTCATTTGAATCGCCAGGCGGCGCGAAGGAACAACGGTGCCGAGCGGGTACTTGAAAAAACAGAGAAGGCTCGGGGGGCCAAGCCTTCTCGTGGGGGCAGACTGTTAAGACAAATAGGATGCGGCGGCCCGGGGTGTGTCCCAAACGGCACGCCGAGCGATCGGCCACAGCAATCAAACCCTGGAAATGGCAGGAAGTTGCGAAGATCGCAGACCGGCCTTTGGAAGCCGCCGGCTTCTGCCGATGAGGCATTGATTCTGTTACGCTTGCGGGAGGTCCGGTGTTTGGGGCTGCCGTGAGATGCCCACGCGGCGATTCGCGACCGGAAGTCTGCTGAGATTCTTGAAACGAAACATTAAACTGGAGCAACTTTGGTTCCAGACGCGTCGTCCAATGGTGGAACGCGCTGAGAGATTTATTTGCTGTTTCGCGCCGTGGACTCTTGACGGCAGCGTTGAAATCTGTAAACTGCGATTTTCCATTATGGCGACGCTGGCGAACCCGATCGAAGACCCGCTGCAGGAACTTGAATACCCGCAGCGCGAGGCGGCCTTTTTCTATGGGCTATTTCTGCGCGGGCATTCGGCTGAGGAACTGCGCAAGGACATACAGGTCCCGGCGATGGTTTTGGCGAAATGGGACCGGGAAACCGTGCGCGAACCGCAGCTGCGGCCGCTGCTGGAACGGATCGTGCAATACCGGCAGCATGTGCTGGCGATTTTCGAAAACCTGATCTGCCACGACGCCGCTACCCAGAAGCTGCAATAACCCCCGTTACTGAAACAACCGCTCCGCAACAGTCCCGTTGACATCGCTAAGCACGCAGGTATCATCGAACAGGTGGCGATGGAGTTCGCCCTTAACCGCTGTCCTTCGTTTGCCGGGGCAGATGATGACTCCTGACAAGAATCTTGTCGCGGAGCCATGTCGCCGGCAAGGTTCCTTGAAAAAAGCGTAAGCGAAATCCGACGCAGCGGAATGTTGCGCTCATAAGGCGGAGCCTCGCTACACCATGATGAAATATGTGATGGTCGGCATTGGCGGCGGCATCGGGTCGATGCTGCGTTTCTGGGTGAGCAGCTACCTGGGCGAGCGAATCAGCACGCGCTTTCCCTTCGGAACTTTTGCCGTGAATATCACGGGATCTTTTCTGATTGGCTTGATCGTGACGGTGCTGGCAAGCAAAGCGGACTGGGATCCAAATTGGCGATATCTGATTCCGATCGGTTTTATCGGTGGATACACGACTTTTTCCGCCTTCGAATATGAAACGCTGCGAAGCGTGCAAGACGGGAGAATACTCCTGGCGTCGCTGAACGTGATTTTGAGTGTCACGCTGGGGTTTGCCGCGGTATGGCTGGGAGTGGTTGCGGGGCGAGCACTCGAGTAAATGCGATAGGGGGCGGACCAGCCAGCACCGGGAGAGGTCCCGCGCCTGTGCTGGATTCCAGGCGACCGTCCTTTTCCTCACGCGCCAGAGGCGTTTCGTTCGCCCTATGATTTCTTCACGCCCAGCGCTTTCACGTAGAACTGGCGCACATATTCCTTCAACATTCGCCGGGAACTAAATTGCGGCGCCACGCTTTTGATGGCCGCTTTCATGACGCGCACAAATTCGTGAGGAATCTCGTCGTCCGGACGGCGATAGTAGAGCGGAACGATTTTCTCCTCGAGCAGGCGATAGAGCGCTTCGGCATCCGCGACGTTGCGATCTCCTTCGGTTGCGTCGCCACCGAAGGCCCAGCCGTTCGCGCCGTCGTAACCTTCCAGCCACCAGCCGTCGAGAATGGAAATGCTGGGGACGCCATTGGCGCCGGCCTTCATGCCGCTGGTGCCGCTGGCTTCCAGGGGAGGCAGCGGATTATTCAGCCACATGTCCACGCCGCGAACCATGCGCGCCGCCAGATGTTGATCGTAATTCTCGACAAAGGCGATGCGCGCGGCGAAGTTTGGATCGCGGGCCAGTTGGAACACTCTTTGGATGAGCTGCGCTCCGGCAATATCGGACGGATGAGCTTTTCCGGCGAAGATAATCTGCAGCGGCTGCAAGGGATTGGTCAGAATGAGTTTCAGGCGGTCCAAATCATGCAGGATGAGGTCCGGGCGCTTATAGCTGGTAAAGCGGCGCGCAAAACCGATCGTGAGGATTTCGGGATCGAGCAAGGCGCCAAACGCAATCACACTTTCGGCGCGCACGCGCTTTTTTTGCCATTCTTCGCGGGCGCGCTCGTTAATCTCGTCGATCAATAAGACCTTCAAGAGGTTGTGCGAGGACCACAGCTCGTCGTCTGGAATATTGTCAACGGCTTCCCACATTTTTAATTGGTCCTGGTCGCGGATCCAGCCGGGGCTGACGTATTTGGCAAACAGCGGCTGCAGCCACTGAGGGTCCATCCAAGTGAGCAAATGGACACCGTTGGTGATGGCGGTAATCGGGACGTCCTCGATTTTTTTCTCAGGCCAGACGCTTTTCCACATTTCCCGGGCTACTTCGCCGTGTTTCTTGCTGACTGCGTTGCAAAAGTTGGACATGCGCAGCGCGAAGACAGTCATGTTGAATCCGGCGTCGGGGTTCGCAGGGTTGATTCCCAGCTGCAGCAAACCATTGCGGTCGGTACCGAACTTATCGTAGTGGCTGCTGAAATATTTTTCGAACAACGGAAACGGGAAAACATCCGTTCCCGCCGAAAGCGGCGTATGCGTGGTAAAGACCGAAGTCTCCCGGATTTTCGCCACCGCTGCTTCGAAAGCAGTGCCGGTTTCGACCAGCTCGCGCGCGCGTTCTAAAAACGCAAACGCGGGATGCCCTTCGTTGATGTGCACGGCCGCGGGATGAATGCCGAGCGCCTTCAGGACGCACATTCCGCCGACGCCCAGCACGATTTCCTGGCGCAGGCGCTGCTCGGGGTCATTGGTGTAGAGCCGGTGCGCAATGGCGCGGTCCCAGGGCTGATTGGTTTCCACTTCCGTATCGAGCAGATAGACGGGAACGCGGCCGATATCAGCGCGCCAGACCAGAACGTGAACGGGAGGCTCGAAGAACGGCACTTGAACTCGCAGAGGTTCATTGTTTCCATTGAGAACGAGTTTGACAGGATCGTAGGTGCGGTCCAGCGTCTTTTCGTCATCCTCCTGCCAGCCGTCATCGCGGATTTTTTGCGAAAGATAGCCGCGGGAATAAATCAGGCCTACCGCGACCATGGGAATGGCGAGGTCGCTACATTCCTTGATGTAATCTCCGGCCAGCACGCCCAGCCCGCCGGCATAGAGTGGCAGGGAATGATGGAAGGCGTACTCGGCGGAAAAGTAGGCTAGTGGGGCCTGCGGCGTTCCGTATTCGGTCGTGAACCAGCCGGTTTGCGATGCGATATTCGCATCGAACTCCGCCATCACGGCGTCAAAACGTTCCAGAAACTCAGGATCGCGCGCGGCGTTCTCAAGCGTCTGCTGTCGCAGCAGCGCGAGCATCCGCAATGGATTGTGGTCGCTCTCGCGCCAGGCTTGTTGATCCAGCGCGGGGAACAATTCGCGCGCCTCGCGGTGCCAGCTCCACCACACATTGTAGGAAAGGCGCGCGAGGCCGCGAATTCGCGATGGCAAATTCGGGAACTGTTGAGCAGGGTCTGAACTTTCAGCCATCAATTCTTGCACCTCGTAGTATTCGCCGGGTCGTTGCGCTCTTATAGCGATGCCATTGTCCCGCCGTGAATCGCTTCAGGCAGAATCGGAGCGAAGCATCTGGTCCCGCGCACGGAAGAAAGCAATCGTACACGTCCGGGGGGCCCAATCCACGCACATTCATCCAGTCGTGAAACCAATCGTGCAACGGAAATGCGATCCTTTGGCCGCGGAAAAGCGCGCGTGCGCCACGCAATATTTCCGCATAGCCTGCCCATTATTGTCCCTTACGCAGTGTGATTTGGGGAGCGGATTTTATTGAATGTGGCAGTCGCTTGCGCGCACTTACGCTCTAAAGCACCGGCGCGTGGCGAGCTTTCTACTGGAAGCCGTCATTTGCGGAAGCAGCACCTCTGTCGCAAGATGCTCAGAACTGGCCGACAGCAACAGAGTTCCCCGGTGGCTCAGTGGTAGAGCATTCGGCTGTTAAGCATCCCACAAACCGTTGATTCGGCGCCGTGTAAGCACGAAATTCGCCGCCTAGAACGGGCAAGTTGGGCCCCATCTTGGACCCCCAATGTCATCATCCGCCCTGTCTTGTGGACCAGCGCTGCGCATGGGTTCACAGGAGTCGTATCTATCCTGATCTTGAAATACACTCCTTGCGAGTTGAGTCTTCGCAGGCAGAGTCCGACGGGATTGAGATCAAAAGCCAGTTGAGAAACACGGCGCGGTCCGCATTGCTGCTCTTCAGCCGCGTGGCGTTTCAGGGCACTTTTTTTAGTGCGTTTATTCTTTGCTGCAATTTTTCTAGTCTGGTAAGGATTTCATCGAAGGGCAAAGGCCTGCTGGGAAACATCTCCTCCATTTGCTGGTAGTCCCTATGCAGGATCGTCTGCAGAGCCTCGTGCGGTTTTATTCGAAGGGTTCCAGGTACGGCACTATCATAGTGGGCCCAATTCGCGGCGAAGTAGATTTTTTTGAAGCCTATTACTTCAGCGAGAAGCTCCAGTGAAAGTTTCTCGTCCTTGAATCGGTCGGCGGTGCTCATCACGGCGACGTCGGACCAGTGGCGCGCCATGCGCGCCTTTAGTTTGGTTGGATCGGGACGATGATTCTCGGCATGCAAGAGCGTCACTTTCTTCCAAAACGTACGCTCGCAATCAAGGACCGCAACCACGGCGGACTTCTCTTGAAAAATATCCGGAAACGTCTCAGCGACGAAGGGCGTCACAGAGGACTTCTCGCTGGGCTGCTGATCTCCGCGGCCAAACTCAATCTTGATTTGCGGCCGTAGATATTTTTCGTACGCAAATGCATGGGGATAGTGGAACACGAGGGTCATTTCTTCGTTTTTGTCTTGGGAACCCGCCAGCTCCCATCCCTGCTTACCGAGGATGGCCTCAAAGCGCTCGTGCAGTTTCGGAAGGATCTTCACATTCACTTCCGC
>Ga0210394_10005086_pt1 | contig 14901 bp, 12 predicted proteins | sample IncBWC12MmetaG_FD_160121 | JGI IMG/M metagenome (GOLD analysis project Ga0210394, IMG submission 160121) | Forest soil microbial communities from Barre Woods Harvard Forest LTER site, Petersham, Massachusetts, United States - Inc-BW-C-12-M | ecosystem: Environmental > Terrestrial > Soil >... | reverse complement strand
TGCCGGAGAAAAACGTCGCCATGAGAAAGGCCGACATCTGGTAGTCAGGGATGGCTCCGCTGGTATAACCGTCAACTAAGAAAGCGATTTCTTTGACAGACAGCTCTTCGCCGTCCCTCTTGCGATGGATCAGGTCGACAGTTCGCATTAAGACTCTGAGAGTACCATCTTATTTAGCTGAAAGTAAAGGAAGTATGATAGAAGAATCATGCTTTCCATTAGTCTGGACCCCGAGATCGAACGGCGTTTGTCGGAGCTAGCCAAACGCCACGGCAAGACCATGGCCGACTATGCGCGCGAGCTGATAGAAGACGATATCGAAGATATCTATACTGCCGAAGCTCGACTAGCCGATCCGCAGCCAACTTTGACCGTCGATCAGGTACGGAAAGAGCTTGGCCTGGACGATTGAGATTGACCCGCGCGCGGCTAGGGCGCTAAGGAAACTTGATCAAGCCATTCAGCGGGAGATTGCCGACTACCTTAGTAATCGCGTTGCGGCTTCGGATAGCCCGAGACGTTTTGGAAAACCTCTGAGGCCTTTGGCGTTATCGCGTGCGCGACTATCGGATTATTTGCCGACTGCGAGATGATCGTCTGGTTGTCTGGTGATCGACATCGGCCACCGAAGTACGATTTACGACGACTGATTCGCCGGCACCGTCCCGCCCACGATCACGCCGCATCTGCCGCAAGCTGTGCCCTACAGAATCACGAAGCTATAACACGATTTCGATCAACCCCAAGCTAACCCGGATCGCATCATCGACTCTCCGCAAGGTAGATGGGTCAATTGCGCCGAGGCGTCTAATCAGGCGTCGCCTGTCGACAGTGCGAACCTGGTCCAGCAAGATGGCGGAAAGCAGTTGGAGTCCGTTCGCCCGCGAAGGCTGGACGATTACCTCAACCGGGTACAGGACGGGCGAGATTTTGGAGGTGATCGCCGCCACAATGGTGAGGTCACCGTAGCGGTTCCCAACGTCATTTTGAACAATAAGCGCGGGCCTCGTCTTTTTGATCTCCCGGCCGACGGTTGGGTCAAAGGCGACCAGGTAGATCTCGCCGCGGCGCGGATGGGCTACTTTTTGCCCCTGCGCCATGCTTCTTCCTCAAGCGGAAACCACTCGGCCGCAAGTTCGAGGTTTCTCGTCGCGTTTGCTTGGTAACCCGCCTTCAGTTGCTCCTTCAGGCTTCGCTTACCGACGGTTTCGACGTAATGCAGGACCGCCTGGGAAATAAACCGGCTGCGATCGCCCTTGGGCGCAACGCGGTCCAGCACCTTGACGGTCGTATCCGGCAGGACGATGTTGATGCGCTTGCTCATACTGCCAGTGTACACATTAAAGATGTGTATGCGCGGGTCGCCAAAACAGCATCGTCACGAGCCCAGAGAAAACCAGCAGACTCACCGCAAGCGCAATCTTCCGCTCCAGTCCGCCGGTAAACTCCAGGTCGATCGAACAATCCGAGCATCCAGGTTCAATCAGAATAAATCCGAGCTTATCCGCGCTGGTCGTCACCTTCCGGTTCCCAATGCGCGCTTCCCAACCCGGGTCGTACGTCATTTGTACCGATAGCACCTCCGAAGAATCCATTTTCGCCGTGATTCTGGCATGATCCGGGTTCTCCCAAACAATGCTCGCCGGTGGCATGTCCACCGATTCCAGAGCATCGACGTAGCGCTGGAGCTCGCCGTTCCCCGGCTGCGCCCTCACCACCGCGGACCTGGGAATTACGTGGGCCAGCGACGCCGACCGCTGTGGAACCTGATAGATCGATTCGCCCGACTCCCGCCACAACAGAGGAAGAAGCCCTTCGAATTTTTCCGGATTCTCGATCCAGTGAAAATGATCCTCGCTATCCCTTCCCGGAACCACGATGGCGCCGCAACCGAAGGCCTTCAGCCACAGGACGGAGATCGGGCCGTCCCGGCCTTCGTAAATCGCGCCAATGGCGAGCAGTTGAACCAGATTCGGCACGGAGGGCTCATGACCGGCGCTCATCTGCGGGTTGCCGGCAAACAGGTTGAATAAGTACTGTCCCTGGCTGGACACGAGCACCCTTTGCCCGGGAAGATTCGCCGCAATCCAGCGCGCCTCACGGTATGGCAGGGAATGCGTAATGTCCGCACCTTGGATGAGCCTTCGTGAGAAATCCCAATCCCTGGCGCCGACCCATATCAGCGGTGCGATACAAAGCAGGGTCGCGGCCAGCGTGAGCCTCCCAGGCATCCACCGGACCATCGGTTCCAGCAGAAAGACAGCCAGCAAACAAAGCCCTGGTTCCATCTCCAGGTGATAGCGCAGCGGCTGCGGCAGGAGATTTATTCCCTCGAATCCAAAAAACGCGATTCCACCGAAGCACACGGAAAACAGGATGGCGAATTGCAGAATAGGATTGGAAAGGAAGCGCGACGACGCCCATAGCACAACCAGGATCGCCAGCAGACAACCCGCGAACGCCATGGTCCGTGGGGTGAAACGATAGTCCCCGCCCACGAACTGCGAATTCCTTTCCAGCACGCGAATGAGGCTGGGTGGGAGGAAGCGGCACACCACCAGATATGCCGCTAATTGGATTCCACCAACCGAGGCCAGTTGCTTCCAGGAAGGAGACTTCCCCGTCGCGCATAAAATCACCGACGAAAGGACAACCGCCACAAGTCCGAAGGCATTCGTAAACATCACGGCCGCCGATGCGAGAGCGGCCAGGGCGAATCTGCGGGCCGTCGGCCTTTCCAGATAGCGCCATGTAAGCAGGAGGGCAATCGGGAGCAGGCAGATCGCGACGTTGTGCGGCGTCTCCCCGAAAACCACGATATTCCGGAGGCGCCGCAGGCCGAAATGCGTGTTCAGGTCCAGGAAGAGCGTCGGGATAATAATCGACGGCGAAAAAAGGGACCACAACACCGCTGCCCACGCGCCGGGCGCGATGCGGCCGGAGATTTCCCGCGCGAAAAGGAACAGGGAAACGGGCGCCAATGAATAGGCCAGCGCCGCGATCACATGAATCGCGTGCGCGGGTGAGCAGTGGGCAACCATCGACACCACCGCGACCATCACACTGACCCCGGGCAAATAAGAATTTTCAAACGGCATCCCTGCGTTAAACCAGGGAAACCAACTCACATGCGGCCAGTTTTCGCGGAGGAATTTGGCGAACGTGATCCAGGAGCCCTCGTTCGATGGAAACTGGTCAAGATACTCAATTCGAAACAGAGGCCAGCAGAGGAAGGCATTCAGAGCGAAAAGAGCGGCGCTGATGGAACTCTTCACATCCTCCTCGCCTGCCGTGCGTAATCCACACTGCTGATGGCCAGGAACGCCAGCACGCACCACTTGCCGATTTCCGGCAGAATCACCGGCAGAAACCCGCCCAGATGGCCGACCAGTGCCACGATGTAGCAGATTTGCGCGACGGTGCTCGATTTTCCCCACCACGATGGCGGGAACTCGGCTTTCTTTTTCGAAAACAGCAGCACGCCGGCGGCGACGAGGAGAATCACCGCGTCGCGGCCGAGCACCAGCGCGGCCAACCACCATTCCATCGCGCCGTCGAGCGCCAGCACCAGAAAACTTCCGCTGAGGAGCAGTTTGTCGCCGATCGGATCGAGCATCGCGCCCAGCCGCGATTGAGCCCTCCAGCGTCGCGCGATCCAGCCGTCGACGCCGTCGGTGATGCCGCTTAGCAGGAACCAGATGAGCACCGCTCCGTACTCGCGGCGCCACACCAGCCAGAAAATATAGGGCGCAAGAACCAGGCGCGCGGCGCTAAGAATGTTGGGAAGGTATTTCATATGCAGGGCATGGCCCTGCGCCACAAGGACCCGAAATTGTGCGGCAGGGCCATGCCCTGCCTAGGAAACCAGCGCATGCGCGACGCGCGTCGCCAGTTGGTCGAAGCTCAGGATTTCGTAGAGCGTCGGGTCCTGCATAATGCGGTTCACCAGTGCGAAGTGCATCGCATGACCGGCCTTCTCCGCGATCACGTGGCCCAGCAGAGGTTTTCCGATCAGCGCCAGGTCGCCAATCAGATCGAGAGCCTTGTGCCGGCAGCATTCGTCGTCAAAGCGCAGGCCGCCCGGATTCAGAACGGATTCGCGATCGAAGCACACGGCATTCTCCAGAGAAGCGCCGCGGATGAGACCCATGTTGCGCATCTGGTCGAGTTCGTATTCAAACCCGAACGTGCGCGCCGGTGCGATCTCCGCCGCGTAGCGCTCCGGCGTGACCTCAATGTCGAGCACCTGGCGCCCGACAAGGGGATGAGGGAAGAAAACGTCGCAGGTGAGCAGGAAGCGGTCGGAAGGCAGAATGGTGATTTTTTTATCGCCCAGCTCGACCGAAACGGGCCTGCGGATGCGGAAATAACGGCGCAATTTGCGCGAATATTTGATGCCCGCGGCGCGGATCATTTCCACGAACGGCATCCCGCTGCCATCCAGAATCGGGACTTCCAGATTGTCGATCTCCACGTACGCGTTGTCGACGCTCATGCTGTAGAACGTGCTCAACAGGTGCTCTGTGGTGGAAATCAGCACGCCTTGCCGCATCAGACTGGTGGCGTAGCTGACCTTTTGCACATGCCGCCAACTGGCCGGAATCGTGAAGCCGTCCAGGTCGGTACGGACGAACACGATGCCTGTCGACGGAGGGGCGGGGAGGATGCGGATGCGCACCGGAACACCCGAATGCAGCCCTACGCCGACCGCCTCGACGGGCCGTTGAACAGAAGTTTCAAAGCGCAAGAGTTAGTGTAACAATCTCAGGCGGGTTTTTCTAGACCCATGATTAAAAAAGACTTGTTAAGTTTTATGTGTGTCTTTTTAGACACAGGCCCGAGTTTGGGTGTGGTGATTTTACAACTGGAGTTATACTGAGGACTCCAGTGTCCCGCCTCTTTCTGATCGATTCGTTTGGGTTCATCTTTCGCGCCTATCATGCCAGGGCTCGTTCCGGCGCGCCGCCGATGCGAACGGGGTCGGGGACTTCGACCGAGGCGATTTACATCTTCCATAATATGGTCCGCAGGCTGCTCGCGAAGGAGAAGCCGGAGTTCCTGGCGGCGATTTTCGAAAGCGCGGGGCCGACGTTTCGCGACGAGGCGTTTGCCGAGTATAAAGCCAACCGCACGGAGACTCCTCCGGATTTGCTGGAACAGATTCCGTGGATTCGAAAGACGCTGGAGGCGATGAGGATTCCGGTGCTGGAGTATCCGGGGTTCGAGGCCGACGACGTGATCGGCACGATTTCGAAGCGCGCCATCGAGCAGCACGTCCAAGAAGTGATCAGCGTATCGAGCGACAAGGACATGCTGCAACTGGTGAACGACCGCGTGCGCATGTTGAATCCGATGAAGGACGACATGGTGTACGACGCGAAGGCCACCGAGGAGTTCATGGGCGTGCGTCCGGATCAGGTGGCGGACCTTCTCGCACTGAAGGGCGATACGGTCGATAACATTCCCGGTGCGCCGGGGATCGGCGACAAAGGCGCGAAGGATCTGATCGTGCGGTTCGGCTCGGTGGAGAACGCGATGGAGCACGCCGCGGAAGTCGAGAGGCGCACGTATCGCGAAAGTCTGCAAAATAATCGCGAGCAGATTTTGTTGAGCAAGAGACTGGCGACGATTCATTGCAATGTGCCCATCGATTGGAATCTGGAATCGGTTACTGTTCAGAAGCCCGACGTGAGTGCGCTGCGGGAGCTTTATAAAACGCTCGAATTTTCGAGTCTGCTGCGCGAATTGGCTCCGGAGGAGAAACCTGCGGCGGAGCGAGATTACGCGTCGATCGAAAATATTGACGGGTGGCTTAACGAGAATCCTGGAGAGATTGCCGTCGCGGTCGGCGATGTGATGGAGCAGGCTGTTTTCGGGCTTTGCGCCAAGCCCGGCGTTGCGCGGACGATTGCGATGGAGTCGATTCCGGGGCGGGCGACGATCGCGCACGACATCAAAAACCTGCTGCGGCGGTTCGAAGATGCGCCATTGCTGAAGCACGATGTGATGCTGTACGGATTCCTGCTGTCGGCCGATCCGGGTGGCTGTTCGCTGCCTCAGCTCGCGGAAAAATATCTCGATCAGGCGCTGGAAGCCGATCCGGCGAGCCATGCCGACGCGACGTTCTCGCTGTTTAGAAAAATGCGGCCGGAAGTCGACGCGCTGGGGCTTGGGGAGCTTTATGAGTCCATCGATCTGCCGCTGGTGAGAGTGCTGGCAAGGATGGAGGAGACGGGTATTCGCGTCGATCCGGACCAGCTCAAGGTGATGAGCGGGAGGATGGAAGAGGAGATTGCAATTCTTTCGGGCGCTATTTTCGAGATGGCCGGGCATCCGTTCAACGTCAATTCGCCGCAACAATTGGGCAAGGTTTTGTTTGAAGAGATGAATCTCGGCAGAAAGGGAAAGTCTGCTTCGACCGCGGCGGATGTGCTCGAAGCGCTGGAGCATCCGATTGCGGCGAAGATTCTGGAGTACCGGCAGCTTGCCAAGCTGAAGGGAACCTATGTCGACGCGCTGCCGCTGCTGATCGATCCGGCGACGGAGCGGCTGCACACCACGTTTAATCAAGCCGGCGCGGCCACGGGGCGGCTATCGTCCTCGAATCCGAATCTGCAAAACATTCCCATCCGCACGGAGCTGGGCCGCGAAATTCGCGCGGCGTTTATTCCGCAGCGCGGATGGAAGCTGATTGTCGCGGATTATTCGCAGATCGAGCTGCGCCTGCTGGCGCACATGTCTCGCGACGCGGTGCTGCTCGACGCGTTTTTGAATGGCGAGGACATTCACACGCGCACTGCCGCCGAGGTGTTCGGCGTACCTCCGCTGATGGTCACCTCCGAGCATCGGCGCAACGCGAAAGCGGTGAATTTCGGGATTGTTTACGGGCAGACACCGTTTGGGTTGTCGCAATCGCTGGGGATCGATCGGAAGGAAGCCGAGCAGTATATTCGGGCCTATTTCGAACGTTATTCGGGCGTCAGGCGGTGGCTGGATTTGACCATCGCGGACGTGCGGCGGACGGGAGTTTCGGTGAATCTGTTCGGACGCCGCCGGCCGATTCCGGACATGAACAGCCGAAACCCCACCGCGCGAAATTTCGCCGAAAGGATAGCGGTAAACACGCCATTACAAGGCGCGGCGGCGGATTTGATCAAGCTGGCCATGATCCGGATCGACGAAAAATTGCGTGGGATGCAGGCGAAGATGCTGCTGCAAGTGCACGATGAACTGGTGCTGGAAGCGCCTCCGGAAGAAGTGGAGGAAGTATCGGCGATGGTGAAGTCGGCGATGGAGGGTGTGAGGAAGCTGGAAGTGCCTTTGCTGGTGGATATCGGATCGGGCGAGAATTGGCGGGACGCGAAGTAGGGTCGAACACAATATTTGGCCGCTGATGAACGCGGATGAACGCCGATAAAAACTCCAGTTTCAAATGTGGGCAGAAAAATCGGACTTGGCAAGGATGGTGACAGGGGACACTCGTTATTATAAGAGACATGCTCATTGTGATGAAGGCGCAGGCGAGTGAGGCGGATATCGACCGGGTGCGGGAACGGATCGAGAGCCTGGGGTTTCGCGCGCACATCATGCCCGGGGCGCAGAAGACGGCTATCGGCATTACGGGGAATCCGAAGCCGGTAGATCCGCTGGAGTTCGAGGCGATGCCGGGCGTGGCGGAGGCGATTCGGGTTTCGAAGCCTTACAAACTGGTGAGCCGCGAGGTGCGGCCCGAGAACTCCGTGATTTACGTTCACGGGGTTCCGGTGGGCGGCGGCGAGCCGATGTTCTGCGGAGGGCCGTGTTCGGTGGAGGGGCGCGAGCAGATTCTGGAGGCTGCGCACGCAGTGAAGAACGCCGGAGGGCAACTGCTGCGCGGAGGCGCGTACAAGCCGCGCACATCGCCTTATTCGTTCCAGGGTTTGGGCGAAGAAGGGCTGCAACTGCTGGCGGAGGCTCGCGAGGAGACGGGACTGGGGATCGTGACCGAGGCGATCGACGTGGAGACATTCGACCTGGTGGAAAAGTACACGGACTGCATCCAGATCGGCGCGCGGAACATGCAGAACTATTCGCTGCTGAAGCGAGCGGGAAAGGCCCGGAAGCCGGTGCTGCTGAAGCGAGGGATGTCGGCGACGCTGGAAGAGTTTCTGATGGCGGCCGAGTATATTTTGTCGGAGGGCAATTACGAGGTCATCATGTGCGAGCGCGGTGTGCGCACGTTTGCCGATCATACGAGGAACACGCTGGACCTGAGTATCGTGCCGGCGGTGCAGAAGCTGAGTCACTTGCCGGTGGTCGTGGATCCTAGCCACGGGACGGGCAAGAGAGACAGCGTTCATCCGATGGCGCTGGCGGGGATCGCGGCGGGGGCGGCGGGGTTGCTGGTGGAAGTGCATCCGCAGCCGGATAGGGCTTGGTCGGATGGGGCGCAGACGGTTTATCCGCATCAGTTCGCGGAGATCGTGGCGGACTCCAGGGCGATTGCGCACTTGCTGGCTTCGCGGAAGGCACAGGCGGTCGTTTAGAAGAGGCCGATTACCAATCGGCCGCAGGCTGCCAGCCTGCCCCACAAGGCTGCACAGCAGCAGAGGCAGGCTGGGCTACAGCAAGTCGGAGGGGAAAATACCCTGATCGGGGTATGGGTCCCGCGAAGCGGTTTCTTTACTCTCAATCTAGTGAAGCGGTTCGCCGGGGTATTCATAATGATCGGGCTGGCCTCGTGTTCCAAACACGAGGAGGCAGCGGTGGAAGCGCCTACCGTCGCGGTGGTGAAGGCGATTGTCGGCGACCTTTCGCGCGACATTGTGCTGACCGCGGAGTTCAAGCCATTTCAGTCGATCGACGTGATGGCGAAGGTCGCGGGGTATGTGAAGTCGATCAACGTCGACGTGGGGTCGAGGGTGCAGGCGGGACAACTGCTGGCGACTTTGGAAATCCCCGAAATGGCGGACGATCTGGCGCGGGCCAAGGCGATGATCGAACGCAGCCAGGCGGAGGTCACGCGGGCAAGAGATGATTTACGACGCGCGCAGTCGGTGAGAGACATCGCGCATCTTACTTACACGCGCCTCGAGAACGTTTCGAAGGCGCAGCCCGGCCTGGTGGCGCAGCAGGAAATCGACGATGCGCAGAGCAAGGATCAAGTGGCCGAAGCGCAGATCGCGGCGGCGCAATCGGCACTGTCGGCGGCGCAGCAGCAGGTGCACGTGAGCGACGCGGAGCTGGCGCGCGTCAACACGATGTTCAATTACACGAAAGTAACGGCTCCGTTCGCGGGCGTGATTACGAAACGCTACGCGGACACGGGGTCGATGATCCAGGCGGGCACTGCATCGCAAACGCAGGCCATGCCGGTGGTGCAACTGGCCGAGAATACTCTGCTGCGGCTGGTGCTGCCGGTTCCCGAATCGGCCGTTGCGACGGTGCATGTCGGGCAGCAGGTGGACGTGCGAGTTCCGACACTGAAGCGCACCTTCGCGGGAAAAGTTTCTCGATTCGCCGATTCTCTGGAGCTGGAGACGCGGACGATGCACACCGAGGTGGATGTTCCGAATCCGGACTGGGTGTTGATTCCGGGGATGTACGCGGAGGTGAATCTGGGGCTCGCACGGCGGGAGCATGTGGTGACAGTTCCAGTTACCGCGGTGCATGACGGACAGGTTTACGTCGTCGCGGCGGAAAATCGCGTGGAGATGCGGAAGGTCGAGACAGGCCTGGAGACTTCGGACAAGGTGGAGATTCGATCGGGATTGGCGGAAAACGAAATGGTTGTGGTGGGAAACACCGCCGGGTTGCGAGTGGGCGCGGTGGTGACTCCGAAGTTGAGTCAGGGTAACTAAGATGCCGGCGTTCGCGATTCACAATCCGTTCTTCGTGCTGGTGGTCTGCCTGATCATCGCGGTGGTGGGCGTGACCAGTGTGGTCCAGATGCCGGTGGATATGTTCCCGGCGATCAACATTCCCGTGGTGGTGGTGGCGACGTTTTATTCGGGCATGCCTCCGGAGCAGATCGAGACGGACATCACGAGCCGGTTCGAACGGTTCTTCACGCTGGGCAGCGGGATCGAACACATCGAATCGCGATCGCTTCCGGGAGTGAGCATCATCAAAGTTTACTTTCAGCCGGGGACGAATCCGGATTCCGCGGTCACCACGATTTCGAATCTGGCGATGGCGCAGTTGCGGCGCCTGCCACCGGGCACGCTGCCGCCGGTGGTGCTGAAGTTCGACGCGTCGAGTTTGCCGGTTTGTCTGGTGACGTTCAAGGGTGAGGGATTTACGGAGGCGAGGCTGCGCGACCTGGCGCAGTTTCAGGTGCGCAACCAGATCGCCAGCGTTTCCGGGGCGAGCGTGCCGCAGCCGTTCGGCGGGAAGTATCGGCAGATCATGGTCTACACCGATCCGTACAAACTGGAAAGCCATCAGATGAGTTTGATGGACGTCGTGCGGGCGATCAATTCGGCGAACCTGATTCTGCCGGCGGGGGATGTACAGATCGGGCCGCTGGATTACAACATTTACACCAACAGCCAACTCAGCACGATCGAAGATATCGATCAACTACCGGTGAAGATGTCCGGTCAATCGCCGGTGAGGGTGCGGGACATCGGTTACAGCGAGGACGCGAACACGATCCAGACCAATCTGGTGCGCGTGGATGGGCAGAAATCGGTCTACATTCCGGTGATGAAGCAGGGCGGCGATACCAACACGATCGCGGTGGTGGACGGGGTAAAGGAGAAGCTCCAACATTTGTTCGACGTGCCAAAGTCGCTGATCACGCGGGTGGTGTTCGACCAATCGGTGTTCGTGAAACAGGCCATCGAGACACTGCTGCATGAAGGCGCGATCGGGTTGTTTCTAACGTCGATCATGATTCTGGTGTTTTTGGGGAGCATACGCGCGACGGTCGCGGTGTTTTTTTCCATTCCGCTATCGGCGCTGGCGGCGCTGATCGCGCTTTCTATTGGTGGGAGTTCAATCAACAGCATGTTGCTGGGCGGGCTGGCGCTGGCGTTTTCGCGGCTCATCGACAACTCGGTGGTGGTGCTCGAGAATATTTACCGGCATCTGGAACTCGGGGAGGAGCGGATGGTCGCGGCGCGAAAGGGCGGACAGGAAGTCGCGCTGCCTGTACTGGCGTCGACGCTGACCACCATCGTGGTGTTCTTCCCGGTGACGATGTTGTTCGGAGTCAGCAAATATCTTTTCTCCGCATTGGCGCTGGCTGTGGTTCTGTCGCTGATTGCATCGTACGTGGTGGCGATGTCGGTAGTGCCCTTGTTTTGTTCGCGATTCATCGGCGGGCATCATGCGCTGGAAGGGCCGGGCGATCTTCTCGACCGGTTTAACGCGTGGTTCAATCCGAGGTTCGAGTCGTTTTTGAACGGATATGACTGGGTGATCGCCAGAGTGCTGAAGCGTCCGGTGACTGTGTTGTTTTTGCTCGCCGGGCTTATTGCGGTGAGTCTGCTGCTGTTTCCCGCGCTCGATTATTCGTTCTTTCCGCGCACCGATCCCGGGCAGTTCATGATGAACGTGAAGTTTCCATCGGGCACGCGCATCGGGCGAACGGACGAAGGCATCGCGCGAATTGAAGAGCTGGTGCGGAAGACGGTGTCGAGCGAAGATCTCGGCATGATCGTTTCGAACATCGGTTCGACTCCCGATTTTTCGGCCATCTACACCAGCAATTCCGGCATGCATTCGGCGACGGTGCAGGTGAGCTTGAAGGAAGGGCACAAGGTCGGCAGTTACGAATACATGGCACGGGTGCGGAAGCGCCTCGGTGAGGAGGTCCCGGAGGCGACGGCGTATTTTCAATCCGGAGGGTTGATCGACGCGGTGCTGGGGCTGGGCATGGCGGCACCTATTGACGTGCAGGTGGCGGGATCGGATCTCAAGACCGACTATCGAACCGCGGCCGATCTGGCCAACGAAATTCGCAAGATCAAGAACGTGAGCGACGTTTACATTCCGCAGGACCTGGATTATCCGGCGCTGAAACTCGACATCGACCGGACGCGCGCGCTGGAACTGGGGCTGAGCCAGCAAGAAGTGGTGGACGACATCATCACCGCGCTGACGTCCAACACGATGATCGCGCCCAGTTTCTGGATCGACCCGAAGACGGGCAATGACTACATGCTGACGGCGCAGTATCCGGAGACGCAGATTCACACCCTGGACGATCTGCGCGCGATTCCAGTTCGCGGCGAGCATCTGAAGGATTCGACGCGATTGGACGCGGTGTCGAAAATCAGCCGCATTGATTCGCCGACCGAGGTGGATCATTACTCGATCCGGCGCACCATCGACATTTATGTGCAGCCGCAGGGCGAGGACCTGGGGCGGATCGCGACGGCAATCGACAAGCTGACCGCGAAGACCCAGATTCCGGAAGGCGTATCGGTCACGCTGCTGGGCCTGGTGCAGGGGATGCGGCAAAGTTTCCATAGTTTTGCCGTGGGGCTGACGCTTTCGGTGGTGCTGCTGTATTTGATTCTGGTGGCGCAGTTCAAGTCCTTTCTTGATCCTCTCTTGATTTTGACCGCCGTGCCGCCGGGGTTGACGGGCGCATTGCTGATCCTCTATCTGACGGGCACGACGATGAACGTGATGTCGCTGATGGGGCTGATGATTCTGATCGGCATGACGGTTTCCGACAGCATTCTGATTGTGGAATTCACGCGCCACCTGCGGGAGGACGGAATGACGGTGCGCGAGGCGGTTGCCACCGCGGCTCGGGTGAGATTGCGGCCGGTGCTGATGACGTCGCTGGCCACGATTATCGGATTGCTGCCGATGGCGCTGAAGCTGGGCGAAGGCAGCGAAGCGTACGCGCCGCTGGCACGGTCCGTGCTGGGCGGCATGAGTATTTCGCTGATGATGACGGTGATTATGGTGCCAGCCGCGTACTTCGTGGCGTATCGCAAGGAGGATGCGTGAGATACGCGATCCTGATTTCGCTGGCGGGCTGCTCGATTCACGCGCAGGATGCGATGCACCTGACGCTGGCCGATGCGCGCAAACTGGCGATCGAGAACAATCCTCAGTTCAGCTCGGCGCGATTCACGGCATCGGCCGCGCATCAGGTGGCGCCGCAGTATCGATCGAATCTGTTGCCGTCGATGACCGGCCTGGTGACGGGAGTGGGCGCGGATTCGGGATCGCGGCTGGCGGCGGGAGTCTTGAATAATCCGACGGTGTACAGCCGTTTTGCTACGGGGGTCGCGGCCAGCCAACTGTTAAGCGATTTTGGAAGAACGAGGAGCTTGATGGCTTCCTCCGATCTTCACGCGCAGGCGCAGGATCAGACCACGGAGGCGACGCGCGCGGATATTTTGCTGGCGACGTCGCGCGCTTACTTTGGAGTGTTGCGGGCGCAGGCGGTGTTGACGGTCGCGCAGCAGACGGTGAACGCGCGGCAATTGGTCTCCCAACAAGTGACCGCGCTGGCCGAGAATAAATTGAAATCGACGCTCGATGTGAGCTTCGCCAACGTGAACCTGGCGGATTCGCGGCTGTTGCTCTCGCAGGCGCGCAACGATCTGGCATCGGCCAAAGCGGAACTGGCGGCGGCGATGGGCGTGCCGCGCCAAACGGATTTTGTGTTGGCGGAAGAATCGATGCCGGGCGCACCGCCTGCGACCGCGGACCCGCTGATTCAGGATGCCATCGCGAACCGGCCGGAGTTGAAGAGCCTGCGGCTAGAGCAGAGCTCCGCGGAACGCTTCGCCAAGGCGGAACATGCGCTGAACTATCCGACGGTGGCCGCCATCGCCGCCGCGGGCGTGGTGCCGGCAGGCGAATCGATTGTTCCCAGGACCTATGGCGCGGCCGGCGTGAACGTAACCATCCCGATATTTAACGGCGGCCTGTTCAAAGCCCGCCAGAGCGAGGCCGAGTTTAAAGCGCAGGCGGCGGCGAAGAATGTGGACGATCTGGCGAACCGGGTGATGCGCGACGTTCGAGTGGCATATCTGAATGCGCAGACTGCGTTTGAGCGCGTCGGCCTTACCGATCAGCTCTTGCAACAGGCGCAGCTCTCGCTCGATTTGTCGCAGGCGCGCTACAACCTGGGATTGAGCTCGATCATCGAACTGAGCCAGGCGCAACTCAATTTGACCGCCGCGCAAATCGCCAGCGCGAGCGCGCGCTTCGATTACGAGGCGCAAAATGCCGTGGTGCAATATCAAATTGGCGCGCTGCGTTAGCAGAGGAGGTCCGGCATGCAGAAGATTCCGGTGCTCATTGTTACCTCTCGCGCGGAGGACGTGGAAGAGCTGACCTCGATGTTGCATGACACGCCGTGGGAGTTAACGGACGCGTCGCATCTGGAGGATCCGTCGACGGCGCTGAAGGGTGCGGCGGTTCCGATCCTGCTGTTCGATCGAGACGCGGCGGACGCGGGCTGGCAGACAGCGATGAGGCGGCTGATCAAAACGCGACGGGGCGCGTGCGTAGTGCTGCTATCGAGCGTCGCGGACCAGTATCTGTGGGACGAAGTGGTGCATCAGGGGGGATTCGATTTATTGACGCGGCCGTTTCGGAAGGAGCAGGTGCTCTCGACGTTGATGTTTGCTTATGCGCACTGCCGGACACCTTGGCCGAAGACAGTGGGGTAGAAAGCACGATGTTTCTGCCTGCCCGCATGCTGACGCATGGCGGCTCCACGTGGACGTCCGGCCATTCCTAAAGCGCGATTGTGGCGCGGTCAGATCCGATGCTGTTGAAATCGTCGGGACGGCCCACTAGCTGATGACGCCTTTGCGAATGGCGTAGAGGATCAACTCGGCGCTGCTGTGCAGATTGAGTTTCTGGAACATATTGCTGCGGTGCGTTTCTACTGTGTACAGGCTGAGGTGCAGGAGGGTCGCTACGTCTTTATTGCTCTTGCCC
>Ga0210394_10005082_pt1 | contig 14909 bp, 14 predicted proteins | sample IncBWC12MmetaG_FD_160121 | JGI IMG/M metagenome (GOLD analysis project Ga0210394, IMG submission 160121) | Forest soil microbial communities from Barre Woods Harvard Forest LTER site, Petersham, Massachusetts, United States - Inc-BW-C-12-M | ecosystem: Environmental > Terrestrial > Soil >... | reverse complement strand
CATCTATCGCCGCGAGACCTACGATAATTACCCGGCGGCGCGCGCCATCATGCAGGTCGTCTATGAGGGCCTGCAGTTGCCGATCGACCAGGCGCTGCGCGTCGAGTCGCGCTGGTTCGCCAAAATTCTCCACTCGCCGCAAGCGGCGGCGATGATCCGCTCGCTGTTCGTCTCGATGCAGGAGCTTAACAAGGGCGCACGGCGTCCGGCCGTGCCGGCAAAGCCGTTGAAGAAAGTGGGCGTGCTCGGCGCCGGCTTCATGGGCGGCGGCATCGCTTACGTCAGCGCGCTTGCCGGCCTCGAAGTGGTGCTCATCGACCGCGATCCGGAAACCGCGGAGAACGGCAAGGCGCATTCCCAGAAGCTGATGACCGACCAGGTCAATCGCGGCCGCGCCACCGCCGCCGACCGTGAAACGGTGCTCTCGCGCATCAAGCCGTCGGCCGATTTCGTCGAATTGAAGGATTGCGATCTCGTCGTCGAAGCCGTGTTCGAGGATCGCAAGGTCAAGGAAGAAGTGATTTCGCGGACGCAGAACGTGCTCGACGAGCAGGCGATCTTCGGCTCCAACACTTCGACGCTGCCGATCACCTCGCTGGCGGCCGCGTTCAAGGATCGCGCCCGATTCATCGGCATCCACTTTTTCTCGCCGGTCGAACGCATGATGCTGGTCGAGATCATCATGGGCAAGGAAACCGGCGACGCCGCGCTCGCGGTGGCGCTCGATTACGTGCGCGCCATTCGCAAGACGCCGATCGTCGTCAACGATTCGCGTGGCTTCTATACGTCGCGAGTGGTCGGGACCTACATCCGCGAAGGCCATTTGATGCTGACCGAGGGCGTGCCGGCGGCGATGGTCGAGAATGTCGGGCGCATGGCCGGGATGCCGGTCGGGCCGCTGGCGCTCAACGACGAGGTTGCCATCGACCTGGCCTGGAAGATCCTGAAAGCGACCGAGACCGATCTCGGCGCGAAGCTGATCGATCTCAAGCAGAAGGCGCTGCTCGAGGAGATGGTGGAGAAGCGCGGACGCTACGGCCGCAAGAACGGCAAAGGCTTTTATGATTATCCGCAGAACGGGCCGAAACGGCTGTGGCAAGGGCTCGCCGATCTGCAGCCGAAAAAGCTCGACCCCGACACCATCGATATCGCGCGTTTGGAACGTCGGCTGCTGGTGATCCAGGCGCTCGAATCCGCCCGCTGCATCGAGGAGAAAGTCGTCACCGACGTGCGGGAAGCCGACGTCGGCTCCATCCTCGGCTTCGGTTTTGCGCCTTTTACCGGCGGCACCATTTCCTATATCGACGGCATGGGCGCGCAAGCCTTTGTCGAACTGTGCAACGCTCTCGCCAGGGATTTCGGCGAGCGCTTCAAGCCGTGCAAGCTCCTTATCGACATGGCGAAAAAGGGCGAGACGTTCTACCGCCGTTTCCCGCCGCCGCAGCGCTTGGCGGTTGCGTAAACGTCATGCGCGCCACGTTGCCCTTCCACGCGTACCGCGTATAAGGTCGCGGCCGATTTTTCCCGGGACCTTGCATGGCGCGTGATCAAGTCGACCTGACGCCGATCGAGCGGCGCGACGATCTCGTGAATTGGCTTGCAGAGGGCGTCAAACCCAAATCGCAATTCCGCATCGGCACCGAGCACGAGAAATTCGCCTTCACGCTGGAGGGCCACCGTCCGGTGCCGTATGAGGGGCGCCGCGGCATTCGTGCGCTGCTCGAAGGCATGCAGCACCTGCTCGGCTGGCAGCCGATCCTGGAAGGGCCGAACGTTATCGGTCTGTTCGATGTCACCGGCGGCGGTGCGATTTCGCTCGAGCCCGGCGGCCAATTCGAGCTGTCCGGCGCCCAGGTCGAATGCGTGCATCAGACGTCCAGCGAACTCATGGCGCATCTGGCGCAGGTGCGCGAGGTGGCGCAGCCGCTGCATATCGGTTTTCTCGGCATCGGCATGACGCCGAGCTGGACGCGCGCCGAAATGCCGAAAATGCCGAAGGGCCGCTACAACATCATGACCGCGTACATGCCGAAAGTGGGCACGCTCGGCCTCGACATGATGTATCGCACCTGCACCGTGCAGACCAATCTCGACTTCGCCTCCGAAGCCGACATGGTCAAGAAGCTGCGCGTGTCGATCGCGCTGCAGCCGGTGGCCACGGCGTTGTTCGCCAACTCGCCGTTCACCGACGGCAAGCCCAACGGCTATCTGTCGTTTCGCTCGGAAATCTGGCGCGACACCGACAATGCGCGCGCGGGCATGCTGCCCTGGGCTTTCGAACCGGGCATGGGGTTCGAGCGCTGGGTCGACTATGCGCTCGACGTGCCGATGTATTTCGTCAAGCACGGCGACGACTATGTGGACGCCTCGGGCCAATCGTTCCGCGATCTGTTGGCGGGCAAGCTGCCGGCGATGCCCGGCGCGCGCGCCACGATTTCCGATTGGGCGAACCACCTCAGCACGATCTTCCCGGAGGTGAGGCTCAAGCGCTATCTCGAAATGCGCGGCGCCGACTCAGGCTCGCTGCCGAACCTGCTGGCGATGCCGGCGCTGTGGGTCGGCATTCTTTATGACGACGTCAGCCTCGATGCGGCGTGGGATCTGGTCAAGGACTGGACCGCCGGCGAGCGCCAGAAGCTCCGCGACGACGTGCCGAGGCAGGGTCTCGCTGCCAAGATTGGCGGCAGCACTGTGTTTGAGATCGCCAACGAAGTTCTCAAGCTGGCGCGCGCCGGGCTCGCGCGCCGCAAATGCCTCGATGCCAGCGGCGAGGACGAGGGGCGCTATCTTGAAGTCCTGGAAGATCGCCAGATGCGCGGCGCCACGCCGGCGCAGGAGCTGCTCGAGAAATTCCACACTGCCTGGGGCGGCTCGGTCGATCCGATCTATAGCGAAGAGGCGTATTGAGTTCGGCGCCAATGCGTGGAGCGGTTCGGCAAAACGATCAAGCGCGCCGGATTGCTTCACTTCCGCTTATTGATCGATGTCGTAGAGACGCTTCGCTTCGGTGAGCGCCGCATTGCAGCCGGCGGCGTTGCCCGCAGCATCCGCCTTGCGCGCTCGCTCAAGCGCGGCGTCCGCATCCTTGTTGGCGGCATGCTCGGCGTGCGCCACATCGCGGGGCGTAGGTTGATAGTGCAGTTGGGCGCCGAGTGTTTGCGGACCGGTCGGGCCGGTCTGCGGACCCGGCGGCGCGACCTTGATTTGCTGTTCGAGCGCGGCGATTTGCGCCGTGCAGGGTCCGCTGTGGGCGACGCCAGGGCCGGCGAGTATTGCAGCACCCGCGGTGCAAATAAAAAGGCCGCGCAGGACAGTGCCCTTGAAAAATTTGCCGCTCCACCGCTCAGCGCTGCTCATGGCGGCCTCCCGGACCGCAGAATATGCCAGTTCAAGTTCCAAATTCCATAGCGATTTCGCTACCCAGTCGGTTCCCGACTCAGGCAGGCCGTGCCGTCCGATGCCAAAATTTACTCTTTGTTCATCATGGCGGGAGCGTAAAGCAGGACCAGTTTGTCGGCCGAAATACGCTGTATGTCGATGACACGACGGTTTTGATTTTATTTTTACATTTCACGGGCAAAATAGGGCCTATGACCAAAAGCGTGACCGCGGAAGTGCAGCACCATAATGCCGAACGGCAACTGTTCGGCGCCCGCCGGGCGTTGGTGCATCTTGTCGAAATGTACGAAAAGGGTCAGTGGCGCCTCTACTATAAAAAGGAAGAGGCGTTTGCCGAGGCGGTACGCGATGCCCGACAAGCCGTCGAGCATTGGACTGACATCGTCAACAAGGTCGGCGACGGAACGGAACCGGCGCGTTAAAGTCGCCGCCCGGATCGGCCGCTTTCGGGCTCGCCGACGGACCCGCTGTAGCGTGAAGACGCGCCTTCGATTCGGGCAGAGAATAATTGTTAGACTCCCGCCCTGAACGAGACCATGATCCTCCCGAATATAACGGTGGTGGGAGGACGGCGTGCTCGAGCACTATCACAATATCAATTCGGTCTGCGCCCAGAAGGTGCGCATCGCGCTCAACGAGAAGGGACTCGATGTCAAGGAGCATCTACTGACCTTGCGCGGCGACCAGTTCGCTCCCGCTTATCTCAAGCTCAATCCCAATGGCGTCGTTCCGACGCTCGTTCACGATGGCAACACGATCATAGAATCCTCGCTCATTCTATATTACCTCGATGAGGCCTTTCCGACTCCCCCCTTGATGCCGCAAGCGCCGCAGCTTCGGCACCGCGTGCGGCTCTACAACAAGCTGATCGACGAATATCTGCACAATTCGTGCATGATCCTCACCTTTGCGACGGCGTTTCGGCCGAACTTTCTCAAACTGCCGCGGGAGGCTTGGCTTGCCGAGGTCAATAAATCGCCGCTCAAGCGCCGCGCGGAATACAAGCGCAGCGTCATCGAGCATGGACTGGATTCCGAATTCGTCAGCGACGCGATCAACCGGCATAAAAAGTTGTTGGCATGGATGAATGAGTCGCTGCAAAGCGGTTCGTATCTTGCCGGCGACGGCTTTTCCAATGCAGATTGCGCCGTCATTCCCTATATCCTGCGACTCGAACTTCTGAAGCTCGCCAGCATTTGGGATCGCTACCCGGCCATCGGCAATTGGTGGGCACGGATGCGCGAGCGGCCGTCCGTCAAGGCGGCGATATTCGATCGCATGACCGAAAGCGACTGGGCCCCGTTTCGCAATCTCGCGCCCGATCCGTGGCCGAAAGTGCAAGCGCTCTTGCAGGCGGCATAACCACCTGCGGGACCGACGCGGCGCAATCGTCGGACCAGCGTCGGGGTTGGCATTCCCGGGGGCTTGGCATTCCCAGGGGCTTATCATTCCCAGGGGCTTATCATTCCCATGGCATCGACCGTCAATGCTGCGCTGTGCGCGCTGGTTGCGACCGCATTTTGCACGGCGTTCGGCTACGCGATCGCCCGTCATCTGTTGTTGCCGCGTGTGCTTGCGCTCGGCGCGGCACCGGTCGTCGGTTGGGCGGTCTTTGGCGCCGCGACGCTGCCGGTCCTGACCCTGGTTGGTTTTTCTTCGGCGACAATCGCCGGCATGGCCGCGCTTTTTCTCGTCATCGGCGGCGGCGCGCTGCTGATGCGCAGCGCAAACGACTACGACGCAGCCAAGCCGACAATTCCGCCATGGAGCTATGCGGCGGCCGCGGTTCTGGCGCTGGTGCCCGCAAGCGCGATTGTTCCGAAATCTTCCGAAGGCGGCGTGCAACTCGCCGACCCCATATTCGACCACGCCAAAATCGCCATCATCGACGCGATGACGCGTCTAGGCCTGCCGCCGATCGATCCGGTGTTCGGCGCACCGGGCGCACCGGGCCGGCTCGCTTACTATTATCTCTGGCATTTCAGCGCGGCCGAACTGGCGCTGCCGCTGCATATCAGCGGTTGGGAAGCGGATATCGGCCTGACTTGGTTTACCGCCTTCGCGTCGCTCACTTTGATGATGGGCGTCGCGGTCTGGCTCAGCAATCGATCGAACGCCGCAATCCTGGTTGTCGTTCTCGCTGCAGGGGCATCGCTGCGCACGATGCTGAGCTTTTTTTTCGGCAGCTTTTCGCTCGAACCGTTCATGGCGTCGCCCAACGGCTTTGCCGGCTGGTTGTTCCAGTCCGCCTGGGTGCCGCAACATCTGATGTCGGCGTCATGCGTGGTCGCGGCGATGGTGCTCATCGTCCATTACGCGCAGCGGCCGAGCGCGGCCCGGTTCGCGACGTTGGTCTTGCTCGTCGTCGCCGGCTTTGAAAGCTCGGCCTTTGTCGGTGGGGTGACGTTCGCTGCCGCAGCTTTGGTTATCGCGCCGATCCTGCTCGCCGGTGTAAGGCCCGTGCAGCGCGTTGCAGTCGCGGGCGGTTTCGCGGCGGCCGCCGTTCTCGCCGTGTTGATCGCCGCGCCGTTCATTCGCGATCAATTCGCCGCGGTCGCGGCGCGCGGCGACGGCGGCCCGATCGTCCTTGGTCACTTCGCCGTGCTCGGCACGATGTTTCCACCTACCCTGCGCCGCGTGCTCGATTTGCCGGCCTATTGGCTCATTCTGCTGCCGATCGAGTTTCCCGCGACGTTTATCGCCGGCTCTATTGCGCTCGTCGTGACGCAAAGGACGCTTGCCGCGGGGCCGGAAAGAACCACGGTGGCGGGCTTCATCGCACTTGCGGGCGCGGGCCTCGTCGTTTCGTGGCTGCTTGTCAGCACGCTGGGCGACAATAACGACCTTGGCCTGCGCGCGGTCTTGCCGGCCGCCATGATCCTGATCGTGGCCGCGGCGGCGGGAATGATGCGCGCCCCGCAGCGCGCGCTGATCGCCGCCACAGCTCTGGCGGGTCTGGTTCTCAGCCTGCCCGATGCCGTCGCGATGATCCGTTACAACCTCGTCGGATCGCCGGCAGCGGATGCGCGAACATTTGCGCAGGCGCCCGAGTTATGGGCCGCGGTACGCCGCTATGCGGCGCCGACCGCGCGGGTCGCCAACAATCCGTTGTTCCTACAAGACTTGACGCCGTGGCCCGTGAACATGTCCTGGGCGCTCCTTGCCAATCGCAGCTCGTGTTTTGCCGGCCGCGAAATGGCGCTTGCCTTCGCCCCATTGCCGCCGAATCGCCGCGAGGCGATCAACGCGGAATTCATCCGCGTGTTCGCTGGACAGGGCAGCGCAGGCGACGTCGACGATATGGCGAAAAAATTTGCCTGCGACGTTGTCGTCATAACGCCGCAGGATGGCGCTTGGAACAGCGATCCGTTCGCCGCAAGCCCCGACTATCGCCCGGCGGAATTGCGTGACGGCAAGTGGCGGATCTATGTGCGGAACCGGCACTAAATTCCCGCGAACCAATTAAATCCCTGTTTGCTCCAGAACGTCTCGCGAAAATCGTTGGTGACTTCGATCGCCTTGATCCACTTCGCGTTCTTGTAGCCGAGCTTGGTCGAGGTGCGCAGCCGCAGCGGATAGCCGAACGGGTCGGTAATCATGTCGCCGGCATATTTGGTGGCGAGGATCGTTTGCGGATGCAGCGCGCACGCCATGTCGATGCTCTCGGTGTAATCGTCGGCACAAATAAAATAGACGTAATTGGCCGTCAGATCGGCGCCGACACGCTTGAGAAAATCGCGCAGGTTCGGGCCGGACCATTGTCCGATGTAATCCCAGCCCTCGACGCAGATGTGCCGGATGATGATTTCCTGCTCCGGCAGCTGGTAAATCTGCTGCGCGGTCCACGGCTGTTTGTTATCGATGCGGCCGAGCAGCTCCAGTTTCCAGTTCGCGCCGTCGACCGGCTTGACGTCCACGATATCGTAATAGGCGTTAAAGCGCGGCGGCTTGACCACCTGCGACGGAGAAAACGTCGGCGCCAAATGGGTGGGCCGAAATATCGTTTCCTGAACGCCGTCGTTCCAGGCCGACACGCTGCGCAGAACGTCCTGCACGCCGTCGTTCTCGCTGACGTCGCAACCCGTCAACATGCCGAGCGCGCCGAGACTGACCGCACCGCGCAACAGGCCGCGGCGATCGATGTCGCCGGCGAACCGCCGGTTTTTGCCAGGGACGCGCCGGCCGGTAGGCTTGCGCGGCCGCAAGATTGCTGGGGCACGGATTCGAATCGGCATCGTGTCACCGCATCATTGCGTTGCTTCGATTTCGGGCTCGGCGGGCGCGGCGCGCAGCTTGCCGTCATCCACCGCCGGCCCGCCGGTCAACATGGCGACAAGGCTCTGCGGCACCAGTAATGCCAACGTCACATGAACAAGGATAAACGCGACGATGGCGGACATGCAGAGGAAATGCACCAGCCGGATGGTTTGGAAACTGCCGAACAGGCCGGCGAGCTCGGAGAATTGTATCGGCTTCCACAATGCCAGGCCGGAAATCACGATCAGCACGCCGACCAGCATGACGCCGAGATAGAGGACTTTCTGCACCGCGTTATAATGCGTCAGATCGTCGTGGCGCAGGCGAAATCGCAGTGCCTCGCCGACCGTTGCAAAAAGCTCGCGCACGGAGATCGGAAATAGCTTGCGCCGGAAGCGGTCGCTCGCGATTCCATACGCGATATAGGCAAGGCCGTTGAGCACGAAAATCCACATGCCGAAGAAGTGCCACTGCAGTCCGTACTGCGCCCATTTGCCGATCACGATCCAATCGGGAAAATGCAGAAAGCCGAAGATCACATCGTCGTTATAAATCTTCCATCCACTGCCGATCATGATGAAAATGGCGACGGCATTGATCCAATGCATGACGCGGAGCGGCAGCGGGTGGAGACGCGTCCGATACGCAGCTGATGTGACGGCCGGCGTTGACATCGGGGATTCCGTAATGACGACTTTCGGACACTACGGTTGCGGTATTTGGTACGCAAGGCGGACCGGTTCACAATATCGCGTGGAATTATTGATCGGGAGGAACGCAGATGCGGTTGCAAATTAATACGCTCGGTTTGGCGATTGTCTGCGCGATCGGTCTCGCGGTCGCGGCGAACGCGGCGGCGCTCGATCGGGCATTCGTCGTGGCGCAGGCCATGATCCCGCCGACCGGCATGGGCGCCGCCGACAGGGCCATGGCGGCGCAAGATATGGCGGAGAGCGAGCGCATGCACCGCCGGTTTCCGCAAGCCGTGCGCGTCGGCGATCTGATTGGTCTGCCGGTGCTCGACGACGGCAGTCGCACGCTCGGCTACGTCCGGCAGGTGGCGCGCACGCCGCAGAACAAAATCAGGCTCATCGTCGACTATGGCGGATTCCTAGGCTGGGGCGCGCGGCCGGTCGCGGTGCCGATCGAAGTGGTGGGAATTCTAGGCCGCGCGCTCGCCTCGCTGGACATGCCGCGGGAAGAATATGCCGCCGCGCCGACGTGGCGGGGAACGGACGGCACGGTCATCCCGAACGATGACAGCATCAGCGTGGCGCTGGCTCGCCGCTGAGCGGCATCGCCCGATCACGACTTTGTGAAGCCGATAACTTTTTGGTGTTTCACGACTTGGTAGCACTGAGGCGGAAGTGATTGGCGCTTTGCCCGCCGCTTTGGCAAGCACGTCATATTGCGTTGCTGGATTCGCTGTTAGGGGGCATCGCATGAATCGTTCGGATCGATGCAACGGCAATTCTGGCTCGATAGGCAGCGCCATGGCGGTGTCCTCCGTCGCTGCGGAGTCTTGCGGCATCGCGTTCATGGCGAAGGCCTCGGCGCCCGGCCGCGCCAAGACTCGCCTCGTGCCGCCACTGACCTTCGACGAAGCGGCCGCGCTCAATACCGCATTCCTGTGCGACGTGGCCGACAATGTGCTCCTTGCCGCGCGTCACGCTGCGCCTCATGGCGGCATTGCCGGTTACGCGGCGTTCGGACCGACCGGCGCGGAGGATTTCTTCCGCCGCACCTTGCCGGGAGCCATCGGCCTGATCGGCGCGTGGCTGCCGAATTTCGGCGATTGCCTGTTCCATACGATCCGGGAGATTTTTGCCCGCGGGCACGGCTCTGCCGTGGTGCTCAATTCCGACAGTCCGACTTTGCCCACGGCGTTGTTGGTCGAAACCGCCGCGGTGCTGGCGCGGCCGGGCGACCGCGCCGTACTCGGCCCGTCGAGCGACGGCGGCTATTATCTGCTTGGGCTGAAAGCCGCGCATCGCCACATGTTCGAAGACGTCGCTTGGAGCACCGCGTGCGTCGCCGAACAGACGCTCGAACGCGCCCGTGAAATCGGTCTTGAAGTTCATACACTACCGGCGTGGTACGACGTCGATGACGTCGATGGCTTGCGCCGGTTGAATGCCGAACTGAGCGGCAAGGACGAAGGGCGACACAGCGCGCATTCTCCGCACTACGCCATGCAGACGGCAAAACTGATGAGCCGGCTTCGGTTGGATCATGATTCCGGCCGCCGGATCGATCGCGCGATGCAGGTCGACGAAGCGCGGGCTTGAGCCGCGACGCTCCGGCCAATCATTCCAAGGGATGGCACGTTCATGCAAAGGGCGGCGACCAGACGAGCGATCGACCCGCAACGCTATTTTGAAAGCGTGACGGCGGACGGCGAAGTCCCCGAGCATGAGCCGGTCTGCCTGTATCTGGAGACGACCAATCGCTGCAATCTTCTGTGCACCACCTGCCCGCGAACTTACGAGGAGCTCGAGCCGCCGGCCGATATGAGCTGGGAGCTGTTCACCTCGATCGTCGATCAAATCCCGCAGCTGCAGCGCGCCGTGCTGCACGGCGTCGGCGAACCGATGCTGGTCAAGAATTTGCCGCGCATGGTGCGCTATCTGAAAGATCGCGGCAGCTATGTTTTGTTCAATACCAACGGCACCGTGCTCAACGAGAGAAACGGTCGCGCGCTGATCGCCGCCGGGTTGGATGAGTTGCGCGTCTCCTTCGACGCGGCGAATGCCAAATCCTATCTCGCCATTCGCGGCAAGAACTATTTTAACCGCATCCTGAAGAACGTGCGCGCTTTTCGCGAGCTGCAAGAGCGCGAAGGTCACGTCAAGCCGCGGGTCTCGGCCTGGCTGACCGGATTGCGCGAGACCATCGCGGAATTGCCGGATTTTGTCCGCGTCGCGGCGGAGACCGGCGTCAAGGAAGTGCATCTGCAGCGGCTGGTGTTTTTCACCGACAACGCCATCGGCCTGGCGCGGCCGGATCAGGCGCTGTACGAGCAGCTTTCCGGCGAGGAGACGCTCCATATCGATCGCGCCGCCGCGCTCGCCAAGTCGCTCGGCATCGAATTCAGCGCGTCGGGCGGTGCGTCGGAGCCCGGCGTCAGCCTCAAGCGCGGCGATACCGGTTCGGCAGGATCGGGCTCGCCGTGGTCGCTGTGCCGGCGGCCGTGGACGGTGATGTATTTCACCGCCAATGGCCGTGCGCTGCCGTGCTGCATCGCGCCGTTCTCGCAGCGCGGCTATGAGAATTACACGCTCGGCGACGCGACCCAGCAGAGCTTGCGCGAAATCTGGACCGGTCCGGCCTACGTCGATTTCCGCAAGGCGCTCAAATCGAACGCGCCGCCGGCGGCCTGCGCCAGCTGCGGACTGCGCTGGAGCTTGTAGCAATGCCGCCGCAAGCGGCGAGTGTGGCCGTCGTCATTCCGACGTTCAACGAAGCGCAATCCATCGCCGCCGTGGTCGCCGAACTGCCGCGCGATATCGTCGGCCGGATTATCGTGGCGGACGGCGGCAGCAGCGATGGCACGCCGGAGCGCGCACGCAGCGCCGGGGCCGAAGTCATTGCGGTGGGCCGCGGTTACGGCCGTGCTTGCCTGACCGGCGCGCAGGCGGCCGCCGGCGCCGACATCGTCGTTTTCATGGACGGCGACGGCGCCGACGATCCGGCCGCCATCGCGGCATTGGTCGCGCCGCTTGGCGCCGGCGATGCCGATTTCGTCATCGCCTCGCGCGCGCGCGGCGCACGCGAGCCGGGCAGTATGGCCGGGCATCAAATTGCCGCCGGGCTGATCGCGGGCTCGGTGATGAAGCTCCTCTACGGCGTGCGCTATACCGACATGTGCGCGTTCCGCGCCATTCGCCGCGACACTTTGCTGGCGCTCGGCATGCGCGAGATGACCTACGGCTGGAATCTCGAAATGCAGATGCGGGTGGCGCGCGCCGGCCTTCGCGTCCTCGAACTGCCGGTAGCCTACCGGCGCCGCCTCGGCGGCGAGTCAAAAGTCGCCGGCTCGCTGCGCGGGACTCTCAATGCCGGGCTGAAAATCATCTCGACCTTCGTCCGCGTCGCGCTGGAGCCGATGCTTCGGCGCACGTCCTAAATGCGTTACATCGCCACCTTGCGCAGGAAGCCGTCGACGCTGCCGCGCAGGCTGTCGGCGGCCGTCTCGACGGCCGTCGACGCCGTCAGCACCGTATCCGCGGAGCAGCGCATATCGGCAATGGCGCCGGAAACGCGCTCCAGCGCGGCAACCACCGATCTCGATCCCATTGCGGCCGCGGCGACATTGTTGGAAATCTCGCCGGTAGCCGCGTGTTGCTCTTCGACCGAGTTCGCGATCGCCGACGTGAATTGCCGGATTTCCTCCATGCGGCCGGTAATGCTGCCGATGGCGCGCACGGCGCTTTGCGTCGAAGATTGCACCGCCGCGATCTGAGACGCGATGTCGTCGGTCGCCTTCGCGGTCTGCACGGCGAGCGCCTTCACCTCGGAAGCGACCACGGCAAAACCCTTGCCGGCCGAGCCGGCGCGCGCCGCTTCGATCGTGGCATTGAGCGCCAGCAAATTGGTCTGTCCGGCGACGCCTTGGATGAGCTTGACGACGTCGTCGATCTTCTGCGCCGCTTGCGCCAGCCCGGCGATGATCTCGTTGGTCGATTGCGCCTCGGCCGCGACGGTGCGCACCACATCGCCGGCGCTGACGACCTGGCGGTTGATCTCGGCGATCGATTTCGACAATTCATCCGCCGCCGCCGCGGCGCTCTCGACGCCGGCGAAAGCGTCGTTCGAAGTGCGGACCGCCCCGGCGGTGTGCGCCGTGGTGTCGCTCGACGTCCCCGAAAGCGCGGCCGCGGTCGATTTCAGTGCCGCGACGCTCTCGGTGACGGTCTTGAGCACGCCTTCGACGCTGCCGCGAAACCAGGCGATGGCGTCGTCGACCACGGCGCGGCGCGATTGCTGCTCGCTCAGTAAGGCGCTCTTTCTCTCGGCGGCGCGCCGCGCGGTAATGTCGTGATGCGTCCCCAGCCAGTAGGCGCCGCCGGGAATGGCGCGATTGACGACGGCAACCGAGCGCCCGTCGGCCAGTTCGGACACGAAGCTCACGTCTTTTCCCGAAGTCATAAGACTCATAAGCTCGGCGCAGTATTGCTCGGGATCGCGGTCGAGGGTCCCCGTTTCAAACCGATAACGAACGATGTCGATGAGCTTGGCGCCCGGCTTCACGATATCCCGCGATAGACCATAAATTTCCAGGTAGCGGTTGTTGCAGACCGCCACCCGCCCGGCGGCGTCGAACATCACCACGCCCTGGCTCATATTGTTGAGCGCCAGAGCCAGCAGGCGGTCTTTGCCGCCGTATCGTCGTCGGAACAGGACTAACGCGCCTGCCAGAAAACAGACGAGGCATGCGGCCACGACAACAAGCATCGCGCGTTTCCGCCCTGCGATTGTCCACCTTGCCTCTTACCTAACCAACAGCAATTTACGTTTCGTTAATGAACGGATTTTGCATTCGTAAAAATGCCGGGACGCCAATCGCCTCGAGCGCAAGCGATCGGCGCCGTGAGCGATCCGGATGCGCGAATCAAGCCGCGAGGATTTGCTTGTCGGGGTCGAGCCAGAACGCCCACACCGCGGCGCCGATGACCAGCAACGCAGCCGCGACGATGAACGGCGCCTCCCACGAGCCGACCTGGACCAACGCACCAAACACGATCGGCGAGATGGCGCCGCCGAAATTGCCGGCCATGTTCATCATGCCGGACACCGTTCCGGAATATTTGCCGCCGGTATCCATCGGCACCGCCCACGACGGCCCGATTGTGAATTCGAGAAAGAACATCGAGGCGGTGAGGCAATAGACGGCAACATAAGCGTTCTCCGTCAGCGCCGCCGGCACGATGCACACCGCGCAGCCGAGCAACCCTGTGATCGCCACCACGCGGCGGCCGATCTTGGCGCTGCCCGTAGACTTCAACAGCCAATCGGTTGCCACCCCGCCAACGGTATCGCCGACGACGCCGGCCAAAAGCGGTAGCGAAGCAAACAGGCCGACCTTGATCAGCGTGAAATGCCGAAACTCGATCAGGTAGGACGGCAGCCAGCTCAGGAAAATCCACAGGCAATAAACGTAGGTGAAATAGGCGAACATGATCGCCCACATGTTGCCGGATCGCACCAGCGTGCCCCACGGCACGTTGGTCTGCTTTTCCATCGGCGGCGGGTTGATCTCGCCGTTCGGACCGCGGCCGCGGATGGTTTCCAGCTCCGCCTGGTTCACCAGGTGGTGCTCTTCGGGCAGGTTGCGGTAGCTCAAGGCCCACCACAATGACCACAACAGCCCGACCGCGCCGCAAATGTAGAACACCGGACGCCAGCCGAGCTCACTCATGATCAGCACCACGATCGGCGGCGCGATCGCCGCGCCGAGCCGGCTCGCGCTATGCGTGACGCCCTGGACCAGGCCGCGTTCGCGCCGGGGGTACCACAGCTGCATGGCGCGCGTTGCGCCGGGAAAGGCGCCAGCCTCGCCGACACCGAACAGGAATCGGACGACGATGAACGAAGCGCCGCTGAAAGCCGCCGCGGTCACGGCCGTCATGATCGACCAGTAGGCGACAACGCCTGTCAGCACGCCGCGTGCGCCGAAGCGATCGGAGAGCCAGCCGCCGGGGACCTGGAACAGCGCATAGGCCCAGACGAAGGCGCTGAAGATCACGCCCATGGTGATTTTGTCGAAGCCGAATTCCTGGCTGATCTGGGGCGCCGCCGTCGAAATGTTGACGCGGTCGAGATAGGTGATGAGGTACATCGCGCTGATCAACAGCAAGACATACCATCGGCCGCGGCTCGGACTTCCAGGTGCAGCATCGGCCATTGTTTCACTCCCCATCCGTGTATTTTTGCCCGACTTTCAGCGGCAGCCTGCCCGTTTACCGCCGCGTCGGCAAGTACGTCGGCAAGTACGCCGGCAAGTACGTCGGCAAGTACGTCGGCAAGTACGCCGGCAGCCGCGGCGCTATAGTGCGTCGCTACTTCAACGGGGCAGTCCAATGATCAAGCGCTACAGCGACCACGCCGCCAACGAGCGAACTTTTCTCGCCTGGGTCCGCACCGCCATTGCGGTGATGGCCTTCGGCTTTGTGATCGAAAGATTCGATCTGTTCCTGCAGGTCGCGGCGCCGCAGGTGGCGCAACGTCAGCTCAGTCCGCATGGGCAAATATTC
>Ga0210394_10005081_pt1 | contig 14910 bp, 33 predicted proteins | sample IncBWC12MmetaG_FD_160121 | JGI IMG/M metagenome (GOLD analysis project Ga0210394, IMG submission 160121) | Forest soil microbial communities from Barre Woods Harvard Forest LTER site, Petersham, Massachusetts, United States - Inc-BW-C-12-M | ecosystem: Environmental > Terrestrial > Soil >... | reverse complement strand
GTGTAGTTTGTGCTGGTGCTTGTGGTGTTAATTGTTGTGCTGCTTCTGACATTTTACTGCTCTCTTTCTATGAGGCCATTTGGCCTTGTACGTTTGGTAATAAATCACTTTGTGGAGGCGCCATTGGAACAGCTTGTGGCTGAGGCATTGGCGGCTGCATTGCTTGAGTTAATGTATCTAATTGGGAAGCAAAGGTCCGGAGTTGTTGTTGGCGTTCTTCTTCTAATTTTGCTCCTGCATATAAGTTGTAATATTGAGTTACAAGTTTTCTTGCTAATTGAATGTCCATGAAAGGGTCTGGAGGATTGTATTCACCATCTTCAATGATTTTATCTAGGATTTGTAAAATTCGTTCTTCACCAGCATTAGCCAAAACTTCTGTTTGTTCTAAGTCTGGATAATCAAGTAAACGACGGCCTTCGGCTGGATCTATAATCCCAGCTTGCATCATTTCTGTAATTTTCTGTAAACGGCCTGCTGGATCTCTTGGCAGAGAGCTTGAATCAAAGCATTGAATTACAAATGGATCTTCTAAAAGCGAAGCGTCTGGAAGATCTACTTCTTTTGCCGAGTTTTTGTTCGGGTAGACCGTTTGGTATTCTCCATCTCTCTCAGCAATATCTTTAGCGAGGTCGATGACTTGATAGGCGAGGTCAATGAACATGTTATCATAACGTCTAACAAGCGCAGCAAAGCGGTCGGACTGAAGGTCATCATAGTTTCTAATTGCTTCGCCCGAATTAAGGCCCGCAGGCTTCTGAGCTGCCGCTGCGAGCGCGCTAACTCCTGTTTGTTGATAAGAATACTCAATAAGGCGCTGAAGCTGTGCATACAGCTCTTGGGGGACGCATTCTGCGACGTTAAATATTGGAGGAGTTCCTCTAAACGTAATGATGTTTCCGATTTCATTATTGATATTGCTTTTGACGATTTTTGAGCCATCTTCTATAAATACCCTTGGGATTCCAACTAAGTTAATAGATTTTGATATCGTCATCAAGAGTTTATTTATTTCTACTTGAGTTCCCATTAATTGTTCAGATATTCCGCGACCCCAGAAACCTAAAATAGGTTCCTCATAACGAAGAAATACGAAAGGGAAACGCATTTTAGTCCATTTTTCCCCAAATAATTCACCACTTGTGCAAGCTATTGAATGATATCCATCATCTGCTCCATCATAAGAAGGCAATCGCCAGCCTTCTACAAGCATAATTTGATCTACTGTGGTTTTTTGAGAATCTCCTGAATCATCTGGATAAGACTGCTCTGCTGAATCAATTTTAGATCTATAATTAGAAAACATTTCTTCAGCCACTTCGCGATCAATAAGTTTAAATTGATACATAGTTCTTGGCATTCCTGCCATTGCATCATTAGGATCAACCATAAGCTCCGTATAAAGCACTCGATCTACAGCAACTTTCTTTTCCATATTCTCATACACTTTAAGGCAGCCTGTACCTAAAGCAGCGGCATCCCTTAATAATAAAGGACCGCGTTCATAAGCTTTTAACTGATAGAATTCTCCCATTAAGAACATATTAAGTTTCTTAGCTAAGTTTCGTTCTTTATAATCACCATTATCAGTTAAAAACACAGGCCTTGGACGGTTTTGGGATATACGGCTCACCAGTGTGTCTATATTAGACCCCACGACATTCATTGTAGGACGATCCATTGGCAAAGTCTGAGTGATATTCATTCTTCCAGTAGATGAGCCTGCAAAACTAAATAATGGCGTATTTGAATACAATCTTGACCATATATTGGCCTGACGATAGCGATATTGTTGGTTCTCTTTTAAATATCCAGCCGTTTCTATTAACTGTTGAGCTCTTTCTTCTTTAGATTTAGCTCTCCACCAATTGTAAGCGCGCGAAGGCTTTTTAACATCTTTAGTTTTAGCATATATAGTTGATCTATCTTCTTTCGTCCTTGGCGTTATCTTAGGCATTTGGACTCATTCCTGCTGACCAAAACAAAACATCTTCTTCATTTGGCTGCGGATCTTGAATGATCTTATCATTTTCAGTCTTTAATGATTTCTTAATGTTAACTTGAGCACTTAAAGTAAATTCTAATTCAGGAGACTTATAATGTAAGACTCCTTCTTTTCTGCATAATTTAATAAGAGCTTTTAGATCTTTTGGATCCATTATCTCTGAACTCTCATATTGTTTTTACGAACTTCTTCTAATACTTGAGCGATTATCTTTGATTTCTTACGCTTATTTGGCTCCATTGAATCTTCATGATCCATGTTTTTATTCATTGAAGCATCGTCTGATAAGATATCATCATCCATATGATTTGATTCATCATCTGGTCCTGTTGCGCTTTGATCTACATTATCATTATGATATCTATTTTTTTCAGGAATCATTCCGCCTTGAGCAAAGCCTTCACGATCTTCGCATAAGCCTTTAGCCATAAGACATTTATTAACTAAATCTTCAACTTGACCGCCATATGAAAATCCAGAAGGAGGCGGCCCAGCTCCAAGCGAATCATCATTATTTTTAGGAGCATAAGCTGGCATTGGACTTGATTTAATTTTATCATTTGGGCCATATGGCATAGATTTATAAGCCTGATCATATGTCATTGCATCTTTTCTGGATGGGCCATAAGAAGGACTTGGTGTTTCCTTTGGCGGATATCCAGCTCCTTTTTCTAACCCCTCAGCTTGATCTTCAGTTAATCCTCCGACCTGTCTTGTGTAACCACCATCTGCGAAGTGTTCAGCTTCTCCCATTCCCCTATTTTGTAATACTTTATTAACGAGCATTTCTACATGATCGCCTAATGGAGATCTTGCAGTTGTCATTTTAAGCTTTTTATTAACATCGCCACCCTCAGCATAACGATCAGGATACATGTCTTTAATTGATTTATATTCTTCTAATGGGATATCTTCGATGCTTCTATCTACATTTGATCCAAAATGATCTGAATCATCCATTGATTCACCGCTTGGCTCTCGTTCAAACACTTCATTTGCATCATCTTGAACATCTCCGCCATAAGCTAATTGTGGCATAGCTGAGTCCATTGATTCTGGATCTTGCTCAGGCTTAAACACTTCTCCGCCCACCGCATGAGCATGGGGAAGCTTTGCCATAATCTTATCCATTAGATTTTGCTCTTCAGGCGCAGGACTTGGGGAAGGCTTTACTTTGCCACCATCATCATAACAATCGCCACCTTTATTCATTTTCTTAGGCGCCTTACGTTTCGTTGCGTATGCAATTGCCAAGGCTTGCTTTTGTGGCTTTCCTGCTTTCATCTCTGTTGATACATTCTTTCCAAACGCTTTTTGGCTCTTTCCATGAACTAATGGCATTTTTGTCCCCTTTTTGAAATAATTACACGGTTATTATTGATCTAAATCAAGCTTTAAATCAATTAATACCACTGATTAAGACCTTTTGCTTCTTCGGCTTCTTTTAATGCCCTCTCATAGGCTTCTTCTTCCATACGCTTAACTTCAGAATCCATCCATTCCTTAGAACCATAGACTGGCTTAGCAATAGCCTTTTCATAACTAAATGCTGGGCTTTCCTTGAATGCATAGAGTGTCGCGTCAATAATGTCTGAGTGGAATGAATCTTTAACTACAATCTTATCAGGCGTAGTTTTATCTTTATCGATTTGAACCAAATAAGAATCTTGAGCAAATCTGGAATTAGCTTTAGCAAAGAATCGTTTTGTTCTTAAGGCATCATTAAGAAAGGCAATTGATTCCATCTTACGAGCTTTGTCGGCAGGATGTACTGGGACTTTATGCTGCCTGCGCATTTCTTCGGCTAGTTTTTTACCTAACCCACCTTCGTCTATGACCATTTTAGCAAATTTGTATGTCTCATTTAGCTTTTGAATCTGCTGAACAAGTTCGGTTAAGCCTTGCTTCTCAGTTATCACTTCTTCAACTAAATAGGTAGCGGGTTGGGAAGGAGACCAAGCAAGTACGGCTAAAGCATCCGCGTCATTAAATCCTAAATCTATTCCTAAAAGATATGTCCAGTTAGCAATAGGCAAAGAATTATAATTATTATTTTCTTTAATATATTGGACTAATAGGGCCTGAGGATCATATTTCCATTTTCCTAAATATTCCCTTACATAGGTTGGGTGATCTTCATCCCATCCTTTTTCTGTCATTAAATCATCTACGAATTTTTTAGGATTAGGTAAATATGGATTATCATAAAGAGTCCACTGATGCCTTGAAAACCCTCCTTTTCCTCCTTCTGTTATATCATAAAAAAATCCTTTTAATATTGGTCCTGGCGTTCCCGTTACGGCAATCCATCCATCTTCATAGTCAAGCGTCGCTGGTGTTAAAACATCGTTTATTAGGGACTCAATATGAGATCTAAAATCTTGAGCTTCGTCTATTGCGGCACCCGGAGTTTTAATACCTTTAAGCCTAGGAAGAAAGTTCTTCATATCGGCACCAAACAATTGAAGCCTTGAGCCATTCTTTAATGTCATTGTTAGATTAGATTCAGTGAAATCGGCAGCTATTCCAAATCGATTAGCTTCTGTTTGTAGGATCTGCCACATAATATTTCTGGCGGAATCGCGCGTGAGCGCAATGTAAGGGCAAAAACAGTTAGGATGTCGCAAAAGTGTCCTAAGGAAGCGATGAGCCAGGCCAGTTGTTTTCCCGGCTCTTCGTGTGGTCCATGCTGCAATGTTACGAGATGTATCAGTAACAAAAGCATACTGAGCAGGCATAGATTTATCATAAATAAGCAGACCACTTTGAAGCGCTTGATTAAGGAAGTCATCTATTTCTTCCATAGTTTTCTAAGCTTACATTTAAAATTGTATATTTGGAGCTGCGTAAATGTCATTTTCGATCCAGGATAGTGATTGCCCATATAATCCATGAAATATTGTTCAATCCACTTGATCACTTATATAACCCCTCATGATAATCAATAAATAGTTCTTTAAATTTTTCATATGAAATATGAATATTTATCCATTTTGAAGACTTAAAAACAAGCGTAGTGTACTGTTCTTCTTCGCGTGGATAAAAAAAATCTATGTCTAAAAGATCTATTGTTACTTTATTGGGAGTTAAATACTCTAATTGTTCAGTTTCTAAAAATCTTTTCATTTCTTGTGTCCTTGTATTAATAACAACTCCGTAACTTCTTTAGCCTTTTCTAGCTTTTCTTCCAATGTCATTTTAGCAAATGGATTATTAATCGTAACTTGGGAATCAATCTGCAATGCTTTCTTTTGGGTAAATAGGTATTTGGATGCTTCAGAAGCAGCTTTTAATCTTAAGTCTGGGGGAATTGTATATCCTAACGTAATAGTCTCTTGTCCATCTTTAGATTCTCTAAAATAACATTCATTTTGATATCCAAGGCCTTCCCAGTCTCCATTGGCGAATTTAAGCAATATCTCAAATGGATCGCATTGTAGTTTTTCAGCCTTTTCTTCCAGAGTCGCATTCTTCTTATTTAAAGACCCCGGAAGCCTACCGCCTGTTTTTTTAGAACCTGGAACTCGTGACATAAATCTATTTTAATCTACTTTACATTTATTCGATCTCTAAATCGGTCGACAAAGCATAGTTCTTAATATTACTCGGCGGAATTATAAACCATTTCTTCTTAACCACGCACCAAAGCATTCCGTCCTTTTGAAGGTACATTTTAATGCCCGGAACTTTCTGAGTGTTAAGACTTAAGTCTGCGCCAACTAAACCGCCAGGAACCATGGGCGTTGCTACAAGCTGCACATGAGTTACTTCAATGGTTTTATCTACTTTAAAGGCAAATGATTCTGATTGTTTTTTAGTTGTTTTGGCTTGGTTGGTCGCTAATTCCATCTGTTTTCTCCGTTTTTTGCATTTTTTCTACAAGTTTTTTATAATTTACGTTCAAATTATGTATTTCTAATCTAATTTTATCTAATTCTTCTTCTAAAGCGTCTTGTTTAGTGTGAAGATCGCCTCGCTTAGCACATAACTGAAAGTAACTATCCGTCACTTCTTTCATCTTTTGTTGATCTTCTGTTAATTTAGGCGCCTCAGTTTGTTCTTTTGCTATCTCCATTGCTGTCTCCTATTTAAAAGGGTCGTATTTAAGCCCTAGTTTAGTTCTAATGGCATTTCCGGCTAAAGTGATGTGGCTAACCGTTGTCATATGCATGTCTCCTATAAGGTCTTTAGCGATGCCTAGCCTTCTCCATGATTTCTTAACAAATATCCAGTCTACAATTTCTGGACGCGTAATGGCATAACCCAATATCACGTCTGGGTCCTCTTTAAGCGCCGCGATCTTAATTTGCGTTTCTTTTTTTTGAATAAGCGAGTTAAGAACCTTTCGGTAGTTTTCATAAAACTGGATTTTGTCCATTTGTCTGAATGTCTCGTTTCCATATCTTAATCCCTCTAAAAACGTTTTATATACAAAGGCTTCATCAGTTAACCTGTACGGGCGGAGGAGGACTAGGTTGCTGTCCATCTTGGCCTTTCTCTTTCTTTTCTTCTTGTCTAATCTTATCTAAAACATTGTAGGCAGCTTGATTAGCTAAGGCCTTTTTAAGACATACAGCAAACCAGGCTTTAGACTTAGACGCTACATCATTTGGAAGATGCATAATCATTGTAGCAAAAGCTTGTCTTGTTTGATTTCCAGAAGGCAGTTTAAATAGATCTATAACGTCCTGGTAAAAGGCTTCAAAATCGGCTTCGGTCTTTGGTAATTCAGTTGAAAAGAATGATTTTAATAAAAGAAATGGTTTTAGTAGATACGATAACAGCTTCTTTAACATGGTCGGCTCCCTTAAAACCTAATTGAGCCTTGTAAAATTTTCATTGTCAATTTATTTATTCAGCTTCTTCATTCCCATAGTATCGCCACTTGTTTGTATATTTGTCCCATTCCCAATTAGCTAAAATCAGCCATTTCTTAACGCTTTCATGTTGTTTGGCCATAGCATTGGTCCCAATGGCGTGTATTTTAACATGACAGGATTTACATAAAGGCATTAGATTTTCTGGGATATCATGACCGCCAGACCCTCTAGTCCTTACATGATGAGCGCAGATATCAGTTTCATCTGGGAATTTAGTGCAGGCAACACAAGGAAGATTATGTTTAATGTAATCAAGAAGCTCTGGGTTTTCAAACCTCTTTATTTTACTACGCTCCATACGATTAAACAAAGTCCCCCAAGAATAAATAACCAAATAAATAAGCGCTCTAAATCTATCTTTCGTTTATAAATAGGTTTTAAATCTTCATCTTCAATCATCGCTTCTCCATAGGTATCGATCTTTGTTTATCTCCACACCAACAATTAATAACCCCAAACAGTCCATTGGTCTTATAGGCTCCCATATTACGTCCCTTTATTTGGCATAAGCGGTCACAAATTTCTGAAGCATTGTCCATAATACAGCTTCTGCCCCAAAATATAAAAAGAGCAAGAAAAGAATAAAAAAGAAAGTTTTTAGTAAATCTATCTTCATCCAATAATAACTCCACTATCATTAGATATGTTTTTATATGTATAATTTAATCTTTTTACTTCATCCATGAGCCATGGCCCCCATATATCTAACCAATCCGCAATGTCTGCGAGATTTGATGGCTCTCCATTGCGTATACATTCCAATCCATTTAATCTACATTTTTCTAAATGTTCCATTTTTTCTTCAAAATTCATATCAATAAATAATTTCATTTATCCCTAACCTTATTTAAATAATTTAATTCATCCCTAGCTATTTGTCTAACCTGCTCTGCCCCAACTTGTCCATCTTTCATATGAGCCATGTGTATTTCTAATCTCTGAATTGCTTTTAATATCTCGTTATCTTTATCTTCTAATTCGTTAAGTCGCTTATGCATGGCTTCTCTCGTTTTTAACTCAGACTTAGTGAATACATTTATAATCCATTTAATTATGTTAATTAGAGCATAGCAAGCAAAGACCAAGAACATTATCTTTAGTTGTTGAAGATCTCCAAAGCTTACATAAACTTCACCATGCTCATTTGTCCCAATGGGGAATACCGCGGGGGTTTTGGCTAAAGCGTTAGTGCTTAGAATTAGGATCAGCGAATAAAAGGCGTTCAAATACATCTCTTTGAGCATTTAAGGATTTCTCTAGAATATCAAGAACAATTCGCTCAGCCAATAGACGCGGCGGCAAATCTCGAAGCTTATACATTAAATTCATGAGGTGTTTTATGAGAATCTCTCGATCTTCTTGGGTCATTAGATCATTAGAGCATTCAATAGATCTTGTTTGTATTAGACTAGGCTTTATTTGGATTTAAGTATTAGATCCTGGTTATTAACCAAACCATAATTCCCATCATAGAAAATGAAATCATTATGACCATAAATATTTCATGATTTGTCATTCTTATTCAATCACTTCCCACTTTGGCTTTAGATATTTATTGCAAGATTCACATTTATAATTAATCTCTTTTGGACCAAAATCTCTAATCACACTTTGGTGTTCGCATTCCTTCTGTTCAATTGGTTCTATATTAATCAACAGCGCTTGGTGGGTATCTTGATTCAAGGTTCCATCAAATACAGTGCTACATACAAAATAATCTGGTCCATCGTATTTGCCATAAACAACTTTAGAATTATTCTTAATCCAAGCTTCAAAAATAGATTGTGATTTGTTTGATAAAAGCATGGATTCATGTATCGAAGGCCAAAGTTTATCAGAAAAGTTAATTTGAAAATCTTCTGGTTTAAATATCTTTGGGATCATTAAAAATCTCCATTCTTTATTCTAGTATCTGAATAACATTGAGATCCATAACCTGAATGTTCCATAGCAATACATTTTGAATAATCAACGATTTAACAATTTTCTTTTGCATAGAAACAAAATCACTCATTTCGATTCTCTTAAAAAGGGATTGGGCTTTCTTAACATTCCAAGTTCTGTTCTTAGTATTAATATTTCTGAATCCCTAGCTTCTATTGTTTTTAAAAGTTGATGCTCTTTCATGGAGTTTGCTGGATTCTCAGTATAAACAACTTCGCCCAACCCATTGTGCTTAAGTCTTTCATAAGCTTCTAGGGCGTTGTTTGATGTTTCGAAGTAAAACTTATCGGTAATGTCAACAGTCATGCTTTCTAATGCATAATCTTTAATTTGGTTCAGGGCTTGTATTAGAATTGAAGTGGTTGTTAAGCTCATTTAAAGATCTTTCTAAAAATAAATACCGGAACCCACACAGGAGCAAAAATAACCATTCCAATAGCCACTGCCGAATAAAGAATGATCTTGCCAACAATTTCCATGGATTCAAAGAATATATCTAACATAAACCCCAATATGCTTTTAAAATAAACAATGAGTCAAAGAGAAATGGCCCATGACTTATTAGGTCAAAGGCCATTATTTGATTTACAAACTTACGAAGGATTGTAAAAATTGCATGGTCTAAGTGCAATGGATAAGATTTAAATCAAATCAAAAGACATTGCAAGTAGATAAATTAAATGGGGCGGGTAAACCGACTGGCGTTTAATTTCTAAATCCTGCTTTACCAGGGGGGTAACCATAAGAGCAGGCAACTGAAACGATATCGATAGCTCGTCAACTGGAACTGTTTACAGCTCGTTTTGACAACAATTGAGAGACAAAAGAATCAAATACGCTATCGGTATAGACATTGAGTTGTGGGGATGTAACGCATGAACCGTTATAAAACAATGTCTTAGGCAATAGAGTTCTTAAAAAACTGTTGCTAAAAGCTTATACCATAGGGTATCTGGCATAAACCGTTCCTCACTCACGTTTTTACGGGGGATTGGGGAATAGCGTGAAAAACCTAAAACCAAAAGGGCCTTCTAGCATGGATTTATTAAGCAAAGGTAAACGAAAAAGATTCAGACGTCGTAAAAATAAAAGTCTTGGTCCGGCTTTCTATAAAACTAAAGAATGGCAAGAAATTAGATTTAAGACTCTTTTAAGATATGGTCGTAAATGCATGTGTTGTTTTGCTACAAACATTGAACTTCATGTTGATCATATTAAGCCAATTAGTAAATATCCTGAGTTGGTGGCCGAATTAGAGAATATGCAAGTTTTATGCAGAGATTGTAATTTAGGCAAATTAGATAAATATGAAGTAGATTTTAGAACTGAAGATGCTTTCGAAAAAACCAATCCTTGCAATAAGATGCCTAATGGATCTCCAAAGAAAGCTGTGACTTAATCCTTGGGTATGAACATTGCATTAGAAAGACATATACTATATTTGTAGCAAGGAGATATAATATGAATCAACCAGAAATAGATATTTGTTCTGATTGTGGCGAACACGCTGAATTTGATGAAAATGGCTCTAATTGTTGTGGAGCCCCTCCATACGATCCAGATCCAATAAGAGATTAATTATGAATATTCCAAATAAAATCTATAAAGTAGATGAGCTGTTAGGAAGGTATTGCGTGGAAGGTTGTGTGAATTGGTAAGCAACTACGGTGCTAACGTAGCGCTCTTGAAAAAGAGTTGAAGGTTCGAGTCCTTCACCTTCCGCCATTTTTAGATTTAAAAGAGAGAGCCCCAAAAGACATCAAGGAGATCTAAGGAAAACATCACTTAACCTTAGTTGATTATTTCCAGGGCCCCCATAAATAACACGTTGGTCGTGGGATTAAGCCACAAACTCTCTTCGTACTTTAATTAAAAGATCTTTAATATTATTCTTTACTTTCTAATACACACTTGTTATGCATCTTGGATATGGGGAAATCGCAATGACAAAGCTAGAAGAAACGGTTTTTAAAGCAATTGGGGCCGCATCAATGTGTTGGTCAGAAACTCCAACCGGAATATATGATTCGTCTAGGGCAAAACAAATAGCAGAAGATTTAATTAAAGAAATAAACAACAATCGGGAACTTATCTTAGAATCCCTCATATTAGGACATATGAATGCAATGAGACCTTTGTTAAATGAATGGGAAGATAAAAATAGGCAAGTTAAATGACCAAATCTCTTGAAACTCTTTTAACAGGAATTGAAACTTTTATTACAAAAGACAAGCCATATTATTTAACAGAAACGGGCATAAATGAAATTCATAAACTGATCGAAATAATTCGTGTGCAAAATAAATATTTAGAGAAAATAACACATGGTTTGAATAGATCAGGAGTTCCAAGTTCAGAAGCTGCGGTCGCCAAATTTGCAATAGACGAAGTCGACAAGGTCGCTAAAGGGGAATGAATGAACGGACCTATAAAAAAACAAGCAGATCTGTTAATGAAGATAATGATGCCAAAAGAAGAAGGCATGACTGATTTGAATGATCCAAAACAAGCCAGAGAATTTGTTAAAACCTTAATGGTTAAGGAAAACGATAAAACGAAGCCTTTGGCAGTCAGATTAAAAGATGGACGAATTGTAACCGGAGAAACAGCAACAGACGATGAAATACAAATGATCCTTGCATCAATAGCAGGGCATCATGATTAAAAAACATAGATATAACGTCTCTCTTAATCCAGAACGTGTAAAAGAGTTTAAGAAAAGATTTCCCGATAAACCACTTTCACATTTCTTTGATGATTGTATTTTAAAGGCTCTTGGATATAAAACAATTGATATTATGGAGAGAATTAAATGACCTCAACAAAATGTAAAACAGACGAGAATGGATATAAAAATAGAGATGGCACCTATTCTAATGGATATTTTAATAGCGACAGCTCCGATTGCTTAGAAGATATATACATTGATTCTTATTATAAAGTTGGGGATAGATTAGCAAAAGATTTAGGTATATTTATCTATTTAGATCACTTAGTTAGAACAAGATTTAAAAGATTATTTTTAATAATAAAAAGAAAATTACATGATTTCTAATTATGTCTTTATATTTATTATATGTTATTTAATATTTGTTTTCACCACATGGATGATTGAATGAGAGTTTATTATTGTGAGGAATTGGATCAATTAGTAATTGCATTACCATATAATTTATATGAATGCACAAATAAAACTTATGTTAGAGATGCAATTCTTTTTAAGAGAAATATAATAATTAGAGAAAGAAAAAATCCTATGATTCAATATTTGTATAAATATATAGGAAAATTTATTGAATGAAATTAATAATTGAAACAACATACGATAATATTTCAGAAGATTGGCTTAAATGGTATATAAAAAGAATGAAAAACGCAGAGGTGTTGCCGGGATCAACTAAAATTGCTGACGATCTAAATGTTTTTGGGAGTGCCGAGTTTTCATCAAAGGATCCATCTTCCGGAACTATCGCCCTAACAAAATACAAAATAATAACATGAATACAATAACCTTTGACGTACATAGAAAACATCAATTTGGAATGGAATATTTTGAACTGGTAACTTTTTCAAAAAACGAGATTAAATGTTGGTGGAGATCGCAATTAGATTATTTTGGTGATAGGATGACATCAATAATTGTTCAAAATAAAGTTTATCCAAACCCTACAGAACTTGATGTTTTATTATCTTATAATGAGGCCCGAGACTTATTGGGTGATGAGTTCGAGAAAGTGAAGATTGTATGATGCGGGAATGGCATATTAGATTGCATGAAACATGGGGGAGTTACACTGAAAAACCAAGAAAATGGTACGAAGAATGTAACCCAGATGAGAAGGGCTCAATTCATGTCATAGAAAAAGATGCAGTATTTAAATATTTCGTTGAACTTCTTAAAAATCCTATTACAAGAGATCTTTGCATAAAAATGGCCACAAATGAGATCCCAGTTGAAAACTTAGAACAAGAGGTTGAAAAAGCTTTAAAGGAGAAAGAATGAATTATTTTAAACGATATTATATAGAACTTATTTTATTATTATTGTATTTTTTTGTGATTCTTCCTTGGGGCTTAAGCCAGCCTAATGATCTTGTAACAATTGTATCTTTTTTAAGTCTTGCTTTAGTTATTTATTTAGTGATAGGAGAAGGATACAAAATTTACAAAACTATTAAGGAGAAAAAATGAAAAGATTATTTTTATTACTATTTGTTTGTTCCTGTGCTGTAGGGTGTACGAGAAACGTTCCTGCAGGACATGTTGGAGTTAAAGTTTATTTACTTGGAGGATCTAAAGGAGTTGATCATGAAACACTTGGAGTTGGTAGGTATTATATTGGTTTTAATGAGCAATTATTCTTATTCCCGACCTTTCAGCAGAACTACGTCTGGAGCTCTAGTCCGACCGAAGGCTCAAAAAACGATGAATCAATCGAGTTCGGGGCCAAAGGAGGAGTTGATGTCAAAGCAAATATCGGGGTCTCCTTCCATATTGATAAAGACAAAGTCGCAGATGTTTTCCAAAAATATAGAGAAGGAGTCAATGAAATCAGGGACATTCCTCTCAGAAATGCAGTCAGAGATGCGTTTCAAAGAAGAGGCGGCGCTTACACGGTTGAAGAACTTTATGGTCCTTCTAAGGCCAAATTGCTCACCGATGTGGCTCAAGATGTTAGAGACTCGTTTGAATCTCTCGGAATCGTGGTTGATACCCTGTCCCTCGTTGGAAACTTCAAACTCCCAGAAAACGTCACGGCCGCATTAAATGCAAAAATAGAAGCTACACAAAAAGCGCAACAACGCGAAAACGAAGTAGCTGAAGCCAAGGCCCAAGCTGAAAAAGATATTGCTCAGGCAACTGGAGTAGCAAGAGCCAATCAAATTAAAATGCAGTCTTTAAATCCTACGCTGTTGCAATGGGAGGCCATTCAAAAATGGGATGGAAAACTTCCTCAAGTGAATGGGTCAGGATCAATGCCATTTATTAGCCTAAAAGCAAGCGAAAGCGTTGTTAAATGAGAAAGTCTGAAAATATTGATAAAATAATGCCGGCCTTATTAGAGGCCCAGAAAACCTTAGAGGCCGTTCCTAAAAAAGGAAAGAACCTTCACTTCGGTAATAAATACGCAGAACTTAGCGATGTGTTAGCAGAAGTTGTTCCAAAGCTTAATTCTCTTAACATTTTTTTAACACAAACTGTAGATCAAAATTGCCTCTTAACTACATTTCTACACACTTCTGGCCAATGGATCGAAAGCGCCATCCCTCTAATCAACAAAAAAGGGGACGATCAGGGCCAAGGGGGCTCTATAACCTACGCAAAACGCTATGGCCTTCTATCTATACTTGGAATACCTACAGAGGACGACGACGGCAATACGGCCTCTATAAGCCATCAACCAGGAAAAATACATGAATCTATCCCTAATCGAGCGCCCTATCAAGACAACACAACTAGTACACCTAAAAGTGGCGTTTCTTATACATTTGACTTTGGCAAATATGCAGGCAAAACGATAGATTCCATTAAAACCTCCGATCTTGAATCATACAGAAACTTTTTGATTAAAAATGGAGAGCCTAAGGGCAAAGCAAAAGTGGCCTACGAGGAGATAAGCGCCTATTTGAGCTATAATAGCAATATAGCCAATGAACATAATGAAAGATATGCCCCTGAATTTACCGATGACGATATCCCCCCATTTTGAGGTGTTAAATGATAGAAAAATTAACTAAAGAACAAGAAGATCAATTATCATTTTATAGAGACAAATGGCTTAAAATAGGCCTTTGTACAAAACCTGCAAATAGACCAAAAGCCGAAGAATCATTAAAGAAAGCATATCGGCTTGCAGGACTAGAAGAACCAAAACAAATACTATGGACGACTTCTCCGCTATGTGGAGCAATTGTTGTTTCAATTTTAAAAAATGAAAAACTGATGAAATCGATTCATAAAAAAGCCAAAGCTCTAAAAACAGGGGCTCAAGTTGGGGCTCAAGTTCGGGCTCAAGTTGGGGCTCAAGTTTGGGATCAAGTTGGGGCTCAAGTTTGGGATCAAGTTCGGGCTCAAGTTGGG
>Ga0210394_10005080_pt1 | contig 14915 bp, 7 predicted proteins | sample IncBWC12MmetaG_FD_160121 | JGI IMG/M metagenome (GOLD analysis project Ga0210394, IMG submission 160121) | Forest soil microbial communities from Barre Woods Harvard Forest LTER site, Petersham, Massachusetts, United States - Inc-BW-C-12-M | ecosystem: Environmental > Terrestrial > Soil >... | reverse complement strand
GGGATCGATCTGCGAACGAGTTGCAAGTACGACGGCGAAGTAGCCGGGCTTGAGAACCGTTCCGCCGCCGCCGCCGTCGGCAGCAAATTGACGCTGGAATCCCAGGACCACACCTCCATTACCTTTCTGAAAGGTATTCTGCAAGCCCGCCGACACTTTTTCGGCGATGGCTAGGCTTTGGCCCAGGGGAGCGGCGACCAGACCGGAAAACTCCTTCAGGATATTGATGGCGGCACTTGCATAGTTGGTTCCCTGCAGTGCCACGAGCGCGGACTGCAGGGTGACGATACCGCCATTGAACGGGATGAGATCGGTGAGGGCATAACTGCCATAGGAACCGCGACCGACCTGAGGGCTTCCATCGGTGACGTGCGAGATCTTGATGGGGTCGGCGCCGAATTTCAACTCGATGGCGGTATGAACGGCGGGATACAAGTCGATAAACCAGTTTCTCGAGCTGGAGAGGAACATATCGTCGAGCCAGAGGCGCAGATAGTCGCGCAGAGGCACCAAGGGTGTATCGGGCCCGGTCAAGTCGGTGCGGTCGTGGGGGATGGGTTCGGCAATATATTGCGAGGCATTCTGGGTAGCCCAGCCTCGCACCATGTTCCAGAAATCTGCCAGTGCGTTAGCCATTGAATCTCCTCCATCACGGTGCAATTCCTGTATAGCGTTCTTCGTGGACAGTTTTCGAACGGGCGAACAGAGTGACTTCGAGGCTGAGTTCCTTGAGGGCGGTCTTAAGGGCCGCCGCGCTTTCCTTCGAATTCGCTCCCGGGGCCATCAACGAGCCGGCAGTTTCAGGCGGGGGTCTGAAACTGCGAATTCTGGTTTTGATGGTGTGTACAAGCTGGATCAACCGGTACAGGTCGGTCGACCGCGACCGGCGTATCTCTCGGGCAATGGTTTCGATCACGACTTTGACAAGCGCCAGGGGCAAGGTGGGAATGAGGATCACGCATTGCTGTCCCGAGTAGAACAGTTCCGTCGCCCAGGCCCGCGCTTCCGCGGTCTGCTCGCGATCGATGTCCAGCCGGTGAAGGCGTTCGGCCGGTTCCTCCTGCACGATGTAGACCGCGGGACGATTGCCGCCGAAGCTGCGCACGTCGAGGCTCACGCCGCTATCTTTCACGGTTTCGGCGCGCTGCAACGAGAACCGGGCGCCTGTCCCGGTCCGGGTTGCGGTGCCGATGACGTGCCGAACCGCGGTCACGTTGTCTTCGAGCGCGGATTTCGATGAGGATTCCTGCACGTCGACGGGGCGGCCGCTCGCGTTCCAGGCCTGCTCCATCACGCTGGACAAGGAAGCCCGGCAGGTGACCTGAATGCCTCCATGCTTCAGCTTCGCCTGGCGTTCCGGTTCGTCGTAGAGCAAGCTGTCGAGGCGGACGAACTGGGGTTCAGAAAGAGAAGCCGGAGGAACGGCGAGGGTCAGCGCAGCTTCCCATGGATAACGCGCGAGCGAGCGGTCGACGCGCAACGCGACGGGCATGGGACCGAGCAATGTGTTGCGCTGGATGGCGTGCAAAGGCTTGGAGAACTTCTCCAGGCTGCCCGCGGCCGATGCGTAGGGGCGGAATGCCGGCTGCTCGAATTCGCTGGGATCGGAAAAGTCAAACCAGTCTCGAAATACCGATGCTCTGCGCAGGACTCGCGCCAGCCCGGAGCCGCTTTTCAGGTCAAGGTTTTCAAAGAGGGGCCAGAGCGACCATAGTGCATTCTTTACTTCAAACCGGATCAACGCATTCTTGGGGTTGGAATAGCTGGGCTGGATTAGGATTCGCGGAACCGCTCTGCATAACTGCATATACAGGAGGCGCGGCGCCATCCTGATGCCAGCGGCGATCACGACGCCAGCCGCGAGGCCAAGGACGATCGCGATAGCCATGATGGCGAGGACTTGATCGAAGATGGTGAGTTTGACGCTATGAAACATCCGCTGGAAGACGAATAACGCGCCGAACAGAAAGACATTTGCGACCGTCAGATAGAGGACAAGACGAATATCTCTGGAGGGCTTTGGTGGCTCAGGAGCGGGGCTTTCGGCGGTGATTCCGAGATCGAACTGGGGAACGTTGTTGTAGGCTGCCGCGACGCGGCGCTTTGCACCTGCAGAATCCCCGGTCAGGACGTCAACCGCGTAAGTGATACGGAACAGCCAACCGTCCCAGCCGGGCGATGGCGCGGGCGGCAAGTTGTATTCGCTGGCTTCAGGCCAGGCGGGAAGTTCCGGATGGAGTATCCGGCAAGCCTGATATGCGTCCTCCAAGTCAAGGATCACGCTTGATGTTGCAAGCTGATCCTCTTGAACGCCCTCGGCGGTATTCGCCAGTGCGCCGCACAGGATCGACTGCAGGCGTCCAACCGGATCGCCGGCCTCATGAAATCGGCTTTGCGCGAAGTGGAAGAGTCCTTCGGCTAGTTTAGGGAGGCGAAGCGCGAGCAGTTCGCCCTCCTCGATGGCAATGGCGGCGTCGAGGCGCGCATACTGGGAGCTTGGCAGATCATGGTAAGTGTTAAGGGCGGCCCTTCGCAGTTCAGTTCGATAATCGGCCGCTTCTTCTTTCAAACTCTCAAATTGCGGGTTGGCGTAATCGGTCGGCCGGCCGATGCGGGCTCCCAGCAGGTCGAGCTCACGTGCGTCGAGGGCGAGGTTGTAGTCCGGGCGTCCATCCGGCAGGCGAAGAGCTTCTGTGCCTTGCTTTACGGCGGCGGCGATGAGGTTCTCGGTGTCGGACTGGCTGCCGGCAACCTGACTTTCCCACCAGCAGTGGAAGCGCGTAGCCGAGGGATTCTCGATTCCGATGAGTTGCGAAATGCCACTGAGGGCGTCTGGGGCTCGCATGCGCCGCTTGGTGCGCAGGGTCAATCGCTCGATGGCGGAGATGGCTTCGTTGTCGCCGGCCAGGGTGGCCTGCGGAAGCACGCGGTTGAGAAGGGATAAGGCGGAATCGTATTCTCCGCGGGCCAGCAACACCTCGACCTGGGTTGCGAATAGCGGCGGACTCTGGCGGGCGGCGGTCGAGACCGGTTTCCGATCGGGATCATACACCGGCACATCGTGCAAGTCCGGCATGGAAGGCACGCGAGATTTGAGCGAGTGTTCAAGAAGCCGGGAAACCAGGCGCTCGGAATCGGAATTCCGCACGCGCGCGGCAGCCGCATCGCACCATTCGCTCAGCTCTGTCCGGTTAACGGAATCGGGGGCATGACGCATCCATTCCAGGCGGATCCGATCCTCAATCGAAGCCGGAGCGCGCCAATCGGCCCAGCGCTGGCGGGGCGCGGTTTCCGGACCGGCGGCGATGAAGATCTTCGCCGCTCCAAAATCGGTCTGGTAAGGAGCGCACAGGCCGGCGAGAAACATCCGGACTTCGGCTGATACGGCATCGTCATAGCGGAACCTGCCGGGGGGCAATGCGGCCTTCTTTTCGAGGTGGCGCTCGACGGCGGCGGCGTATGCGGCGGCAGCCTGTTCGTAGCGCCAGGGATCGCCTGCTTTCAGGCTCTGGAGATCATTCTCAATCTCCGGGGACACGTTCTCGAGGACCAGGCGGGCGCGAATCTGCAGCCAGGTGCAAATTTCGGGGTCGGGATGATCCGGCGCGGTGGCGGCGATTTCCTTCCACCATTCCACGTCCGGTTGAAAGGGATACTTGTGCAGCCTGGCGGCGGCCATGGTGGCGCGTACGGCGGCGCGCAGCGGATTCGAGCAGGGAGCCCCTCCGGGGGCAAGACCGGCGGCGTTGTCTTCTTCGATGAGGACGCGGCAGAGATTTTCAGCCCAGTTCCAATTGGCTTCGTCGCAGATGATGCGGTCCATACGATCCCACAAGGCCGCGGCCTCGCCGGGCCGGAGCAGGCGCAACGCGGCGTCAACCAAAGCGACATTGAGCCGCCCGAATGGATCGGTTGACTCCAGCGCGTCGCGAACCATTTGTCCCAGGGCGGGACCTAGGTTTTCCCGGGCAATCGCTAGCAGGTGAATGCGGGAGGGATGCTGGAAGTAGTGATCGAGGCGGGGCAGCAGGTTGAGATCGAGCTGCAATGCGTCGGACTGATAGTCAATCCATTCCTGGCTGCCAAGATCGCGATACACCTGCAATGCGACGTCCTGGTTGACGATTTCGCGAAGCATGTCCAGGTTGAAGCGGCGCATCAATACAACGGCCGGTAATGCCGCCCGGATGTTCTCGTCGAAGATCCGCCCCTCAATACGGGTCTGAACGTAGGGATCGGTTTCCCGCGACTCGATGACCTCGGCGGGGAGATCGGGGACCTCGCGGAGCCATTCGGCATAGAGGGAAAGGTCGAACGGATTGTAGCGCGGTTGCTGATCGGCTTCGGCCGCAGGCCCCTGGATCCACACAATGTCCGCGGGTGGGCCTGGATCGGGGCTGGCGAAGAGCACCGCTTCGCGCCGGGCCTTATCGAGGTCGAGTTGCGCAATGTGTGAGAGGTAAGAAAGGGACTCGGCTTCGGTGAATCCGCGAACGATGTGCAGGTCCAGATAGTCCTTGGCTTCAGGAAGCATCTCGTTGCGCTTGGAGAGGGATTTTTTATCGGCAGACCAGCGATAGTGGCCGTCGGTTTGTTTGTCTCCAGCCCGTGCGAGCAAGCGGCGTCCGGCGAACACGACGCGAATCCCGGGATCGAGATCGTGGAGTTTTTCGAGGATCAGGAAGGTCGCTTCGATGCTGGTGAGCTTCGATCCTACCGGCTCCAGCTTCACCAATTCCTCGCATGTATCGAGGATGAAGATGACCGGTTTGGGCAAACCGGTGAGCAGGCTGGCAAACTTGGCGAGCAGACTCTTGAACAGGTCCGAACGAATGCCGCTGAGCGGATCGTCGTCGTGATGGGGATCCTTGTCGCCGGCCAGGGCTGCGTGGGTGGAGCTGAGGTCGGACACGAAGTTCAGGAATCGGCTCTCCTGATCCGGACCTCCCCACAGGCGCAATTCATCGGCAAGAGCGGCCATCAGTTCACCAGGCTTGCGGGCGGGATAATCGGGGCTGATGTGATCGAAATCGATACGCGTGGTGGGCAGCTTCTGTTGATTGCGGAAGGCGAGCCGTCCGGCGATGTAGCGAAGCAGCATGGTCTTGCCCACTCCGCCGACGCCGAGGTAGTGGAGGGCGAAGTGCGCGTCCTTCTCATCGGGCTGATTGACGAGGGTCAGAAAATCATCGATCTGTTCCTGGCGGGGCAGATAGCGCGCCAGGCGGCGCTCATCGGCGGACTGGCGAAACGTGAGCTGGACGCTATGGCGTCCCATGGCCACCGCGGGTTCGAGTTCGGCGCCGATGATGCGGGCCAGGTCGTCGGCCGTGTTTACGATTTCGAGCGCGTCGAGAATCGCTCCCGAATCAAGCGCGCCCCGGATCTGCAGAGTGATCGCGGTGCTGGCGGAAACAGCGTCGGTGCAGAGAGAGGCAATCCCCGCCCATCGAACGGTGGAGGCGGGGATGTCGAGCTGGGTGGCGTCCGGCTTCGGCCGCTGAGCCACGTCCTGGATCGCTAACCCGGCATCCACGGCTGCCTTCGAGACGAACGTCCGCCCGTGGGATTTGCGCAGGAATTCAATGATGTCGGACCGGGAGTACTCCGCAATGGAGAACCGGGCCGAAGCGTTGATGCGGGCGGCGACTTCGCACGCCTGATCCAGCAGGGGGTCGGGGAGGTACGCCGCGATATCGGCGATTGCCTGAAGGCGGTCCTTCAGCGTGGGGATCGCCCTGACCTGGGTTAGAACAATCTGAGCGGCATACAATTGGGGCCGTCCGGTAAGCATTGCAGCCAGCTTGCAGGCGGTGGAGAATCGACCTGCGGAAGCGGCGGACCGGACGATATTGGTTACGCGATCAGGCTCGTTCGCCGCGACTTCTTTGGCTGCCCTGGGCGAAACGTTGCAGAGGACTTCCTCCAGGGCAGGCACGGTGAGTGAAGCGGTGGCCAGGCGAAGGCGCTCGGCTTTTTTACTTTCCAGCTGGGGGACGGTCTCGAGCAGGATCTGGGCACGAGCCAGTTCGTCTTCCGCATTTCCGGCAAGGGCGATTGCGGCTTCATCCTGTCCATCGTCGGCCAGGGCGGCGGCCGCGGCGGCCAGCAGGCTTGTCCTTTGGCGCGGGCCGGTTATGGTTTTGCTGAGCTCGACGAGGCCCTTTGCCTCACTTGAGCGCTCGCTGAGATCGAGAAAGGGGAGGGTGGCAGCGATCATCTGTCCGCGTATCGCCGGGCTTTCAATCAACCTCGCAGAGCCAAGGACGTCGCGGATTGCCGAAGCGCGGATGCGGTCGTCCAGTTCGGGAAGAGCGTTCAGCAAAGCCGCGGCACGGGTGGCGGGGTCCTGGAGCGCGTTCAGAATGGCCAGCGCCTGCGACTGCAGGCTTCTTCCCAGCGCGGAGCCGTTTTTGGGGGCCACGTAGAGGAGCATCTGCGCGCGCTGCTCGGGCTCCATGCGGGCTGCCCAGTTTTCGATGAAAGTGGCGACGGTGCTGTCCTGGGAGAATGCCTCGGCCAGCGGAGCCACCGCAAGAAGCACGGCGGCCGCATCGGACATTTCCGACAGCTTCCTCAATACAGCCGGGACAATTGCCGCGCCGATGGCGACTGCGGCGGCTTTGGTCAAATCCCATAGTTCTTTCCGGCGGGCTCCTCCTTGGGTGACCTCATCGAGTGCGGACATGAGAATACCCGTGGCGCCTGGCACTTCATTGTTGGGATTCGATTGACTGGAGGACGAAAACAGGTCCACAACCCGGGCGGACCATGTGCGCCCAGAAGACGGAGAGCTAGCCGCGACCTCGCGAAGCATGCGGCGCTTTTCGCCGCCCTGCGGCAGGAGGTCGGCACGCAGGGCCAATGCCGGAGCGTATTTTCGCTTCAATGCATCATTCAGCCGCGGCCAGAAGACCATGAGAGCGCGGGCCCCCAGGCGCGCAACTTCAATCTGGTTGGCCTCTTTGTCGCGTTCACATATGCCTGCATCCTCGGCCTTGTTGAGAAAATCGGCGAGAGTGAAAGAACCGGTGGGGAAACCAGCCTCGAAAGCCAAATCTTCGGTCCAGCGGGGGACGACGGCCAGCCATGCCAGCGAGGCGCGGTCGAACGCCTTTAGTTGCTCACTGAGGCGGTCGGACTTGATCTTTTCGATCTGCTCCCGAACCGCAACAACCTGAACGCTGTCGCTCATTTAAACGGATTCTCCGTCTTCAGCTTGCGCAGCCGGTCGCGATCGCTGGCCTCGGTGATAAAGCCGGGACCGGCCCTCCGGGCCAGCTCCGTGACAATGAAGAATTGCGGGGTTAGAAACTCGACCGGCACGCCATCAAGGAATCTGCGATAGTAGCCCTCTCCCTCGGTGACCGACTGACTGTTCACCTCGTAATCCATCACCCAGGCTTTGTCGGAGATTCCTTCGGCTATCTTCGTTTTTGCTTCCGACTCTTCATAAGGGTTGAGGAGAACATGGGCATAGGCGAGCATGTCTTCTTTTTGAACGGGGCCGCGCTCAAAGCGACGGAGTTCGATCGCCCGCCAACCGGTCTTTCCAGACTCGGTGACGGTCTTCAACAGATCGGCAACCGAAGTGCCGAGGGAAAACGAAATCACCACCGGAACGGGTCGATTGTCAGACCCGAATCCGCGAACGCCCATCTTCACCTGGCTGGCGATTTTCTCAAAGCAATCGAGGTAATCGTGCACATCGTCGAGAAACAAGACCGCGCGGCTCTCTTTGCGGATGAAGCCGGGACGATTGGACTCAACCTCCTGGATCAGCTGCTCGAATTCCTTCCGGACGGCTTCCGCGATGACCCTCGGATTGACTTTGAGCGACCCGGATCCTTCATGCCCGAGCCGGAGCGCGGTCATCAGGACGGGGTCCACTTCGCTGAGATTTCCGGACTGGTCGAAGAGCTTCAGCGAGATGATGGGGCTTTCATCGCGCGGCTCGAACCCCAAAGAATCGCGCGCGGTCTCGATGGCTTCATGAATCATCATGCCCAGTTCGAGCGGATTCCTGGGCTTCTCCCATTCCCTGCTGGCGCTTTTCCGGGCCAGCACCGGGCAGGGAATATGCCCTTCGCGAATCGCCTGCAGAATGAATTCCTCGAGCAGGCGGGTGCGGCCATAGCCCTTTGAGTCGAATTTCGGATCGGCCGACACGTAGACCGCCAGGACATTGTTGGGAGCCTCAACAAGCAGATCCCGGAAAGCGGTGAAGAACTCGGTGCGACCGCAGAACACCGGCTTTCTGCGCAACTCGTAGGGCTTGATCCTGGAACAAAGACTTCCTGGACCTACGGCGGCGATTTTCTCTCCCGGAGCGTAGCATTCTGGCACTTTGGCGGATTGGTAAATTACGGGGAAACCCCAATCGACGGAGCGTTTGGCGTCTTCGCCCTCGGCAATGGCGGCGCGGCGGCCCTTGGCGGTAGCTGCGACCAGCGCTTCGCCGGAGAGCAGGGTCTCAGAGAAGGTGCGGGTAAAGAGGCGGCAGGCAAGATCGGAAACGCGGCCGGACATGGCGATGACGACGGGAACACCCTCGCGCACCAGGTCCGCGGCCAGGGGGGCAACGCTATCCGGACCGAGCGCGGTGCCGGAATCACAGGCGCTGAGGACTACGATCTGCGCCGGCTCCGCCGAGGCCATCAGCCATTGCCAGATCTGGCCGGCAAAGAAACGCGTCTGCTGAGTCTGCGGGTCGGGCCTGACTTCGATATAACCGGCCTTGGTTCGGGCATCGATATTACCGTGGCAGATGAAGTGAACTACCTCGGGCCGGAAGCGTACGATGCGGTCCTGGATGACCCGGGGGGTTGCATTTTCGAGGACCATGGGAGAGATGCGCTCCTCGATCTCGGGCGCACGCAACAAACTCATGATCTCGGCCCCCGGCCGGATGCTGGAGTCGGTAAGCGAGGTCCCGATGACGAAGAGAACGCGTGGGGCAGCGCTGATTTTCCGGGGCACGCCCGTGCTTTGGGCTACCACGCGCGTGACCGCTATATCGAGCCCCTGATTGGGGGCCAGCACGCGTCCGGCGGCCAGGAATTGCGCGCCGTCGTGCATCATCTCCCAATGCAGGCGGGAGAGGTTCGATTCGTTCAGCGGCCAGGAAAGAGCAAGCTCGATAAGCTGTTCGCCTTTGTCTTGGGAAAGGGCGATCATGTCCTGCCAAAGCGGGTCGCCGAGCAGATTGTCGAACAGATAGCGGCCGTAGTCAACAATGTGCTCGGGTTTGCGGTTGACGATCTCGGTATATACGGCCAGCACGTCGGCGGCAGACTTTGCCGCCAGGCCTGCGGCGGGGACATCGTCGGCCGGAAACGGAAACAGTCCGCCCTTTCCGTCATCGAGTGCCAGCATCCTCCGCGTCCACTGCTTTTCGTCGCAACGTATGTCCGCGATCCATTTGTTTTCGGAGTCTTGGATGTTGATTTCAAAACGCATGGCTACCAACCTGGTCTCGGCATCCGGTCAGAGAACAGCAGTTCCGCCAGCTCGTTATTTCGGCGGCCGAGGTCGACCTTGTCAGTCTCAGCGGCCTCACGCACGATTTCTTCTCGGTCTTCGATAATTCTGGCGGTGAGGGTCTGGCTCAGCTGAGTGCGGTGGCGAGCGCGCTCTTCGTCGTCAGGGATCGCGCTGATCTCGCTCCAGGCGCGAACTCCTCCGCCAAGGACTAGGCGGGACGAGCGTATCCGTTTTTCCGGAAGCAGATTCGAACGGCCACGGAACACCTCCCCCCATAGATACGCGTAGCCGGCCGGCTGGAAGTCCATCTTGTCGAATTCGGTGATTTCGGCGAGGGTTCCGAAATCGCAAAACCGCTGTTCAACCACGGCTTTGGCAACGGACGCCGACTGCTTTAGATCGCCCTCGGCGGTTTCGCACAGGTCGCGGGTCCTCGAGTACACCGGACCCGGCTTTAATATATCGTCCACCGAAAAGCCGCGCAGCGCTGCCATGCCATCCAGGCCGAGCTGGCTGGCGACATCTTTCATAAAAATCAGCCGCACCAGCGGACTTGGGTAGCGCGGATTGGCATCGGAGAGCATGCCGGCACGATCTTCCCACACAAGCTCCGCCAATGCCCAAAGCGCCCAGGGACCGATCATTAGGAGCGAATACACGTCGGCAAAGAGCTCCTTGGACCAGCCCGCCCAGCGGCTGCCGCCCACATCGTAAAGGGTCTGTTCAAAACTCTCCACCAGAGAACCGCCATCGAAATCGAATTGAACGTGATGGCCGGATTCATGCGCCAGGTAGGCCAGCCACCAGGGCTCCTCGAGCGCCAGCGATTGAACGCCGGTGACGGGAATCGGCATTTGCCGCAGCATCTCGGTGAGAAACGCAGCGTCCACATCCGACCGCAGTTCAACTGGAGGTTCCTCGCGCGGAATGGCGTAGGGCGAGTAGGCATTGGTTAGAAACGGAAGCGGATGAGGAGGATACTTCTCCACCCTGGCCCAGCGGAATGGCTGCATGTAACAGCTCCACATGATTTCGTCCGCGGCGGCGAGCAAACCCTTGTATTGGTCGTCCTGCCGCTGATCGAACTTTGACTGGAAGTACGCGAACAGGCGCCAGACCCACAAAAGCCGGCGCTCCAAGAGACGGGATTTCGCGTACACTCCAAGCGAGCCGCCCGCCAGTCTAATGACATCAATTTCGGTTTCGATCTTCCCCAGAAGAAAATCGATTTGGGATTTAAGAGTTTCGAGCTGAGTCTCGTATTGACGCTGAAGATCGCGCCCCTTATAGGTTTTGAACCACGCGCCGATTTTCTCGCGGGCGTCTGCCGTTCGTCGACGAGCCTGGGCTATACGCTCTGGAGTCGAGTCGTTCGCCACGATGCCGCCCATGTTAGCAAAACATTTGAGATTGTTGGCAATATTTTGACGCGCACGTGCCGGATTTGCCTGCCGATCGGAGCAATTCCCGCTACACGAGTCTGTCCGTGACCCCCGGGGAGCGCGCCTTCCAGGTTTAGAGTTTGTTCATTTCCGCCAAGCCGATTATCGAGCACTACTAATCGAGAGTGTCGAACGCTAATTCGGAATCGGCACGGTTCCGACGTGACCGCTTGGCCGGGCAGACCCATAATCGCCCACCGATCCCGGCGCTTACTGACTGTCGATTAGGTTGAGCTGACCGCTTCAGGCGCCTCAGTCCACCTTGCCATCGAGAGCCAGCAGCCGGTCCACCTCCAAGCGCAGCGGGTTGTCGCCAGCACAATGGCGGTCAAGAAACGCAGTCCGCTCAGCTTGCGCGAGATCCAGGGTGCCCTCAAGGATTCCGCACACTTGTCGCCAGCCGACGTCATCATCGTTGACCAATCCCGTTGAGTTGCTGGTACAGGTAGAGACGCGCCGAGGACCAAGACCGCATTACAGTGGGCGGAGAGAGGTGACGGAGACCGCCCCTGGCGGGTGGTTCGCAAATCGATTACAAAGCGCAATGAGCGTCGGTGATATACAACCTCGGAACTCCCTTACTCGCTGGTAGAGACTTGGGTCCGATTTGGGTCCATCGGCTGCCGAATACCGTGACGAAACGTGGTGCAACACGCAGAACAAACCTAAGCGAGATAACAGGTTAGTGAATCGGTTGTTGGTTCGGGACCAGGGGGTCGGAGGTTCAAATCCGTTCTCCCCGACCGTTTAGTTTCAGCGATTTACAATCGAGTCAAGGTCCAATCAGGCGGCCCAAGGATTCACTACTGAAGCTGAAATATCATCGAAATGTTTGGTATTGCGGGTTGCGATAGTGGCGTTGTGCGCAAGAACGATGCCCGCGATCATCGTATCGCGCAGCTCAACTGGCCTGCCTTTCTTCTGCCGAGACGCCATCAGGTCTCCCGCCTGCTGAGCAGCAGCTGCGTCGAAGGGAGCAACTCGCTTTCCAATTGAGTCGAGAGTGGCCTCGAACGCCTGGATGAGAAGAGTTCGTCGCTTTCCAGCGGGTAGAATCTGCAGCCCAAATCGAACCTCCAGAATCGTTACTGCCGTAGTCCAAACCGACGTTCGAGGCTGCCTGTCTAGCCACGCGATTACACCTTTGTCGGGCGTCTGCCGCATCAGCGCCGAGAGTACGTTTGTGTCCAGGATGATCACGGCTCAAATACCACCGGCTTGATTTCATGTCCGCGCAGTTCGGGAATATCTGAGTCGAGACCTACCTTGGCGAAGAGGCGGGAGATATCTGTACCGAGTCCCGCTGTTGGAGCATCTTCATCGTTTGCCGCGCTGCGCAGTATATCTCGCACCTCTTCTTCCATGCTGCGGCCATGTTGCTTGGCACGACGCTGCAGTCGAGTCTTTACTGAACTCTCAATGTTCCTAACTACGAGTTGAGCCATAGCGTCCCTTGTGCCTTCTAATATGATATCATGATAGCACTCTACCGGAATGCGATGCAAGTCCCAATTCCGATCCTGCACTTCAGTGGAATTGCCCGAACCATCTAGATTATTTCAATGTCTTAGTTCGCCCGAAAACCAGGGATTCAGATAGGCTCCGCCTGACCTTGCCTTAGAAGTGAGCCGCTGCCCCGCGGGCCCACGAATCTTCAACTCTCTCGCAGCTCTGCCGAAAACTCACGCCGAGGCTATGACATTGTCGGCGAAGATCGAACCCCAGTCGCCGTAGCACTTGTTCGAGGTCACGATGATCGAGCGCTTCTCGAAGCGTTCGCAAACCAACTGAAACTCTGGGGTAGCTCTAACGGTCAGTGGCCCAGTTCATAAATCCGGACAGGTTCGGTACGTGTGAAAACGCCTTGTCATTCGTAACCAAGATCGCGCCGATCGAAACTGCGTGGGCCGCAATCAACATGTCGAGACTGCCAAGTGTCTCGCCGGCTGCTTCCTGAATGGCCCGAAGCCGGCCGTAAGCTTGGCCCTCGTCTCTGCCCCATGGAAGAATCTGACCCTTGCCCAAAAAGCCTTCAATAGCCGGGCGGAGATTCTTCGCATTCGGACTCTTTGCCAACCCGTAATTGAGTTCCGCTTCGGTGATCACAGATATACACGCAATTTCGTCGTGTTGGAGTCCGGCGAGCGTTGCGCGGGAAGCCCGTGAAGTGCCCTTTATGATGTAGCTAACCGTGTTGGTGTCAATCATGTATCGCTGGGTCACAGATCCTCTCGCTCTTGGGGACTCCCGTGGGCACGATCTCCCAGGAAGTCATCGGGGAAGCCAGCTTTATCCAGGGCAGCGAATATCTCCTCCCATTACCTTTTGTGTAAGGGGCGTGATCGGAGAGCCCTGTGGGGACGCTGGGGCTTCCCGTGTTGCGACTGGTCCCCATTTGTCTGCATGCCATCGCCAATACCCCGACAGGACCAATGGAACCTTGTTCGCTCGAACGGTTCACATCGACTTCGGCCTTCCCTCGATCCACGGCTGGTCGGCTCGTGCATCACCCGTTTCGGGGCCTGCGCAGCGTTTACATCCATTACGGCCTACAGACTTGCCAAGTTGCCTAAGCAACCCTCTACACCGGAGGCTTCAGCAGTTTCGCTTCCTCCACTACTGCTCCGATTGCTACCGGGTCGAGCGCGGGTGGGAATCACACCCACTGTGGACCAGCGCCTTTCACGGCGCCCGCGAAAGTCGGGCTAGATAAAGTTCAGGGGGGCGCGACGATCAAAGTGGCCGAAGGGAGGGGAGCCGGCTCTGAGATCTACGTCCTTGAGATCATCTCTTCGTCCTCTCCCCTGAAGAGTCTCTCGTTTCGACGTTTGGCTCGTTCGTATCTTGATCTACGAACTGGATACGTGGTGGAAGGCCTTGGCTGATTCGCTCCTTCTCGCGCTCACGAACAGAGGTATAAACATCATCCGGATCGCGGAGCAAATTCTCTTCCAGCTCGGTCGCCCCCCAAAGAAACCCGCAGCCAGAAAGCCCGGGAATTCTAGGGCAATCCAGAAAATGAGGAACTCTCCGGTTTCCTCTCGCCCCACATTGCCCAGTCTAGCTTCTAGCACCCACTTCAGTGATACGCAATTGGCGGTAGAGACGCGGCTCTGAATAAGAGCACCGCTTTGAATGACAACCACGGGTCGCCGAAACCTAGGCCCGGGTCACGGGGATCTCCACAAGCCGCAGCTTCCCGCGTTACACTTGCACTGCCTCAGTGAACGGAAACCCTATGCGGGAGATTTCGGAACCCGATTGGAGAGTGCTGCGGCGCGTGCATCCGCTCGCGCTCGAACGCTTCTGCGAGCGTGTCCTTGCCGAGGTCGACCGCGTCTCGCGCGATGGCGCGAAGACCCACCACGCGCGCTACCTCCAAATCTTCAGGATTATCGAACAACGCAATGGGGAGATGGCGCGTATCTTCGACAATCCGCGGCGCTCTGATGGGCTTACGATGCTGGCCCAGATGCGCTCGCAGGGGTTTTTGCTCACGGAGGATGAATTCTCCAGTTTGAGCCCGGAAACACGCGGTGTCATTCAAATGCTGCTGGGTGCAAAATGAAGCTCCATATGGCTGCTCGGTCTCGCTTTTCCACCTCCACCGTCCTCGATTCCGAATACCTCGTCCCGTGGTTGTCCGCAGAAGGACCCCTGGCCTACAGCCCCGCCAGGCCGCCGGCGCGGGACTACTTCTTCCAGTACACCTGGATCCTCCCGGGAATCTTCAATCCGCAGGTCAATCTGCGCGAGCATCGCTACTTCGGCAGCCCTCTCAAGAACAGCGCACGCTTTCTTTTCGGCTTCTGGGCAAATGCTCGGAGGGGAGATGGACCGGCGCTGCAAAGATACTGCCAGTTCGGATTCTTTTCAAACAACGAGTTGAGGACGCCGATGGCGGCCTATCATCATGTCCGCGACTATCGCGACACACCCGGTTCCCTGCTCATTCAACATGGTAGTTATCAGTGGGTATCCCTGGAGGAT
>Ga0210394_10005078_pt1 | contig 14918 bp, 19 predicted proteins | sample IncBWC12MmetaG_FD_160121 | JGI IMG/M metagenome (GOLD analysis project Ga0210394, IMG submission 160121) | Forest soil microbial communities from Barre Woods Harvard Forest LTER site, Petersham, Massachusetts, United States - Inc-BW-C-12-M | ecosystem: Environmental > Terrestrial > Soil >... | reverse complement strand
GCCCGCAAGACTTTGCGCATCTTCCTCAAGTACACCCCGGACCGCCGCAGCGTGATCAGTGGCGTGAAGCGCATTTCCCGTCCCGGCCAGCGCAATTATCTTGGCGCCACCGACATCAAGCCGGTCGTCGGCGGCCTGGGCATCAGCATTCTCACCACGCCGAAAGGTCTGATGACCGGACGCAGCGCGCGCAAGTCCAACGTCGGCGGCGAAATTCTTTGTGAGGTCTGGTAACAATGTCACGTATTGGTCGCAAACCGATTCCACTTCCTTCCGGCGTGAAGATCAATTCTTCCGGCGGCAAGGTTGAAGTGCAAGGCCCCAAGGGCAAACTGTTCGTGCTGGTGCCGCGGCAGATCAAGCTGGAGCAGAAAGACGGCATCCTCACCGCGGTCCGCAGCAGCGATGAAGATCGCGCGCTGCACGGCCTGGCTCGCGCATTGCTCGCCAATGCGGTGCAAGGCGTTACCACCGGCTTCAAGAAGGATATGGACATTGTCGGCGTCGGCTACCGCGCGGAAGTAAAAGGCAAGAACGTGGCTTTCGCGCTGGGCAAATCGCATCCGATCGAGTTCCCGATTCCCGAGGGGATTCAGATCAGCGTGGAAAAGCAGACGCACATCGTCATCACCGGCGCGGACAAAGCGCAGGTCGGACAGGTTGCCGCGGACATTCGTTCGTTGCGTCCACCCGATCCGTACAAGCAGAAGGGCATCCGCATTACCGGCGAACGTCTGAAGAAAAAGGCCGGCAAGGCAGGAGCAAAGGCTGGCGCGGCGTAAAAAGTTTTTGGTTATTAGTTTTAAGCTGTGAGTAAGGATTTCGAGTTCTCAGTTCTAGGCAGTAAGTTTCTTGGTTTTACGAAAAACCAAGAACTTAAAACTGCCCCAGGAGATACGACAGTGGCATCGGTACCAGTCAGAAAGCTGTCCAAGGATCAGCAACGCCGGCGTGTACACGCCCGCGTGCGCATGAAGGTTTCCGGCACTCCAGAGCGGCCGCGTCTGTGCATTTACCGCTCGTCCGGGCACATTTACACGCAAGTGATTGACGACCGCAGTGGAACCACGCTGGTTTCGGCCAGCTCGGTCGACAAGGAAACCAAGAAGAACGTCAAGGGCGGTGGCAACATCGCTTCGGCCAAGGCCATCGGCAAAGCTATCGCTGATCGCGCCAAGGCCGCCGGTATCAACAAAGTGGTGTTCGACCGCGGCGGTTACAAGTATCACGGCCGCGTCAAAGCGCTCGCAGATGCAGCGCGGGAAGCGGGGTTACAGTTCTAACTTATGTCGAAGCAAATTTTGCGTGACAGTTTTGCGGTGCGCCGCCTGTTCGATGTGAATCCGACCGATTTGAAGGACGATGTGATCGCCATCAATCGCGTCACCAAGGTCGTTAAGGGCGGCAAGAACCTCAGCTTTTCGGCGCTGGTGGTTGTCGGCGACAGCAAAGGCCATGCCGGTTTCGGAATGGGCAAGGCCCGCGAAGTTCCCATGGCTATCAAAAAGGGTATTGAACAGGCCAAGAAAAACCTGATCAAGCTCAACATGAAGGGCACCACCATTCCTCACCAGGTCACCGGTTGGTATGGTTCCGCGCAGGTGCTGCTCAAGCCCGCGCCCGAAGGCACTGGCGTAATTGCCGGCGGTCCGGTGCGCAAGGTTATGCAGGTTGCGGGGATTCACAATGTGCTCACCAAGTCACTGGGCACCTCGAACCCGCACAACGTTGTGAAAGCTACTTTCGCCGCGTTGTTGAGCTTGAAAGACGCCGCACAAGTTGCGGAAACGCGTTCCAAGACCGTGGAAGAGATTCAGGGCCGTTCGCCAAAGGCGGAAGCCAAAGCGGAAAAGGCAGCAGGGGAATAATTTATGGCAGAGTACAACATCTCCTCGGAGAAAAAGAAAACCAAGAAAGCGGCCACGGTCAAGATCAAGTGGGTGGTCAGCGCCATCAGTTGCACCGACGATATGCGCGCGACGATTCTCGGCCTGGGCTTGCGCCGTTTGCATCAGGTTGTGGAGCGCCAGAATTCGCCGGAGACCCAGGGCATGATTCATAAAGTCCGGCATCTCGTGGAAGTGGTGGAATAAACATGGCTGAAAAAGAAAAACCAGTACGCAGGTCGCCCAGCCTTTCCAATTTGCGTCCGCCAAAAGGCTCGCGCAAAAAGAAAGTTCGCGTGGGCCGCGGCATGGGTTCCAAGCTCGGCAAAACCGCCGGGGCCGGCAATAAGGGACAAAAGTCTCGCCGCGGGTATTCGCGCCGCCGTGGTTTTGAAGGCGGACAGATGCCGCTGCATCGCCGCATTCCGAAGCGCGGCTTTCACAATCCTTTCGGCGTCAGCTATTCCGTGGTCAATCTCGAGGAACTCAATGTGTTCCCCGAAGGCGAAACGGTAACTCCGGATCTGTTGCGCGCGCATGGTTTCATCCGCCGTGTCACTGATCCCATCAAAGTTCTCGGCGATGGAGAGTTGAAGACCAAGCTCACCATTCACGCCCATGCATTCAGCTCTTCCGCCAAGGATAAGATCACCAAGGCGGGTGGTTCGTTCGAGGTGGTAGCTTAACCGGCTGTTCCAGGAAAACGGTATGAATCGCTTCTTACAGGCTTTCGCGAATCTCTTCCGCATACAAGATCTGCGGAACCGGCTGTTTTTTACGCTGGGTCTGCTAGCGGTCTACCGTATCGGTGCGCACATTCCGACTCCCGGTATAAATACCGAGGTACTGGCGGAATTGTTCAAGCAATCCGCGGGCTCGGTGCTAGGCATCTTCGACTTGTTCAGCGGCGGCAATTTCCGCCGGTTGACGATTTTCGCGTTGGGCATCATGCCGTACATCACCTCCTCGATCATCCTGCAATTGATGACCGTGGTGTTTCCGTATCTCGAGCGCCTTCAGAAAGAGGGCGAACTGGGCCGCCGCAAGATTACCCAGTACACCCGCTATTTGACGATTTTGTTGAGCATCATCCAGTCCACGACCATTGCCAGCACGCTGCAGCTGCAAACCTACGCCGGGCAGCCGCTGGTGTACCACCCGGGCATCGGGTTCATCCTGCTGACGATTCTTACGCTCACCACTGGATCGGCCTTTATCATGTGGCTTGGCGAACAGATCAGCGAGCGCGGCATCGGTAACGGGATGTCCCTGATCATTTTCGTGGGCATCGTGGTCGGTTTGCCGAACGCCATCTATGACCTTTATTTGAAAGCCAAGACCCAGGCGTGGGGCGCATTCACGCCGCTGGCCATTTTGCTTTTGCTCGGTCTGATGGTCGCGGTTGTGGCCTTCATCGTTTTCGTGGAAGGTGCGCAGCGCCGCATCCCGGTGCAGTACGCCAAGCGCGTGGTTGGCCGCCGAGTGATGGGCGGGCAATCCACGTACTTGCCTTTGCGCGTGAATTCCGGCGGCGTGATTCCGCCGATTTTCGCAAGCTCGCTGCTGGCGTTTCCCGCCACCGCCGCGCTGATGATGGGTACGCGCTGGCCATTCGTAAAGAGAGGCGCGGAGCTGCTCAAGTGGGGCGAACCGCTGTACACCCTGCTGTACATTTCGATGATCATTATTTTCGCGTTCTTCTACGTCGGCATCGTCTTCAACCCGACGGAGCTCGCGGACAACATGCGCAAGAATGGCGGGTTCATCCCGGGCATTCGTCCCGGCCGCAGCACTTCGGAATATGTCAGCATGATATTGAAACGGCTGACCTTTATCGGCGCGGTGTACCTGGCGATTGTCTGCCTTCTACCCGAATGGATGATTGCCGGCATCAAACTAAACCACCTCCCTTACTGGCTCGGCGGCGACTGGTTTGACCGGCACTTCCCGCAGTGGATCCTGAACGGGCTTGGTGTGGCATTTTACTTTGGGGGCACTTCGCTCCTGATCGTGGTGGGCGTGGCGATGGATACGGTGCAGCAGTTGGAGGCACAACTCGTTATGCGCAACTACGAGGGGTTTGCGCGAAAGGGCCGCTTGCGCGGCCGCCGATAAGGGAGGCGCCACGTGGCGCCGCAAGAACGCCCTGTCGGCAAGCTGGAGCGCGCTATTATTTTTCTCGGACCTCCGGGTTCGGGGAAAGGGACGCAGGCGAAAGAGCTGGCGAAGAAGTTTGGCGTGCCGCATTTGTCCACCGGCGACATGCTTCGCGAGCAGATCGCCGCCGGCACTCCGCTCGGTTTGAAGGCTAAGCCGATTATGGAGCGCGGAGAGTTGGTGCCGGATTCGCTGGTGTTGCGAATCATCGCCGAGCGGATCGAGCGGCAGGATTGTTTCCACGGTTTCGTCTTCGATGGTTTTCCGAGGACCGTCACCCAGGCGCGGTATCTGGGCGAGTTGTTGAAGCAGCATGGATTGAAGCAGCCGTTCGTGATTCACATGGTCATCGGGACCGCGATCCTGATGCGGCGGCTGACCGGGCGAAGGGTCTGCAGCAAGTGCGGCGAGATTTATAATATTTACGATCGCCCGCCCAAGGTCGAAGGCATTTGCGATGTGGATGGCGGGGAGTTGATTCACCGGCCGGACGATCGCGAAGAAGTAGTAGCGCCGAGGTTGCATGCGTACGAGAAGCAAACCGCGCCGCTGGTGAGTTACTACCGGAGGCTTGGAGCGCTGGAAGATATCGACGCAAGCAAGAGCGTCGCGGACGTGCAGCAGCAGATCTGGCAGTGCGTGATGAGGATTCTCGGAGCGCCGTAAGGAAATGGCTATTCAATTACGCGACGCCGCGGAACTGGAAAAGATGTATCGCGCGGGCCAGGCAGTGCACGAAGTTTTGAACGCGCTTCGGGAGCAGGTGAAGCCCGGAGTTTCGACGATGGATCTCGAGAATGCCGCCGAGAAGCTCATCGCCGGGAGGCCTGGAAAGGCGGCGTTCAAAGGGTATCGCGGGTATCCGTGCGTGCTGTGTACTTCGGTGAACAGCGAGATCGTTCACGGGATTCCGTCGCCCAAGCGGAAATTGCGCGAAGGCGACATTGTTTCGATCGACTTTGGCATGGAGGTCGGCGGGTATTACGCCGATTCGGCGGTTACCGTGCCAGTAGGACGCATCGCTCCGGAAGTGCAGAAGCTTCTGGACGTGACCCGCGAGTCGCTGGATCGCGCCATCGACAAGATGCGGCCAGGGAATCGGCTCGGTGATGTGGGTTACGCGGTGCAGAGTTGGGTTGAGCAGCATGGTTACTCGGTAGTGCGGGAGTTTGTGGGCCACGGCATCGGAACCAGGATGCACGATGAACCCAACCTTCCGAATTATGGGGAGCCTGGGCGCGGTGCACGGTTGCAGGAGGGCATGGTCATCGCCGTCGAACCGATGGTGAATGCCGGCCGGCCGGAAGTGCACATGCGGGATGAGTGGGTGGCGGAAACCGCTGATGGAAGTCCTTCAGCGCATTTCGAGCACACCGTGGCCATCACCGCGAATGGACCGTGGATTTTGACCCGGCCGAAAGAAATGACCGGGCCGTCGTGGTAAAGGAAGTTGTTGGGTTTTAAGTTCTAAGTAATAAGTAAAGCCGGAGAGCCTTACTTAAAACTTATAACCAAGAACTTAAGACTGGTTCTAGGAGCTTATGGCGAAGCGGCCTTTTGAAAAGAAAGTGAAGACGGACTCCAGCAATCCCAAGGAGGACGCGATTGAAGTAATGGCCACGGTGATTGAGCCGTTGCCGAACGCGATGTTCCGTGTGGAGCTGGAGAACAAGCACAAGGTACTGGCGCACGTCTCCGGCAAGATGCGCAAGAATTTCATTCGTATCCTTGCGGGAGATAAAGTGGCCGTGGAGCTTTCGCCGTATGACTTGACGCGCGGCCGCATCGTGTACCGCTACAAGTAGTGCGGCACGGTTTTGTAGCGGCCGCCTTCCGAGGCGGGCGGGTTTGGGCAAGCAGCAAGAAGGGGAGTATGAGATGAAAGTTCGGGCAAGCGTGAAAAAGATTTGTGACAAGTGCAAGGTGATTCATCGCCGTGGAGTGGTTCGGGTAATTTGCACCAATCCGAAGCACAAGCAGCGGCAGGGATAGAGAAGTTATTGGTTATTAGTTTTAGGTTTTAAGTAAAGCCGGCCGTGCGAGAAGGTTTAACTTAAAACTTAGAACTTAAGACTTAGAACTGTTTTTTTGTACTGGAGAAATCATGGCACGTATCGCTGGAGTTGATCTACCGCCGCAAAAGCGCCTTTGGGTTGGGCTAACCTCGATCTATGGCATCGGACAGGTGCGCGCGAAGAGCATTGCCGAAAAGGCTAATGTGGATTTTACGAAGAAGATTCGCGACCTGACGGAAGACGAAACCAACCGCATCCGGCAGATTATCGAGCAGGAAGGCCGTGTGGAAGGCGATCTCCGCAAAGAGATTCAGATGAACATTCGCCGGCTAATCGAAGTGCAGGCGTATCGCGGGATTCGTCACCGCCGCAACTTGCCGGTTCGCGGGCAGCGCACGCATACCAATGCGCGCACGCGGAAGGGTCCGCGCCGTGGGGCAGTGGCGGGCAAGAAGCAGACCACAGGCAAGAAGGGGTAGAGAAGTCATTAGTTATCAGTTGTTAGTTCTAAGTTTTAAGTACAGAGCAGGTTTGCCTTACTTAAAACTAAAAACTTAGAACTTATTACTTTCTGGAGCAAACGTGGCAAAAGAGCAGCAACAGAATACGCAACCGGACGCGCAGCCGGCAAAGCCGGGAGGAACCGGGAAACCGGGTGCAGCGCCGAACAAGAAGAAGAAAGAGTTCAAGAAGAAGCGCGAACGCCGCACCGTGCCGCACGGCATAGTGTACGTATCGGCTTCGTTCAACAACACGCAGATCACCATTACCGATCCGGATGGCCGGGTGATCTGTTCGTCTTCATCGGGCGCCGTGGGATTCAAGGGTTCGCGCAAGGGCACGCCGTACGCCGCGCAACAGGCTTCGCTAACCGCCGCGGGATCCGCGCGCGACCAGTTCAGCATGAAGAGCGTGGAAGTTCGCGTGAAGGGACCGGGCTCCGGCCGCGAATCGGCAGTGCGTGCGTTGGCTGCTTCGGGCTTGCACATCGTGGCTATTCGCGACGTGACGCCGATTCCGCACAACGGTTGCCGTCCGCCGAAGCGCCGCCGGGTGTAGGAAAAAAGATTGGTTCTTAGTTTTGAGTTTTAAGTAATAAGTCAAACCAGGAAGCTCGGGACTTACAACTTAGAACTAACGACTCGGAACTCGATGAGATTAGCGCTTGGTTGTAAGTAATAAGCCGAAGCAAGAGGTTCGGGGCTTACAACTTAGAACTTAAGACTTATTACTTAGAACTTGGTTTTCGAGAGATTTGGGAAGGGAGAATCGAAGTTGGCAAGACATCGTGATGCAGTCTGCCGCCTGTGCCGCCGGGAAGGGCAGAAATTATTTCTAAAAGGATTGCGGTGCTTCACGGACAAATGCGCGATTGAAAAGCGCAACTTTGTGCCGGGACAGCACGGACAATCACGGCGCGCGAAGGTTGCGGGTTACGGCCTGCAACTCCGCGAAAAACAGAAAGTAAAGCGCACCTACGGACTTCTGGAGCGTCAGTTCCGCAATTATTTCGAGAAGGCGGAGCGCACCAAGGGCCCCACGGGTGAAAACCTTATCATCATGCTGGAACGCCGCCTGGACAACGTGGTGTGGCGCTCCGGCCTGGCTTCTTCCCGTTCGCAAGCGCGGCAACTGGTGCTGCATGGCCACGTGCGCATCAACGGCAAGAAGGTGAACATTCCTTCGTACCAGGTCAATGTTGGCGAAGACATCGCCATCAAGGAAAAGATGCACCAGAACGCCATGGTTCTGGAGGCGCGCAACGTCGCCCAGAGCCAGAGCGCGGTGCCCTGGCTTGAGCAGGATCGCGAACAATTCAAATCAAAGGTTGTGGCGCTGCCAAAGCGTGAAGACGTGCAGACGCCGCCGATCAACGAGCAGCTCATCGTCGAGTTGTACTCGAAATAGTTCTAGGTTCTAAGTTTTTAGTAAGGCTTTTACTTACGACTGACGACTTATAACTAACAAAATTCCAAGTTTTAGGTTCTTGGTCAGTCTTAACTTAGAACTTATCACTTAAAACTTTTTTATGGCTTTTCGTGGTCACTGCGAATGACCACAGAAGGAAGGAACAATATGTGGAAGGGATTTCAGAAACCAAAGCGTCTCGCGTCGGAGCTGGAGTCGTTGACGGAGCGGTACGGCCGCTTCTCCGCGCAGCCGTTTGAGCGGGGTTGGGGCACCACGGTGGGCAATGCGCTGCGCCGTGCGCTGCTGAGTTCGATTGAAGGCGCCGCGATTACCGCGGTGAAAATCGAGGGCGTGTTGCACGAATTCTCCTCGATTCCGGGCGTGGTGGAAGATGCCACGGACATCATTCTTAACTTGAAGCAAGTGCCCATCAAACTGAACACCGATCTGCCCAAGACGATTTTCGTGAACGTCGAGCAGCCGGGTGTGGTGACCAGCGCGCAAATCGAGGAAGATTCGGATTTCGCGATTCTCGATAAGGGTGTGTACCTGGCGACGGTTAGCGAAGGCGGCAAGCTGCAGATCGAAATGCGCGTGAAGAATGGGCGCGGCTACGTGGCTGCGGACCGCAATTACGACGAAGACCTGCCGATTGGGTACATTCCGGTGGACAGCGTGCACTCTCCGGTGCGTAAGGTGAATTACTCCGTGGAGTCCGCGCGTTTGGGGCAGATGACCGATTACGAAAAGTTGATGATCGAAGTGTGGACCAACGGCGCGATCACTCCGCAAGACGCTATCGGGCTGGCCGCCAAGCTGGTGAAGGATCATATGAGCATCTTCATCAACTTTGAAGAGCCGGTGGAGAAAGTGGAGATTCCGCAAGACACGGCGCACGATCCGCGCCTCGAGCATCTGGACCGCTCGGTGGAAGAGCTGGAACTTTCGGTGCGCAGCTACAACTGCTTGAAGAACGCCAACATCCAGACTATTCGCGAACTCGTGCAGAAGAGCGAGAACGAAATGCTGAAGACCAAGAACTTCGGCCGCAAATCGCTGAACGAGATCAAAGATATACTGGTGAAGATGGGCCTCAGCCTGGGAATGAAATTCGACGAGCACGGGCGGATTATCTGGCCGCCGCTGCCCAGCCAGACGTCGCCGGCGACTTCGGAAGAGACGCTGGGACTGTAAAGTTGGAAGCTGCTTGAGGAACTGCGAAGGCAGTTCCTCAGCGGCTAAAGCCGAAGATAAACGTACAACTTATGTCGGACCTAAAGGTCCGACCCCCGGTGCTCGCAAAAAACTTCGTAGGTTGTTGAGCAGGGATAAAAGGGAAAAGAGAACATGCGACACCTATTGGCAAAATCGAAGCTTGGACGCAACCCGTGGCATCGCCGCGCGACGTTGCGGAACCTGGTCACCAATTTGTTTACACATGGACGGATCACTACCACGTTGACGCGCGCGAAGGCCACGCGTCCGGTGGCGGAAAAGATGATCACCCTGGGCAAGCGCGACACGCTGCAATCGCGGCGGCAGGCGGCGGCTTATTTGATGACGCCGGAATGCACGCAGAAGCTGTTCAGCGAGATCGCGCCGAAATTCGCGGATCGCGCCGGCGGCTATTGCCGGATTATTCGCGGCGGGCATCGTGTTGGAGATGGCGCGAAGGTGGCGATTCTTGAACTGGTGGGTTACGAGTTCAAGGCCAAGGAAAAGAAAGCGAAGACAAAGAAGGAAGAGCCGGTGGAAGCGGCGAGCTAAACGGTTCGGTTCAACACATCGAAAAATTAAAAGGTCCGCTTCGCATTGCGAAGCGGACCTTTTTGTTTTGTGGGAGATTGTAGCTCAGACCTTTCAGGCCTGAGGATTTTCTTGGATGGGGGCTTGGTTGCCACGCTTTGGAAGGGTGAGGTCCAGACGCGCAGGCTGTGGCGACGAACAGGACGTTTGGAAATTGTGTGGTTGGCGGACGGCCTCAGAAGGCCGTCCTTACAAAGGAGAAGAAGAACCCAAGAGGGCGGAGCAAGCTCCGCCCCTAGAAATGCAAACGGATGCGGTGGTTAGCGGCCGCGGCCTCCGCCAGGATGGCCGCCCTCGTGATGCGACTCGCTTGGCGGTTTGCTGTTGGAGTGTTGCGGCGATTTTGAGGTGTTGGTGTGCACTGGCTGAGTGTTGTTCGGATGCGTGGTATTCGTGTTTGTCGGCGGCCGGTTGGTGTTCGTCGTGTTGGACGGAACAGTGTTGGGCCGGTTGGTATTCGTCGTGTTGGACGGAACAGTGTTGGGCCGGTTGGTATTCGTCGTGGTATTTGGTTCGTAGCTCGTATTGGGCTTGTTTGTAGAACTCAGGTTGTTGGACGTGCCGGTGGCATTGTTGCCGCGAGCGCTGGGCGGACGATCGGCTTGAACGTTCGCATGGGTGCTGGCGATATTCATCGGATGATTCGCGTTTGTGCCGGCGGCGCGAGCGGCAACTACTCCCTGACCGCTGAAGACACCGGGTTTCGCGGTGGCGGCGACGGTGGGTTGACCGTGATTTTGCGAAGCGAGCAGGGCGCGATTTGAGCTGGCGGCCTGAATGTGTTGCTGCTGCATCGGCGTCGGAGCGAGATGATGTTCGCTCGCAGCGGCACGTTCCGAGGCGGTTGGCTGCGCGGTGGTGCCGCCGGTACCGCCATTGAAGCTGGTGCGATTGACGGTAGTGTTGTTGTTGATGACCGTGGTGTTGTAAGTGTTATGAATAACGGTGGTGTTCACGTTAGTGACCGCGGTGTTGTAGTGATAGACGCCTCCGCGCCATTCGCCACCGACGAAGCCGACACCGCCGTAGCCGAAGCCGTAGTTGATGCCGCCGTAGAAACCGACGTGCGGTCCCCAATAGCCGGCGTGAAAGAGGTACGCTCCGCCACCCCAGCCCCAATAGCCGGGGGTCCAGAGATAGCCGGGCGTGGGAGCGAGAACCCAAGTGCCGGGAACCCAGAAGTAGCCGTCATCGCCGTATGCCCAATAGCCGGGCGTCCAGATGTAGCCGACGGCGGGGCAGACGGGCTGCACGTAGACGGGAAGCGCGGGTGGCCCGATGTGAATGCCTATGCCGACAGAGATCTGCGCCGGAGCTGCAGAAGGCATCGCTAACGGCGTGAAAATTAAGAGAGCGAGTATGAGGTATTTCCCGAATCGGAACATGAAGTTGTCCTCGTGTGTTGGCGGGAGAGCTTGGGGTATCCGCCAGGTCCGCCGGAAAGAGCTTGGCGGTGCTTGCTGTGTAAACCCTAGCAGAAAGAGAAAGTTGCCGGGGATGGGGCGGAAGGAGGGGTGTTGCGTGAGGGTTACGCTGGACGGGAGGACTGTTAACCAAATAGATACTTCTAAAGAAATGAATATTGATTTTCGCGTAAGTGCGGATTTTACAGGGGTTAGCGGAAACGAGGTTGGTAAGTGAGGAGTCTAAAGGAGTTATAGGTCATTTGTTTTGATACACATGTGTATGTGTTGATTCTACAAGGATTGAGTTGACACATCCTTGCGTTCGGCAAAGTGCAAAATCAGTTCCTCAGGGGCGGAAGCCTAACGCTTCGCTGTCGGCTAATGTCGGAGCTGAAGCTCCGACCCCGGTGCCTTAACGCGGATTGGCTCTGGTCCACATTTTCGCATCTATTGAAACCGTGAAAGCGAACGTCCGGAAGTGCCAGTTACGAGGACGGATTTTCGGAATCGCCTGAGTCGTCGGCGTCGTCCGGGTCTGGTTCGGGATCGGGTTGCGGGAGGTTGCGGGTGTAGGGCGGGAGATCGCCGTAGGAGGAGCGGACGAGTTGAGCCCAGTAGGTGGGGATGAAAACGGTTTGGAACTCGTCATTGGAGGCGTCGATGGATTTCATGAGGACGCTGGAGACTTTGGCCAGGGCGGAGGCTTGTTTGGGCGGGATGCGGCCTTCGGCTACGGCGGCGAAGAGATGCACGAGGGATTGGGTGAGCGCGGCGGAGGAGATGAAGCTGCCGGAGATGGGTTCGAGGATTTCGTTGGCGACTTCATCGGCTTCCTCGAGGTGGCGAATTTTGCGGGCGTGCGCAAGGCAGTAGCGTGAGTTCGCCTTGTGGCGCGGGATGCGGCACTGGCGACCGTCGGAAAACGAGAAGGCACACAAAGACGCGCGGTCCTTGGAGGATTTCGCAGACATAGGAAGCTCCTGATTCTAAATGGATTGAGTTGTGAGCGAGGTCTCGCGGGAGGAAAGAACCGCGAGGCGCACTTCTGAACGTCGGAATGATAGCAGAAGAGTAAGATAGTTGTCAAGATATATTTTGGTAGAATCGATCTTATGTAAGCAGGACAGGAACGTGGAACGCCAGGCGGGACGCCATGGGAGCCGGGAGTCGTGCTTCACACAAACAACTGTGTATACTATTGTGTGGAGTGGCAGGAGGGGAGCAATGGCAACGAATCTGGACATTGATGACCATCTGATTCTGGAAGCGCAGAAATTGGGCCGGCACCGGACGAAGAAAGAGACAGTGAATGCGGCGCTGGATGAATACATCCGGCGGCGTAAGCAGCGAGAGATTTTTTCGTTGTTCGGAACGATCGATTACATCGAGGGCTACGATTACAAACGGGAGAGGAATCGCAAACGCTCGTGAATGTGCTGATCGACACTTCGGTATGGTCCCTGGCGCTACGCAGACAGGCGGGTGACTTAAGCGGCCGAGAAAAGGGGGTCGTGAAAGAACTTCGCGAGCTAGTTGCAGAGGGGCGTGGACGGATCATTGGCGTGATTCGTCAAGAGTTGCTTTCGGGAATTAAAAGTGACGCACAGTTTGAAAGGCTGCGTTTAACGCTAGCGAGTTTTGCCGACGAAGTGCTGGAGACGGGGGACTACGAAGCCGCGGCAAGATTGAGCAATGCCTGTAGATCGAAAGGGAAGAGTACCTCGCTGGTGGATATGCTGATTTGCGCTGTGGCGATACAACGCGAATGGCTTGTGTTCACAGTGGACGGGGATTTTGCGGAATACGCGCAGATTTTGGCGGTGAAGCTGCATGCCGTGCGAAAGTGAATTCGCTCGATATGTATTTAAGAGCCGGAGCACCTAAGGCCGCAGACCGGAGTATCTGTGCCTCACCTAGGCGAAGGCGGCCACCTCAGAAGGTGGCCGCTACAAAAGAGCAGAAGAGGCATGGCTAAAGCCATGCGCCTACGCAGAATCGCTCACGGAGTCGCGGCGGAAGAGGCGGTAGAAGAGGTAGACGATGGCAAGGGCGGCCAGGGCGCCGGTGGAGTCGAGGAGGGAATCCCAGGCGGAGGCGGTGCGAGAGGCTACGAAGGATTGGTGGATTTCGTCGAGGGCGGAGTAGGCAGCGGCGATGAACCAGGCGGACCAGGCCCAGGTCCAACGCCAGCCGGGATGCGGGAAGCGGATGCCGCGGAAAAGGACCAGATAGAAAATGAAGTACTCGGTGAAGTGCGCGGATTTGCGGATGAGGTGGTGGATGACGTGGAACTGCGCTTTGGTGAGATGCGGGATTAGGGCGTGGAGGATGGGGTAGAGGATGGAGCCGGTGTTATCGGCGGAAAAGGAGTCGGTGGAGAAGGTGAAAATGAGGCAGGCCCAAAGTACGGCGGGCCACCAGGCGCGGAGCCAGTCCGGGGCAAAGTGTTTGCGCGGGAGGCGGTGGCGGACTTGCTCGAGATTGGGTGCGGGGCGTGGATTGCGCCAGGGTTCGGAAGTGGACAACGAAAGCTCCTCGTGCGGTGCTTATTTAACGATACTTGGAAAGTGAGTGGGGTGAGGGCGCAAAGTTTGGATGGTGTGCACAAGAAAGATTAGGAAGATTTAACGGAGTTCACGGAGGAAGAGCACGGAGAAGATAAGAGAAGGGCAGTTGCGTGGAGTGGCTGAGACGTTGCCGCGATCCCTCCACTCCGAGCCGCAATTGCGCGGCTCTCCGGTCGGGATGACATCTAGGAAAAGGCCACGAAAACGCCACGAAAACGCAGGAGGAGGATCATTCAACCGTAAAGCGGAGGCTAGCCTCCGCACTCCAAGGGGCTATTCCATGCGGTAGTTGGAGGCTTCTTTGGTGATGACTACGTCGTGGACGTGGGATTCGCGTAGGCCTGCGGCGGTGATGCGGATGAATTGGCTTTTTTCGGTTAGTTCTTTGAGGGTGCGGGCGCCTGCGTAGCCCATCCCGCTTTTCAGGCCGCCTACGAGTTGATCGGTCAGGCCGCTCAGCGGACCTTTGTAGGCTACGCGTCCTTCCACACCTTCGGGCACGGACTTGCCGCGCTCTGCGCCTTCTTGCGAGTAGCGATCGGCGGAGCCTTGTTCCATGGCGCCGGTGGAGCCCATGCCGCGGTAGGACTTGAAGGTGCGGCCTTGATAGAGAATTGTTTCTCCGGGGGCTTCTTCGGTGCCGGCAAAGAGGCTGCCGATCATGACGGAGGATGCGCCCGCGGCGATGGCTTTGGTGATGTCGCCGGAATATTTTATGCCGCCATCGGCGATGATGGCGACGCCGGTGCCTTGCGCGGCTCTGGAGGCTTCCATGATGGCGGTGAGTTGCGGAACGCCTGCGCCGGTGACCACGCGGGTAGTGCAGATGGAGCCGGGACCGATGCCGACTTTGAGACCGTCGATGCCGAGTGCGATGAGATCTTTTGCGCCGTCGTAAGTGGCTACGTTTCCGGCGATGAGCTGCATTTCCGGGAGGCGATGGCGGATGGCTTTGATGGCGTCCATGACGCGTTCGGTGTGGCCGTGGGCTGTGTCGATGGCGAGGACGTCGGCTTTGGCTTTGGCCATTTCTATGGCGCGTTCGAGATAGTCTCCGGTGGCGCCTACGGCAGCGCCTACGCAGAGGCGGCCCTGATCGTCTTTGGAGGCGCGGGGATATTCGAGTTTTTTCTGGATGTCTTTTACGGTGATGAGGCCCTTGAGGTTGAA
>Ga0210394_10005077_pt1 | contig 14921 bp, 14 predicted proteins | sample IncBWC12MmetaG_FD_160121 | JGI IMG/M metagenome (GOLD analysis project Ga0210394, IMG submission 160121) | Forest soil microbial communities from Barre Woods Harvard Forest LTER site, Petersham, Massachusetts, United States - Inc-BW-C-12-M | ecosystem: Environmental > Terrestrial > Soil >... | reverse complement strand
CTCCCACCTATCCTACGCAGGCAGTACCGTTAATCATGACCAGAGTGCAGTTAAGGTGCACGGGGTCTTTCCGTCTAGATGCGGGCATCCGGCGTCTTCACCGGAACCACAAATTCGCCGAGCCGTTCGCCAAGACAGTCGTTCGATCGGTACGCCATTCGTGCAGGTCGGAACTTACCCGACAAGGAATTTCGCTACCTTAGGACCGTTATAGTTACGGCCGCCGTTCACCGGGGCTTCAGATCAGGCCTTCGTTGCCTTGCGGCAGCTAAGCCCTCCCTTTAACCTTCCGGCACCGGGCAGGCGTCACCCCCTATACGTCGTATTCGACTTAGCAGAGAGCTGTGTTTTTGTTAAACAGTCGCCGAACGCATTTCACTGCGGCCCCCTCGGGCTATAAACCCTAGCGGGGCACCCCTTCTCCCGAAGTTACGGGGCTAATGTGCCTAGTTCCTGAGCGAGCGTTCTCTCGAGCGCCTGTGGATATTCACCTTGTCTACCTGTGTCGGTTTGAGGTACGGGCACCACCCGAACTCCTTAGAGGATTTTCCTGGCAGCGTGAGATCAGAGACTTTGCGGCCGTGTGGCCTCGGGACCGGTCTGACCGTTGAATGACCCCGTGGATTTTCCTGCGGGATCCGGCTTACACCGGGCCATCGGGACGTCCATCACCCGACTCCCCTACCCTTCTGCGTCACCCCATCGTCAAACGTTCGTGTGGCGGGACAGGAATGTTGACCTGTTGTCCATCAGCTACGCCTCTCGGCCTCACCTTAGGACCCGCCTAACCCTGAGCGGATTAACCTTCCTCAGGAAACCTTAGACTTTCGGCGACACGAGTTCTCATCGTGTTTATCGCTACTTATGCCGGCAGAGTCTCTTCCGTTGCGTCAAGTAGTTCTCTCGATCTACCGTCGAACACAACAGAATGCTCCCCTACCAAATAACGCCACCCGTAGGTGTCGCTAATTTCGCAATTTCGGTCGCAGACTTAGCCCCGTTGGATTGTCGGTGCGTGAACACTTGACCAGTGAGCTGTTACGCTTTCTTTAAAGGATGGCTGCTTCTAAGCCAACCTCCTGGCTGTCTGTGCGCTCACACGTCCTTTCCCACTTAGTCTGCAGTTGGGGACCTTAATTGGCGATCTGGGTTCTTTCCCTCTCGACCACGGAGCTTATCCCCCGTAGTCTCACTCCTGCGCTGTTGTCCACGGCATTCGGAGTTTGATTGGATTCGGTATCCTGGATGGGACCCTAGTCCATTCAGTGCTCTACCACCGTGGCAAATCACGCAAGGCTGCCCCTAAAGGCATTTCGGGGAGAACGAGCTATCACGGAATTTGATTAGCCTTTCACCCCTACCCTCAGCTCATCCGAGCGATTTTCAACTCACACCGGTTCGGTCCTCCAGTCGCGGTTAAGCGACCTTCAACCTGGCCAAGGGTAGATCATCCCGCTTCGCGTCTATTCCCACACACTGAACGCCCTATTCGGACTCGCTTTCGCTACGGCTCGCTTGCGCTTAACCTCGCGTGTGAGAATAACTAGCCGGCTCATTAAGCAAGAGGCACGCCATCAGGCATTCCGTATCCGAAGACACGGCATAGCCCTCTGACTGCTTGTAAGCATACGGTTTCAGGTTCTATTTCACTCCCCTCGCAGGGGTGCTTTTCGCCTTTCCCTCACGGTACTAGTTCACTATCGGTCGCCAACGAGTATTTAGCCTTGGAGAGTGGTCTCCCCGGTTTCCCACGAGGTTTCTCGTGCCCCGTAGTACTCAGGATACCGCTTCGAGTCCGGTCAACTTTCGGCTACATGGCTTTCACATTCTTTGGCCCTGCTTTCCAGCAGGTTCGCCTAGCTTCCGGATTGGTAACTCTACTCACGCGGTCCTACAACCCCGGGATATAAATACCCCGGTTTGGGCTATTCCGGTTTCGCTCGCCGCTACTACCGGAATCTCAATTGATTTATTTTCCTCCAGGTACTGAGATGGTTCACTTCCCTGGGTTTGCTCGTACCCTCCTATATATTCAGAGGGCCGTAACCTGGTTTTACCAGATTGGGTTTCCCCATTCGGAAATCCCCGGATCAAAGCTTGCTTGCAGCTCCCCGGGGCTTATCGCAGCTTGCCACGTCCTTCATCGCCTGTTGGCGCCAAGGCATCCACCGTACGCTCTTAGTAGCTTAACCATAAAACTTACCTAACACGTCCCGAGAGAAATCGGGACCCGAGAGAAACAGAATGAAGGGTCTTGCAAGCCCTTCGTCCCGCGTCTTTCGGGTTTGACGCGTGGAACTTTTCAGATTTTTGAGAAATGAAAGGGACCACGAGATCGCGCGTGCAGGAAAGTTCGCCTTTCCACATTGCGCTACTTTCTCGAGCAAAAATTTGCGGTTTATCACGCTATGCGAACCTTGAAATTCGCATAACGCGATGCCTACTTCCTTCAGTTGTCAAAGACCGTCGTTCCGTTCAACAGTTTCCGATCGGAACGTCTCCGCTCCCGGCGGAGCGCGAAATCGGTTTTGGAGCCGAAGTCGCGAGAAATAAAAAACCCGGCAACGAGCGCCGGGCATGTCCGTCCTATTCCTGTGGCCGCGTCTTACCCTAGCAGCCTCCGGAACGGATATGCTCGAAACTCGTTTTGTGCCAACCCGGTGCTTGTAACCAACTTCACCTCTGGTTAAGCGGCAGACCCGGTTCGTCAGGACAATCCCCGGCAAATCCGAGGTACGCCGACATCAGGGAAGTATAGCAAAAAAGAAAATTTCGTCAAGCATTTGTGACAATTATTTCGGGGAGATGAATTGTGGAATTCGGAGGTTCCTGTGGAAAAGCTCGGCGCACACGAACTTCGCCCTTACATTGCTGAATTGAGGCTGGGCTGGAAAACTGGGGCTAGACCTCTATCCTTTTCGGTGTTTGAAGAATTCGACCTGGCGCAAGCGCTTTTCGGCTTCGGCTTTGCTCTTGTAGGGGCCCCCGAGATTCTTGCCCTTTTCTGACAGAACTTTGTAGCCTTCTTTGACTTTTTTGATCATTTCGCACCTCCGATTCTATTTTGATCAGGCAAGCGGTGAGTGCAATGCACGGATTGCTGTAGCGGGCGAGGACGGTACCTTGAGAGAAAAGCAAAGAGCCGGCAAGATGCCCTTCGTTCCTCAGGACAAGCCGGCGCTACGAGCGAACGATGCGTTGACCTGCGCCAAGAACGGCGATGCGTGCCGTCAGTTACCGGGGCGCAGGCTGAAGTCTACGCTACTGAAAAGCAAGACCAGATCTCCCGCGATCCATCAACAACTAGGGGTTTGTTACCTGCTCGGAGATGCTGACTTCGCGGATTGGGACGTAGTATTTTTGCTCCCATTCCTGGTGTAGCGGGCTTTCGGCGTAGGCGTCGGCGGCGTCGCGATCTTTGAATTCGATGGCATAGGCGGCGTTGAAGTCGCGCGGTTGAATGCGGTCGGCTTTGATCCAGATGTTCTTTATGCCGGGGACTTTGGCGGCCATTTCTTTCACGCCTTCGAGTGCGCGCTGCTTATCGGCATCGGCAACTCCTGGGCGCCACTTGAGAATCACCATGTGGATGATCGTCTTAGGCTGGCCGAATTTATTTTGTCCGGCGACATAGCCGCTCGCGAAGAGGCTTAGTGCGGCGAGCGTGGCCCCGAGAATCTTTGTGGCGGTGGTTAAATGAATTCGCATGATAGCTCCTCTCATTCCATTGGACGCACGAGTCTAAGCGAGGGCGCTCGGACCGTGCAACTTCTGTTGATGTTTTCGCGTATTCTCATTGTGGAGCCGTTGCGATGTCGTATAGCGCCTCGGCGATCATCGATCATTGGCGGGAAGATCCCGCGAACGTTCAAATCCCACGACGAGAAAGGCGTCGCCGTGGCTACCACGATGATACGGATTCGAGTTGAGCGGCTGTCCGGTGGCGGCATTTGCATGTTGACCCGCTGGTTTCGGGTTGAGTAGCATGCGCCAGTCCGGTGAGTTGATTTGAGGCACGCGGGCAGTTTGGGGCAAAAAAATGTTTTGTCCGAAATGTGGGACGCAACTCGCCGACGATGCAGCATTTTGCACCAATTGTGGTCAGGCCATGCAGCGAATGCCAAGCGCTGCGTATCCATCCCCGGCGGCTCCTCCTCCGCCCCCGCTTCAGCCGGTTGAGCAGCAACCCGCCCCGCCTGTATGGCAGCCACCACAGGTTTCGCGACCGCCGGTGGCATACGCGGGGTTCTGGCTGCGGGTCGTCGCGTACATTATTGATGCGATGATCCTCGGCATGGCCGGCGTAATAGCCTTCTTTCCGCTGTTCAGAGCAAACATTCACGCTTTCACTACTCAAAACCCGTGGGAGGTGTACACCTCCATGTCGCGGCCCCTTTTTGCCATCCGATTACTCGCGCTGATGCTGAGCTGGATTTATTACGCGTCGATGGAAAGCTCGACTTGGCAGGCGACGCTGGGCAAAAAGATTCTGGGTTTGAAGGTGACGGATCTGGCGGGGAATCGGATTTCGTTTGGGCGCGCTTCGGGGCGTTTCTTTGGGAAAATACTGTCGGGAATGATTCTCGGTATTGGTTTTCTAATGGCGGGGTTTACGGCGCGAAAACAGGCGCTGCACGATATGCTGGCGGGCTGTCTGGTGCTGCGGCAGCTCTGATCTTTAGCGGCTGCCACGCGAAACGAGGCACAAGTGTTCTGCTCAAGATGCGGCGCGCGGCTGACAGAGGGAACGGCATTCTGCAGCGTGTGCGGCACGCCGGTAAGCGGACCGCCGGTGGCGGCTAGCGCGCCGCCCACTTACGCATCGTCTTACGCATCACCCGCGAATGTTCCTGCCGGCGTGGCGCCGGCTTATCCTGTTGCGCCAGCAGCTGTGGCGCTGCCATCTCCCTATGCCGGGTTCTGGTTGCGGGTGGTCGCTTATGTTATCGACGGGATTATTCTCGGTGTTATTTTTGGAGTTCTGTTTTTGATTGGAATCGCGTTCGTGGGTGTTGGGTCAATTGAAACCATGGCGCGAGAAATGCACAACGGGGACGCGGAACCTCCTGTGGCATTTTTTGTGATGCTTATATTTATCTCGTTCCTGTGGCTGATTGCGTCGTGGATATACTATGCGTACCTGGAGAGTTCGCCGAATCAGGGGACGCTGGGAAAAATGGCGTTGGGATTGATCGTGACGGATTTGCAGGGCCGCCGCATCAGTTTTGGCCATGCCACAGGACGGTTCTTCGCGAAAATCATTACCCACCTGATCCCGCTGGGCATCGGCTACATGATGGCGGGATTCACCGAGAAAAAGCAGGCACTGCACGACATGATCGCCGCCACGCTCGTCCTACGCAAGAATTAAACGCCCCAACCGTAGCGCTCGGTGTGAACGAGCGCGTCGTGAATTTCCCCGCGAACTTGATCCGCGAATTCCGAGCCGCGCAGGATGCGGCTGCCCGATTCGGCGATATCCATCGTGCGATAGCCGTGGTCGAGGACGCGATCGATTGCCGACTCGATCCACTGCGCTTCTACATTCAGGCCGAAGGATTCGCGCAGCATCAGAGTGGCGGAGTAGATTGCGCCGAGCGGCGAGGCAACATCTTTGCCGGCGAGCGTTGGGGCGGAGCCGTGAATCGGTTCGTACAACGCGGGACCATTGCCGGAGCCGCGGCTCATGGAGGGAATCAGGCCGATTGAGCCCGCGAGTGCGGCCGCTTCGTCGCTCAGGATGTCGCCGAAGAGATTCGAAGTGAGGACGACGTCGAACTGCTTGGGGCGAAGGACGATTTGCATGGCGGCGTTGTCTACGTATAAATGCTCGAGAGTGACTGCGGGGTATTCTCGAGCTACTGCTGTGACTATTTCGCGCCAGAGTGCGGACGTGGCGAGGACGTTGGCTTTGTCGACGCTGGCCAAGTGTCCCTGACGCGAGGCGGCGCGCTCGAACGCATAGCGGGCTACTCGTTCGATTTCTGTCGAGCTGTAGTCGGCGACATCGCGGGCGCGCGAATGGCCGTTGTCGCGATGGAGTTCGTGAGCGCCGAAGTAGATATCGCCCGCGAGTTCGCGGACGATTTCGAAATCGCATCCGGCGACGCGCTCAGGGCGAAGGGGCGAAATTCCCTGGAGGGCGTGGCGCAGGCGGATGGGGCGAAGATTGATGTAGAGGCCGAGTTCTCTTCGCAGTGCTAGCAATCCGCTTTCGGGGCGGTTGGCGAGGGGGAGCGCGTCCCACTTGGGCCCGCCGATGGCGCCGAGCAAGATCGCATCGGCTTTGCGGCATTCCGCGAGTGTGGAGGGCGGTAGAGGCGTGCCGAAGGCGTCGATGGCTGAGCCGCCGAAGGGAAGTTCGCGAAATTCGAAAGTGTGGCCGTGCGCTGCGGCACAATCTTGAAGCAGATGAACGGCCGCGCGAGTGACTTCCGGGCCGATGCCGTCACCTGGCAGGACTGCGATTGTCTTGCGAATGGAACTCATGTTTTTTTCCTCTTCAACTGAGCGTTTCAATTCCTATCTTCAGTGAGCTGCGACCGCGCGAGGCCGCGCGCGAACCGCGGGGCCGGCCGGCGACGCCGTGCGTCCGCGGCGAACCTGGTGGATAAAGGAAAGCAGATCGCGGTCGGTGACTTGTTTTGCAGAATCGGCGAGTTCGGTGGCCATTCGATAGCAGTCCGCAAGTTCTGCTGGAGTGGTCTCGTAGCCCAGCTCAGCTAGCCTGGCTCGCAGGGCGTTGCGGCCGGAATGTTTTCCGAGAACGAGCCTGCGGCTGGGCACTCCGACTTTTTCGGGAAGAATAATTTCGTAGGTGAGCGGGTTTTTCAGGATGCCATCCTGGTGGATGCCGGCTTCATGGGCGAATGCATTGGCGCCGACAACGGCTTTATTCGGCGGCACGGAGACTCCTGTGATTGCGGTGAGCAGGCGGCTGGTGGAATAGATCTTCTCGAGGCGGATATTCGTCGCGGCGCAGAAACGGCTTTGGCGGACGTGAAGTGCGACGGCGATTTCTTCGAGCGAAGCATTTCCAGCGCGTTCGCCGATTCCGTTGATTGTGCATTCCACCTGGCGCGCGCCCGCGGCGATTGCGGCGAGCGAATTCGCGACGGCGAGGCCGAGATCGTTGTGGCAGTGCGCGCTGTAGATGATTTGCGGATAAGCGGCAAGGCGCGCGCGGACGGTGCGAAACATTTCGCCGTATTCATCTGGCGTTGAGTAGCCGACGGTGTCAGGAAGGTTGATGATTTTCGCGCCTGCTTCGGCGGCCGCTTCGGCCACTTCGCAGAGGTATTCGATGTCGCTGCGGCTTGCGTCCTCGGCGGAAAACTCGACTTCTTCTGTGTGCTCGCAACCGAAGCGCACCATTTCGCTCACCTGGGCGAGGGCTTCGTGACGTTCGATGCGCAACTTGTGCTTGAGGTGGAGATCGGAGGTGGCGAGAAAAATGTGCAGCCGGGGATGGATGGCCGGTTCGATGGCGCGGAGGGCGGCGTCAACATCTTCCTGACGGGCGCGCGCCAGGGCGGCCACTTTGCAGCCGCGGATTTCCGCTGCCACTGCGCGGACCGCTTCCAAATCTCCCGGCGAAGCGATGGGGAAACCCGCTTCGATCACGTCAACCCCAAGTTGTTCGAGTTGGCGCGCCAGGCGAAGCTTTTCATCGCGGTGCATCGAAAAGCCGGGTGACTGCTCGCCGTCACGCAGCGTGGTATCGAAGATGTGGATCGTGTCCATGGTCGCTCCTCTGTGCGGCAACCAGTGGAACGCGGCGCGGCCAAGCGTGTCCAATTTATAATTGTTGCGTGTTGAATAAGCTTCGCTTATACAAGATAAGACGTCCTGGAGGGCACGTGGATCTGGCGGCGTTGCAGGTGTTTCAGACCGTGGCGCGGGAGCATAGCTATTCGCGCGCGGCGGAGAAGCTGTACCGGACGCAGCCGGCGATCAGCATCGCGATGCGGAAACTTGAAGACTGGGTGGGGCAGCCGCTATTCGTGCGCGGGACAGGCGCGCGTACGCTCACGGATGCGGGCACGCTGCTGCTCGAGTACGCGGACCGTATGCTTAATCTGCGCGAAGAAATTCACAAGGGAATGCAGCAGCTCGACGGCCTGAAGCGCGGGCAGGTCTCGATTGGAGTGAACGAGAGTTCGATTCACGCGCTGCTTCCGGCCCTCGAGCGATATCGAAAGCTATATCCGGGGATTCAAATTCGCGTGCATCGCGTGTTCTCGCGGAATGTGCCCCACGAATTGCTGAACCATCAGCTTGATATCGGCGTGATTTCGTATCTGCCGGAGGAGCGCGAACTCACAACGGTGGAGTTCTATCGCGATTCGCTGGCGCTCGTAGTGTGGCCGGGGCACCCATTGGCGAAGCGACGTGAGGTGGATATTTCGGCGCTCGAGGGCGAGACGTTCGTGGCGCATATCGTGGAGTCGCCTTACCGGCGGCGCGTGATTCAGATGTTTGCGAAGCATCGGGTGACGCTGCGGATGGATATCGAACTGCCGACGATTGAGAGCATCAAACGGTTTGTGGAGATGAAGCGCGGGGTGGCGATCGTGCCGCGAATGTGCGTGGAAGGAGAAATCGCGCGCGGCGATTTGCGCGAACTGAAGCTGCGCCAGATGCATATTGAGCGGCGCGTGTATCTAGTTTACCGGCAGGATCGGCCGCTCTCGGCGGCGGCGCAGGCGCTTGTGGAACTTCTTCGGCCGAAGGCTTCGAAGAGCAAACGAGCACGGCTGTAGTTTTCCGTTATGGCCCGTCGCTGGTGCTGCCATGCGAATCAGTCCGCGCTTGTGCGTTTCGTGGCGAACTCTTCGAGTGCGGCGCCCATTCGGGAAAGCCCTTCGCGCACATTTTCCGTCGCGCTGCCCACTCCAATGCGGATGTGTTCTGGGGCTTCAAAAAAGCGGCCGGGAACGACGCTTGTTTCGTATTTTTCGCGCAGCAATTGGCAAAACGCTTCTACGTGGCCGCTGGTCAGGTGAGGAAATACGACTGTGCCAGCCTCCGGCCAGATCGCGAGCAGGTCTTTTCGCGAATCGAGGAATTTCTTCAACAGCGCGCGATTCATATCAATGTGCGCTTTCGCGCGAGCCGCGATTTGCGGCAGATTGTCGAGCGCTACGACGCTGATTAATTCCGCCGGGTGAGCGGGCATCACACCGAAGAGATCGTTGAGCCGCCACATTCTTTCCGCCAGCGCAGGCGCGGCCAGAATCCAGCCGCAACGCAGGCCGGAGAGGCCGTAGGCTTTCGTCAAGCTGCTCGTAGCAACAAAATTCGAACCGAGATGAAATGCCGATTGTCCCGGGGAATCGAAGCACGCTTCGAGATAAACTTCGTCAACGAGCACGTGAGCACCGAGACTACGGGCGATGTCGCCTACCAGCTTCAGCGTGGAATCGGGCGTGCGAACTCCGGTGGGATTGTGCAGGTTAGTGACAACGATGAGGCGAGTGCGCGGCGAGATGGCGCGCTCCACCTCGCGGGGATCGAGCTTGAAACCGTCTTCGAAGCGACGCGGGAAGCGGCGGATTTTTGCGCCCAGATAACGAGCGACGGCGAGCAATGCTTCGTAGGCTGGTTCTTCGATGAGCACTTCGTCATCCGGCTCGAGGAGCGCGGCCATGACGAGATGGTTAGCCATGGAAGTGCCCTGCGCTTGAACGACGCAATCGGCCGGGACGCCGGCCTTTTTCGCGAGCCGTTCGATGAGAGGCGGATAGCCGTAGCTGTCACTGGGATTCGCGATTTCGAGCTGCTCGATGCGGACCGGTAAATCCTTCAGTGGATAGGCGAGCATATCGCTGCCAGCGAGTTTGTAGCGAGCCGCGGAACGCAGCTTCGCCCACTCAATATAGGCCGACCGGATTTCACGCCGTTGCGGGCTCATTGATCTTGTTTCGAGCCGATCGAGCGCCGTGCGCGCCCGCGAAAGAAGTAAAAGACAGGGATCCCGGCGAAGAGAATACACAGAGCGACGCCTGCATTGCGAGGATATTTGTAGATGGTGTTGCCAGCCACGAGCCACGCAATCGAGACGAAGAGTCCCGTAGTGCACGGGTGCCCCGGCACGCGAAATCCGGTTTCATGGCTGGCTGCTTCCTGAGCCGGGTTGCGCTTCTCGCGAGCGCGAAATACGAAAATACAGCTCGCCGTTAAGCCGAAAAACAGCCAGTCCATCACCACGACGTAGCTGAGAATCTGTTCGTAGGTGCCTAGCAATACCACAGCGATCGTAACCGCGCCCTGCAAGATAATGGTGCCCGTCGGAACTCGGGTGCGAGCGTTGATCCTGGCGAACCAAGCCGGAAGAAGACCGTCGCTAGCCATCGCGAAATAGAGACGCGGGTAGGAAAGCAGCGCCTGGCTAAGAAATCCAACGGTTGAGATGGCGATGAGCATAGCTACGAGGGAAGCACCGGCGCGGCCGAAGGCCAGGCGCATCACTTGCGAGGCCGGAGTTGAGGTGGCTGCTAGTCCAGCCGGCGAGAGCGCCTGCACGTAAACAAAGTTTACGGTGAGATAGAGCACTATAATTCCGGCAACTCCGAGGATCAGCGCTCGAGGCAGATTCTTGCGGGGCTCGCGAATTTCGCCGGCCATGTAATTCGACGTCTGCCAGCCTCCATAGCCGAATAGCACCGGCACCATGGCCGCGCCGAAAGCGGACAGCAATGCAAACGAGACAGGCCGGTCGCTCACCGGCTGCCATGCAATATGCGGAGCAGCGGAAGAACCCCAGATAAACCAGGAGCCGCATAGGACAACCGTTGCAATTGCGATAATGCGGAAAACCATGAAGACGTTCTGCACACTGCCGCCGGCGCGCACTCCCATGCAGTTGATGAATGTAAGCATCACGATGACGACGACGGCTGTGATTTTCTCGGAGCCACTGGTGAGCACCAGCTGAAAATATTTAGCGAACGTCACCACCACCGCCGCGGTGCCTCCCGCATGAATCACAAGCAATGCCACCCAACCGTAAAGAAATCCGACCGCCGGGTGATAGGCCTCGCGCAGGTATGCGTATTGACCGCCTACCCGCGGCATACGGTCCGCAAGTTCCGCATAGATAAACGCTCCCACGAGCGCGATTGCGCCTCCCGCGACCCAGGCGGAGAGTATCAGCGCCGGCGTCCGGACGATTTCGGCGACGACATAGGGATTGATAAAGATTCCCGAGCCTACGATCCCGCCCATCACGATCATTGTCGCGTCGAATAAATTGAGTTTTGCGGCGAGATGGGAAGATGAACCCGGCGAATCGGCGGACGCCTTTCCGGTTTGTGGAGACTCTGACAAGAAAGGAAGCGCATCAACGACTTAGAGCGCCGCGAATCTACCATCGAAGCGAAGATGCGCCAAGCTGGATCGAGCTTCCGCAAGAGAAGAGCAAGGGAGTAACCTTATCGCAGAGGGCGCGCACTCGCATGTTGCGGCACCCTGTCGGAGGACATATTTTTCAGCTGAGGCTTGCGATGTCTGGGCTGGTATCCACCTTGCGGCGTTGGCTGCGTCTAGGGGGCGAATCCGAGGATTCGCGTACGCTGCGCCTCGAGCAGCGCCGTGGAAGGCGCGTCCGAGCGGCTACGCACATCCTTTTGTACGGGCGGCTCGCCGACGAGCCCTTTCAAGAGGAAACGCAAACGATTGACGTGAGTTCGCACGGCGGTCTGTTTCCAGTTTCGGCTCCGGTTATGCCTTCTCAGAAGCTAATTCTCACTAACCTTGAAACCAACGACGATCTGGCGTGCCGTGTCGCGCGCTTGATTCGCACCGAACGAGGCGAGACGCTCGTGGCCGTGGAATTTCTGCAGCCGTCACTGCGTTTCTGGGGTTCTGCGGTTTCGTCATTTGGACACGAGAATTCCACCGCCGAACGAATTTCTTAGTTCGTCACTCCGAACTGTGAAGGGTGGCGGTTTTGATTGCAATCCGGGTCGCCAGAGTGTAATCAGAGCGGGCAAATGGCGTCGAGAGGAGCGGGTTTCTTGAAGGAATACATGGAAAGCGATGCGTCATATTTTGAGATGAGCAAAAAATTGGCGCGGCGCGGCGCGGCATTTGCAATATGTCTCGCGCTCTTGGCAATTCTGGCGGCGTTCATTTCACCCCGGCGTATTGCCGCTCAGCAGCAAACGGACTCAGCCTCTTCCTCCGGGTCTTCTTCCGGAGCGTCGCAGGATTACCTGGTTTACGTTGTTTGCGAATCGGCGGACAGGCTAGTGCTGGTCCGCTTCGGTCCTAGAGGGATCAAGATTGAGCGCCAAACTCGAATCGGCCTGCTGCCGATGGGCGACATCAACGGCCCGCATGGAATCGCAGTCTCACCGGACAAACAATATGTGTACGTTTCTGTTGGCCACGGCCAACCGAACGGCTCCGCCTGGAAACTGAAGACAGGGACGGACGAGGTGGTGCGCTACGCCCCACTCGGGCTTTTTCCTGCCACGATGGATATTTCTCGCGACGGCGAATTCATCTACGTGGCAAATGCGAACTTTCATGGCGATATGGTGCCTTCGTCAATCTCGGTAGTCGCAACCGGTGAAATGGTGGAAGTGAAACGGATCACAACCTGTACGATGCCGCATGGCTCGCGCCTGAATACTCAGGGGACGAAGCAATACTCGGCCTGCATGATGGACGACATGCTTGCGGAGATCGACACGCACAAATTCGACGTGTCGCGCCATTTCGTAGTCACGAAAGGCAAGGAAGCGGGCATGAGCGGAGCGCCGCACGGCCAGATGAAAATGGGCGAGCTCACGTGCGTCCCCACGTGGGCGCAGCCCTCGAACGATGGCGAAGAAGTCTATGTGGCGTGCAACAAGTCGAACGACATCGCTGTGGTTGACGTGGCGTCGTGGAAACTCGCGCGAAGATTTCCGGCCGGCAACGGTGTTTACAATCTCGCGATGACCAAAGATGGCCGCCTAATCGCAACTAATAAGCGCGGGCAATCCGTCTCGGTATTTGACCCCCAAACGGGCAAAGAGCTGGCGAAGCTTCCCACGAAACGGAAGGTTGTACACGGTGCCGTCGTGACGCCGGACAATCGCTATGCGTTTATCTCGGTGGAGGGCATCGGCGCCGACCCCGGCACCGTTGAGGTGATTGACCTTCAGTCGCTCAAGACGGTCGCAACCATCGACGTCCCCGAACAAGCCGCAGGAATCGACTTCTGGAAGACTGAGGCCCCAGGGCCTTAGTCTTACTAGGTATTCCGCGGGACATACGGTTTTCGCGGTATTGCCCTAGAAAGCCGCAGGACGCACAGTCTTGTTCGCGGCGAACCTAGGCGAAGAGGCAAAAATCTCAGCAAAACTGCCTAACGCCAGGGAAAACGGTTTCCGATTCGTCACCGATTTCTGCTGTAAGCCCTTTGTTTTCAGTGTTCCTTTTTGGTATTTGGGGTGCTCCAATACGACTTGCTTGGCTTGTAATCTCGGGGCTGTCGTGAGGACAGAAATGCGAAAACTAATTGCGATTCTGGCACTTTTGGGGCTGGCAACTGGCTTTACTGCGCTAACCGCGAGCGCCGACACCACAATCGCGTATGAACTCGACGGCACGTTAAGTGCGGTGCCTGGATTCCCATCAACTTCGTTGTCGAATGCCGGCGACTCCTTCACTCTTACCTTTTCGGTAGATTCCGGCGTGCTCGGCTCCAGCCCGATTGGTAGCGGTATGAGTCCAGATGTTCCCATCAGCTTTACTTACACGGACATTACCAGTCCTGGTTTCAGCCTCACGGATCAAAGTGGGATCGTGAACTTCTTTACAGCTGGAGACGGCGGGCTTTTCGGTGTCACGTTCACGGGTGCGGATGGAAATATCTTTATGTTCGAGCTGTTTGGCGAGGGATGCAGTGACATGCCGATTCCTGCAACCTGCGTGGGCGGCTTCACTGACGGGACACCTCCTGTCCTGGCTACAGGCGGCCCGTTTGGGGTCGACCCCACGAGCTTTTTCGGCGAGTTTGCTGCGGACGGCACCCCTGTGGGCGTGGACGACATTTCCGGCACAGTTAAAGGAACTCCATCCACTACGCCAGTCCCTGAGCCATCCTCCCTCATCTTGCTTGGGAGCGGCTTCCTGGCGCTCGGCGGATTTGCTCGTAAGCGTGTGGTCACGCTCTTTAGTTAATATTAGTTTTTGAAGTTTCGCGGGCAGCTTGGCGTTTGAACGCGGCTGCCCGCTTTCCATTTCTGCTAAACTCCTTGCGTCAAATCCCATCCCTCGTATTCTCGGAGTGCGCCTATGGCTCAGAATTTTGAAAACCATGTCAAGTTTGTGCCGGGATTCCACGTCGCCGTTTTGGGAATTTTTGCGATTAACCTGATCTGGTCGATTTACCGCTTGATTCGCGGCTTTTCAGCCGAGTCCGCGATTTCGCTGCTGCTGGCAATTGCGTTCATTCTCCTCGCGTTCTATTCGAGAATCTTTGCGCTCACCGTGCAGGATCGCGTGATCCGCCTCGAGATGCGCCTTCGCATGCAGCAGATTTTGCCTGCCGAGCTGCGGCCTCGCATTCCTGAGTTTGGAGTGAGCCAGTTGGTGGCGCTTCGTTTCGCCAGCGATGCAGAGCTGCCTATGCTGGCGAAGAAGGTCCTCGATGAAAAATTGAACGACCGCAAAGCGATTAAGAAAATGATCCGGGACTGGCAGCCGGATATGCTGCGCGCATAGAAGCCGCCGCCGGCTCCGAATTTGGACGAGATTCCGGAGCCACCTTCCAGGCTTGATACGAAGCCGAGCCGGTTGCGAGCCCCTGATTGACGGGGTTCGAGGCACCACGTAGACTGAGCGTGTCCTGGAAAGCGCGCGGCAGGCGGGACGCACGTTTTTAATACCGCAGTCGGCGTTCACGGAGCGCGCATGTTAGCTTGGAC
>Ga0210394_10005075_pt1 | contig 14927 bp, 12 predicted proteins | sample IncBWC12MmetaG_FD_160121 | JGI IMG/M metagenome (GOLD analysis project Ga0210394, IMG submission 160121) | Forest soil microbial communities from Barre Woods Harvard Forest LTER site, Petersham, Massachusetts, United States - Inc-BW-C-12-M | ecosystem: Environmental > Terrestrial > Soil >... | reverse complement strand
CGCGGAGGGCATTATGGCCAGCGGTCATGTGAGCCGCATCGAAAGGCCGAACACATGGCCGCACCGACCAAGGCTGCATGCGCGAAGATTCTTCTTGCCAACTCGGAGCCGTCCACACAGGGGGGTATAGCGACCGTGCCGACTTGCAAGGAAATTGCACTTTCCTAGCAAGTTGGCTTGCTGGCCCGTTATCGCCTCATGTGAAACCCGCCTCACTGGCTGCCCCGACCAAGATATATGGCGTACCGCTCGGCACAGGCATTAATCCCGCCCATATTCTTGACAAACGTCTTCAGCGGCGTTCGGGGTGTCTTGCAACGAGCGGCATACCGAAGCGCCCTCGCCCATTTGCTGATCGTCTTATTGTCAACGCTACGCTCACATGTGCAGCGAATAACAGCGGCGAAAGGATCCGCGTTCTTGTCGACTGGCAGCCCAGCGAATTGGAACGCACGTCGCAGAAGTCGTCTTGTCCGTCGGCGCCCTTTGTAGTCCACGACTAAGGCGAACACAGCCTTTAGGTAACCGTATACAGCATCGCGCTTACGACATTCCTGAAAGTCGTCCCACGCATTGCTCACCATCATAAGCCGCTGCCTAAGCCGATCTTCCGGACTGTCCCTTGTGACATTGTGATCTGATCGGTGCAACGTTCTTGGCCTCAGCGCCAATTTAGTCCTGAGTGCCGGTTCCGCCTTTATCCATGCCTCACTCCGATCAGGCCTATTGCTCAAATAGCCCATCTGGGGGGTCATGGATTCGCCCGAAGAGAAGCCGTGAATAGAACAGGTCGTAAATCGCCTCATGTGAAACTTGTTGCGATTGCAGAAGATGAAGCTACCGGTGAATTTATTGCCGTAATTGATTTCCGCGATGTCGATGGTCAAATTCGACGCATTGAGCAGCCAAAATCCAATCTGCGCAAAATTGAGCAGCTTAGAGAGGCGCTAGATAATAGCGGCGCCTGCTTATTCGCGGACGACAGAAAAAATCGCCACGCAATTAGGAATTTATCTAGATCCGCCGACAAGGCCGAGCGGTGGAAATATGCACCGTTTGTCGGATGGTATGACGGGCACCGAGCATTCGTCTTGTCTGACCGCGTTATTGGGAGAGCGCGCGGCAATGCTCTTGTTCTCCCTCCGCGTCACCGAAAGGATCGGCAGCGGTTCGACCTTATTTGTAAGGGCAGCCACAAGGATTGGGTGAGGTCAGTCGCCGAGCCCGCGCGATATTCGAGTTGCATGGTTCTGGGGATTTGTATGGCTCACGCCGCGCCGCTTCTCGACTTTTTGGATTTTCATTCGTTCGGGATCTTGCTGGCGGATCAGTCAAAATCGGCAAAGAGCACGGGGCTCGTCGTAGTCGGATCGGTTATTGGAATTACGGGCGAGGAGCAGCTTCCCAACTTTAGGACGACCGATACTGCCCTCGGGGAACTGCCGGCCGCATTCAACGATATGGTGATGCCGATCAACGAACTCGGGCTTTTGAAGGGCAGCGCCAAGGATCGGTACGAGCGCATGCGCGACCTGGCATATGGGTTCGCAGAGGGTCGTGGAACGACGTATTCCAAGTTCGTACCGCACGATAGCGGGAATTGCGGTCACAAATGGCGGAGCCTTGGATTCGCGACGGGCGAGGAGACGATAGACCAGATTGCTTTGGCCGCAGGCGTATCTCGTTCGATGGGCGAATCGATTAGGTGGATTAACCTGCGCGGAACCCGGCGCGGTGCTCCAGATATTTTTGACCGTTGCCCGGCAAATGTCTCGACTGAAGATCGGACCGGGTGGGTGAGGCAGGCCTGCAAAGACTTGCGACGAGCCGCGCGCGAGCATCCCGGCGTTGCGTTCGAGCATTTCGTTAAACGCGTCATCAAACGCCGGCGTAAGATCTCGGCACTAGCCACGCCGTTGATTGACGAATTCATTAAAGCAGCTGTCGATAAATCCGATGAGCCGGCCCTACATCATCTGGCCAGCTGCTTTGGCATCATCCGGGCAGGTGGCATTCTTGGTGTACGGTTTGGAACCCTGCCCTATTCTGAGAAATTCGTTGATCGCTGCATCATGCGATGCTACCGCACTGCGAGACGAGGGCTTCGAACTGAGAATGAATTGCTGCGATCCGCACTGCGGAGAGTGCGAGCAAAGCTCAAATCATCGAACATGCTCAAGGTCGTCGCGAAGAAGAAGCCGCGTGCTGACGCCTTCAAAGTTTCAGACGGCTACATCAATAAATCAGGCTCCACGCCGACGGTTACGGTTCGTGCCGAGAAGTTCAAGGGGTGGTTTGATGATCCGCGCCAACCCGCACTTGTTTTACGCTGGCTTCACACAAAGAAGGCGCTGTCCTGCAAGCCGACGCTCCCAGCCAAGTCGGGTAATGCAATCGTGTGGGCGGAGAGCCAGCCGGAGTGGCCGGATCGCTCTCGACCGCGTTCCATTGTGATCGAGTTAAGTCATGGCCTGCTGAACCAGATCAAGGTCTGAAGCCCTTGGCCGTAAGGTCCGTCGAGATTGTCGATCGGTCCTCTATTAGCGCGTGTCGGACCCTTCGATGCACTCGACTTCGTACGCGGCTGCGTATGGAAACCATTCTAACCACTAAGATGTGCAGTACCAGATGAGCATCTTAGGCCGCAGTAACCGTCATTAGGCGCTGGGCGGCACCGAGTGCGCGTCAGTCAAAGCGCGCGTCTCCCCGCGGGGGGCCCACTCACCGGGCAACTCCCACATCCAATGCCCCATGCCGGCAATGCCGCCGGTTCGGCGGCGCTTTACCCCTAGGGAATCGGCAGCGCGGCGGAGGGATGCACCGCTGACACCCGCATCACTCGCTTCGGCTTTAACCTGTTTCGCCGGCAAAGGTCCGACACCCAGTACAAGGCGCAGAAAATCCTCCGCGTCGGTGAGCGCCGGCTGCGGTTTCGCCCGCCCCATGACAGGCGCCAAGGCCTCGTCAGCAGACACCGTGACCGGTGCGGAGTCCCAGACCAACGCCGACGAGGTTACTCCGTTCGACGTGGCTTTTCCCTCAATCCGAAAGGCAAGCCCGGGCTGGGCGATTGCCAGATTATTTTTGGCCGGCACGAATAGCCGGCGATCCGTCCCCTTTTCGGGGGCGACGATGAATACCGCGCGCGCTACGGCCACCAGACCGAGGCTGCCCGTCACTTGCGCCAAGGCATTTGCTCCGGCGGTTTTGGCTAAATGCGACACCGCGACTACTGCTGCCCCCAAATTCGCAGCAAGCTGTTGGAGGCGAGTGGCGGCAGCTCGTTGCGCCGCGGTAGATTTCAAAAACGCGGTGATCGGGTCGATGATGATAAGTCGAACATCGCCGAACCGACGAATTTCTTGCTCAAGGACTTGCGCGTCCGCCAATAAATCGAATGAAGGGCGGCTGCTGTTGATCTTGTTAATATCGACAAAATGAATCCGAGAAAGATTGGCGTTTGCTACATCGAGCCGGGGCCTAATCGTATCGCCGGCGTCGTCCTCGCCCATCACCATGATCACGGTGCCGAGCGGGGCATTTCCCTCCCCGTAAGGCAATTCCCCGCCGGTGGACACGGTCGCAGCCAGGAAGGCGGCAAGTTGCGATTTTCCGAGGCCTGGATTGCCCGCAATGACGGAAAGCTTCCCGAGAGCAATACGGCCAGGCCATAGCCAGTCGATTTTTTCAGACGTGATGTCTGCCGCGCGCGTCAAGGTTACGGTCGGCGCGGACTGATCGACCAACTGGGGCATGGTGTGCGTGACGCGCTTGCGTTGCGCTTTACGGCGCCGCCGGCGTTCGCAGACTGGGCACTCCGGCGACCCACACCGCTCCCCCCTTCGACATTGTCCCACGATCCGGGCTGTTTCGCGCTCCTTTTCGTCGCCTTGCCGCCAACGCTGGACGAGACGCCTGCGCAGTGCCCTCGCCTCATCTAAGGTCGGAGTCTCGGCTCGCCATCTTTTTTTCCACGACCGAAGATTGGTCTTTCTATTGCGCGACGACTTATTGCGGTTTCTCGACCTCTTGTTGTTCGCCATGATCAACTCCGCTTCCCGATCCTCTCTTCCGATGAAATGCGGTGGCCAGTCCGCCGCCGATCCGGGGTCTGATGCCCCCGGCCATGCGCGCGGGCTGGAGGAGGGGCTGTCGTTCCACGAGCTTCGCGGCTCGGCCGGGGCCTCGCGAGCGCCAAGCGGGCCTAGTAATCTGGGTCATGCCCCGGCCGATGTTGCGCTGTGCGTGGTGGCGACCCGCTTTTGCGTTAAGCCGCGTTCACCTCTTCGACGATGAAATCGGCGATGAAAGGAGGATGAATCGCCTCTGCGACTTTTGCGGCCACTTTTGCAAATTTTTGGACGAGTGCAATCTCCTCGTCAGTCCAATTGTCGATGTCCTCAGTGCAATTTGCATAGCTGCCCATCGCCTGCCACTCGCCGTTACTGACTTTCATCAATGTCACATCCAGCACCTCGCGGTCCTTGCCGTAAATTTCGAGCCGAGTGAAGCCTTCGGGCCAGTTACTGGTCTTCGTTGTCTTGATTTCCTTCGCCATGACTTTCTCCTGTGTTCGCGGGCAAACAGTATGCACGGCACCATAGTCCCATTGACACATCGAGTCAAACGTTTATGTTATACCGTAACATAAAGATGGTCATATAGATGAACAAGCTGGCTAGCCGGGAAGCGGCTTTGATCCTGCTGTATGCGCTCGCGGAACGCGGCCAGCGGCGCGGCAAGGAACTCACTCGCGCACGCGTCTCCCAGGTCAGCCTCAAGCGGCTGTGGAACCGGGAAAACTTGAACGAGGCCTGGCTCGCGGAGGTCAATGATTGGCTCCTGTCGGCCGGTTGGACCTTGATCTATGCGGGAACGACATTTGGGGTCGTCAAGAAAGGCGTGGTCGAGAACTGGCCGAGGATCGCATCAAAGCGCATTCAAGACGTTCTCGACCAAGTTGCTGCTGGCAGCTTTAAATTCGACGAGCTCGAGCATCTTCTTCAACCAGATCGGCCCAGTGAACCGGCACAGAATCAGTCGGCAGATAGAAGGCGGACAGGTTCGGCCAGAGTTCGGAGGCGTACGTAACGGTGTAATGCGTCAGTGTTTGCCTGCTAGGGACCAAGTTAGCCCGGACGCGCCACTTCGGCTCGCGGCGGCGGCCGCGCTTGCGTTCCCGGACGGCTCGATGACCGCTTCTGGTCTGCGGCGCGAAGCAGCCCGTGGTAGACTCATCATCGAGCGGATTGCTGCGAAGGACTTCACGACGCTCGCGAATATTGAACGGATGAGGGAGCTATGCCGCGTCGAAGTAAAGGTGCCAGATTGTGGCTCCGAAGACGTCGGGGAAGGCCCACCCAATGGGTCATCCTCGATCATGGTCAAGAAGTCCGCACAGGTGCGCGCGAAGGCGATATCGGCACGGCTGAAAGCGCGCTCGCCAACTATTTAGCAAGGAAGAGCCGCCCAGATTTCGGTGATGGGCACCCTGCTCGGGTTCTGATTGCGGACGTATTATCCGACTATGGCGAGACCCATGGACCAACGACAAGGTGCCCCGAAATAATTGGTGCCGCAATCACCAAACTTCTGGAATACTTTGGCGATCAAACAGTCGCGGCGGTCACGAGCGCAACATGCAAGAAATACGTGCAATGGCGCGTTCTCCAATTCAACGCACGGGCAAAGGTAAATGCAAGGCCGATCAAGCCATCGACGGCACGCCGCGAACTCGTCGTGCTGGGCGCGGCACTGCGGTGGTGCTGGAGGGAAGCCAAGCTGGATCGCTTGGTGCCGGTCACTCTTCCGACGGAAGCAAGCCCTCGCCAGCGGCATCTCAGTCGTACCGAAGTGGCCGCGTTGCTTGCGGGCGCTTTAGGTTGGGATCAGCACGGCAGACGCCACCCCGCCAAGATCAATCGTCACTTGGCGCGGTTCATACTTATTGGGGTCTACACTGGGACAAGACACAGCGCTATTCTGCGGCTCCGATGGGCACCGAACACTGAGGGTGGTTGGATCGACTTGGCATCGGGCGTCATGTATCGACGAGGATCCGGTGCCGTCGAGTCGAATAAGCGTCGGCCAGCAATTCCGATTCCGCCACGCTTGTTGCCACATTTCGGCCGCTGGCGCCGATTAACGGCCAGCCACGTGATCGAATATGCCGGGCGCCCCATTCTCTCTAAGGAACGTCGAGCCTGGGGCACCGCGCGCGAGCTTGCGGGACTGGGCGTCGATGTGACGCCGCACGTGTTGAGGCATACGTGTGCCACGATGCTGCTACAGCTCGGCATATCCGTATATGACGTTGCTGGCGTCCTTGGCGCGTCCGAGAATGTTATCCGACGCACCTACGGCCACCATGCCCAAGATCACTTGCGCAGCGCGGTCGCGGCGTTCTCCCGGCGTGCGCGCCCATGAAATGCCCATGAAATCCGTGAACAAATGGGGACAAAGGGTGAAAATCGAGACGGAAAAACACGGATTTTATTAGACTTTTTGGGCACACACCTCCTTGACATGGAGGGGGTCGCAGGTTCGATCCCTGCACCGCCCACCAGGCAAATCAATCATTTAGTCGAGGTTCCCGGTCCGGCCCCATTTCCCGGAGTAGCGTAGGAGTAGGGTGACCATCCACAGGAAAATCTCGGCGGCCGGCGCCGCGACGGGCTTCGGATAAGTGGTGAACCCACGATGGAGGACAAAAAGTGGCAAGCGCCGCAAGCCTATTTTCGAGTGGCGATTTGATGCAGCGAAAAATCCTGCTTGGTACCGTGGTCGCGGTTTCTCTATCGCTGCCCGCCGTTGCATTCGCCGCGTCGGTGCACCGAAAGCCCTTGGTCATCCACCCCTGGCATGGCTACGGCTTCCTGCCCGGCTATCATCAGCCGCCCAACAACAACGTTCCCGTTTATGGTCCGAAGGGAGCAATCGGCGACACGGAGTATGCTCCAAGATACTGGTATGACGGTGGGCAGTACTATTTCGGCCGTCCTGGATTTTCCCGTGGACGCTACAACGGCGGCAGCTTCGGTCCGTGCTGGACCCATACGCCTATCGGACTGATCTGGAATTGCGGATGAGCGCGGCGATGCTGTGATTCAGTAAGCGTTCGAGGCGCGGCCCCAAGCGTTGCCCGAACGTCGTTTCGCAGGCCGGGTGGAGCCAGCCTCTCTCACCTAATATACTGCCCGCCCGCCCGAAATATCGAACACCGCGCCGGTCGAGAACGAGCAATCCTCCGACGCCAGCCACGCGATCATGGCCGCGAGCTCTTCGACGTTGACGAAACGGTTCATCGGGATTTTCGACAGCATGTAGTCGATATGCGCTTGAGTCATCTGGCCGAACATTTCGGTTTTCGCCGCCGCCGGCGTGATGGCGTTCACCAGCACGCCCGTGGTCGCCAATTCCTTGGCCAGCGATTTGGTCAATCCGATCAGGCCGGCTTTCGACGCCGAATAATGCGAGGCGTTCGGATTGCCTTCCTTGCCGGCGATCGAGGCGATGTTGACAATACGCCCGTAACCCGCCGCCGTCATATGCGGCACCACCGCGCGACAGACGAGATATGGCGCGACGAGATTGACCTCGATGACGCGGCGCCAGACGTCGGGCTTGAGCTCCCACAGCGGCGCGTTGCCGCCGGTGATGCCGGCATTGTTGACCACAATATCGATCTTGCCGGCGTCGCGGATCAGCGCGTCAACGGCTTTGCCGATCTCCGCCTCGGCGGTGAGATCGAGGATCGCGGTATAAACGCGCCCGCTCTTCGCCAACGATGCAGCCGCCTTGCCCAGCGCCGCCGCGTCGATGTCCCACAGCGCAACCGCGGCGCCCGACGCCAGCATCTTTTGCGCAGCCGCAAAGCCGATACCCCTGGCGCCGCCGGTGATGATCGCGGTGCGGCCTTTGAGATCGATGGCGTTCATGCCCTAGCTCTTTTCCCGGATGCGGTGCAGCACGAAGTGATGCACCGCTGATCCGGGATCACAAGACTCCGAGTTTGCGACGATCCCGGGTCTGCAGCGCAGCACTTCGTGCTGCGCTGCGCCCGGGAAACATTTCAGAACTTCACCCGGTCGGCGCCCTTGAGCCCGAGCATCTGCCGGGCTTCCGCGGGCGTCGCGATCTGGTGGCCGAGGTCCTCGACGATGCGGCGGATTTTTGTCACCTGCTCGGCGTTGCTCGAAGCGAGCTTGCCGGGCCCGATATAGAGCGAGTCCTCCAGGCCGACGCGCACATTGCCGCCGATCATGGCGGCGGCGGTGCAGAAATTCATCTGATGGCGGCCGCCGGCCAGCACCGACCACAGATAGTCGTTGCCGAACAGCCGGTCTGCCGTGCGCTTCATGAAGAACAGATTGTCGAGGTCGGCGCCGATGCCGCCGAGGATGCCGAAGATCAGCTGCACGAAGACCGGCGGCTTGAACAGGCCTTTGTCGATCAGGTGCGCCAGGTTGTAGAGATGGCCGGTGTCATAGCACTCATGCTCGAATTTCACGCCGTGGCCTTCGCCGAGCGTCTTGTAGACCTTTTCGATGTCGCGAAACGTATTGGGAAAGATGTAGCCATCGGAGTTGAGCAGGTAGCTCTCCTCCCAATCGTATTTCCAATTCTTGTAGCGCTTCGCCATCGGATAGAGCGCAAAATTCATCGAGCCCATGTTCATCGAGCACATTTCCGGCGACAACGTATTAGCCGCCGAGATGCGCTGCTCCACCGTCATGGTCACCGCGCCCCCGGTGGTGATGTTCACCACGGCGTCGGTGGCCTGCTTGATGCGCGGCAGGAATTGCATGAAGACGGACGCCTCGGGCGACGGCCGGCCGTCCTTGGGATCGCGGGCGTGCAGGTGCAGGATGGCGGCGCCGGCCGCGGCGGCATCGATGGCCTGGGTGGCGATCTGGTCAGGCGTGATCGGCAGCGCGTCCGACATGGTCGGCGTGTGGATCGAGCCGGTGATCGCGCAACTGATGACGATTTTCGCCATGATGTCTTCCTCCCCTGTCGCCTGCGGCGCCTTTGCCGATGCCGCGCGAAATTCTTATATCGGCGTCGCCGCCTCGGCAATGCCGAGCTTTGCAACGATGTCATCGACGATCTCGCGGGGGTGCGGCGCGATGGAGGCGACGATCGGGCGTTCGTCCGCCGTCGGCTCTTCCAGCGCCGCGAACTGGCTGTCGAGCAGCGACGGCGGCATGAAATGATCGTCGCGCGCCGCAATGCGTCGCGCGATCAAATCGCGGTCGCCTTTGAGGTAGACGATCCGCACATCGCGCCGTTCGCCAACGAGAGTATCGCGATAGGCGCGCTTGAGCGCCGAGCAGGCGACGATGCCGTGACCACCCGCCTTGCGGGTTTCGTCGATCCAGGCGGCGATGGCGCGCAGCCAGGGCCAGCGATCCTCGTCGGTCAGCGGCTCGCCGTGGTGCATCTTCTCGACGTTCGACTTGGGATGAAACCAGTCGCCGTCCTCGTAGATCCAATGCAGGCGATGGGCCAGCATCGAGGCGATCGTGCTCTTGCCCGAGCCGGAAACGCCCATCACCACGATGACGGAAGGAATTTTGGATGACGCGTCGGCCATCACGACACGCGCTCCGGCGCCGCGGCGCGGTCGAGCAGCCACACCAGATCGGCGTTGCAATAGACGCACGCTCCCGGCAAATCCTCGCCGGAGAACACGCGATGCAAAATGTCGCGCTTTTCGGCGCCGTCGACCAGGAACAGCATTTCCCGGCAAGAGGCCAGGGTCGGAAACGTCAGTGTGACACGCGGCACGAACGGCTCCCATCCGGCCTTGGCGACGCCGAGCACCCAACGCTCCTTTTCGTCGAGCGCGCGCGATTGCGGATAGAGCGACGCGACATGGCCGTCGGGGCCGAGCCCCATGAGCACGAGATCGAACAACGGCCGCGCCGGATCGAGTTTGTCGGCGCCGTAAAATGTCTGCAGCTCGTCGGCGTAGAGATTGGCGGCGCCTTCGGGGTAGTTGGCGTCGGTCGGGATCGGATGCACGTTGCCGCGCGGCGCCGGACTGCGATCGAGAAACAGCCGCTTGGCAATGCCCATGTTGCTGCGCGGATCGGTGAGCGGAACGAAGCGGTCGTCGCCCATGAACCAATGCACGCGGTCCCACGGCACTTTGCCGCGCCAGGGCTCTTCGCCGAGCAGGCGATAAAGCCCCTCGGGGCTCGAGCCGCCGGTGAGGCAAACGGAACAGCGGCCGTCATGGGCGATGCGGCTCAAGAGCCGCTGCGCCGCGGTTTCGGCGAGCGCGGCGGGATCGTCGACCACGATAACTTGACGATGTTTGGAATCCATTTCGTCAATCCTCATGCAATGGCGCGCCAGCGGCGGCCGTCTTGAGCGAGAAGCCGGTCGGCCTCGGCCGGACCTTCGCTGCCGGCACGATAACTCGCCAAGCCCTGCCCGCCGGCGTCGCGCCAGGCCTCCATGACCGGCTGCACCACATGCCAGCCGGCCTCAATACCGTCGGCGCGCGGATAGAGAATGGCGTCGCCGATCATGCAGTCGTAGATCAGCGTCTCGTAGCCAGTCGACGGCGCCACGTCGAAATAGTCCTCGTATTTGAACGTCATGCCGACGCCGCCGATGGCGATCGACGGCCCCGGCACCTTGGCGTTGAACTCGAGCCCGATGCATTCGTTGGGCTGGATGCCCAGCACCAAAAAGTTCTGCGCCAAGTTCTCGATCGGCGTGTCGCGAAACATCGCCACCGGCGCCTGCTTGAACTTGATCGCCACCTCGGTGCGTTTGGCGCACAGCGCCTTGCCGGTGCGCAGATAGAACGGCACGCCGGCCCAGCGCCAGTTGTCGATCATCAGCTTGAGCGCCACATAGGTTTCCGTGGTGCTGTCGGGCCGCACATCCTTGGTGTCGCGGTAGGCCTCGACGGCGCGATTATCGATCGTGCCCTCGGTATATTGCGCGCGCACGGCATTGCGCAGCGCCTCGTCGCGGGTTTGCAGCTGCACCGCGTCGAGCAGTTCGGCCTTGCCGGCGCGCACCGCGTCGGCGGCAAAGCGCGCCGGCGGCTCCATGGCGACCAGCGAGAGCAACTGGAACAAATGGTTCGGCACCATGTCGCGTAGCGCGCCCATCGAGTCGTAATAATTGCCGCGGCGGCCGACGGTGAGCGCCTCGGCGACCGTGATCTGCACGTGGTCGATATGGTCGCGGTTCCAGATCGGCTCGAACAGGCCGTTGGCGAAGCGCAGCACCAAGATGTTCTGCACCGTCTCCTTGCCGAGATAGTGGTCGATGCGAAAAATCTGATCCTCGCGAAGAACGCCGAGCAGTTTTTTATTGAGCTCCCGCGCCGAGGCAAGATCGGTACCGAACGGCTTTTCGATGATGATGCGCCGCCAGGCGCCATTGGCTTCGCTCGCCAGCCCCGACTCGCCGAGCTGGCAGCCGATCGGCGCAAAACCGGCCGGCGGCGTGGCGAGATAGAACAGGCGGTTGCCGTTGGTCTTGCGCTCGCCTTCGATGCGGGCGAGCTCGCGGCCGATTTTCTCGTAAGTTTGCGGATCGTCCGGGTCGCCCTGCACATAGGCGACGCAGGCGAGAAGCTTTTTCACGGCGGCGGCATCGATCTTGCGGGTGGCGAATCGCGGCAGGCTTTTCTCGAGGTCGGCGCGGAACGCGTCGCCCGACGATTCGCTCCGCGCGACGCCGATCAGGGCGAAGGCCTCCGGCAGCAAGCCTGAGACTTCGAGATTATACAGCGCCGGAACCAGCAGCCGATGCGTCAAGTCGCCCGACGCGCCGAAAATCACCAGGCTGCACGGATCGGCCGGCCGCGCCGTCGCCGTTGTAGCCGTCATGATTGCTTGGCCTTCGGCTCGACGTGGTCGCCAAAGCCTTTGCGCATGGCGGAGAGGATTTTTTCCGCAAACGTGTGGTTTTGCCGCGAGCGGAAGCGGGTATAGAGCGCCGCCGACAGCACGTCCGCCGGCACCGCTTCCTCGATTGCCGCCATGATGGTCCAGCGGCCTTCGCCGGAATCCTCGACCACGCCCTCAAAACCTTCGAGCTTGTCATCGGCCGCGAGCGCGCTTGCGGTGAGATCGAGCAGCCAGGAGCTGATGACGCTGCCGCGCCGCCAGACTTCGGCGATGTCGGCGAGATCGAGAGCGAAGCGGCCGTCTTCGGGCAGCGTCTTGTTGTCGGCGTTTTTGAGAATATCGAAGCCTTCGGCATAGGCCTGCATCAGGCCGTATTCGATGCCGTTGTGCACCATCTTGACGAAATGGCCGGCGCCGTTCGGCCCGGCGTGGATGTAGCCGTGCTCGGCGCGCGGATCGCGGCCGTCGCGCTTCCCCGTGCGCGGCACATTGCCGAGGCCGGGCGCCAGCGCGGAAAAAATCGGATCGAGACGGACGACGATCGCCTTGTCGCCGCCGATCATCATGCAATAGCCGCGGTCGAGACCCCATATGCCGCCGCTGGTGCCGACATCGACGTGATGGATATTGCGTTCTTTCAGCATCTTGGCGCGGCGGATATCGTCGCGCCAGAACGTGTTGCCACCATCGAGCACGATATCGCCGGCGGCGAGCAGCTTGGCGAGCTGGGCAATGACATCCTCGGTAATCTTGCCGGCCGGCAGCATTACCCATACCGCGCGCGGCGGGCGCAGTTGCTGCACCAGCGTGTCGAGACCACCGGCGCCCTTTGCGCCATCGCGGCTCAGCGCGGCGACCGCCTTGGCGTCGTGATCGTAAACGACCACCTCGTGGCCATTATTAATGAGACGCCGGGAAATATTGCCGCCCATGCGGCCGAGACCGATCACGCCGATCTGCATAATGGACTCCGTTCACGCCAATGCACGCTGGACTGCGGCCTCGAGTTCGGCGAGGCCGGCCGACAAATCGCCTTTGAGATGCGCCCGAAGCGCGCGCCGGCCGCGTTCGAGCAGCACTCCGAAATCGCCACGGGCCTGCGCCGCTTTGACGATACCGAAACTCGCGCGGTGCCCGGGGATCGCCAGATCCTCGGCATCGTCCGCGGTGATTTGCAGGAACACGCCGCTATCGGGCCCGCCTTTGTAGGCCTGCCCGGTCGAATGCAAGAAGCGCGGGCCGAATTCGAGACAGGTCGCGACATGGCGCCGGTCGCGCACCGCAAGCCGCGCCTTCTGCAAGGGCGCGGCATTGGCCTCGTCGCGCGCGACATAGGCCAGCACGGCAAAATAGTCGCCGGCTTCGATGCGGCCGAGATGCGCCTTGAACCAGCCATCGAGGGTCGAGCCGGCACCGGCGGCGCGCAGCGCCTTGGCGTTGGCGTCATCGGTATAAAGGTCGACGGATTTGCCGGACAACACCGGCGTCTCGGCCGGCAGCGCACCGGTTTTCTCGAAGGCGGCCGTCAGTTCGCGGGTTTTGACCTTGCTGGCCTCGACGTCGGGCTGATCGAACGGATTGATGCCGATGACCGCGCCGGCGACGGCAGTCGCGATCTCGAAGCGGAAAAATTCCTGGCCGATGTGTTCGGGCGATCCCAGCTTGATGCGCGCCACCGGATGGCCGGCCGCTTGCAGCGCGTCGAGCCTACGATCGCGCCCGGAATCTTCGTCGCCTGCAAGCGAAAGCTCGATGAAGAAACGGTCATCGCCATAAAGCTGCGGGACGCCGAGCGGCTCGCCGTCGATCGGGATGATACCCTTGCCGTTCTTGCCGGTCGACTCGGCGAACAGCTGCTCGGCCCAGGCGCCGAAATCGGCCAGGCGCGGCGACGCCAGAATCGTCACCTTGTCGCGGCCCGCCCGCGCCGCGGCGCCGAGCGCGAGGCCGAGCGCGACACCGGGATTTTGCGACGGCGGCACGTCGGGGCCGCACGAATGCATCATCACGCGCGCCGACTTTTCCAGCGCCTCAATGTTGATGCCGGCGATGGCGGCCGGCACCAGACCGAACGGCGACAGCACCGAATAACGGCCGCCGATGCTGGGCACGCCGAAGAATATCTTGCGAAAGTTCTGCGCCTTGGCCGATTGCTCCAGCGCCGAGCCTGGATCGGTGATGGCGACAAAATGCCGGCCGGCCTTCGCTTCGCCAACCGTATCGGCGATGCGCTTGAAAAAGTAATCCTTGAAAATGTTGGGCTCGGTCGTGGAGCCCGACTTGCTCGACACGATGAACAGCGTCTTGCCGAGATCGAGCGTGCCTTCGATCGCCTTGATCTGCGCCGGCACGGTGGAGTCGAGGATGCGCAAGCGCGGAAAATCTTGCTTGTGGCCGAACACCGCCGCCAAGACTTCCGGGCCGAGGCTGGAGCCGCCCATGCCGAGGAGCAGCGCATCGGCAAATCCTTCGCGCCTGATCTCTTCAGCAAAGGCCTGGTAGCTCTTGATCTGATCGGCGTCGACACCGTCGAGCCAGCCGAGCCAGCGATCCTCGTCGGCGCCGGTCCACAGCGATTTGTCGCGCTGCCAAAGTTTTCGCACATTGCCGTGGCTGCGCCACTCCTCCGCCGCGGCATCGGCCTTCTTGGTCAATGCGTCGCCCAGCGCCAGGGTTTGCGTGTCGATCTTGCCGTCGAGGATCTTGCCGCGTTTTTCCGCCACGGCGGCCAGCAGCTTGTCGGCAGCGTCGGCGAACAGCCGCACGCCGTCCTCGACCAGCTTGTCGGTCACGGCGTCGAGCGAAATTCCGGCGCGGCCTAGATCGCCAAGCACGCGCTGCGCATCGGCGACATTGTGGTCGAGCGTCTTGGCGAGCTTGCCGTGGTCGCGGAACGCATCCATGGTCGCGACCGGTATGGTGTTGACGGTGTCGGGCCCGATCAGCTCCTCGACATAGAGCACGTCGCTATAGGCCTTGTTCTTGGTGCCGGTCGAAGCCCACAATAGCCGCTGCGTCTTTGCGCCCTTCGCGGCGAGCGCCTGCCAA
>Ga0210394_10005074_pt1 | contig 14929 bp, 11 predicted proteins | sample IncBWC12MmetaG_FD_160121 | JGI IMG/M metagenome (GOLD analysis project Ga0210394, IMG submission 160121) | Forest soil microbial communities from Barre Woods Harvard Forest LTER site, Petersham, Massachusetts, United States - Inc-BW-C-12-M | ecosystem: Environmental > Terrestrial > Soil >... | reverse complement strand
AAGCGCGGGAGCCATCAGCAATCCGCCCACGGGATGCGCGATCACCCACGGCGCCGTCTGATCCACCACCAGCCACAGGTTCAGTCCTAGAATCACCGCCGCCGTGGCCCACGCCAGCGTCTTCACCCAGGCGCGATTGGCGAAGGAACCCATCCGCTCCCGGTCGTTGGTGAAGCGGATCAGCGGAATCACGGCGAAGGGAAGCTGCATGCTGATGATGGCCTGGCTCAGCAGCAGCAGCCACAGCGTGGCTCGATCGCCGGAGATCCGGATGGTGATCACCGCGGGAATAATGGCCAGGGTGCGGGTGACCAGGCGGCGCATCCACGGCCGCATGCGCAGATCCAGAAATCCTTCCATGACGATCTGGCCCGCGTAGGTTCCAGTGAGCGTCGAGGATTGGCCGCTGGCAAGCAGCGCCACCGCGAACAAGCCGCTCGCAATGGTGGTGCCGAGCAGGGGCGAAAGCAGCGCTTGCGCCTGCTCGATCTCGTCCACAAGGATGTGGCGGTTGAAAAACACGGCGGCCGCTAGAACCAGGATGGCCGCGTTCACGATCAGCGCTCCGTTCAGCGCCACCACGGAATCCACCAGATTGAAGCGGCAGGCCTCGCGCTTGTCGGCGACGCTCTTGCCGATGCGCCGGGTCTGCACCAGGGCGGAATGCAGATAGAGATTGTGCGGCATCACCGTCGCGCCCACGATGGTCACGGCCACGTACAGGCTGGCGTTGTCCAGGCGCGGCGTCAGGCCGAAGAACATTTCATGCATGGACGGGTGCGCGAAGAAAAGCTCCACCAGGAAGCATCCCGTCATGATCGCGATCATCGACAGAATGGCCGCTTCAATCACGCGGATGCCGAAGCGCGAAAGCCACAGCACCAGGATCGTATCCAGCGCCGTGACCAGCACTCCGTCGATCAGCGGCAGCCCGAACAGCAGCTTTAATCCGATGGCCGCGCCCAGCACCTCCGCCAGATCGCAGGCCGCGATGGCTACCTCGCACAACACCCACAGGGCGTTGCACACCAGCTTGGGATAAGCTTCGCGGCACGCCTGCGCCAAATCCCGCCCGGCCACGATGCCCAATCGCGCCGCCAGCGTCTGCAACAGAATCGCCATCAGGTTGGACAGCAGGATCACCCACAGCAGCCTGTATCCGAAACGCGAGCCGCCCACCAGATCGGTGGCCCAGTTGCCGGGGTCCATGTACCCGACGCTCACCAGGTACGCCGGCCCCGCGAACGCCAGCATCCGTCTGAGCACGGTGGGGCGCGCGGTGTGCACGCTCGAGTGCACCTCCGGTAGCGAAGCCGTAATGGCCGGGTACGGTTTCATCCCCTAAACACAACTATAGCCAGTGACGCCGCACCTAAGGGCGGCAGCAGTAGCGGCGCACGGCGCACCAGTCCGGTATAATCTCGAAGGAACCTATTTATGACTCTCCTCGATCGGTTTTATTCCAAGATTGCGAATGGCCGCCCAGCCATTCTGCTAACGATATGTTTTGGCTTGGCGGCATGCTTCTGGGCCACGCAATCGGCCGTCGAAGCCGCCGGTTCCAAGCTGCCCGAAGGCTGGTCCGTGCGCGCCGACTCCGGAACCGGCGAGAACAACCAGTTATCCATCGACGGCGGCGTCTATCATTTCATGATGGGTGGCCCGCCGTCGGATAACGGGACTTTCTACAACCCGGCTTGGACCGCAACCGGCAACCATACCTTGTCCGCGACCTTTACCCAGAACGCAGCCGCGACCCACCCCACCGCTTATGGATTGATGTTCGGCGGATCGAACCTGGGCGGCGCCGATCAAATGTACTTATATTTCCTGGTGCGCCAAGCGGGCGAGTATTACATCGCCAACCGCAAGGGGGCCTCGGTGACCGCCGTGACGCCCTGGACCGCAAACAAAGCCATCAAGCCCCAAGGCGCCGACGGCCACCAGACCAACACCCTGTCGGTCCAGGTAGCCGGTGCGAACGTCATCTTCAGCGTCAACGGTGCGGAGGTGAATCGCTTGCCGGCGGCGGGCCTGCAAGTCAACGGCCTGTATGGCTTCCGAATCGGTCATCGCCTGGATATAACCGTTACCAATGTGATGAAGTAGGGCGCTGCACCGATTACGCTACCGGCGGGGCCGGATGGAACGATAAGAGACCACTTCAGTCTGATGACAGGTCGCAGACCTGCCCCACAGGATGCTGGTCGCGGCCCTGTTACCGATTCCGAGCCGAAACCCGACCTGTGGTCCCGAAAATGGCGGGCCGAAGGCCTGCTCCACATCCAGCCCAGTGACCGCCGAAATGTAGAAACCACCCTGCCGGTCAATGATCAGTCATGTGGGGCAGGTCTCCGACCTGCCTTTTCGGGAGCGGACCTTGCCGCACTGGCGATCAAACAAGGATGCGCTGCATCCAGGGCGCGACAACGGCGCGCGCACCCGACGGAATCCAGTGGCCTCCGTCGAGCAGATGAAACCCAACGTCGGCGGCGTGCCGGCGCAGCTTCTCTGGATAAGACTCCGTCACGCTTAGCGGATAGTATTCGTCCTGGCGAGTCGCAATGTGGAGAACCGAAGCCCGGATTGGCGCGTACGTGCCGTCGTCCCAGTCGCTGGGCACTCCGCCGCAGACGGCGATGACACCCTGGACGGCGTCCGGACACGTCGCCGCGAACCGGTAGTTCAGCGCCACCGACTGCGAGAAGCCTGCCAGCAAACGGCGTCCCGGCGGAATACCGAATTGCCCGCCCGCTTCCTCCAACACATGCAGGATCATGTCGCGATGGAGGCGTATGGATTCGCTCGAGCGGCGGTTGGTGATCCAGCCGTAGCCTACTTCGCGGACGCTTGCCGGCAGAAAGAACTGAAATGGCCCCTGCACGGCCGCGATCACCGGCGGCGTGTCGAATAGCCGCTCCGTCAGCTTCAACATGCCTTCCGGGTTACCGCCGAAGCCGTGTAACGCGACCACCAGAGGGGTCCGCTCATCCACGTTTTCCGGCGCTTGCAGCAGGTAGTGGCAGTCGAGCCGGGCCGGAAAGGTTCGGTCGAGAGCTTCACCCATTGTCTCGATGTTATCAACTCCAGGTTCGGAGCCTCGTAACCGTCGCGGCCTGGAACGGGCAGTCGATCGAATGCGCTACTCACCGAGCCGCGACTGTAAGGAGCGGCACTCAAGACTTCCGGACCTATCATCAGTCTTGTATCATCAATAGTTGAGCTAAGCGCTCTCCATAAAAGTGAGGTGATTCCATGTTTCCCTGGTCCATAAGGGCGCGGAGCACACTGCTGGGTTTTGTGACCCTCGCGGTCTTGTGCGAATCGGCTGCGTTTGCCCAACAGGCCCTGCCTCGGACGGCCGACGGCAAGCCGAACCTACAGGGCATTTGGCAGGTCCGCGGCGCCGCGGCTGCCGATCTTCAGGCGGCCAAGGGAGTCGTCGAAGGCGGCGCAATTCCGTATCAGCCCTCGGCGGCCGCAAAAAAGCTAGCGAATTTCACGAGCCGGAAGACGGCCGATCCGCTGGCGCAGTGCTTCATGCCCGGCGTCCCGCGCATCATGTACATGGAGTATCCCTTTCAAATTTTCCAAACCCCGGAGCACATCGCGATCACCTTCGAGTGGTCCCAGGTTTACCGGCTGCTCTATCTGAACGGGAAGCCGCCGCTTCACGAGATCGTGGATACGTGGATGGGGGATTCGCGCGCCCGCTGGGACGGCGACACCCTGGTGGTGGAGGTCACCGGCCAAAACGATAAAACCTGGTTCGACATGGCCGGAAATTTTCACAGCGACGCGCTGGGCGTGACCGAGCGATACACGCTGCTGAACGCCGATACCATTCAGTACGAAGCCACCATCAAGGACCCGAAGACGTTCGCGAAGCCCTGGAAGATCAGCGTGCCTCTGGTTCGGCAGAAGAATCTCGTCCGGCTCCTCGAGTATCAGTGTCAGGCGGAAGCGGAGCAGGCGAGCGGCGCTTTTGAGCGCGATCCGCGAACCTGGTATCCGGATCCGGGGTCGCCGAAGTCGCCGCTGGGACCTCCCGCCGCGATGCCGCCGTCAGGCAGCGTTCCGGCCTTGAAGACGGGCACAAATCTTCGCCGCGCCGCGGACGACAAACCGGATCTGACCGGCTACTACCAATCCAATGCCGGAGGCGCCAACTACGGACTTGAGAAGCACGGTCGGGATGCCTTCACGCCGGCCACCCGGGGCGTGGTTATCGATCCGTCGGACGGTTCGCTTCCCTACCAGCCGTGGGCCAGGGCGGAGCGGATTAACCGCGAGCTGCCTTACCGGGGCTACGACGATCCCACCGCGCACTGTTTTGTGGCGGGGGTTCCACGGTCGATGTATGTGCCCTCGCCGGTCCAGATCCTTCAGCCGCCCGGCTATGTGGTGCTGCTGTTCGAGCGCATGTCCTGGCGGATCATTCCGCTGGATGGACGCGCCCACATTCCGGACAACATCCGTTTGTGGCAAGGCGATTCCGTAGGGCGCTGGGAAGGCGATACGCTGGTGGTGGAGACAACCAATTTCAACGGCAAGGCCTGGTTGAATGAGGTGGGAGACGTGGTGAGCCACGCCGAACGCGTGGTTGAGCGATTCACTCCGGCCGATGCGGGCAAGATCACCTATCGGGCCACGGTCACGGACCCGATTGCGTACACGCGGCCCTGGACCATCGAGATTCCAATGAGCCGGCAATCCGAGGAGTTGCTCGAGGTTGCGTGTCATGAGGACAACGGGGATCTGCAAAATCTTAAGAATGTCAGAGATGAATATCGGGCGCAGCAAAAGAAGGAGAAATAGCGCGATGCGAATTAGAAACGTGGGTTCCATTCTCGCCATGGTCACGTTGATGGCGGGGAGCGTTCTGGCACATCACTCGTTCACGGCGGAGTTCGATCAGAACAAACCCGTCAAGCTGACGGGTAAAGTGACGGATATGAAATTTTCCAACCCGCATTCCTGGATCTATCTGGATGTCGAGGCCAACGGCAAGGTCGTGAACTGGGCGCTGGAGACCGGTTCCGCGAACGCGTTGATCCGGCGCGGATGGAAGAGAACCGACCTTCCCCCCGGCACCGTGCTCGTCGTCGACGGATGGCAGGCGCGCAACGGCACGCCTACCGCCAACGTCTCATCCGTCACCTTCACGGACGGGAAGCGTCTGTTCGCCGGTTCATCGAACGAGTCCGCGCCGACGAAGTAGGGTCTGTTTCTGTACGTCCTCGATCACGAAGTAGAAGCGCCAGTCGCGGTTCACCCTCGCCGAAGCATCAGAGCAGCTGGCCTCGAAAGCATCGGTCTGTGGTGAGTGGGGCAGGTCTGTGACCTGCCATTTTCGGGCATTCACGAGGGGCGGCCTCGGAGTAGAGCGCTACGCCCCGAGCCGTGACCGTAGGGAGCGGTTTCCCCGGCTTCCGGGCTTCCCGATGGAGCGAGGCGATGAATTCCTTGTGGCTCGAAAACGGCCCTTGCAACCTGCCATGTTTAACGTCATCCAGCCCTTCGGCAACGGCCCGGTCGATCGCCTCACGTTGCGCGTGCGTGTACTCATCGTCCGGCTGCTTCGGAAGAATGGTGACAACTCCGTCCGAGACTCTAAATTCCAGCTTGTCGCCACTCTTAAAACCCGCCCGCCGGCGCACTGCTGTAGGTACCACAAGCGGCGTCTTGTTTTTGACGATGACAGTCATGATTGGGTGGCCGCAGCTTCCAGCGTTGTCTTCAGTCTAGACCGGCTAGACGCTTTCGTCAAAATTCCTTACTGGCGGATACGTTTTGGTAGACTTTGGAAATGCTTTGGTGGAGAGCCTGGAAGGCGGGTCTCCTGGCCGTGCTTCCGCTCATGGCTGCGCAGCCGTCGCAAGAGCCAACCGTTTTTCATTCCGGAACTCGCCTGGTGGAAGTCGAGGTCGTCGTCCGCAACCAGCCCGTGCGTCCGCCCGGAGTTGCCGAGTGGTTTGCATGGGCTCTCGATTCAGGCCCGCCTTTCGGGCCTCCCGGGGATATGCTCAAGGGGCTCACCAAGGACGATTTCACCCTTCTCGACAACGGCAAGCCGCAGCAGATCGCCGTCTTCCGCACCGGCTCTTCCTCCAGCGATGTCAAGCCGATGGTTGTCCCGCCGGGCGCCGTCTCCAATCGCCAGGATAGCCGCGGCCAGCCGCTCGACAGCGCGACCGTGGTCCTGATCGATCTGCTGAACGCCGAATTTGACACGACGGAGTATGCGCGCCTGGGGATCGTCAAACTTCTGCGCTCTCTGGGCCAGAGCGACGGCCGCGTCGCCGTATACACGTTGGGGGAGAGTCTGCATATTTTGCACGACTTCAACGACGATCCCAAAAAACTGGCGGATCTCGCCGCCAAACTGGATCAATCGCGCCGCAAGCTCCCGCCTGATCTATCCAGCGCCCTTGGGGATTTTGGGGATCTTAAGGATCTCGGCAGGAATGAGGCTCACGCCCAAATGACGGTGAAGGCCGTGACGCTGATTGCCCAGCATCTCTCAGGCGCGCCCGGTCGTAAGAATCTGATTTGGGTTTTCGATGAGCCGGGCAATGCGCCGCCTCCCCTGGTGGCCTCGCTGGCGGCGATCGTGGCGCGGCAATCCAACATTGTTGTGTATCCCGTGATCTTGCGCGCGGTGAGCTGCTTTAGCTGCCCGCCTGTTGAGCTCGATCGCGAACACTATACTCGCGAGCTCGCTGCCGCCACCGGTGGCCGGGCATTCTTCGACGTCATGGATCTCCCCTTCGCCGTAAAGGCCGCGGAGGAGGACGCGAGCGCCTCGTACGTTCTTGGATATTATCCCGATGAGGAGACGCTCGACGGAAAACACCACAATCTCACAGTGAAGATCTATAACAAGGCTCCGGATAAACAGACTTTGGAGATTCACTATCGGCCCGGATATCTCGCCACCAAGACGGCCGTCCCCACGCCGTCGCCCACGCCGCAAGAGCTCTTCCAGGGTCCCAGCAACTCAGCCCGGATTGGCCTTGTCGGGCAAGCTACCCCGGACAAACAGCATCCCGGTTTGTATGAGCTGCGCGTAACGGTGGACCTCCGCGATATCCACTTGGACCGTAAGGACGGCCATGTCACCGGAGCGTTCGACTTGTCTATCCCGAATCCGTCCGTCAAAGGTGCCGTGAAGACGATGGCCGTCACGGTAGACCTCACGGATGAGCATCTCGACGAGGTTTTGGAGAATGGCGGTGTCGTTACACTTACAGGAATTGAATCCGAGTCGGGCGAAATCCGCGTGGTGGTCCGCGATCGCACTACCGGCATCGCTGGATCTCTGCGGGTTCCAGCCGGGAAACAATAAAGCGCGGGTCTATTTCTGGGCGTGCCCCGTGTCCTTCTCGTTTTCGCAGAAGGTCTCGATCAGGTCCGTATCCGGCAGAATCACCGCGGGGATCTTGACGCTCCACGCCTTCGTGTAGGCTTTGGGGTCGTCGATGGTGACTTCCAGCTCCATGTGGCCGAAGTCGCGGCGCGTGAAGCGTTCGATCACGCGGCCGGCTTCGGTTTGCGGATGACCCTTGAATGTATCGAGCCACTCGCGCCCGTTGAAACCGGTGGTCTCGACCACCAGCGTATTTCCCTCCCAATGCCCGACCGAGTATCCCAGCCAAGTCGGCTGAGGATCTTTCGGAAGCGGGCGGCCATCGAGAAACACCTGTCGGTAGGTTGAATTCGACGAGGTCTCATAGAGCAAAACCACCAGCCCCGGAGTCTGCACGATCTTGAACGGGTGTGTGGCTTCTCCCTCATTCGACGTGTCGATGCGCGGGACGCCGGGAGGCATGCAGTTGGCCATGGGATCGCCTTTGTGATCGTTGGTCTCGCGCTCGTGCGAAAGCTCTTTGGCCCAGGGCATCATGGGCACGTCTTCTTTGAGGCCGGTGGCCAGGTCGCGGAAAAACAGAAAATCGGTGGACCAGATTCCGGAGAGGTCCGGCTTGCCGTCGGCCATCTTGGGAGCCGGCGCCGTCAGGTTGGCTTTGCCGGCGGCGGTGCGGGGAATGCCCGGAGTGGGATAGTTGAGCCATTGCGCCTGCATCGCGGCCGCGCCTCCGAACCAGAGAACCGCATACAGGGCGGGCGAAAGCTTATGTAGTTTTTTGTGAAGCACGGAGTTTCCTCAGAGTCTAGTCTATAATGTCCGCAGGGGGTTCTCCGTGGCCCGAAACCTTCGCCTTCTCCTGCTGACGCTGCTGGGCGCGGCGCTGGGTGTTTCGACGTCCAGCGCTCAATTTCCCTATCCGACGACTCCATATCCCGGACAGTATCCCGGTGGTCAATACCCGTCGGGCGGCCAATACCCAGGCGGTCAATACCCGGGCGGTCAGTATCCAGGCGGGCAATATCCGCAGGGCCAGTATCCTCCAGGACAAAATCCGCAGGGACAATATCCGCCAGGCCAGTATCCACCAGGACAATACCCGCAGGGACAAATCGGGCTGCCGGGGGGCGTCAGCGTTCCCTCGCCGAAGATCCCCGGTAAGAAACCCAGCGACAGCAGCAACAGCAACAACGTGAGGGTGCCGCTCCGCGCGGCGGATGGAACCTTGCGCGAGCTCGGCGAAAAAGATTTGTACCTGGAGACCGACAAGCACAAGATCCTCAAGTTTCGAATGCTGGCCAAGACGCAGTTTCGCGATAAAGAAGGCGAGAATGTTCGCGACTCCCTGTTGAAGCCCGGAGACCAGCTTTCGGTGCAGGTAAACAGCGACGATCCCGAGACGGCGCTGCGAGTGATTCTGACGCGCGCTGGAACACAAGCGGAAAAGACGGCCGCCGCACGACCGTTCGATCACGATTCCGTCAAGACTCCCGTGGAAGCGGACACGCATTCCGCCGGGACGATGGAGGTGGCCGGGGAATCCAAGGGACGCGAGAGCGCCGGCGGAGAGACTTCTTCTGCATCCATCGATCCTCCGCCCACGGAGGCTCCCCCGCCGCAGCCTGCGCTGTCGCCCGCCGCTACGACAAGCACCGCGGCGAACTCCGCGCCGCCGCCTTCGCCCGATCGGCCGAAGCCGCCTCCGCGTACCGGAGCTCCCGAAGACAGCGTGATCGAATCCACCAAGGATGCAGCCGGCAATTTGATCGACAACCTGCCCAACTTCATCGTCCAGCAGAACACCACGCGATATTACAGCACCACGTTTCCGGCCCAGTGGCGGACGTTGGATGTGGTCTCCGCCGACGTGGTGTGCGTGGACGGCAAGGAAGATTACCGCAATATTACGGTCAACGGCAAGCCCTCCAACCGGCCGGTTGAGAAGAGCGGCGCTTGGTCGACGGGCGAGTTCGTGACCGTTCTTGAAGATATCCTTTCGCCTTACACCCAGGCCGCCTTCCGCAAGAGCGGGGACGAGAATCTTGACGGGCGTCCCACCTATACTTACACCTTCCGCGTTCAGCAGGAAAATTCGAATTGGGACATCATCGCTCCGGATGGGAGAAAGGCCGCGCCCGCCTACACCGGAACCGTCTGGATCGACAAGGAGACGTTCAATATCCTGCGCATCGAGGAGCAGACCGGGCCAATGCCTTCCGATTTTCCCTTCGACAAAGCCGAATCCGTGGTCGAGTACAAGTTTGTGCGCATCGACGGCAAGAGCTACGCTCTGCCGGTGCATAGCGAAGTGCTGACCTGCCAGCGCGGGAGCTCGGCATGCACCAAGAACGAGATCAACTTCCAGAACTATAAAAAGTTCGCCGCGGATTCAACGATCACGTTCAAGTAGATTGCTAACGCGCGCGGTTCAGAAAGCGTTTCAGAACCGCGACCGTAAGGGATCGGCTCAGCGCGCGAAGAGCTCGCTCAACACCGGGTAGGCTCGCTGGGCGAAGCCCAGAGCCGCGGTCGTGGCGGCGTCGTCCGGCCGGCCCGTATTCCAAACCACCACGCGCACCAGCGATGTATCGGTTCTCTGCTCCTTGAGGCGGTCCACGATCACCCAGAATTTGGCGGCCCATTCGCTGGCGATGACGCGGCTGCGGGTTTGATACCAGTACAGAATCACCACCCGCTGGGGTCCGAACGTGGCGATGTAGCGGTTCACGGAAACCTTCCCTGCATCGGTTTCCATCCCCACGCGATCGGCGACGATAGGCGTCCAGCCGGCCGCGGGCAAACACACCTGCGGCGAATGCGGCTGGCTCGCGCCGCCGCGCTGGGATTGGAACCAGGCCACGAACAGGCTGCCTTGCCAGCCTTCCGGCGGATCGGAATAAATCAGGCCGAGCGTGCTATCGGCGCGCAGCACGGCCAAGGAGTCGGGGCTGATGGGGTCGTCGCCGGTCTTTTGCCAGTCGCCCAGCGTGGCGGGGAAGCGCGAAAACTGCGGCGGCGCGGGAGGGCGCTCACCGCCGGCGGCCCAATAGGTGAGCCCGGTTTGAACCGCCAGGAACGCCGGAACCAGCAGGGCGAGACGGCTAATCATAGAAATTGGCAGGTCGGAGACCTGCCCCACTCTGTGATGTAAGGCTAGGCATGATACCTTCCATACAGCGCATTGAAGAAGCCGCGCAGCGGCACCAGCATCCCCAGCGTGAGGGTGAAGATGACCCAGCCTAGAGCCTGGTGCGGAGTGCCTGAATCGAGCGCCGGCGCCCACGCCGACGCGGCCACGCGCAGCGCGTTCGACAAAATCGCCAAAGGAATCGTGGCGGCCAGCACGGCCACTCGCATCCACGGCTTGGGGTCGGCCAGGTAGGCAAACAGCACGGCCACGAATCCGAGAGGAAGCAGGAAGCGGATCCCGTTGCACGCCTCCGCCACCGCCACGCGATGGCCGTGCACGTCGAGAATATTGCCGTCGCGGATGACGCCGACGCCAGAAGTGGTCAGGATCGCGGCGGCCAGTTTGCTCGCCAGCAGTTGCAGCGGCAGCGTGACCTGGTTGTACACGATGGCCAGCTTGGGCAGCATGAACAGCGCCAGGAGAAAGGGGAAGGTCCAGGAACGCAGCAGGCCGAATCCTCCCAGGCAGACCACCGCGCCCGTGGCGGAGATCAGGAAGGCGAGGGAACTGGCGAACAGGCCCACTCCCAGCACTCCCGCAAGGTGCATGGCCGCGCCGGCCAGCAGCAGCGGCACGCCCCAGACGCTCGGGCGCAGCGGCAATCGCCGCCAGCGTTCACGCTCACGCCACACGACCCACAGGATCACCAGGGGGACGATCGCGCCGTGGCTCATATCCTCGTCGCTCATCCATTGGTCGAACATGCCTCGGAACGTGGAAGCGTAACAGGCCAGCAGGAGCGCAATGGTGATCGCCACCAGCGCTGTTTGTCGATTGGTCCCACGCACGTAAAATCATTTTAACAGGAGGGCCGCGCGAGTATTCCTGGAAGCGCAAAGGGTGCCGCGTTTAACCGCGCCCTCTAGTCGCGGCTCTGCAATGGCTTCCGAGCCGCCACCGAAGGAAGCGGTTGCACCGTGACACGTCCCGACCAGGAGCGGACCGCGCCGCACTCCCTTTTGCGCGGGTATTTCCTGGATGCACCATTGAGGTAGAGCCGCGCCACTACTCCAAAAGGCCGGCCGAAACTACCAGAGACACAGTATGGCCGAATCGCGCCCGCGGTCTTATTGTGGAGCTTATGAGCCTGCCGGACACGAATGCGCCGCGATGGGCTGTCATTCTGGCCGGCGGAAGCGGCACGCGTCTCCACCCTCTCACGCGGCGGCTGTTCGGTGAAGACCGGCCCAAGCAGTTCTGCAAGCTGTTCGGCGACAGAACTTTGCTGGGCGATACGCAAGCCAGGATCGCTCGCGTGATTCCCGCCGAACGAACCATGTGCGTGGTGGTGAAGGCTCACGCACCGTATTACGGGCAAGCGCTGGCGGGCGTCGCGTCTTCCCGAGTGCTGGTGCAGCCCGTGGGCCGGGGAACCACCGCCGCAATCGCGTACTCGCTGGCGCGAATCGCGGCTATCGATGAACACGCGATCGTCGGATTCTTTCCGGCGGACCACCACTTCGCGGACGAAGCTGCCTTTACCAGCGCGGTGGATCGGGCCTATGGCCTGGCTCACGGCTTGTCCACGGTCTCCGGCGATAAGCTCCTGCTGCTGGGCGCGCAGCCTGAGCACCCCGAAGTCGAGTATGGCTGGATCGAGCCGGGCGGGACCATCGATGGCGTCTGCAAATCCGTGTTTCACGTGAAGCGCTTTTGGGAGAAACCGTCCCTTGAAATCGCGCGCGGGCTGCTCGAGCGCGGCTGCCTCTGGAATATGTTCGTGATGATCGGACGGGTTCGAGCATTTCTCGACATGCTGAAACAATCCATCCCCCACGTGTTTCGGGCGTTCCAGGCCCAGGCGAAGCACCTGGGTGGAATATTCGACGCAGCCAAGGTTTACAACAGCCTCGCCTCGGGCGACTTTTCGACGCAAGTGCTATCGGCGCTCCCCGACCGTCTGGCGGTTCTACGACTGGACAACGTGGGCTGGAGCGATCTGGGAACGCCGGAGCGGGTGCGGGCCGCGTGGTCGCGATTCGGAAGCAAGCCCCTGACCGCCGCCTGAGGCCGAAAATAATTGGTCTAGACAGAGGCCATCCAATATGGTAGACTTCTCTTTCCAATTGGCATGCTGCCCCTCATCCAACTCGATCCCCACGAAGAAACACCGATCTACCGACAAGTGTATGAACATATTAAGTTGGCGATCCATTCTCACGATCTGAACCGGGGCGAACGGCTCCCGCCAACCAGGGAATTGGCTGGCCTGCTTGGACTGAATCGGACCACCGTGGCGGCCGCCTATGAGCTGCTCGAATCCGAGGGGCTGATTCGCGGCCACGTGGGCCGGGGAAGTTTCGTCGAGGGCCCGGCGGCATCGGCCGCACCGCCGGATGCCGACAAGCTGGATTGGGAGGCGATGATTCCCGCCGAGGAATCGGCAGCCGCGCCATCTTCGCGGGCCGGCGCGGCGAAAATCAGTTTCGCGTCATCCAGGCCGTCGGAGATGCTGTTTCCGCTCGACGAATTCCGCACCACCTGCCGCGAAGTCATCGACTCGTCCGAGGCCGCGCAAATTCTTCAGCTCGGACCCGCCGGCGGCTACGGCCCTCTGCGCCGGTATCTGCTCGACGAAGCCCGCAAGCGCGGAACCGCCGGACCCGACGACGATATCCTGATCACCAGCGGCTGCCAGCAGGCCTTCGATCTGATGCAGCGGGTGCTCGCGTCGCACGGCGAGACGGTATTGCTCGAAGACCCGGTCTATCCTGGACTGCGCAACGTGTTTCTGCGCGGAGGCGCGCGCGTCGCCGGCATTCCCGTCGGTGTTCCCATTGGCGAACAAGGCGTGGACGTCGACACGCTCGCCCGCATGATGGAAAAGGAGCGTCCGCGTCTGGTGGTGCTCACGCCCAACTTCCAGAACCCCACCGGAACCACCATGCCTGAGGCGAGTCGTCTGGCTGTGCTGGCGATGGCGCGGCGCGCCGGTGTGGTGGTGGTGGAAAACGACCTGTACGGGGATCTGCGCTATCGCGGCGCGGAGATCCCGGCCCTCAAACATTTGGATGCCTCAGGCGACACGATTCTGCTCTCCAGCTTTTCGAAGGTCGCGTTTCCGGGTTTGCGCGTGGGCTGGGCCATCGGCCCCAGGCATTTCATCGCGCGCCTCACTGAAGCCAAGGAGTCGAGCGATCTGCATTCGGATCAGCTCTCGCAAGCGGTGCTGCTGCGTTTTGCCGTCTCAGGACGTCTTGAAGCCCATCGCCGGAAGATGCTCGCGAGCGGCGCGGAACGCCTGAAAGCGTGTCTCGACGCCTGCGCTGTGGAGCTTCCCGCGGGCAGCCGGTTCACGCGGCCCGAAGGCGGAATGAACGTGTGGGTGAAGCTGCCCGAGCCTCTGGACGCCGCGGAAATGGCCGCGCGAGCCGAGCGCGAAGGGGTGAGCTTTCTGCCGGGGCGCCACTTCGCCATCTCCACGTCGCCCACCTACAGGCCGCACACGCATGAGTTGCGTTTGAGTTTCGCGGGTCTCGATCCGCAACAGATTCGCGCCGGAGTGGCTGCACTGGGCGCAATTTTCCGAAGTGAATTAGATTCTGCACGAGAAAGGAGCGGGGATACACATGTTCTTGTCTGAAGAGTTTCGATTGAAGGCTGGTTTGGCGGAGATGCTCAAGGGCGGCGTCATCATGGACGTCACCAACGTGGAACAGGCCAAGATCGCGGAGAAGGCCGGCGCTTGTTCGGTGATGGCGCTGGAGCGCGTTCCGTCCGATATCCGCAGGGACGGCGGCGTGGCTCGCATGGCCTCCATCCGCATCATCCGCGAGATCATGCACACGGTGTCGATTCCGGTGATGGCCAAAGCGCGCATCGGCCACTTCACCGAAGCGCGCGTGTTGGAGGCTCTGGGCGTCGATTATATCGATGAGAGCGAAGTGCTCACGCCCGCCGATGAGGAGCACCACATCGACAAGAAAACCTACAAGGTTCCCTTCGTGTGCGGGGCGCGCAATCTCGGCGAGGCTCTGCGCCGCATCGCCGAGGGCGCGGCCATGATCCGCACCAAGGGCGAGGCCGGCTCGGGCAACATCGTCGAGGCCGTGCGCCACATTCGCACCATCGTCAAGGAGATGAAGCAGCTCACCGTTCTGGGCAAGGAGGAGCTGGTGCATGAGGCCAAGAACCTGGGCGCGCCGCTCGAGTTGGTGGAGTGGGTCGCCGCAAACGGCAAGCTCCCGGTGCCGAATTTCTCGGCGGGCGGAATCGCCACTCCCGCCGACGCGGCCTTGGTGATGCAGCTCGGCGCCGAGGCGGTGTTCGTCGGCAGCGGCATTTTCAAGAGCGAGGATCCGGAACGCCGCGCGCGCGCCATCGTCAAGGCCGCGACGTATTACAACGACCCCGAGAAATTGCTCGAAGCC
>Ga0210394_10005073_pt1 | contig 14930 bp, 13 predicted proteins | sample IncBWC12MmetaG_FD_160121 | JGI IMG/M metagenome (GOLD analysis project Ga0210394, IMG submission 160121) | Forest soil microbial communities from Barre Woods Harvard Forest LTER site, Petersham, Massachusetts, United States - Inc-BW-C-12-M | ecosystem: Environmental > Terrestrial > Soil >... | reverse complement strand
CGCGAAATCCGAAGCGGTCGAGTCGGGGTTTGACGAGGCGATCGTGTTGACCGTGGACGGCCATGTCTCGGAAGGCTCGGCCGAGAACCTGTTCATGTTCAAAGAGGGGACGTTCTTCACCCCGCCAGTCACCGACGACATCCTCGAAGGCGTGACGCGAACGCTGATCATCGGGCTCATCAAAGACGAGCTCGGCATGCCCGTCGTCGAGCGCAGCATCGACCGCACCGAGCTCTACACCTGCGAGGAGCTGCTGCTGTGCGGCACGGGGGCGCAGATCTCGCCGGTCGTCGAAGTTGACCGGCGGCCGGTCGGAAACGGCAAGGTCGGTGAGTTCACCCAGGAGCTGCAGAACATCTACTTCGGCGCCGTCCGGGGCGAGTCGAAGAAGTACAAGGACTGGACGATTCCCGTCTATTAAGCTCGGCCCGGCCATGAAGGTCGTCGTCGCCCCCAACGCGTTCAAGGGCTCACTCACCGCTTCGCAGGCCGCAGCGGCGATGGCGCTCGGCGTGCGTGACGTGTTTCCCGAGGCTGACGTGGTCGAGGTGCCCGTGGCGGACGGCGGCGACGGAACCGTCGAAGCGCTCGTCAGCGCGCTCCAAGGCGATTACCGGACCGCCGGCGTGGAGGGACCGCTCGGAGATCCGGTGGAGGCGACATATGGTTTGGCCGAGCACGGGCGGCTGGCGGTTGTGGAGCTTGCTTCAGCCAGCGGCTTGACACTGATTCCAGCCGCGCTACGCGACCCTCGCGCGGCCTCGACGTACGGGTTCGGGCAGCTGCTGAAAGCGGTTCGGAGCGCGGGTGTAGGCCAGGTCATCGCCGGAATCGGCGGCTCCGCCACCAACGATGGCGGCGCGGGCATGGCGCAGGCGCTGGGCTACCGGTTGCTGGATTCCGCGGGACACGATCTCGCGCGCGGGGGAGCAGCCCTCGCCCGCCTCGAACGGATTGACGCCTCCGGATTCGATCGCGGCTGGCAGGCGGTGAGGGTGCAGGTCGCCTGCGACGTGACCAATCCCCTCACCGGTCCCCAGGGCGCGAGCGCCGTCTATGGGCCGCAAAAAGGGGCCGACGAGGCGGCTGTACAGGAGCTGGACGCCGCCCTCGCCCGGCTCGCGGAATTGATCGAACGGGACCTCGGAAAGAAGGTCGCCGAAGTGCCCGGAGCAGGTGCGGCAGGCGGGGCCGGCGCCGGCCTGCTGGCCTTCCTTGACGCGCAGCTTCTGCCCGGCGCTCCACTCATCGTGACCGCAGCCGGATTCGATGAAAAGCTCCCCGATGCCGACCTGATCATCACCGGAGAGGGCCGGGCGGACTCCCAGACGGCTTACGGAAAGGCGCCTGGCGAGGTGGCAAAACGCGGCAAAGCGTCTAGAATCCCGGTTCTCTTGATAGCCGGGAGCAAAGCGCCCGGCTGGGAGGTGTTGAGCAATCTCGGCGTCGCCGCAGTGGTGACGCTCGACGAAGAAGGTGACAATCTGCAGCAGCTCATGGGAGACGCCGGCGAAATGCTGAGGCGCGCCACCGCGCGGGCGTGCCGGGAACGCGCTTGGGAATAGACGAAAAGGACCCGCCGCCGACGAAAGAGGGCATCGAGCCCTCAGACGTCGAGCTGGTCAAGGCCTACCGCAACGGTGACATCCACGCGTTCGAGGAGCTGCACCGTCGCTACGTGGCGTCCATCTATCGCCTCGTCAGACGCAAGCTCGGAGACGCGTTGCTGGCCGAGGACATCGCGCAGGAGACGTTCATGAAGGCGCTGCGCATGATGGATCGCGTCGACGATTCGTTCAACTTCGGGGGCTGGGTCCACACGGTCGCACGCAACCTTTGCTTCGACGAGCTGCGGCGCCGCCAGCGCGACCTGCGTGCCGACGATGGAGTCGAGGCCGACGAGGGAGAACTGCTCGCCAATCTCCCGTCGACGAGCAAGAGCTTCGACCCGGTCCTCGTGCAGGAGTCGAACGAGATGCGCCGCCAGGTCTGGACGGTCGCCCAGCGTCTGCCCGAGAAGTACCGGCTCGTGCTGACGCTCCGCGAGCTGCAGGACCTGAGCTACCGCCAGATCGCGCATACGTTGAAGATGTCCGAGAGCGCGGTCGAAACGCTGCTCTACCGCGCCCGGCTGCGGTTCAAAGAGGAGTACATCGCCGCCGAGGGCGAGGGTGAGTTGAGCCACGCCGAGGCGGTTCCGCTCCTGGCCCCGTACCTGGCCGGCAAGCTCCGCCGGAACCAGGCCGAAGCCGTTCGCAAGCACATCGCGGTCTGCATGAAGTGCGCCCGTCGAATCGGGCGGCGCCGAGCCAAAGGCCCCCACGAACTCAAGGCCGCGCCTCCGAGCTCGCTGGGCTAGCGCAGGAGAGTGGAGATATGAGGGTTAGTACAGTAGGTGTGAAATGGCCAAAGTAGTCGTCCGCTTCTTCGACGACGAGACCCTCGAAGGGGTCGCCCGTGATCTCGATTTCGACGAGCCCGACTTCCTCGTCGAGGTCGACGATGCCGGCGGCCTCGAGAACAACGAGACCGCCTGGATCCCGCTCACGGCGGTGAAGTGGGTGGAGCTTCCGCGCGACCAGGAGCTGGCCTCGGAGACGCCAACCCGCAAAGTCGCCATCAGGTTCCTCGACGGCGAGGTGCTCCGCGGTCACCTCGATGGGTCGCTGGAGCGCCATCGCTACGGCGTGGTCCTGCACCTGCATGCCGAGCAGACCGACAGCCCGATTCGCAAGCTCGGGATCCCGTTCTCGGCTGTGAAGGCGCTCTTCTTCATTCGCGAGTTCGACGCCCGGGGCGAGGAGGCCGGCACCGCCTCCGACGCCTACCTGGCGCGGCGGACCATGGCCCCGCTGCTGGACGTGCTCGAGGAGATGGACATGCTGACCCGGCTGCATCGGGACGGCCTGCTGACCGACGGCGAGTACGCCTCAAAGCGAACGCTTGTCCTGGAGCGGCTCTAGGGCGAGCGCCGCGTAGAATTCCGTCCGTGGCCGAACGCAACGGTTCGCGTAATGGAAACGGCGCCGTCAAGGGATCTTTCAAGGTCAAAGCGGGGCTAGCCCAGATGCTGAAGGGCGGCGTGATCATGGACGTCGTCACGCCCGAGCACGCCCGCATCGCGCAGGAGGCGGGCGCCTGCGCCGTGATGGCCCTCGAGCGCGTTCCCGCCGACATTCGCAAGCAAGGCGGCGTTGCGCGCATGTCCGACCCGGACCTGATCCGGTCGATCATGGAAGCGGTGACCATCCCGGTCATGGCGAAGTGCCGGATCGGGCACTTCGTCGAAGCGCAGATCCTCCAGGCGCTGGGCATCGACTACATCGACGAGTCCGAGGTCCTGACGCCGGCCGACGAGGAGAACCACATCGACAAGCACCCCTTCAAGGTGCCGTTCGTTTGCGGCTGCAGAGACCTGGGTGAGGCGACCCGCCGGATCGCCGAAGGGGCGGCGATGATCCGGACCAAGGGCGAGGCCGGCACCGGGAACGTCGTCGAGGCCGTGCGCCACGCGCGCGCCGTGAACGCGGGCATCCGCAAGCTGCAGGGACTGAACCACGCGGAGCTGGTCCACGAAGCGAAGCTGATCGGCGCTCCGGTCGACATCCTGGCCGAGTGCCAGCGCCTCGGCCGTCTGCCCGTCGTCAACTTCGCGGCGGGCGGGATCGCGACGCCGGCGGACGCGGCGTTGATGATGCAGCTTGGAGTGGACGGAGTGTTCGTCGGTTCCGGCATCTTCAAGTCCGAGGACCCGTTGAAGCGTGCCAAGGCGATCGTCGCGGCCACCACGTACTTCGACAAGCCGGAAAAACTTGCCGAGGTCTCCGCGGGACTGGGTAGGGCGATGGACGGTCTCGAGATCCCCGCCATCCCCAAAGAAGAGCTGCTCGCTGCCCGAGGCTGGTAGGTCCGCGCCGGCTTCCCAGAAGACCAACCACCCCCTCATCGGGGTCCTCGCGATGCAGGGAGCGTTTGCGGAGCACGTGCGAGCGCTGGAAAAATCCGGTGCCCGCACGCGCTTGGTGCGTACGCCTGAAGACCTCGAAGGGCTCGACGGGATCGTGCTGCCAGGTGGCGAGAGCACGACGATGACGATGTTGATGGAGCGGACCGGGTTGCTCGAACCGCTGCGGGAGGCAATCGGTCGCGGCCTCGCGACATTCGCCACGTGCGCGGGCACGATCCTCCTCGCGCGTAACGTCGCGGACGGCATGGCCGGTCAACGCGGCCTCGGTCTGCTCGACATCACCGTCCGGCGCAACGGCTACGGCCGCCAGGTGGACAGTTTCGAAACCGCACTCGATGTGACCGGCTTGAATGGAAGGCGATTTCCCGGCGTGTTCATCCGGTCGCCGCTCATCGAATCGACCGGGTCTACCGAGGTGATCGCCCGGCACGACGGGCACGCGGTAGCGGTCCGCCAGGGCCGCATCGTCGCGCTCTGCTTCCACCCGGAGCTGACCGGAGACCTGCGGTTGCATCGCGAGTTCGTCAGGCTGGCGTCATCGTGAAGATCCGGACCGCGGGTCTGCTCGACCTCGCACGCATCGAGGAGATGCACCGCTCGGCGGACATCCGCCTGAGCGAGGCCGCGCCTCCGGCCGCGCGGCTGTGGTCGCTCCTCAGCTCCACACTCTCGGCGCTGCTGCCTCTTTCGCAGGAGACGCTGATCTACGTCGCCGAGGACAACGGCAAGGTGATCGGCTTCATCCAGGCTTCGGGCCAGCCGCTCGGTCTTGATCTGCGGCGGGCGAGCGTGTTGCAGGTCCTGAACCTGCAGGTCGCCGAGGAGACCGATTTCGAGGAGGTGGCGACCGCTCTCGTGGAGCACCTCTCCAACCAGGCGCTCGAACGTGGCGCGTTGAGGCTCTTCGTCCGCCTGCCTGAGCGCGATCCTCTGATCCCGGCCTTCCGGCTTCGCGGCTTTCGCCAGTACGCGACCGAGGTGGTGGTGTATGCGGACAAGCCCGTGATGCGGTCGGAGCAGTTTCCAGAGGGCGTGCGCCCCGTCAAGCGCGGGGACAACCGCATGCTGTACCAGCTCTACCGCAAGGTGACACCGCAGGGAGTGTCCCAGCTCGAAGCCCCCACCTACCGTGAGTGGAGGGCGCTGCACGGCGGGGAGTGGACTGGCCGGCTCGCCGCGCGAGGCTCCGACAAGCACGAGTTCGTGGTCGATCGCGTCGAGCTCGTCGGTTGGGTCAAGGCCGAGCGGAGCTCGGGGGCGCGACCGGACACCTTGAACTTCATGGCCCTTCCCGAGGGGCCCTTGCCGGGCGAGCTGGCCGACTTCGGCCTCTCGCTGCTGGGCGACTCCGAGGCACCGACCTGGTCCAGCCTGCGCCATTACGACGCCCACATGATCGACGCCCTCCGCGGGCGTGGATTCAGCGTACTTTTGACACAGTTGTTATTGGTCAAAGAGCTGGCAGTCCGCGTACCGGTGCGCGAGAAGGGACTGGTGCCTTCGTTCGGATGAGCTCAGAAGCTCGCATCGCACGCCAGGTCGCCACGCGTACGCAAGACCCGAAATGGGACGAGGAGATCGAGCTCCTCGCCCGGGCGCTGCCGCCCGACCTCGCGCAGGCTCTGCACGAAAGGACCGACCCTCGCGAGCTCCTCGAGATCGTGCTGGATCTCGGCCGCGAGCCAGAAGCCCGCGTGCCCGGACGCGAGGTGCTCCTCGCCAACCACCCCGTCTCGGCTTCCGACCTCGAGCACGTGGCCAACAACGTCGGGCAGTTCGGCGACGACAACCGGGCCGGCATCGAGCGCACGCTGCACCGCGTCTCGGCCATTCGCAACCGCTCGGGTCGGATCACGGGCCTGACCATGCGCGTCGGCCGGGCGGTCACCGGCACAGGCGAGATCATCCGCGACATCGTCGTCAGCGGCCAGAGCATCTTGCTGCTCGGACGGCCGGGCATCGGCAAGACCACGATGCTGCGCGAGTGCGCGCGGTTGCTGGCCGACGAGCTGCGCAAGCGCGTGGTGATCGTCGACACGTCGAATGAGATCGGCGGCGATGGCGACATCCCACACCCCGGCATCGGCCGCGCGCGCCGCATGCAGGTGAAGACGCCGTTGCTGCAGCACTCCGTGATGATCGAGGCTGTTGAGAACCACATGCCCGAGGTCATCGTCATCGATGAGATCGGCACCGAGCTCGAGGCCGCCGCCGCGCGCACCATTGCAGAGCGCGGCGTGCAGCTCATCGCCACCGCGCACGGTCAGACCCTCGAGAACCTCCTCGTCAACCCAACCCTCAACGACCTGCTCGGCGGCATCCAGAGCGTGACGCTGTCTGACGAAGAGGCGCGCCGGCGAGGGACGCAGAAATCCGTGCTGGAGCGCAAGGCGCCCCCGACGTTCGACGTGCTGGTCGAGATCCAGGACCGCGACCGGGTCGCGATCCACATGCCCCTCGCGGACATCGTCGACACTGCTTTGCGCGGGCCCCTGCTCACTCCCAAGATCCGCATGCGGACGCGAGAGGGGAGGGTCATCTCCAACGTCGACTCGCCCGTCGTCGTGACGCCCGACCCGCCGCCGGCGGCGCCTACACCGAACAAGCCGCTCGGCATATTTCCGTACGGAGTGAGCCGTCATCACGTCGAGCAGACGATCAAGGAGCTCGAGCTTCCGGTCCGGGTCCTGGGCAACCTCGATGGAGCCGGGGCGGTGCTGACGTTGAAGAACCACTACCGACGCCGGCCGGACAGCCTGCGCCAGGCTGAAAGCCGCGGTCTGCCGATTCACATCCTCAAGAGCAACTCGGTGACCCAGGTGCGCGATGCGCTGTCTCGGATCTACGGCGTCGACCGCCACGACGAGGCCACGACGCGCGCTCTCGCCGAGGCGGCGGCTGCGATCAAGGCCGTGAAGTCGACCCTCCGACCGGTCGAGATCTCGCCCCAGAACGCCTATCTCAGGCGGCTTCAGCACCAGCTCGTGTCCGAGAACGAGCTCTCCGCCCGCAGCATGGGCAAGGAGCCGCAGCGCCGCCTGCGCATCACGTTCTCTCCCGAAGCACCCGCCTGAGGATGCCCGGGCTCTTCATAACGTTCGAGGGCACGGAGGGCTCCGGCAAGTCGACGCAGGTCGAGATGATCGGCGAGTGGCTGTCGTCGCGCGACCCAGTGGTCGTCCGGGAGCCGGGTGGCACGGAGCTGGGCGAGCGCATCAGGGAGGTCGTCCTTTACGCGGGGCTTGAGATCGATGCGGAGGCGGAGATGTACCTCTTCATGGCGGGCCGGCGCCAGCTCATCGCCGAGGTCATCGCGCCGGCGCTCGAGGCCGGTCAGATCGTCGTCGCGGATCGCTACCACGATTCAACCCTCGCCTACCAGGGCGGCGCTCGCGGGGTGCCGGCGACCTGGCCGTCGACGTTCCCGCGCCCGGACATCACCTTCTTGCTGGAAGGCCCGGTCGAGAATGGATTGGAGCGCCATGTGGCGGCGGGCAAAGCGCCGGACCGTATGGAGCAGGAGTCGCTCGATTTTCATCGCAAGGTCGCGGCGGCCTACGACCGGCTGGCGGCGGCGGAGCCGGATCGCTTCGTGCGGCTCGACGCGACCGGATCACGCGAGAAGATCCACTTCGCGGTCAGGGACCGTCTCACGCCGCTTATCGCGGCGAAGGCGTGAGCGCGACAGCGTAAGCTCCGCTCTCCAGTGATCCTGGTCGAGGACCTTCGCAAGAGTTTCGGCGACGTACGCGCAGTCGATGGGGTTTCCCTGCACGTCGAGAGCGGCGAGCTGCTGGTCGTGCTGGGGCAGAACGGCGCCGGCAAGTCCACCACCTTGCGCTGCCTCGGCGGGATTCTCCATCCGGACTCGGGGCTGATCGAGCTCGACGGGCTGAGGCTTCCCGACCGGCTGGACGAGGTGCGGGCTCGCCTTGGCGTCGTGCCCGACCAGGCGAGGCTCTACGGGCGAAACACCGCGCCTGAGTACCTGGACCATTTCGGGTACCTGTACGGAGTTCCGGAGGAGGTTCGCCGGAAGCGCATCGCAAGCCTGCTCGAACGCTTCGAGCTGGACGATCGCGCGGAGACAGTCCTCGCCGCCTATTCGCGAGGCATGGCGCAAAAGGTCGCGCTGATCAGGGCCACGCTGCACGAGCCCGACTGGATCTTCTGCGACGAGCCGACCGCGGGCCTCGATCCTGTCGCCGCCGCCGACATGCGCCACTACCTCGGCGAGCAGCGCGCTCGCGGCGCGGCGTTGATCGTCACGACGCACGTGCTCAGCGAGGCCGAGCTGATGGCGGACCGGATCGCGATCATGCGCAAGGGGGTCGTCGTCACGCACGGAACGCTGGATGAGCTGCGCCGCAAAGCAGGAGACGGGCGCGTGTTCAGTGCGCAGCTGGCGGCGACTCCGACGGACAGGGAGGGACTCGAACGGTGGCTTCGCGAACACGCGCTGAGCCACAAGCTGGACGGCGAGCGCCTCACCTATTCGCTGTCGTGGGACACCACCACGCGCGATCGCGCCGCCTTCGCCACCCGGCTCCAGGCGGAACTCGACCAGCATGGAGCGCCGTTCCACCAGCTGACAGAGGAGCGCACGAGCCTGGAGTCGGTCTACATCCACGCGATGGACGAGCCACTGGCTGCTCAGTCGGCTCCCGCACCGCCGCTGACTCCTTTCGTCTCGGGAATTCCGGCCGCGCGCATGTTCGGGTCGCTACGCACACAGGGCGGACTGCTCCGCCACGCGCTTCCTTTTTATGTGAGCTCGTGGTGGCGCCGCGGCGACCTGAGCTGGGTTATGTACCTGAACGCATTCGTGCTCCTGCTGGTCGCCGCGACCTCGCTCTTCGGGCAGCTGCCGGGCGCAGCCGGCCAGGTCGCCCAGCGACTCGCCGGCGGAACCGCGCTTCAGGCCGGCCTGCTGCTTCCGCTCTTCTTCATGTCCTTCGCGCTGCTGGAATCGATCAAGAGCTCGATCGGCATCTGGTGGGAGAAAGCGCAGGGATCGCTGGAGGTTCTCCTCTACACGCCGGTTGACGACCCTTCGCTGATCTGGCTCGAAGTCTTGCCGGGTGCGGTGGTGAGCACGTTCTGGGTCACGTTCTGGATGGGGGCAGGGATGGCCTTCCTGAGCCTGTTCGGCCAGCCGGCCCCCTGGGATCTGCTTCCGGTTTTCGCCTTCGTCGCGGCGGTGACCGCGTACTGGGCGGCGATGGGCAGGATGCTCGGGTTCATGCTGTTTCCGCGCGAGGGTGCCGCCGGAGGCGCCTGGTCATTTCTTCTTTCGCCGGTGTCCGCCGCGGTTGCCGATCTGCCCCTTGCGCTGTTCGTGTTCCGCTCACCGCTGGCCGTGCCGTCGCTGCTGCTGCCGATCACGGCGTGTTTCGCGCTGACGGTCCTGTGCGGCACGACCTTCGACCGCGAGCGGCTGATGGAAACGGGTCTGGGACGCGTACGGAAAAGACGCGTTTGGATTCCGATGACCGTGCTTCGCCGCAACGCCGCGGCGATCGCGACGGGGGTCCTCATCGCCGCGGCATCCGCTGGCGTGGCGGGCACCATCACGGCGACCGCTCACTGGCACTCGTGGCAGGACGTGCAGGCTGCGGTGGCCGGTGGGCCGTCCTCTGACCCGGTGCCTGCGGCCAGCGCTCCCGCGCACACAGGTCCGTCTTCGGCCAACGGGATTACCGTGGCCGCGGCTGCCCTGGCTGGGCTGGTCGCGACCCTCGCCTTGATGCTCGTGATGGTGATCGTGTCCTTCTCGGCCTTCTTCCTGCTTGGCCTTCCCGCGCTGCTCGGCCTGATCGGAGCGGGCGCGGTGTGGGGCATGCAGGCAGGCTTTGGCGGGGCAGCGCCGCTGGAACCGTGGCTCGCCGGCGCGGGAGGCCTTGCTCTGCTCGCGCTCGCCGTCAACACGGGCGCGGCCCTCCCGATCTACTGGTCGCTGGTCTTCGGCTCGGGCAGGCGGTTGGACCGTCTCCGCGAAGCGTGGGCCGGCTACTGGACGCTCTATCGAGGCCTCGTCATCCCGGCGTGCGCGCTCTTCGGCCTGGTCGTCTTCCGCCTCCTCGCCGCCGGATAAATCTTTCTAGAGGTCCAGGGACTGCGCGACCAGCTCCCTGTGGTAGGTCGCGTCGCCCAGCGTGACCTCGGACGACTTGGCCCGCTTGAAGTACAGGTGCATGTCGTGCTCCCATGTGAAGCCAATTCCGCCGTGCACCTGAATGCCGTCGCCCGCGACCTTGCGGTAGGCGTCGGACACGTATGCCTTCGCCATCGACGACGCCAGCGAACGATCCGGAGCGTCTGCGTCGACCGCCCAGGCAGCGTAGTAGGTCGCTGACCGTCCACTCTCGGAAAGCACCAACATGTCGGCCAGCTTGTGCGACACGGCCTGATAGATGCCGATCGGCTTACCGAACTGCTGGCGTGTCTTGGCGTATTCGGTCGAGGTCTCGAGCACCTTCTGCGTGCCGCCGATCATCTCGGCGCACAGCGCCGCGGTCGCCCAGTCCAGGGCTCTCTTCAAATGCGGCCACGCGTTGTCGGCCTGGCCCATCAGGGCGTCCCCGTCAAGTTTCACCTTGTCGAAACGAACCTCGCTCCAGCGCCGCGTCATGTCGAGGGTCTTGAGGGAAGTGACAGTCATGCCGGGGGGTCGTCCCTTGACCAGGAAGAGAGAGATTCCATCCTCGCCCTCGCCGCGCGTTCGGGCGGCGACCACCATGTAATCGGCGGCCTCCGCGTCGGGAACGAACTGCTTCACGCCATCGAGCTGCCAGCCGCCTCCACTCGGCCTGGCGGTGAGCGTGACCGACGCGGCATCCCATTTGCCGGACGGCTCAGTGAATGCCAGGGTGGCGCGCGCCGAGCCCTGCGCGATCGCGCCGAGCACCTCCTTCTTCTGAGACTCGGTCCCGGCCTCGAGGAGGGCCGGCACCGCGAGAGCCATCGTGGCGAAAAACGGACCGGGCAGCAACGCGCGGCCGGCTTCCTCGAGGACCACGACCAGGTCGAGAAATGTGCCCACGCCGCCGTATTGCTCGGGAATGCCGAGCGCCGTCCAACCGAGGTCGACGATCTTCTTCCAGAGCGCCGAGTCGTACGCGTCGGGGCTCTCCATCAGCTTGCGCACCACCTTCGAGCTGCACTCCTTGGCCAGGAAGTCGCGCGCGGAGCCACGGAGCATCTCCTGTTCTTCGGAGAATGCGAAGTCCATCAGACCGACGTGTTGGCATCGGGGGTGGTCGAGGTGTCGGGCTTGGCCTTGGGCACTCGTTTTCTCCTTGGCTTGGGTTGAGGCGCGGATGGCGCAACCTCAACACGGTCTGCAGTCCCGGCCTCCGGTAGCTCGAGCGGTTCGACCGGAGCCGCCAGCTCGAGATCCGCCGTATGGGCCGGAAGCTCGGGCTCGGGTTCCGGCTCGGGTTCGGGCGCCGGCGCCGGTGCCGCGGCGACTACTGGCTCTGCGATCAGCGCGGCGGATGCCGATTCGGCGGGTTTCTTCATTCCCACGGGGGCGATCTGGCGGGTGGGGGGCGTGGGGGGCGCCGGCGACGCCGCGGCCTGCCGGCGGTACAGCGTCACGAGCCCAAAAAAGCCGGTCAGGATCGCGACGATCCCGATGCCAATCGCAAAACCGAGCGCATTCGACTCTCCTGCGGTGAGCGGTCGCTCGAACCCGGGCCCGCACGCTGCCGGCGCCGGAGGGCACGTGCCGATCACCGCGAGCCGCAGCGGCAGGGCGAGGATGGCGAGGATCCCGTAGACGATGGCGAGGCTCGCCAGGAAGTACAACAGCGCGGTGATCGGCTTGCCATGGCTGTAGAGCAGGGCGCACGCCCCGAGCAATATCGCGGCGAGCGCGAAGGGGAAGACGGCCCCGCTGAGCCGGCTCGAGCCTCCACCCAACACGAATGGTGCCACCCCCCCGGCGACCGCGAGTCCGCACGCGAGCCAGAACGACCAGAGCATCCGCTGCTCGGTATTGGAAGCGGGCGGCTTGGCCACGGGGGCCTAGTTTATTCGGCGGCGTCCCCCGCCCGTGCGCGTCCCGCGGCCACGTGGGCGGTCTGACGCAGAGGCACCTCCCGGATCAACAGCGTCGCGATGAACGCGACGGCGATGATCGGCAGGCCTGCCATGAAGACCGGATGAATGGCGTCGGCCAGGCCGTGCCTGATGCCGGCGGCAATCGCGGTCGGAAGATGAGCGAGCTGCGTCGGGTCGAACACCGCCCCGGCGGTCGATGCGCCCGTGGCCTGGAACTGCTTGAGGGCTGCCGCGGGCAGGTACTTGGCCATGGACGACGCCATGCCCGAGGTCAGGATCGTGCCGAGGACGGCAAGTCCGACCGCCGCCCCGATCGAGCGCGAGAGCTGTGTGGCGGAGGTCGCGACCGCCATGTCCTGCCGGGTCACCGAGTTCTGCACCACCAGGGTGTAGGTCTGCATCGAGACACCGAGGCCCAGACCGATCAGGATCATCGCTTCGATCGCGGTCTGGTTGGTGGTGTTGACGTTGAACGTCGACAGCATGTAGAAGCCGGCGCCCATGAACACCAATCCAATGAGGAGCGGGATCTTGTAGCGACCGGTGCGCGAGATGAACTGTCCGCTTCCGATGCTGGTCACGATCATCGCCACGAGCATCGGGACGAGGATCGCGCCCGAGTTCGTGACGCTGTTGCCGATCACGCCCTGGACGAAAACCGGCAGGAAGAAGATCGCGCCAAACATCGACATCGCCACACCGGCGCCTGCGATGTTGGAAAAGGTGAAGATGCTGCTCTTGAAAAGGCGCAGAGGAAGGACAGGCTCTTCCGCCCGTGTCTCCACCCACACGAATGCGCCGAGGAGGATCGCGGCGGCTGAGTAGAGGCCGATGATCTGCCACGAGTTCCACGCGTACTGGCCCCCGCCCCAGACTGTCGCGAGAAGGGCGCACGTGATCCCGCTGGAAAGCGTGATGCTGCCCCAGACGTCGATCGCGTGCTTGCGGCGTTCGTTGGGGACCTGCATGTAAAGGGCGACCACGAGCAGGGTGAGGATCGCGAACGGAATGTTGATGAAGAAGAGCCACCGCCAGCTGAAGTTCTGCGTGATGTAGCCGCCGGCGGCCGGCCCGATGATTGAGGCGACCCCAAAGGACGCGCCCATCATGCCCTGGTACTTGCCCCGCTCGCGCGGCGAGATGATGTCGCCGATGATGGCTTGCGACAGCGGCATGATGAAGCCCATGCCGGCGCCCTGCACGAAGCGGGAGAAAACCAGGAACCAGAAGTTCGGAGCCATGCCGGACAGAGCAGAGCCGACGGCGAACACGACGATGCCTGTCATGTAGAGAGGCTTGCGGCCGTAGATGTCGGAGAGCTTGCCGGCGACCGGCACCACGATGGTCGACGCGAGCATGGCGGAGATCGGAATCCAGCTGTAGTCGGCGATGCCGCCGAGCTCGGCGACGATCGTGGGCAGCGCCGGAGCGACCAGGGTCATGTTCAGGGAAGCAACCAGGGAGCCGAGCATCAGGCCGGCGAAGACGGCGAGAACGCCTCGATCGATGCCCTTCTTCTCGGTCGCGACGGCCGCCTCGCGAGCGGCGACGGCGGTCATACGGCGCTGTGCTCCACGACCTGCGGGCTGTGGCGCGAGGCGACGTCGGCGAGCGCGCGCCAGCCGCGGGTCAGAGCCGCGAGGTCCTCGGGCGAAAGGGAGGACATCCAGCGCCGGAGCAGCGAGTGGCTTCCCTCGCGCAGGTCGGTGACCAGGCGCAGCCCAACCCGGGTCAGTTTCAGCAGCACGCGGCGCCGGTCTGCCGGGTCGTCGCGCCGTTCTACGTAACCCGATCGCACGAGGCGGTCGGCGAGCAGGCTAGCCCCGGGAAGGCCGATCCCGAAGAGCTCCGCCAGGCGTCCCACGGAGATCTCCTCCTCATCGCGAAGGAAGTACATCGCGCGCAGCTGCTGCATCGAGAGGTCGAGGTCTCGCCACTTGCCCGCGGTGGAGGTCAACAGCACGCGGTGCAGCTGCTTGTAAGCCGCGAGGGCGTCTTCGTTGGAGAGCTGGGACATAGTTTCGAAATACTAAACTATTCGGCAAGACGAAAGCTTCCGCTGACGCGCTAGCGGCTTCTCGGTAGGCCCAACACCCGCTCGGCCAGGATGTTACGCAGCACCTCAGACGTGCCGGCCTCGATCGTGTTCGCCCGCGAGCGCAGGAACTGATAGAGCCAACCATCGCCGTCGCCGACCTGACCTGCCGGGCCGGCCATGTCGACTGCGCTCTCAGTCATGCGTTGGTTGAGCTCCGACCACATGAGCTTGAGAATCGATCCCTCCGGCCCCGGTATGCCGCTGCGCTTGACGGATGTGACGGCCCGGTAGCCGTTGAGCTGGAGGGCGCGCGCCTCGATCGTGAACTGCGCGATCTTCTGGCGCACGAGCGGATCGGAACCCCGGCCCAGCTTGCGCGCGTGCTCCGCAAGCTCGGCTGCAGTGATCTGCGCGCGGGTGGCGAGCGCCATGCCCAGCGTGCCGCGCTCGTGAAGCAGCGTGGTCATCGCGACGGCCCACCCGTTGCCGGCCTCCCCGAGGATCTGCGACTTCGGAACCTTGACGTCCTTGAAGAAGATCTCGTTGAACTCCGCGTCGCCTGTGATCTGGACCAACGGGCGCACCTCGACGCCAGGACTTTCCATGTCGACCAGGAGGTAGGTGAGGCCGTCGCGGGGATTGGCCTCCTTGCGCTCTCGGGTCACCAACATGCACCACTTCGCGACGTGGGCGAGCGTGGTCCAGACCTTCTGGCCGTTGACGACGTAATGATCGCCCCTGTCCTCGGCGCGAGTTTGCAGGCCTGACAGATCGCTGCCTGCGTTCGGCTCGCTGAACCCCTGGCACCAGATCTCCTCGGCGGACAATAGCGGCGCGAGGTATCGCTTTTTCTGCTCCTCG
>Ga0210394_10005072_pt1 | contig 14931 bp, 30 predicted proteins | sample IncBWC12MmetaG_FD_160121 | JGI IMG/M metagenome (GOLD analysis project Ga0210394, IMG submission 160121) | Forest soil microbial communities from Barre Woods Harvard Forest LTER site, Petersham, Massachusetts, United States - Inc-BW-C-12-M | ecosystem: Environmental > Terrestrial > Soil >... | reverse complement strand
GACGCACGACATACCCGTGCGCTGCCAGTAGCAGCATCCCGAGCACTAACAGCCCTTCGGTTTTCATGTTGGTTCTCCATTGTCATTTGCTCCCGTTGTGTCCTTCATCGTTGGTGTTATGCCTTTGCTTTTTGCTCAACCTTGCGACTGCGCCGCCTGGGCCCGGCGCTTTTGCTCGCCCGCCAGGTGATGCACGATGCGGCTCGCGGCGAGCCACACCTGCGTTTCCGGCGGGTACTTCTCGAGGATCTCGCGTTGGCGCTTGAGCTCGTGCGCGATCGCCTCGTCGGTCATCTGTTCAAGTCTCACCCGTGTGGACCTCCTCATCTTCCCAAGTTGCCCAGTAGCCGCGATGGCGGCTCAAGTCCTGCCGTCCTTCGTGCTTCGACACCCCAGGCCAGCCGTCGCCGGTGCCGGTGCTCATTGACTGCACCGCTTTGGCGATGGCGGTGCGAGCGCGCGGCAGGGCGACTAGCTGAAGATACGCCGCCGAGTGTCCGGGGAATTGATCCGGAGAAGACGGCGCGACCGCTTCGACCATAGAGCGCAGTGCGTCGAGCAGCTCCGGCGCGGCTGCAATGAGCCGCGCGTTATCCACGGCGTTCGCTGTGTACCTATTGACTCTTGCGACGATCACGCCGTTGTGATCTCGCACGAATGCCCCGGACGCATGCCACGCCATCGTGCCGTTCATGCGAACACCCTGCCGGCTTCGCGCTCGTGTTGGCATTGGCAGAAGGCGTCGAAATTGGCATCGCCTGGATCGGAGCCTTGAAGGCGCAGCGCGAGGTCGCACCGCCACCACCACTCGATCAGCGCGCGGCGGTTGTCGAAGAACCATGAGGGGAAGTGCGCGATCCGCGCGTTGTCGTACGCGGGCGGCAGCAACGGGCGGACGGTGACGGCGCTCATGAGCGCATCCAACACGAGTAGAGCCACAACCGCGCTTCGGGGTGCCCCTTAACTTTCGCCGCGACATTCTTGAAGGGGGCGCAATGAAAACCGCCGACGACCATCTGCACCTGCGCGCGCGAGGTGCACTCGCGGATCATGGGCGACATATCCGGGGGCGTATCAGTGAACGTCTGCGGCTCCTTGACGATGCCCGCCTCGCACGTTGCGGCGCTCATCGGCCCGACCGTGCGGGCAAGGCCGAGACCGCTCGGTGACTGCCACATTTGCAACACGAAAACATCGTCGTCGGCGTGAGCGGCAGCAGCGGCGCCCACAAAGCACAGCGCGAGAAGCACGGCGCGGGCGTTCATGCGCGGAACTCCCCCGCCCGCGCGAGCGCCCATGCGCTGTTCACGATGGCGCACAAATCCTCGTCGGCGAAGTCGTGGTCCGTCTCGGGCTTGCCGGTGAGCTTGGCGCAGGCCTCAAGCATCGCCATGTTGGCGTCGCAGAAGTCATGCGAGGCGCAGCACTTGGCGTACTTCTGCGTTTTGTTCCGCTCTCGCACGGCGCGCATCTGCGCAGGCGACAGCCACGAGCGCAGCACGCGCGAGAACTCCCGCGCGAGCGCTTTGGGCGTCAGCCGGGCGCTTAGGATTACGCGCAGATCGCACTCATCGACCGCCCATTCGTAAAGGAAGGCCTCCATGTTGGCGAGTCCGCCGCTGCGCGAGTCATTCGCAATGGTGCAGCACCACGCCGCGCCGAAGCGCTCAATGTAGCCGCCGCCTGCGTATACGCGGCCCGGTGAGGGGCCGTCGAATTGCTCGGCCAATTCCAACACGGCGCGAAGGTCCTCAACGTCGCGCCCGGTGGCGCGGAACTGTTCAAGCGTCATGTGGGGCTGACAATTCAGGCACAGGCACTTCGGATCGTAAGCGTGGGCGGCGCTCATGCGTGCACCGTGGCGAATGTGCCGCTATCGTTGAAGGCGCGCAGTGCGGCGCGGATCATGTCCTCGCTGCGCGGGATCGGGCGCGGCGCGGGAGCCTGCACCGGCAGCAGCCGGAAGGCGTAGTCGTAGAAACAGCCGACGACGGCGGCGAGTTCAAAGGTAACGTCGATCATGGTGGCAGTTCTCCGAAACAGTTAAAGGGGCAGGGGAAGTTGGGCGGGGTTCGTGTGCGCCTTGCGGTAGCGTCGCAGGTGCGGGCGCTGCGGCATCATGACTGCGCCGCCTTGTGCTCGGCTTCGGCCACGCCTTGCGCGTCCGACGTCGTGAGGCCTTCGCGCTCCAACTCGCGCGTCCGCATTTCGCAATCCCGTGCACGTCGCCCAGTAGGCGCGGTGAGCGGCGGCGCGCGGGGCGCGCGCTTCGGTCGGGGTGTTGGTGTTCATGAGCGCACCGCGAAGCGCTTGCCGCTGAGCCCCTCGCGAAAGTCGCGCACCATCTGACGGTCGGCGATCCGCGCGAGGGTACGGGCGCGGCGCGCTTCGTGATCGGTGCGCAGCGCCGCCGGGTTCGTGGCGCGGTTCCACACCGAGAGGAGAGAGGAGAGGGGGCGGCGTTTCATGGTAGAGGCTCCGGGTTCGTGTTTTCGCTTCGATGGGTAGGACGATACACTCACCCCATGGGGTACGCAAGTACACCGAAGCCCGGTAGCGTGACCCCAGTCACAATCCCGCAAAGAATGCAAGGGGGAGGCATCGCAAGCCCCCGGTTTTCGGGCCTATTTAACACTTCGGGCTTCCCAGGCGTTGACGGGTGCACCGTGCTACACCACAATCGGTCCCCTCATGCCACGAAGCGAACGCCTACTCGACCGCACCTATCGCCTACTGGGCGAGTCGGACCTCACCTTGCGCGAAATTTCAAAGCGCACCGGCCTGGGGTACGAGTGGCTCAAGCGCTTCCGCGTGCGCGCCTACGATGACCCCGGCGTCAACGTGGTGCAGCGCCTTCACGACTTCCTCGTGTTGGATCGCGAGGCGAAGGGCGGCGGACCTCCTAACACGGAGGGGCCGACCTCGCCACCGGCAAAGCACGAATCGGCTGCGGCCTGAATTTACGGGCGCAGCACGAAGGGGAACCCGCTGCGCTGAATCTTCCAACATCCCCCGCGCGGCATTCCTGAACGGGAGCGCACGGGGCGAAACGACGGTGCGGGGAAACCGAAGATGCGATCTGCCGCAGGTACGCGAAGGCTTGAACCTGCCGGCCCCGCACCTAACACCGCGACCCACGTTCGACGCTGCCTGAGTTGTCGCCAGCCCTTCGCCGCCGACTTCGAGGAGCCGGTGTGTGCTTCGTGCGTGTGGTGGGCGGAGGTGTTCGCCGCTGATCGCACTCGCTGCAAGCTCGGCGGGCGGCATCGGTGACGACCATTGAGCGCACCGGGCTCGTCAAGTACGACGCCATGCAGCGGGCGATCATGGCGGCGCACGCCGTGGACGAGGTAAAGGGGATCCGCGACAAGGCGCAGGCGCTCGAAGCCTACGCCAAGCAAGCCCGCAACATCGACGCCGAGCGGCGCGCGGCCGACATTCGCATCCGCGCCGAACTCAAAGCCGGCGAACTCCTCAAGGTGGCGCAGAAGGCAAAAGGCGCGCGTTCTCAACTTAACGGGCGCGGGCGTATTGGCCCTCGCAGCGTGCAAGCGCCAATAAAAACCCTCGACGAACTCGGCGTGAGCGAAACGCAGTCCTCGCGCTGGCAGCAACTCGCCCGAGCTCCTAAGCAAGTCGAAAACTACCTAACACGCACGGCCGAAGAGGGCGGGATTCCCACAACAGCGGGAGCGCTTGCGGCAGCGGCACCAACGCCGAACGTACACCGATTGACTCCGACGCGGCTGCCCTTTTCCCGCACGTCGTTATGGGTGTGCTCGCGCCTGGCCGATTTAGTTGCGCAGATTGACGAGAACGCCACGCCCGAGGTAATCGCCAACGGCTGCGATGAGGACATGCGCGCCGAAATGCGTGCACATAGCGACAAACTGTTCCCACTCCTGAAAAAACTAAGGGGATTGCTATGACTCAGACTACGACCGGGCGCAGACTTCCCGAGCGGCCGAACCCTGGGGAAATGATCCGCAACCTGTGCCGCGCGGTGATTGAGCAACTCGACGAGGAGAACGCCGTCGTCATCGTAGCGAAGGACGTCGCGCGGCGGGTGTTTAAGAAACTCGACCCGAGTCACCGCACCGTCGCCGTTGTGCAGTTCGCAGCGCTCGAGGGTATCGCACAAATGGCGCGCGGTTGCCTGCGCGAACGGCACGATCTACCGGACCAGAAGTCGTCCGAGGAAACCATCGACGCCTTCGCGCGTGAGTTGAGCGAGCGGTACGTAATCAAACGCGCCGAGTTTGAAGAACCCGGCTACGTGAAGCGCGAGGACACGACGCCCGATGAGATCGACGAGCAAGTCATGCCGATGCTCGCCAGGGGTCGCGACGCTTTTCAATCACACATGGATCTTCTCGGTGCATGGAATCGTAAACGGCGCAGCTAGCGAATGCGGGCGCGCAACCTCAAGCCTGGGTTCTTCAAAAACGAGTTGCTCGGCTCGGTGGACCCGCTCATCTCGATCCTTTTTGCCGGCCTGTGGGGCATCGCCGACCGGGAAGGACGGCTCGAGGATCGGCCGCTGCGAATCTGCGCCGAGCTTTTCCCCTATCGGCGCGCCGTGACGGAAACGAAGGTCGACGCCTTCCTGGGCTGGCTGCACGAGCACGGGTTCATCGTCCGCTACCAGTTGTCAGGAAAGTCCTACATACAGATAAATGAGTTCCTCAAGCACCAGCGCCCGCACTCAAACGAGACACCCTCATCAATTCCGGGACTTAGCTCAAACGGCGGCCTACCAAGGTCGGAAGCACTTGCGACCATGGTCGAAAGCGAAGCACAACCAAGGTGCGCCCCCGTTTCGCCTCTGAATCCCTCTTCTCTGAATCCTGAATCCCCATTCACTGAATCCCCACACACCGGACTTCGCACCAAGGTCGGTGCTCCGTCCGCCGGAAGGGGGGGGCGGGTTGCACAACGAAAGACCCGCGAAGAACGGGAAGCCGAAGCCAAAGCTAAGGGGATCGACGTCTTCGCACTGCCAGGGGAACCCGGATACGGCGGCGGCTCCCCACCGCGCCGGGGAGGACACTGACCGATGTTAGAACCCGACGAGTTCGACAAGGCACTCGCGCAGTTGTGCGCAGGCTTCAACGTGCCGTGTACCGAAGAGCGCCGCGAGGCTTACGGGCGCGCCTTTCGCAAGTTGAGCCCGCTCATGTGGGACCGGCTCGTCGATTACGCACTCAGCGAAGACGGCCCCGACAAGATGCCGACCGTGCGCGAACTGTGGAGCATCCGCCGCGAACTGCGCGCGCAGCTGCCGCAGGCCGCGACACCAACACAACCGCCGTGGGAAGGCGATATGTGGGACATTGCCGCGAACCGGCACCTCCTGGCGCACCTCGTGCGGCTCGTGGTGAACCGGCGCCGCATCACGAACCACGCCGCGTTCGTCGAGGCGAAGAAGGCGTGGGCGACTGAAATGCGGGATCTCGCGCAAAACAACGGCGGCGAGGTGCCCGTCGATTTGCAGCAGTCCGTGTGGCGCGACTACATCGGGCGTGCGCAATCTGTGGCGGTCGCATGAGTTCCGACACGCCTAAAAAAGCGCGCGCGGAGTTCGTGCAGTTCGACGGGGAACTGTGGCTCGCCCGGCGCCTCTCACGGCACGGCCCGCTCGTCGAGCAACTCTTCAGCGGTGTCACCAACGCCGCCGACCGCAAGCGAGTGCTGCGCCAGGCGATCACCATGCGCGACCTTCAGGAGGTCATCGTCGGACGCAAGGACGGCAAGTGCTTCACCTACTCGGCCGCCTTCGCTCGGTTGTACGGCGAGCCGCTCTAACATCACCAACACCACCACCCAGGAGCAAACCAACATGGCGAAGAAACACGAGAAAATATTGCAACTCGACGCGAAGATTTGCCGCCTCGGTAAAATCTCGAACAACCTCGAGAAGCACGGCAAGGAGTACGTCACCGCCTTCACCATTCCCGTGTCCGGGCTCATGCTCACGAAGGCGGAGCTCAACCGCTTCATGCGCGACAACTCGTGCCATGCATCGTGGTTCGATACCACGGTGAAAGGTGCAGCGCAGCCGATGGACTGGTGGCAGGGTGAAGACTTCGCGCTGTCGCAAAGCTTCGAGGCCGACGCGCTCACGATCCGCGTGTCAGGCGATCGCGACCTCGAGTTCCTGGCCGAAGATGGCCCAGGGGATGAGGATGACGACGGCGACGAGGATGACGGCGAGGAGTCAAAGCGCGCGGCGTGCGAGATCAGCCGCATCACGCTCAAGCCCCAAGTCGGCGGCCTCACGGAAATGCGCTTCGCCTTGTCGCTGCGCCCGGATATCGGCAAGAAGAACCTGATGCTGCAGGAGCACCAGCACCGCGAGGTGAAAATCACGCTCGTCGACGGGCGGGTGAAGGCCAAGCGCGACAGGCAGCCCGAGCTTCCGATGGGGCAACACGGCGCTGATGACCCCAACACCACCCCGGCGCAGCCGCCGCCAGAATCTACGCTGGCGCACTAGGCGGTGATCTATGGACATTGAAGCACTGCGGCTCGAAGCCCTGCGGCTCGCGTGGGCGGCCGAGGCGCGACCGGAGGGCGCAACCTATGCGCAATCAACACCGGAGGAAGTCATCGAGCGTGCGCAGCACTACCTCGCTTTTCTTGAAGGCAAGGTGCCCGATACGGTCTCTGCGCGGATCACTGACGCGCTTAGCGTATCGCCCGCATGGATCAAGGCTGCGCAGAAGTACGTCCGCAACCATCCGCCGCACAGGCGGGCGAAACACAGGAAGCGGCACGCACGCAAATGAGCCGCGTGATTCTCACCGAGAAACAGGTGCGGCAACTGCGCCCGTACTACGACCGGGTGCAGGCTACCGCCGCGCTCGGTGCTCCTGGGATGCTCCTCGGGCAAATCCGGTGGGATCAAGACGGGCGCTGGTGGCTCGACGTCGGGTTCTTGCCGCACGAACAGGCCAAGCTCGTCACCGAGAAGGCCGAGCGATGAGCGTCGTGTGGTCCTGTGGTGGCGGGGTACAAAGCGCAGCCATTGCCGCGCTAATCTGCCGCGGCGACCTTCCGGTGCCGGATGCGGCGGTCATTGCCGACACTGGGCGCGAGGCCTCGGAAACCTGGCGCTACCACGAGGGCACGATGCGACCGGCGCTCGCGCGCGCCGGCGTGAAGCTCGAGCGCTTGCCCCATGCGTGGGCGACCGTTGATTTGTTCGGCGGCGCAGAAGGTACGACGGCGCTCATGCCGATGTTTACTTCACAGGCGGGCAGCCCTGGGCAGACGCGCAAATATTGCTCGAATGAGTGGAAGAGCCGACCCGTGGAGCGCTACTACCGCAGCCTCGGCCTCACAGGCGGCACAATCTGGATCGGGTTTTCTATCGACGAATACTACCGGGCGCGCTCGCACGATCCGCAAGCGAAATGGAATCACACGTACCCGTTGATCGACCGGCGCCTGACGCGCACCGATTGCGTGGCGCTCGTGTTGCGCATGGGCTGGCCGCAGCCTCCGCGCTCTTCGTGCTGGATGTGCCCATACCGTAGCGACGCCGAGTGGCTGCACTTGAAACGCACCGATCCCCAGGACTTCGAGGCAGCGGTAGCGCTCGAGCGCGACGTGCGCAAAATCGACCCGGCGCTGTTCCTGCATCGCTCCTGCAAACCGCTCGACAGCGCCGAACTCGGCGAGGCGCAGGGTGATTTGCTCGACCAGTGCGGCAGCGGTATGTGCTTCACATGAGGGCCCGACGTCAGCGGGAACTGAAGCTCACCGAGTGGGACGAGCACGAGCTCGGGGAGCCGACCGCCGGCCCTGGCAAGGAGGACGGGCCCGAGGATTTGTTCGCCGCCCAGTGCCGGGCGTACTGTCTGCCCACGGTCGAGCGGCAGCACCTCTTCGCGAAGGCCACGCACGGGCGGCACTGGCGCTTCGACTTCTGTTTCCGCGCGCACATGCTCGCGGTCGAGATCGAAGGCCTCGTGCCGCGGCGCCTGCCGTCCGGGCTCATGGTAGTCGCGGGCCGTCACGGCAGTATCAAGGGGATCATCGAGGACATGGACAAATACAACACCGCCGCGCTCCTAGGGTGGACCGTGCTGCGCTTCCCGCAGAAGTACGTGAAGCCCAAGCGCGCAATCGAGATGACCCTGCGCGTGCTCGCCGCTCGAGGGTGGAGGCAACCCGCGTGAAGCTCGCCAACATCACCGTTACCTGGCCGAACGGTACGCAGCGCGTCTACACCGGCAAGGGGCTCGTGCTCTCACGGCGAGAAACCTTCGCCTGGGTGGACCTTCGCGACACGAGTCTGCCGAAGCACGACAGCGGACACGAGCGCCTCATTGCCATGATCCCGGCCGGCTGCCTCATCGAGTTGAACTACGAACCCGAACCCGCGCCCCAGTCCGACGAGGAGGACAGGTGAGGCAGGACTTCAACCTGCAAACCCCGCGTCCGAAGTGGCCGAAGCGCGCCGATCCGCCGGTGCCGTACCTCGTCGAGGAACCCGAGCCGGCGCTGCCCGAGCGCAGTCGCGCGTGGCTGTACTTCCTCGTGATCGGCATCCTGACGGCCTCGGCATTCGTGTCAGGGTTCACAATAGGCTACAGCCTGCGGGCGCTAAGATGGGTGGCGCAGCACCTGGGGGCCGAACCATGACCAGCACGCACGTGGCGCCGATCTCGCCAGCGCACGAACCGACGCACGAGCACAAGGGCACGTGGACACCGGAAATGAAGGACCTCCTGCGCGCCAATTACGCGCGCGCCCGCGAAGACGGGAGCCTGCGCGCACTCGCGACCGAGCTCGGCGTTGACCTCTACCAACTCTACGGCCAGGCGCACCGCCTCGGCCTGTCCCACGAGATACGGCGGCGATGAGCGCGTGTCCCGCCGCACGCGCCCGCCGCTGCCTGGCGCCTGCCCGGTGACGGTGCAGTTCATGATTGGCCGAAAGGGCAAGTGCTTGCTGTTCCGCTGCCAGCGCGAGCACGGGCACGCGCCGCCGTGTCGGTTCGGCGCCGGCGAACCTGGCGACCGCGTGAAGCGCCGGTGGCGCAAATGAGCGAACTGCGACACGCTTACAAAAAGGTCCCGCTGGCGGCGCTGAAGCCCTGGGAGAAGAACGCGCGCGTCCACTCGCCCGAGCAAATCCAACAGTTGCGCGCGAGCATCCGCGAGTTCGGCTTCACTAACCCGCTACTGGTGGACTCGGACTTGAACCTCATCGCAGGCCACGGGCGACGCGAGGCGGCGATGTTGGAAGGCTTCACGGAAGGGCCCGCGATTGAACTGCAGGGGCTCACCGAACAACAGAAGCGCGCGCTGGTTATGGCGGATAACCAACTCGCGTTGAACGCCGCGTGGGACGATGACCTCCTGACGTTTGAACTCTCCGCGCTCAAGGAGGACGGCTTCACGCTCGAGGTGATCGGGTTCTCGGACAAGGAACTGCGGCGGCTCCTGAACCTAACACCGACCGGGCGAGCTGGTGCGGATGACATACCCGAAAGCCCGAAGCACCCCGTGGCGCGCACTGGGGATTTGTGGTGCTTAGGTCCTCATCGGGTCCTGTGCGGTGACACCTTCGAGCCCGAGGACGTCGCGCGGCTCCTGGGCAATCACAAGGCAAACCTCGTGCTCACCGATCCGCCGTATGCGATTTACGGCTCGAGCACCGGCATCGCCACCGATATCGCCGACGACAAAATGGTGCGGCCCTTCTTCGAGAAGTTGGGGCGTGTGCTCGCGGACAACACGCTCGAGTTCGGGCATATCTACGTGCACTGCGACTGGCGCAGCTACGCCACCTTGTGGCATGGGCTCAAGTCCGCGCAGCTGGCGCCGAAGAACTGCGTCGTGTGGGACAAGGGCTCCGCCGGCCTCGGGAACTCCTACGCCAACACGCACGAGTTCGTGGCCTTCTTCGCCAAGCTCCCCAGGCAAAAGGCGATGACGTCGGGCAATAAGCGCGGGCAGCGCCCGGTGCACAAGCCGAACATTTTCCGCACGAACCGCGTCGCCGGCGCCGAGCGCGAGCACAACGCGGCGAAGCCCGTGGCGCTCCTGGCGTGGCTGATTAATAACTCGAGCGAGGAGGGGCAACTCGTCATCGACCTCTTCGCCGGCTCGGGCTCAACCCTGATTGCCGCGCAGCAAGAGCACCGCGTCTGTTCGCTCATGGAAATGGAACCGCGCAACGTCGACATCATTTGCGAGCGCTACCAGCGCTTCACCGGGGAAGCGGCCACGCTCGAGAACCGCCCGTTCGCGGACGTCAAGGCCGAGCGCGCATGAGGAAACGCACCGGCAGACCCGAGGGGCGCCCGCCGCACCAGCCGACCGAGGAGTCGCGGCTTCGCGTGCAGCTCCTCGCGATCCTGGGCAAGCCGCACCACGACATTGCCAAGGTGATCGGCACCGGTACGCGGCAACTCCTGCGCGAGTATCGCGACGAGCTCAAGTTCGGCAAAACCATGGCGACCATGAACATGGCCGGCGCGCTCTACAAGAACGGCATGAAGGGCAACGTCACCGCGCAAATCTTCTGGATGAAAACCCAAGGCGGCCGCGAGTGGCAGGAGCGCTACCGCCACGAGCACGGCGGCCTCGACGGCAAGCCGATCGCGCACGCAGTCGCAAGCGCTGCGATCACCGACGATGACGCCATGAGGGCTTACCACGCGATGGTGAGCGGGGCGGAGTGAACGCGGTTCTCGCTCCCGCCGTCTTCGACCGGGAGTTCTACGACGGGATTACGCGCGAGCGCGCCAGGCGCCTCAAGTACCTGCGCGGCCACCCGGCCGAAGTGCGCAAGCTCAAGCGCTACTACCGCTCGCACATTGCCGACATGGTGAACGACTGGGGCGTCACCGTGGACCCGCGCAACGTGCGCAAGGGGCTGCCCGTGGTGATGCCCTTTGTGCTCGACAAGCGCCAGCGCGAGTGGATCGAGTTCACCGTCGAGAACTGGCGCGACGGCGAGTACGGGGGCACCGAGAAAAGCCGCGACGTCGGGGTGTCCTGGCTGATTGTGGGGACGTCGATCTGCATTGCCTCGGTCTACGATGACGTGGCGATCGGGTGGGGCTCCTTCAAGCGCGAGAAGGTGGACTGGCGCGGCGACATGGGGTCACTCTTCGAGAAGGGCCGCAACTATCTCGAGTGGCTGCCCGAGGAGTTCCGGGGCGGCCACGTCGTGGACACGTGCAGCTTCGACCGGCGGCTGCTGTTTCCCGAAACAGGAGGGGTGATCATTGGCGAGATAGGCGACAACATCGGCCGCGGCAATCGCACGTCGATCTACTTCGTGGACGAAGCGGCGCACCTCGAGCACGATCAAATCGCGGACATGGCGCTGTCGAAAACGACCGACTGCCGCCAGGACGTGTCGAGCGTGCGCGGCATGGATAACAGTTTCGCCGAGCGGATGCACAAGAAGGGCACGCGCAAGTTCACCTTCCACTGGCGACACAACCCGCGCATGAGCCAAGCCGATTACGACAAGTTCCTCGACACCTGGGGCCCCGTCGTCACCGCCCAGGAGCTCGACATCAACTACTCCGCATCCCTTGAGGGCATCCTCATCCCGGCCGTGTGGGCGAACGCCGTCGTGGATGCGCACCTGAAAATCAAGGACTTCCCGGCGATCACCGGCGAGCGCCTGGCCTCCCTCGACGTCGCCGACCAAGGCATCGACAAGAACGCCGGGGCGATCCGCCACGGCATCCTCCTCGAGCACGTCGAGGAGTGGACGGGCAAGGAGTCCGATATCTACGCCACCGTGGAGCGCGCCTTCCTCATGTGCGACCTGCACAATTGCCACGCGCTGCGGTACGACGGGGATGGCGTCGGCGCGGGCGTGCGCGGCGATGCCCGCAAGGTCAACGAAGCACGCGCGGCCCAGGGCAACCACCGCGTGATTGTCGTGAAGCCCTTCCGGGGCTCGGGCGAGGTCCTCGACCCCGAGCGCGAGATGGTGCCAGGGCGGAAAAACAAGGACTTTTTCTTGAACTTCAAGGCGCAGGCGTGGTGGTGGCTGCGGATGCTGTTTCAAAACACCTTCCGCGCCGTGAACGGGCAGCCCTACGAGCGCGAGATGCTCATTTCGATAAGCTCCGCCATGGCCGAGAAGGCGCGCCTGTTGATTCAAATCTCGCAGCCGACGTACTCGCAGAATCAGGCCGGCAAGCTCCTCGTGGACAAGCAACCCGACGGCACGGCCTCACCAAACTTGGGGGATGCGGTCATGATGGTTTACGCTCCCGCCCGCCGACCGATGCGAATCGACGAGCGCAACCTCACCCCGACCGTAGGGAGTTGAACGCCAATGAAGCCACCTGCCAAGGACTTGAGCCACGTAGGGCGGCGCAGGTGAGCCGTCACCCGCTGCCGTTCCGAAACGACATGGAGCGCGAGGCCACCGTCGTGATCGGCGCGGCCGCCACGGCGCTCGCGATGCTCATCGGCGGCATGGGTGGGACTGCCAGCGCTGAACAGATTCTCGACGCCTCCTTCGAGTTCGCCGAGAAGTTCATCGCCAGGGCCGAAGCACGGGTCGACGAACAAGAGGCGGTCAAACCATGAAATGGCTACGCAACCGCCTGCGCTCCTGGCTCGGTGTTACCGGCCCCGCTCCTGTGCCGGCAGGCGCGCCAGGGCTTGAAATTCAGGACGGCGCCTCACTCGGCAACGCGCCGCCCGATCCGTACCGCCACACGCTCGCGATGCCGAAGCTCCTGCCGGCGGTGCTCAAACTCGTCGAGGACCCGGCCCTGGCAATGGACGCGAAGGGCCGCCAGGTGCTCGAGGACGTGCGCCTCGCCGTCAAGGCGCGCATGGCGATGGATGACGCTGGCGGCTACCCGTTCGGGCAGTTCTTAGGGCTGAACAGCGTCGCAGGCTTGAACGCCTTCGGGCTGTACTTCCCCGGCTACCCGTATCTGGCCGAGCTCGCGCAGCGCACCGAGTACCGCCAGCCCGTCGAGACAGTCGCCAAGGAAATGACGCGCAAGTGGATCACGTTCAAGAGCAAAGGCGAGGGCGACAAAACCAAAATCATTGAGGAGATCACCGAGGACTTCGAGACCTTCAAACTGCAGGCGATCTTCCGCAAGGCCATGGAGCACGACGGCTTCTACGGGCTAGGCCACGTGTTCATGGACTTCAAGGGCCCGACCGGGGATGACCACGCGCTGCCCCTTGCGATCGACGAGAAAACGATTCCGAAGGGCTCGCTGCGGGGCTTTGCGAACATTGAGCCGATTTGGACGACGCCCCTGACGTGGAACTCGACCGACCCGACGCACCCGAACTTCTACAAGCCCGAGAGTTGGATGGTGTTAGGTAGGAAGACGCACCAGTCACGGATGCTGCGCTTCGTGTCGCGCGAGGTCCCCGATATCATCAAACCGGCGTACAACTTCGGCGGTATCTCGCTCTCGCAATTGATCGACGCCTACGTCGCGCGGTGGCTGAAAACCGTGGACAGCGTGAACCGGCTCATCGCCAACTTCTCGGTCATCTTCCTGCAAACCGACATGGGCGAGATACTCGGCGGCGGGCCCACCAACGAACTCGACAAGCGCGCGCGGTTCTTCACGCAGTGCCGCGATAACCAGGGGCTCTTCCTCACCGACAAGGAACGGGAAATGCTCCAACAGCTCGCCGTCCCGCTCTCGGGATTGTCCGAGCTTCAATCCCAGGCGCAGGAGCACATGGCAGCCCCCACCCACCTGCCGCTCGTGGTGATGACCGGTATCACGCCGGCGGGCTTGAACGCCTCGAGCGAAGGGGAGATCGAGGTCTTCCACGACTGGAATCATTCGCAGCAAGAGGCCGTCTTCACCGACAACGTGAAGAAGGTCCTCGACGTGATCCAATTGAACCGCTACGGCAAAATCGACAGCGATATCGTTTTCGACTTCGTGGCGCTCAAGGAACTCGTCGGCGAGGCGGCCGCGCGCGTGAAGAAAACCCAGTCCGAAATGGACGTGGCGTATGTGGACATGGGCGCGATCTCTCCCGAGGAGGTGCGCGCCCGCATCGCCGCAGACCCCGAGTCTGGATACGACAACCTCTCGGGCTCGGCATTGCCGACGCCGCCCGAGGATGGCGACGAGATCGACGACCCGAGCGACGAGGACGAAGGCGCAGCGCGGCCAGGTGCGCCACGGCGCGAGCGCGAGGAGCCGGCGGCGGCCTAACACGAGGGCAACTCCAATATGTGGACCTACTTCGAGTGGCTCGGCGGCCAGTACCGCACGAACCCCGACGCCTCGGTGATTGAGCGGCTCAACCGACCTGGCGGGCAATGGAGTCGCACGGGCAGTTCCAACGTGCGCACCGCGGCGCTCGTGGCGTTGCGGGCCAAATAATCGAACAGTTGAGCCCCGGATAAAGGAGGACACGCAAATGTCACTCGGTACACTTCTGCTCATCGTGTTGGTTATCTTCTTGCTCGGCGGCTTCAGTCACCGGTGGGGCGCGCCGATTCCCTACGGGTACGGCTTCGGCAACGGTGGCCTCGGCATCCTCGGCGTGGTGCTCGTCATCGTGCTCGTGTTGGTATTGCTCGGGAGAATCTGACATGCAGAACAACGCTATCTTCGTGTGTCAAATCCTGGCGCTCGTGTGCTTCGCGATCTCCGGGCTTAGCTGGACCCTGCCTTCCGCTCCGCGCCGCGCGTGGAATTGGTTTTCGTGGGCATGGTTCTTCGTGGTGCTGTCATTCATGATCAGCGGCAACTTCGGCGCGTGGCTGCATCCGATACAGCGCACATAGCGTGATCACCTCGGCCGTCATTTGCTGGCGTGGCGGGTGTTGGATCTGGCACGCCAACACCCAGGACTGGGAATGGCGGCCGCGCGAATGGTCACACGTACTGGCACTCTGAAGCTCGTCGAGCGGGCCCCGCCCGAGCCGCCACCCGAACCTGGGCCC
>Ga0210394_10005071_pt1 | contig 14933 bp, 4 predicted proteins | sample IncBWC12MmetaG_FD_160121 | JGI IMG/M metagenome (GOLD analysis project Ga0210394, IMG submission 160121) | Forest soil microbial communities from Barre Woods Harvard Forest LTER site, Petersham, Massachusetts, United States - Inc-BW-C-12-M | ecosystem: Environmental > Terrestrial > Soil >... | reverse complement strand
CCGCGCCCTGCAAATGAGGCGTATATGCCGTTGGCTGATACGCTTCAACGTAGCACCATCGGATCTGCTGATGCAACGGCGCCAAAAGCAGATCCAGCCGACCGATCTGAAAATGAGAGCCATCGGGGCCGTCGTGCGAGAATTCCGTAAGCGGGCGGGCCACTCTCAAGAGCGCCTCAGCGGCGAGTGCGGCTTCGACCGAACATACATCAGCCGGGTCGAGAGAGGGATCATCAACCCGACGGTGGGCCGGCTGTGGCAGATTGCCGACGCGCTGGAGACCCCGCTGAGTCAGCTTGCGAAACGAATGGAACTCTGGATTGCTGATCAGGTGCGGGTGCCCTCCCGGCGGGGAGATGCCAAACGAACTTGACCCGAACAGTCTGCCAACGAAGGCATATTTTGCTGCGTGTTCGCCATCATAGTGTTCGACAGCGCGCGCCGATGTTCCCGGATCAGATTACCTGCGGATTGCTTGACAAGCCGGCCCCATGCAGTGTCAGGAATCGTGACAAGGGCAGTTGAATGGCCTGCGGAGCACCACCTCGTGCCGCTGACACCGGATCGAAAACAATTCTCATCTGGAGTGGCGCCGCCACGTGACCAAAGCTGCATTGACCGCCGCGTCAACCCCCATGATTCAGCCCGGACTCCGGAGTCTTCGGTTGCGAAATCTACCGTTGACGGGCCCCGTTTGCTGACAGGAGGTTCAACGTGGGACCCGGACGCTCCCGTTTCCGCCGCGGAATACGGCTTACAATCGGAGCGCATCCCCTCAGCGCCGGAACCCTGCAACGAACCGCCAACTACCACTAGACTGTCGGGCGTAGAGCTGACCGCGTCCCCAGCCGATGCCGTCGCCTTTAGATTCAAAACAGTTGGCGCACATGTTCCCCCAAACTGGCTGGTCGCGCAGACGGCCATCAACGAATAGGCCCCTGTCGCTCAGCAAGCAACCGCAGGAGCCGCAATTCTCGGCATTGTAAGCGTGTTGAGCCTCGTTGGCGTCAACCTCAGCCGGGTCAATCATTGCGGCAAGGCGCTTCTCTGCGGCATCGAGAGGTATCACCGACCAGGGCTCACGAGGGACCACGTTACTCTCGGATTCTTCATACTCCTCGCCTGCTGAGAGATTTTCAGATGGTTCTTCGTCATCGGTATCTTCCTCGGTATCTTCTTCCTCCTCGAGCAGCTCGTTGTCCGAGTCGGTGATCTCGATTTTGTACGCTCCGGATCCGAAATCTATGTCTGCAACTCCGTCAGGGAACGATTGGACATCCGGGACCATCCAGAGTGTTGGACGGTAATCTTCGAACTCGGAGGGCTCCTCGGGCATTGCGGTCCAGCTCATGGTCGTAAAGCTATCTCCGCCTGTGCTTGGCTGATGAAAGTGACCGCCACTCGAGACGGATAACCGGTCACCTTCGACCGCGACTTCCCAGTAGTGCCAAGTTTCGATTTCGCCGAACTCGCGGCGGGGACCTGTGACTTGGACGGTCACGCCGAGATCAGGCGTCACTCGTGGGAGGGCTGAGAGCACGTGCTGCAGTTTTGCGACGCTTACCAATTCTGCAGGCCGGAGCGTCTCCGCCGCGGCAGCCTTCTTCAACAGGATAGTGGCCGCTTGTACTAGATCTCGGTCCTGCGCGTTGAGATGGTACCGTTCAGGCATGTCGACGCTCAAGTCGAAGTCATGAAGCCTTCGTCTTCGGAATGTAGATGATCCGACAGCGCCTCGCGCGTCGCGTCGGCTGACCCGGCTCCGGTGGGTAATAAAAATCGAGACCCCGCCCGAGGACTATCTGCCAGTTCTCCGTCTCCATCATGCGGTCGTGAATATCTGGGGCAAACCGATATGTGAATTGAAAACCCTTCCGATCCAGCCGCGATTTCAGAGCGTCCAGCCGCTCTCTTGAACGGGCCTCTTCAGAAAGGCCATACCGCTCGTTCTTCTCGAACATCGTGACTAGCTCCACGCGGCAGCCCTTCGGATCTCGGATGGTCGCGAGCAGGTCCTCGACGTTGCGTACCTGAAATTCGAGCCGCACGTAGGGGTCGATGATCCGGACTGATCGGGCCGGGCCCAAATACGTGCCAAAGACATTCTGGTAGCTTCGGGCGGGGTCCCCGTCTTCAATGTCTACGACTTTGTAGTCCTCCTGCTTCGGCGCCTTGAGGTCGCTCACCGTGATCGGCTTCCCCTTGACAAGGACGGAACGCAGGTCGTCGAGCACTCGCTGGCAGGTCGCCCCATCCGTCTGGTAAACGATCGCCTCCTTATCCAATCCCGCCGCCAATTCGATACCAGCGTCGACCGCGCCGACAGCCATCATCTCCTTGCTCCCGGCGCCGAAGACCATTCCCCAAGGCCCGCTCGGCCTGGAGGTGACGTGCACGAGCCGAACGCCGGCTTCCATGAGATCGAGCAATGCTTTCACCGCAAGGAAGTTCTGTTCATTCAACTCTGAGAACTTCGGAATTTGAGCGAGGCCGATCTCCACTTGGCACTCAGCGTTGTCCTTCTTGTACGTCGCCAGGAACTCGCCCCACGCGGCCGCCTGCGGGGCCTTTTCGTTGTCGATCGCCGAAACAACCGCGGATAATGATCCACGTATCGTTCGCCAGCGTTTTTGAAGCCAGGCCGACGCATTAGTGCCGCAGTACCGCTGCGCATTCTTGCCAAATGCCGCCAGTTTAGTTTTCTCCTCCGTGCTGTTGAGGACAATCACTTGGTCCAGGTACGGCTGAATCAATGTCTTATCAAGGAGCTTGTGCTCGAATTGATTCCCGTAGGAGCGGAGGCACTTGTAACAGGACTTCTCGCATTGGCAGCCGTCCAGCATCTCGCGGGCGGCCCGAAGAATGGACTCCATACTGGCGGCTGCTTTTCGAACATATCCCGCTCCACCGGCCACGTTGTCGTAGAGCATCAGGTCCCTCCGCTGCTCACCATCGACCGTCATTCTTCGGGTGAAGCCGCTGATTTCACCGTCCTCGGCTCCCACGATGGAAGTGGCCGCCTCGATTAGCGCCGCCTTCATGCTGGCGAAGAACTCCTCCGATTGGCTGGGCACATTCTGGAAGGACAGTATTAGGACATCCGTGGCGAATCGGTACCCCAAGTGGAATCGATCGGAGTTGCCACCACAGGCCTTCCGGCGATCGTGGAGCAGTTTGTGCTCCTCGAAGGCGTTCTTGTTGGTTGGCGCCTGCCAATAGCCGCATGTCCGGCACATCAAGAAACCCTTGCCGTTCTCCTCCCTCAAGCCCGTATTGGAAACGAAAATCTCTCCGCGGCGCTGGTACTCCATCCGAACACCAGGAATCTCAGACATGTCGGTGCCTCCTCCGTTGGGAAGCAAATAGGTTTCGCCGCCGTAAAATGCGCGCTGGCGATACTCCTCATCTGGCCCAATAGCCTCTGCCTGCTCGGCCACGAAGGACTGCGCAAACAACACTTGCGATTTCTGGGGTAGGAGCGCCTCGCGGCAGTGTGGACAGTGTGTCGCGCCGGCGTCGAAGGTAACGTACGTGCAATTGCCGCAGGATTTGTACGCTTGGTTCAGATCAGGGATGGAGGACCGATAGAAGTCGAGGCCGATCACCTGGTACTTCTTTCCGTCCATGTAGACGGTGTTGCCAGGCCCGTACTCGCGGAGCGCGACCCCCATACCGCGCATGATTGGTTTCTTCACCTCGTCCTTGGCTATCAATCTGGCCGTGTCCGAGGGGAAAGCATACGACGGAAGGAAACCTCGATCAGACAAGTACGAAAGGGGGTAGGAGCCGTCGATCTGGTCGAGTAGTTTGTACAAATAGGTTTCCCTCTCTGTCATCTGAGCGGCCAGCTTCGGCTGACCCCTTCCGATTTTCGCCTTCTCCATCGCGATATTCAGAATCTCCTGGAACAGCGCGTCCCGCTCCACGATCCATGACTGAAAAGCCTGTAGGAGACTCTTGTGGAATTGATCGACGATCTCGCGGATGGCATCAGCGGTAAGCCAGGCAAGCCCCTCCCGCTTCGATTCCTCCTCGCGGTCCTTCTGGAAGGCTTTCAGAACCGAGTCCACGATCGCGTTCCTGCGTAGCCGAAGCTCGGCCTCAAGGTCAGGCAGAGTCAGTTCAGCTTGGCCCTCCGGAAACAACTTGCCGAGTTTGTCGTGAAACTGAAAGTCGAGCTTCTCAAGAATCAACGAATTGATCTGCCGGCGTAGGATTCGTTCGTTGTCGATCGTGAAGTCAGGCGGCTCGATTTCGCCGGAAATCATCTGCGAAGGGCGATCGAAGAAGTACGTGTCGTGTGCTCGATCGAGCGCAAACACATTGATCAGTGCGATCCGTTCTTTTCGGCCCGCGCGGCCGCTACGTTGCGCATAGTTGGCCGGGCCTGGAGGAACGTTTCGCATGAACACGCTCGGAAGATCACCGATGTCAACGCCCAGCTCCATTGTTGGGGTACAGACAAGCACGTCGGATTTACCTGACTTGAAGCTCCGCTCGATTTCAATTCGCCGAGAGCCGGCCAGCTGCGCCGAATGCTCATGTGCCAGCATCCGGTAGGGCGCGCGGTTCATGTAGGTCTCGATGTAGTAGTTCTGCTCGGGAGCCGGGTTGTAAGGCTCCAGCCTGCCCTCACACCGCCAGCGGGCGCAGACTCCTCGAACGTTATGGGTCGTCACACTTCGACAGCGGCCACACCGAAAGGTGGTTTCGGGTACCTTGAGCATCACGCGCCCGTGGTTCACCATGTGGACCTGTTGCGAAGCCCTCTCGTTCCCGATGTCGCGCGCCACTAGGAAGCCCTCTGCGACCAGGAACTCCACCAGATCGGTCAGCAACTGGACCGCCTGGCCCTTTCCGGCCACCTTGCCGACGAAGTTCAAAAGCGAAGTCTCACCGCCGGAGGGGGAGAAGAATCCATAAGTCCGGTAAGGCATCCCCTCTCGGTTCAACTTCTGCAAAGTGAAGCCGCAGGGCAGCATTGCGCGCCCGAAGATTTTGACCGATTCTTCCAACGGCTTGAGCAGCAGCGGATGAGAGAGCGCCCTCTTCCATCGCATCTCGTCCAGGATCGCAGCCAGCAGGTTGTATAGATCTTCGGAGGGAATCCGGTGCTGTGCCTGAAGAGATCTCGCCCGGCTGGCCACTTCCCGCAGCGTCTCCTCCGTCCGGAAATACTCGACGGTGAGCAGCCCGAGCCCTTCCAGGCTGATACGCCGCGAGCCGGGCTTTGCGATTTCCGCCAGCAGCGACAACTGAATGTCGGCGTATTCATACGCCACATCGTCCGGGTTTTCGGGGCGGCGGATCTGATAGAACAAGCGGCCATCGGCTTGGCGCGTCGGCTTAGGACAGTAGACGGAATACTGGTCGCGCCGCTCATAAATCAGCGTCTGCAGGCGCTCCAAGCTAACCGGACCTGCATTCTTCGCTCTCTCCTCTTGAAGAACCTGATAGATCAGCTGCCTGCCCACGAACTGCGCGTGCTTGAGATTCAGGTATGCTGCCTGGAACGCGGTGTCCTGCCGGTTATCACTGAAAATCAGAAGGCGGCGCTGCTCCTTCGTGAGATGCTGAAAAATCGCCTCTACGAGGATGTTGATACTCACCATCGTGGACGACCTCAGCGGCGTAACGACTTCCAGACCACCGCCATAGATGGCTTCACAGGCCGGACACTTGTGGATGTTTCCGATGTAGACCCGCGGAGTTGTCAGCTCCCGCGCGTCAGCCCTGGTAGCGTCACCGTGGCCGCCCTCGCATTGGTGAGTCCCACCGATTACAATCTCTGCACAAGCCGGGCAGTACCGGGCCGAGACCTCCTGTGCATGCATCTCGTCGGGGTCAGTTTCGTCCTCGGCGGTATCGGAGTTGTCGTGGAGCTCAAAGGTAAAATGCACCGGTTCCTGATTGCCTTGGTCCTCGTCAATCAGCCGGAAAGATGAGGGGAGCTGCTGTAGCTTCTTCCGTTTGGTCTTCTTCTTCTGAACAAAGGAATCAAGGGGGATTTGGGGATCTTCGGGATAGCCCCGATAGAAGTCCTGGCCGCAACTGCGGCAGACTTCAACCGGCAGGCATCGTGCTTTGCAGATCTCGCAGGCGTCCATAAACTCCGTGTAGAGGTGGCCGCACTTCGGGTTCGTACAGCGATAGAAACCTTGGAGTCCACGCCAGAAAATGTGGACCTTCGGTCGAATGAGTGGCTGGCCCGCGATCTTCGCCTTTGCACCCAAGAGAAGATATGCCTCAACCTCGCGCTGCAGGTATGTCTCATCAGCGCCCGTACGCACGGATTGAAGAAGGTGCTGGGTCACTTCCTCCAGAGAGCGAGGCGATACGAGACAATCCTCAATAGTGCGGAAAAGAATGTTCTCCGAGAGGACCTTGCCCAGGAACTCCGCGGGCGCCTCTGGCACGTCTTTGGCCACCGAATCCATCGCTGCGAGCACGAGCTCGGCAGGAGCGATGTGATCCAGGCAAAAATCGTAGACCACATCCAATTTAGATAGATCCCGAAGGCTCTGAAGATGAGCTACTTCAATAGTTGGACACGGCGGCAGATACGGTGCATTCTGCCCTGGCAAGGTAAGGTACTTCTCGGTACAGATGGACTCTGGCTCGAAGCGCTCTCCGAAGAGTTCGCTCGCAAAATTGGCGACCGCCTCTGACGAATCACCTTTAACGGTGGCGCTGGTCCCAACGCACACGAGCTTCCCGTCCAGTTTGCCTACATGCTCTTTCAGTCGGCGAATCAGACAGGCAACTTCAATCCCGCGCGCCCCCTGGTAGGTGTGGATCTCATCAAGCACGAGAAAGTGCAAACGATCATCGAACAGAACCCGGTCGAGGCGTCGCAAGAGGAGATACTCCAACATCGAGTAGTTGGTCATCAAGATGTTGGGGAGTTGGTCCCGCTTCCGGATTTCCTTGCGGTACCAGATCGCTTCATCGCAGAGGTTCTCCGGACGGACCTCCTTCCCGTTTCTCTCGGCGTCCTGTTCGTCCTCGGGTGTGTCACCGGTGTAGCGGGCAAAGGTAACGCCCGTTCCGGCCAAGTATTTTGCGAAACGCTCGTACTGGTCGTTCGCCAGCGCGTTCATCGGATAGAGAATCAATGCCCTGATGCCGGGTCCTGGATTCTGCAGGCAATAATTGACAATGGGCAGAAAGAACGCCTCGGTTTTTCCGGAGCCAGTGCCGCTGGAAACAATGGTGTTCGCTCCTGCTAAGATCCTCTCGATTGCGACCCGTTGATGCGAGAACAGTTGCCACTCCCCGAACGCGGCGTGGCGGTCACCCTTGTCGTCGACATACCCGCCAGCGCTCAGGAGTCGGTCCATCAATCCGAGTGTGCCCGCAAGATCTGAGATCGTCTCGCTGGTTCTGAAGTATGGCCGCTGCAGCGAGAGGTACGGGCCGCGCCAGAGCAGGTTAGCCTCGTCGATCTTATCGAACACGTGCCCCCGGAGAGCGGAATCGATGATCGGAAAGGCAGTCTTAATGTAATTCTTGTAGGTGGATTTAACCTGTTCGACGATGTCAATTGGCTGCATTTCAGATGCCCTCTAGAGTCTTGCGCACCACATCAATACTGTCGTCGGAGAGGCCGTACACTTGATACACGAGGGAATTGACTTTCTCTTCCATGGAACGGAACTTGTCACCAGTCTTGGAGGACTTGGCTTCGCGATTTAGCTTATACAGTTCCCGACCGAGATCACTCAATTTCTGAACAACACTCGCCTTTGCATCCAGCCGGGGAAAAGGCAGGACCTGCAACTTCGAGGCCTTTACCTGAGGAATGATCCGAGACTCACCCTGGTTTGCGACTCGATAAGCAAACAAGAACACTTCCGACTGAAGAATGGCCATCACCGCAAATGGATCTAATCCTTCCTTGACTCTGAAAACGTACATCGCGTCTGTCACATAGACCGAGTCATTCGGATCATAAATCAACTCAATCGTTTTGGATGTGGTCAGGCCGACAAACTTAGGGCTCTCAAAAATCTCGGGATCTCTTGGTCGATGAAGCGCCCACCAAGGGTGCTTCCCCTCGGCTACCTCCCGGCAAGAGTTGTCGTAACGATGAGCAGAGAGTCTCTTCTTCACATTGGGGAACCGATCAATCTCGGTATCCCGTGTGGTATAGATGATGAATTGGTCAGTCTCCCAATCTCGATAGCGCCTAACCTGCTTCCCACTCACGCTCGGTTTCAATACTTGTCTTTCCAGCTTCTCAGCGCGCGCGTCTTCATGTGAGACGACATGGGCGGCGGCGATGTCTGGACTGATGCCTCGTTGGATTTCGCCCTCGAGGATATTGGACAGACGTGGGTGTTGTTGGCGAAGCAAGTCGAACAAATCCGAAGCACCAGAGGAGCCGACGAAAAATGTGAAGTGTGGGTCTGCGGTAACTAAACGCTTCCAGTCCCTCCAAGGGGTCACCTTTTGCGGAGTAGCCAGAAATGTCCGCCGGTCTGACGGCTGAGTTGAGGAATCGATAAGAACAAGAACACCGTCTTCGGTCTGGGGCTTACAGATCACAATTGTCGACGTGTTCAGAACTCCTGGTCCGAATACCCCACTTCCCAGACTCGCCAAGGCAGCAATGCCTTGATCAACAAGCAGAGATCTGGCTTTCCAGGCGTCGGTTTGGTTCAGTAGTCCGCTTGAGACAATGTATCCAAGCGTCCCTCCTTCCTTGAGCAATTGAAAGCCCCGATCAATGAAGTAGATGTAGGAGTCGACCATCCGCGTAATGACTCTCTGATAGAGGCCACGGAAAAACGAAAGCTCCTCGTCGTCAAGCTGCGCTCCCCAAGGAGGGTTGCCAAGGATGGCGTCGAAACCAGGTGAGTGACGCACAGTACCGGCCGATTCAAAGAAGACTTCCGGATATTCAAGCTCCCAATGAAAGAATCGGCGCCCGTCAGTCGGGATTGTTGACTCCGATTGTCCCTCTATGTTCCCGAGTAGCGACAGGTAGTCGCCCGCTTCTCCGCCGAAAAATGCGTTCAGCCAATAGTCAGCCAAGCGTACGAAGGGCCGCTTGATCCCTTCCACCATGCTATCGAGCCGCTTCTTGTCGCTAATATCTTCGATCGATAAGGTTTCCCTTTGCGTGATGCCAAAGATGTCCTGAAGCATCGTCGGCAGCCGAAGCCGAAACTGGCTATCGAACAAGTTCGCCTGCTGGGAGGATCGTCCAAAAACCGGGCGTCCCGATCTGTCAAGCGTTGGGATTCCCGCAAAATCACGAAGCCATGCGCCTAGCAGGGCGTCTCCACACTTAAAGTGATGATCGAGAAACGAAAGGGGCCGACCCGGGTCCATGGTGAACAACCACATCGAGAGTTTCGCCAATTCAACAGCCATTGGATTGATGTCAGTGCCGTAGATGCATCGTTCGGCAATCATTCGCTTGTATCGCACGAAGTCCTGGTCCGGCTGGGCTTCATGTGGGACCTTACCCTCTCGGAGGGATGCGTCACGGTATGCGCGTGCGAGGTACTCCGTGGCGGCCACGAGAAAGTGGCCAGACCCCATTGCCGGGTCGACGATTTTCAGTTCCAGAATCTCCTCGGCACTCAGCGGTGCGACCTTTCGCGGCTCGTCCTTCCATCCGATTGCTTTCAACTCATCCGTAATAGACTCTGACTTGATCCGGCAATCTCCCTGCACGATCGGGCGTAGAGTGTTCTCAACAATGTATTGGACGATGTAGTCCGGCGTGTAGTACGATCCCGAGGACTTCCGTTTTGATTCACGCCCACCAAAAACTAAGTAATACCGACCCTTCTCTACGCGGCCAGAAACCCGGCAGCCCCTCGGCAGTTTAGGACTCTCCGGATTCTCTTCCACTGCTTCTTGCCATGCCGTAAACTGCGCCTTTTCTGTTCCGTCGAGGGCCGCGACTGCCTTATATTCCTCGGTTGCGTTGGGCCCGGACCCTTGGCGGAGGATAAGGTATTCTTGATCGGCGATGAACGCGGTATATTCAAGAATCCCCTCGTAAATGCTACCTAGGTGACGGACATCAAGGTCGCGATAGGTCACCTTCTTGCGCCCTTCCCCTCGGCTCTGGCCGACTCTCGGCTTAGTTCGGCTCAAGAGATCGATGGCGCGGGCGAGGTAGTAGTCGCCCACGGCGAACTTCTCCAGAAACGCGTGCTTGTCCGGATCGAAAAGCCCTCCATTGTAAGGAGGAATCACCTTGCCCCAACCCTTGTCCAGGAACCCAAACAACTCCTTAAGCCGGTTCCACAAGTCGATGTTCCCCTTAGCGAAAAAGCGCCGCGGATCTGGGTCGTCTTGAACCGAATGAACGTCGTCACGGATCGACTCGAGGCTGTAGGTCTGGTACAGCTCGTTATCGAGCGGCAGTAACTCCCGGCTCTCGGCATAGAACAAGAAGAGAAGCCGGTACATCAGGCTTAGAGACTCGTGGTAGATGTCCTCCAGTAGTACGTCCGATGTTAGAAACTTCTCCCGCGACAGTTTCGGCGCATTCTGGTCCCTCCACTCATCAGTGGCTTTGGCATTCGCTCGCATATAGGCAAGGAAGCCCTCGCCCAGCTCCTGCAAAGCAGAAAAGACGTTCTCTTTCAGTTCATCGCCAATTTCTTTTCCGTGGCGGTCGCTTCCTTCGGCGACTCGCTCCAATAGTGATTGGCCAGTGTGATCGACCTCAGTAAAGCAGCGAGCGGAGAAAAGGCCGAGTACAAAACGAATAGCACGCAAGGCTTGCTGATCGGTCCTGCGATCAATAAGTGCAATGAGGTCGGCTTCCAGGAAACAACGTGGCTTATGCGAGCTGGTTCGACTCAGGAGCCTGAGCTGGCGACCGTTGCTGATGATCGCCCACGGAACATCGCTCGCTATCAACGCGCGATGCACGACCTCCGTAACCGGCATTGCAGTGAATGAACTGTCAGTGGCGACCGAGTCCAAGGAGGCTCGCCAGGGCAGGGTCCAAATCAGGCATGAGAGGGCTTCCCCTGCCGCTTTGCCGCGCAGGTCTCCATAAGTTTCCTTCGCCGAAGTGCCCGGTTTTGCTAGAACGAAATTCGGTTGGAAGACAGCGTCCTCCGTGATGATCCGACCACCCCTCGCGGGACTTGCACCGAGCGCTCTGAACAGCACCGGTTCGAACCACCTCGCGACCGTTTCTGCCGCGTCCGCTGTACGTAGGCTCGGTTCCGTCGTTTCGAGTAACTTGGCGATCTGCTTAAGAAGCTCCTTTGCTTGGTCTTCCGGGAAGGCCCCCAGCTCTTCATCTGGAAACAGCCGCTCCAGATAGTAGTCAGAGAAAAACCCGTCGGAGTTTTTCAGGAAGGGGTACAGAAAGAATCGATAGGCGGTCGCCTTCCCCGTTGTGTGGGGTACGGGATGCTCAATCGTCGCTTCAACGGCTGCCGCGACGATCGGAATCAGACAGTCGGCCGCAGCGGCGAGAGCTTTCTTGACTGGCGCGGTGTTCGGGTTGAACTCGGGATGAAAGGCTGTGTTCCGCATGTCGCGGATCATCAAGAAAAAGTAGCGGGACGCCTTTTCTGGGCTGACTCCGCGAGACGCCCACGAGTCCAAAGATTGGAGTCCATCCGCTTTGAGAAGAATCTTCTTTGCACGATCCACGGCCTGACGGAACGCTCCAATCGAAGGGTCGCCGGCGTTGACAAAATAGTGCCGCACGCCCGCGTAATCCTTCAATGTGGTAACCCACGAATTGAAGCGCCGATATTCTTCATCACCCGGTTCTCCGTGCATCATGAACAGGTTGTAGGCAACCGACCATGCATCACTAAATCGGTTGAGGGGGTCTGTCCCCGTCTCGGCCCTCTCAAGGAAGCTTATTGCGTTGCTCAGGCCGGTATACCAACGGCTCGAGTTCGCGTATCCCCTGATCTCCTGTTCGTCGCGGCGACGCTTTTTCAGTTTTTCTGCCAACGTGCTCATCGGTTGTCCTTGGTCACGCGGGCGTGACGACCACTAAGTTCAGGAGGGCCGGTGCGGGGAAGGCGCCTAGCTTCATGCGCTCCAATTCCTGGCGGCGCAAGCTCATGTTGTGCTGGTGGCTTTTGATCTGGTTATCAAGGCGAGTCCGAAGGCCTTTGATGTTCGGATCGTCAAATAGAACTTGCTGCTCTTGATGTAGGTGTCTCTGTTTCTCCCGGAACTGCTCCGCGGCTCCCCGGTCGAACCGATCCAGGTCTTCCAGCAGGACAGCAATCTCCTCCAGCCGTTGCTGTTCCACCCGCCGGTAGTAATCGAGGTAGTGGTGCCGGATATGCGCCTCTGCGATGCCTCGTAAATCCTCGACCTTCTCACCGAGGCGCGCCAGGAATTCACGGTTGGGCTCTGTACGTGGGACTGGCGCTGCCAGGAAGAGCTTCCTTCCGAGTTCAGCCTTCACGCTGCCGCTTTCATCGACGAAGACGGGTTCCAGCTCTTCGCGAATGACGCGACCCTCCAGATCCTCGAACTTTAGAACAAAGTTGAAAACTACACCGGGAGCGCCAGAGTAGTCGGCCACCAGGCAGGCGAGCTGCCCTCCGAGTTCCGCCGCTTTCGTGACGCGGCAGAAGTGAACCATTCGCTCCAGAAGCGGATGACCGAACGCCACGAACTCCGGCTCGTCGGCCCTTGCCCAGTCCGCGGTCGCCACGCAGCGCTCGAACGTGACGCGGGGGTACACCTTGGGAAGTTTGTCGTCCTGGAGAACGGCCGGCACGATAATGCGAAAGACGTTCTTGTCCTTGGCAGACTGGAGCTTGCGCCCATCCCGATCACCCGAGCCCTGCTCGCCGTACACGCGAAGAAAAGCTTCGACGAAGGCGCGCACGTCCTTGTAAGTTGGGATGGCTTCTTGCGCTTCTCTCACGGAGACTTCTGCTTCGGCAATGTCTCTGGAGGTGAACTGGCGGCAACCGGAAAGAAACTGTGTTTTCTGGATCGCCTGTGCCATTTCGTCCATCTTGCGCAGCTCTTGCTCTGCCATAACTTCCACCGCGCCAGAGTCCACGGACTTCTTGAGCACGCGGAGAATTAGATCGTCGAGGGAAATCCGATCCAGAATCCCGAGCACTTCCGCCATGTTTCCGAGTTGGCGGCGGATCGTTTCAATCTTGTTCTGCAGGACTGTGAAGATCTGGGCTTCCTTCGAGCCCTCAATCATGAAGTTGTAGATCTGGGCATCGTAGCGTTGACCGTACCGGTGAATGCGGCCGATTCGCTGCTCCAGACGGTTGGGGTTCCAAGGTAGCTCATAGTTGATCAGCGTGTGGCAGTAGCGTTGAAGGTTAAGACCCTCCGAAGCAGCATCTGTGGCGAGCAGAAGACGTGTATCGGAGTCGTTGAAACGGCGCTCCGCATAGAGCTTTGAGCCTTCTTCGTTTTCGTCCTCTCCCAGAGGCATGCCGCCGTGGATGAGGACAATGCTCTGCGGCGACAAATACCACTCCCTCTGGAGGTGTTCCTTCAGGTAGTTCAGCGTGTCGCGATACTCGGTGAATACGATGACCTTCTCCGAGGAGTCCTTAGTGAGGAGTTCTTTCAGGAATTTCTTCAGATACTTGAGCTTGCTGTCCTGGCCTCGCTGGATCAGATCCTCGGTCATTTCGAGCAGATTACGAAGCGTCTTCACCTCGTTTGTGCGCTCGGCATACATCGCTTGCACATCACGCGTCTCGATGTAGCGTTCGACCATCTCACGATCCTCGTCCTCCATGAACTCGCCGCGCTGATAGTCCTTCAAGAGGCGCTGGATTTCCTGCCGGTCTGGCGCCGGGCGATCACCACTGACGCGCGAGATGGTGCGGGTCACGACGATGCTGTCGATGCGGCGCTTGAGCGTCTCCCGCAAAGCCGCCAGGCTGGACACCATCCGCTTCTGGACCAGGGCGAGCAAGAATTTGCCGATGTTTAAATCGGCAGCGGAGATCTTTCGCTTGCGGTTGAGCTCGGCCCAGCCGTCGCCTGTGTAGCCAGAGACCGCTTTGTACAGATCGTCTTCCTCCGGCGTAAAGGCGATCTGGACGGGATGCACGTCCCGTTCCTTGAACTTCTTGATGAGCTGGCCGGCGCCGTTCTTCTCAAAGATCGTCTCCTTGCCTCGACGGATCATGACCTTCTCCACTCGTGGCCGGGCGTCTGCTCGATCCAAGTCCTCCGGATCGGAGAACATGAATGGGTCGATCAGATTCAGAAGATTGAAGAAGTGTTCGGGATTGCCAGAGTGCGGGGTAGCCGTCAGCAGCAGCAGACTATCGCTTCTCTCCTGAATCTCTTTCGCCAGGTCCGCCCGGTTGGAATCGGTCGAAACATAGTGCGCCTCATCAATCATGACGAGATCCCACCGGCGCTCCACCTTCAATAGTTGATCGAAGAACTTGTTCGTGTTCCGCCGTGCGGCGCCGGTTCCTTCGTACTGCGGTTTTATCCAATCAATCGAGGTGATGATGGCGTTGCGGGCGAGCCAAGGGTTCAGGTTCTCGTCAACCAGTTCCTGGATGCCCTCCATCTTGCGGCTGTTATAGATGTAGAACTTCCGCAGAAAATGGCGCTGCATTTCCTTCTTCCATTGATCCTGAAGCGAGGCTGGGACAATGATTAGGACGCGAGTGCCACGTCGCCTGGCGGCAAGCTCCTGCATGATGAGACCCGCTTCGATGGTCTTCCCCAAGCCGACGTCATCGGCAATGAGGAATCGCTGGCGGAGCGACTCCATCACCTTTTTCACGGCCATGAGCTGGTAGAGCTCCGGCACCATCTTTGAGTTCGAGATGCTTAGGAGCTTGTCGTATTCGTACACCAGTGAGAGGCGCGTTGCGTTGGTCAGAAGACGGTAGTGGTCGATGTGGTCGATACGCCCCATCCGGAGGCTCTCAATCGCCGAACCCACCGGTTCTATGGGCGTGTGTGGATAGAGAAAG
>Ga0210394_10005070_pt1 | contig 14935 bp, 14 predicted proteins | sample IncBWC12MmetaG_FD_160121 | JGI IMG/M metagenome (GOLD analysis project Ga0210394, IMG submission 160121) | Forest soil microbial communities from Barre Woods Harvard Forest LTER site, Petersham, Massachusetts, United States - Inc-BW-C-12-M | ecosystem: Environmental > Terrestrial > Soil >... | reverse complement strand
CGCTGCTGCTTTGAACTGCAGCATACCTACCAGCAGATGCCATCGTACTTGCCCTCCTCGCTCCTGCGATCCGTGATCCGAACAAAATCTACTAATAGCTGATCATCGCGCAAGCGGCTGGGGACTTTTCGGAAGTCCGGGTCCATGTTGCCTATTACGACCGTTTGGGCATGGTTCAAGACGGCATCGATGTCGTCTACCATCAGTTTGGAAATGTGCGGAATACGATTGAGGATGAAGTCGCGGTTCGCGCCTACCAAGCTGGCTATTCTCACGTTCTTGTCGAATATGCGCAAATCGTGACCTTTGCCGAGGAGGCGCTCAATGACTTCGATGATGGGGCTCTCGCGCAGATCGTCCGTGCCCGCTTTGAAGCTAAATCCCAAGAAGCCGATCCGTTTGTGACCTTTTTCCATGATGAGTTGCAGGCCTCTGGCTACCTGCATCTCGTTGCTGGGGAGGATTGAACTCATGATCGGCAATTCCAAATCGTAAAGTTTGGCCTGATAAGCTAAGGCTCGCAGGTCCTTGGGCAAACAGGAACCACCGAAAGCAAAACCCGGTAACAGGTACGCAGGCGAGATGTTGAGTTTCTTATCTTGACAGAAGATCCTCATGACCTCGTGTCCATCGATAGTGAAAGACTTACAAAGATTGCCGATTTCATTCGCGAAACCGATCTTGAGTGCGTGCCAACTGTTATCGACGTACTTGGCCATCTCGGCGGTCTTCAAATCAGTCCGAATCAGGGGCGCATCCAGATGTGCGTATAGCGCGGCCAGAATGTCACCACTGGCAGCATCCAACTCACCAATGATCGTCTTGGCAGGGCAACGGAAGTCTTTCACTGCTGAACCTTCGCGCAAGAACTCCGGGTTGTTACAGACGCCAAAGTCGATGCCCGCTTTTTTCCCGGAGAAATCTTCGAGCGTGGGGATCACAACCTTGTGCATTGTCCCGGGTACGATAGTGCTGCGGATCACAACGGTGTGGCGGGTTGCCTTCGTTTTCAGCGCCTGACCAATTTGCTCGCATACGCGCCGGACAAACCGCAGGTCAAGGTTACCGTTGACCTGACTCGGGGTGCCGACGCACACAAAAGACAGATCGGTTTCCCGCATCGCCTCGGCTGGGTCGCACGTGGCGCGCAACCGGCCCGCTCTCGCGTTCTCCGAGATGATCTCGCCGATGTGAGCTTCAATAATCGGAGACTGACCGGCATTGATCATGTCAACCTTGGTCTGGAAAGGGTCCACGCCAATGACTTCGTGCCCCTCGTGGGCAAAACAGCCCGCCGACACCGCACCGACATAACCCAACCCAAAAATACTAACTCTCACGATGTATTCCTTTCTCAGATGGCCGTCAGGCCTGTTAGCGTAATCTACGAACCGGCGTCCTTCGCAACCAGCTTGGAGGGGCACGTCGCAGGTTCTTATTCGTGACAGCGTCACATGACTTGTCGCGCACTCGCCTGGGCTCTAATCCGCACAGATCAGTGATTCGAACAGATCACTATCAAGAAGCGCTGGGATGGTGTTAGCGAAGTGCGTGGTCTTGCACGATCGGCAGAGCTACCTTGTTTCCACAGAAATCAAAAGGGTTGTATGCATCCAAGCACGTGCGCTCCCGGGCTACCCGCCGCACGGTATCGACGACTTCCAAAACACCTCGATGCTCTTGTCGGCGCACTGATGGAGTACTCGTGAGAACTCCAGTGAGTCGACCCACTGGTCAAGTACCAATCCCAGCCGGCAATCGGCCGAATAGTTAAATTCCCCTTTTGCGTCCAAGTGTGCCAGCAGATCTACGCACTGCAGCCCTTCCGGCCTGAAATCGGGCAGATTCACCTCAAACGAAAGATGCGGGACGGGGCGTTTCATCCCTCTCAGCACGCTGGGCTCATACCCCTCGACGTCAATTTTCACAAAAAAGGGGACCCCGTGAGTGCTGATCAGACTATCGAGGGTGCTCGTTTCTATTTTCTTCTGTTGCGCAAAGCTCAGGGCATGTCCAAAGCGTTCCTCGTCGGTTCTCAAGGTCTCCACCCACTTCTGGCTGAAAGTGTTCTTTGCTGATCCAGGTTCATCAATCCACATCGTCTCAACTGCACATCTGTCGCTCAAGGCTTTGCCAACGACAACCACCGGTTTGGGTTTCAACCTGTACTTCAGAAACATCTCTCGCAGAATCTCCTGGTTGGCTTCATCCGGTTCGATGGCAATCACTCGCGCCCCCAAACTGAGAAAGATACTAGTCTTGGATCCGTGATTGGCCCCCACGTCGAAAATCAAGTCACCTTTGCGAAACCCGCTCAGGAGATTTCGGTAGAAATTGAGCTCTTTACGCCTGTCCTCGAGTAGCGACCTGTCAGCCACCTTCCAATACAGATCATAAAGGGCAGAACCTCGTAACCGTTGGTACAGGCGGATTCGTCTTAGAAGTGTCTGAAGGTATTCCTTGAATGTTTGCACGGTAAGTGTTCCCTGTTTATTTTAGAGTTGTAACGGTCTATGACAGATTCTTGCGCAGTTCTTGCTCTACCGCTGTCGGGAATTACTGCATGGGAATAGGTTCATTCGCCTTCGCTTCGACTGGATTGACGATCATGGGCCGCGGTCGCCACGACTCTGCGTGCCACTCTGATGCGGTTGGCGGGCTAGAAGCCGTCGGGATGGCAGTTACCGCTAAGAGGAACAAGATCCAGGTGGGACTCATCATCCTGAACCCCGCCTCCGTTACACTATAGGCCAATGCTACGAAGAAGAACGCCAGCCTAACCTTCGCCGCGTCCTGACCCTGGCGGATTGATCTCAGAATATCCCTGTAGCCCTTCACCGCAATGGCCGCGAGCGCCGCTACTCCCACCCATCCAAGGTTCAAGTAGATTTCGAGGTAGCCGTTGTGAGCCTCGTTCAATGTGTAATAGAAAGCACTCGACGCCTTCTCCAAGCGCTGTCCGAGCCAGAAACTCTCGTAGCCGGTACCAAGGAATGGATTGCCGGCCAAGCTAAGCACAAGGTTCCAAATCTCAGTCCGACCGGTCAGCGTCGGATCCCTGCCAAGCATCTGCACAAAGCCTGAACCGAGTGCAAGAAACAGGGGAGAGGAAGCAACAATCAGCAGCCCACCTACCAGCACATGAATCATTGCCCGACTGCGGGACACTGCTGGAACACTCGTCAATACGATCAGGCTCCCCGCCATTGCAAAGCAAGAAAGCGAAGTCATCGAATTGGTTAGCCACAACAGCCACAGCGCCAGTCCCAAAAGGAAACCCTGAGCGATGAGTTGTTTCGTTCTGACTGCACTCTTGCCATTGCGGTAACTCTCAATAAAACGCCACAGGGCCCCGAGGCCTGAAACGAGGCAGATCACTCCCAGCGTGTTTTTGTTCGTCGTGACCCCCGTGTAACGTATCGTTCCCTCCCAACGGTCGTAGCCCCGACCCAAATCTTCGTAATACTTGATCAACAGCAGGGAAACGGGCAGCAGCAGAAATCCCATCCGTGCCATCAGCCGTTTAATCGCAGCGCTCGCGTCAACTTCGGTCAGCACGATCAAAATCATTGACAGGTCAGCTACGCCCTTTGTCCAGCGCTTGAAAGCGACCAAAGGGAAGTCCGACCAAAAGACACTGATGCAGCAGTAGAAGAAAAACAGAATCAGCGGTCCATTGGATCTCAACATCTTTCCGACCTGCTGTCGTCTCGCAAGCAAGACCACGAAACCGGCCGACATGAGAACCCCGAACACCAACGCATCCAGGGGACTTCCGTCGAGGGTTGCATCAGGCGAGTCCACCACCGGTCCCATCTGCAGCCACTGGGACACCGGCCGGGAACCGATGATCAAAAACCACAACACCGGAATCCATAGGGCTTTGGAAGTCCGAGCCCTTGGGTCCCAGTCGAGCACAAAAAGCCCGCCGATTCCCATGGCGAAGACAACTGCGGCAAGGGAGGGAGACATCAGATTTTCGCCACGCCTATCTCTAATAGGCCTGAATGATTCATCGCTGATCTACAAAGAGTCGGTGCAGTAGTTCCACGGTCAAGAGCTTGTGGATCTCTGTTGTGTAGTTTTGCCCTCCTCTAAGATGACCGTTCACGACTGCTTCTAAGCCTTTGCGGTCGATGTAAGGCCGAGAAAGCGTCGCCGGGTCCAGCAACATCTCACGAACGTATTTGGAAAGAATGTCCCGATACCATACCCGGAAATGCAAGAACTTGTGTCTGCCAAGAAAAAGGCGCTCCAGGTGTAGCGGGGAAAACAGATGGTCGGCCTTGGATACCCATTGAGGCATGCCGTAGTCATAAGCGTATTCAGCTTTGAACGTGAACCTCAAGTACGCGCGTAACAATGCCGCCGTAGGAAGCCAGCCCGAGTCGCCGCCGATTCCTAGATCGCTCCGCAATCGTCCGAGAACTGGACTGCCATCTCCGATCAGTCTCACGCGAACGTCACTGGTATCAGCATTCACCTTGGGCGAACGATAAACAGTCCGCACGAAATCGTTGTCGAGATAAGGAGAGCGAATAGTCAGCTGACTCTGTTCCAGTGCGATAACCCCGCAGTGATACCAGGGGAACTGCCTGAAAACGGCAAATGTAAGCGGGTGCTCCCGACGAAGAGCGTTGTAAGTGTCGCCGGTCTGGCGAACGTAAGACATCATCTCAGGACGGAACACTTCCACGGAAGGCACGACTGGCTTGAACATCGCCATTTGGCGAAGTATCTCGCTGCCGAATGTTCCCACCACTTTGACGGGCGCGATTGCGCGGGCCCTTTCACTCACATAAAGATCGGGGCAACGACTCAGATCCACAGACGCATCACTCAGATAGATACTTCGCTCGGCATAATGGGCAAAGCGCGACAAAAACTCATTCCCCACAGGAATAACCGAGTGGGATTGGTCGCAAGCTACGGCTACCTGCCGAGCGATCGAGACGTCTTGACACTCGCGATAGGGTCCTCCAAACGTGTAACAAGGCAACGAATTGGGAGCGGCCTTCCACCATGCCAGGATTGCGCGAGTATCCAGACCGCCGGTCAATGCGATCCCAACCCGCTCATGACCATTGAAGTATCGCGGTAGGTTTCGCGAGAAGGCATCTCGCAATTCCTCGTAGTAGGCCTCCGGCTCCAAGGGAGATTGCTGTTCCCATTCGCTGGGCTGGAAGTAAAGGTTCCTTTCCCGGATTGAGCTGTTGTGAAAGACCCAGGCTGCCCCAGCCGGCAATACGTGGATACCCGCGAACAGTGTCCGATTCTCCAGTACACAGCCGCAGGCGATGAACTCGCCCAGACCGCGCGGGTCTGCCCTGCGGAGTTCAGGGCGCACAGCGAGGATGGCCTTGGCCTCCGCGGCAAAGTAAAAGGCTTCCTTCGATTCGTGATAGTAGAGGCGGTGCATCCCGTAGCGATCGTTGAAGAGCATCGCCGTGCTACGCCTTCGATCCACCAGGATGCCGTGAAACATTCCGTTCAAACCCACTGGAAAACGCGGATCGTCCTCATACATGTGTACGAGATAGGACAATCCTTCTAGATCAAGTGCGTGCCCTCGCTCCTTGAGCGCGCGAGCGGTCCCCGGTTTGGCGTTGTCCTCCCCGGAGAAAACAAGAGAAACGTCTCCCTGTTCGTTCCGGAGCGGCATTCCGGTGGCTTGGGCATTTTGCATCACGGTCCATCCGACGTAGACGCCCAAAGACTCATCGCTCCAGGTTCCCGTCTCATAAAAAGACTCGTGGCCAAGCGCCGCTATCATCCGCGCTAGTTCCGCCTCGGCGCGCTTGCGCGGCATTTTTGTGACAAGACCAACGATTCCAGGCATAGAGCTTTCTCAGGCCTCCGTCACACTCTGGAGCTTGCGGCCGTACCAAACCCTTCGCAAATCACGGAGCTTGGCGGCCACCACTTCAGGAATTTGATCCGTTATCCTGCGATGCATGCCCAGGCTGAAGGCAGCCTCGCCAATCGGAGTCAGAGGAATGTAGTAGCGAGGCAAATCAACGCGCTGGAATCCGTTAACCTCCTTGAAATTACTCAAGCTGTCTGCCCGCTTCTTGCCATACGAGAAATGCTCATACACCAGATAGGGGATATTCCGGTTGGCACAGGATCGAACGGCCTGCGCAATCAGCGCGTTCGTAGGGGCTTTGTCTTTGTGCTGGACCATCGACAGGATATGCACCAGGCACGCTTGGCTGCGGTTCTCATCGGTGACCAGCTTGAAAAAACCGATCATGGTGTCGCCAAGAAATGCTCCTACGTAGATGCTCCGGTCGAGAAACGTCCCCGCATATTCACGCGCCTGATCCGGCGTCATTCCGAAATAGGTGAAGGCCTTTCCCTGACGCACCGGAGTCTCGTTGTAGATTCCACAGATCCCTTTGAAAAGGATGTCGTCGAATGGCACCTCGCGCAGGACCACGCCCTTCTTCTCTGCCTGCCTTGCCCGATTGCGAGGGAAGGAACGGATTTGGTGGTTCCACCAATGGTCGAAGGTGGAAACAGGCAGGACCGCTAGATTGTCCAGTTCCATTGGATAATTAAATTTCGGCGAGGTCTCAGGCAATCTCTGCATGAATGTGAAGAGGTCGATCCTCGTTGAACACTTGCGCAAGCCATCGAGCATAGCCTCCGGGTCATCGGGGAAATTGTACTTGTCCCCGTCCAGATGAGCGACACGGATGAATCGTCCTTTGACCTTGACGTCTTTGCCGCAGACCTTAAACAATGCTGATCACCACCCGGATTTAGTTTTCTTCACCACCCGCAAGGAAATCGCCACACCGTTTTGCTTCCGCTTGGTTTGAACCGCGTGCATTGCCTGCCGCGCTTGGCCTGTTGCTCATTAGTGGCAGCTTGGGAACAGACCCCGCGAAGCCTGATCAGGCTTTTGTGGTCATGCCTCAGTAAATTGAAGTCTATGCCGGCGGACCACGGCGTATCGAGGCGCTATTGAGAGATCTCCGAGGTAGGAGAAAATGCCGCCTCTGGACAGAAATTGAAATTCGTCGTGATTGACCGGGTGTGTTTCCACCTCAACCACAAACTGGCGAGCAAGTAAAAATATCTGTTGCAAGCGCTCTCCAGGTGAGAGCGGTGGCAACGAAAAGAAGTAGTCCGTGAGCTGATGCTGACGAGCCAGAATCCTATCCACGAGCTGACGATACAATCGATTCGACGAACTCTTTTCGCCCGGCTGAAATGAGAAGTTTCGCCGGATCAGCGTTCCGGCCGGTAGCAGACCTCCCAGGAGTACATTGGAGCACAGGTGCATGTGATGGTGGCCGTCGATGCGACTTGGCCCTGTGCCGTAGAGCCGTTTGAATTCATCGAGTTGTGCGGCCACAACATACTCGAATGAACTTGCCAGTCCGGGGTGAAAAAAGGCTTGAGCGAAGCGATGTAGTCGCAAATACCGGGATAACTGTTCCTGATGCTGTATGAGTCGCTTTGGACTACCAGATGCCGAAAATGAGGATGTGAGATTCAGATGGAGACCGGCGTCAATATGTCGCTCACGGGCAATTGTCGCGGCCCGCTCCGAGTCCTCCATAAAGACCATAGCACTCACCGAAGAGATCGTTCCGCGAAAAGCACAATCAGAGATTCGATCGGTCGTGTCGCGGTCCCGCCCCCAATCGTCCGCGTTGATGATCAGGGCGCCGGTCGCGGGCGCCTTGCCATTCGGGAACTCGGAATCGGCGATGTGGGCAGGGCTTCCCAACGTGTTCATCCTTGGCCGAGCAACGGGATCAGGCTGGCCAGTGACCACCAAACGGCGCAATGGCAAACCAGCATGTTTGTCGATGACGCAGTCAGTAGCGCACTCGAACGATCTATTTCGATTGACGAGTTCGTTTGAGCCGGAGTCCTGTCTTCGCTATGATGTAGCAAATTCTCTCTTAAGAATAAGTCTAGCGGGAACGCCCACCGCCGTTGCGCCGTCGGGGACGTCGGTGAGCACGACCGCGTTGGCGCCAATCCTTGCGTTGTTTCCGATCTTGATGCTTCCGAGCACCTTCGCTCCGGCCCCGATCCTGACGTTGTTTCCAATGATGGGAGCACTCTTTTCATCCCAGCGAATGCCAATAGTTACCTGTTGGTCAATTCGCACATTGTCGCCAATGATGCAGCGATGGTCCAAAACAACGCCGAGTCCGTTATGGCCGAAATGAATGTTCTTTGTTCCGATCTTGGTGTCATATGGAATGAAGCAACAGAACACGACCCTCAAAAACTGCTGGACAAGGAAAGGAAGGACGGGGATCTTCCAACGATAAAGCGTGTTCGACGTCCGGTAGATGTAGTAAGGAAGATTGGATTTTGTGATCATCTTACTTCTCCGTGGAAGTCCGAGAACTAGAAAGCGCGGTCGTTAGGCCTGCTGCTGCAGCGTCTCCTCGCGCGACACGGAGTTTGGCGAGAAAGAAATTCTTTAGCCGCTGCATTTGCTCTTTGCCACGAAACTTGGCAAATTCAGCCGATACGGTCCTTGGGCGCCGAGCGATCAGTGCGAAATAATACCCACTCAGGCAAACCAGCCCTCCTGCGATATAGGGCCGGTTACTCATCTGATAGATACATCGAAAAATCTGCCAAACCGGGTGTCCGCCCAACCGGTAATCTGCCTGTCCCCATCTAAACGGAAGCTTCAGGCCACGGTTCATGCCTGACCCCATCTTGCGGTGATGAAAGCAAACCTTCTCAAGAAACGATCTGGTTTGCCATCCCTTCATTCGAGAGGTCACCACGGCAACCAGATCAATACCACCGCCCTTAATGGGAGTGTAGCCTCCGATCTCATCGAAGCACTCGCGGCGGAAAAGCTGGCAAGCGCCTGAAACATGCTCGACACTCGAGAACCGGAAATCGTAGGATCCGTTTCCCTCGGTAAAGGGCGTCCCGCCGACACCCAACATTGCGTTCTCGGCAAACTTGGTCAAAAGAAACTCGAAATAGTTGTTCTCGAAGGAAACGTCCGCATCCAGGCTCCCGATGATTGCATACGACAGATGCCTCACGCGCTCCCATCCCGCATTAAAAGCCATAACCTTTCCAGCGAAATGCCGCTCCTTACGTTCAGGCATCCGGACCAATTCAATCCACGCGTGCTCTCTGGCATACTTGCGTACAATCTCGTCTGTGCCGTCCATGGAACCATCACTGACGATGACCCATTTCATCGGCAAGACAGTCTGTGCCACCACGGATTTCAAAGTCAGTTCGATGAACTGACTCTCATTGCGTGCTGGAGAAATCAAAACGTAATCTGGGAGCGTCGTCACGCTAACACACCCTCACGCAGAGGTTGGGGCGCGAACTGCGCGCCAAAAGCATTCCTTGGTTCACGAATCGGAGTTACCAGTGCCCGGTCAATCTCCAATGCGACCGATCGTTGCAACAGCGAGACGGAAACCACCACTCGGCGGCTGCCCTTAATACTAAGTAGGATTCCCTCTAAGCCCCGCAAAGCTGTGTCTTCAATGCGGACTCGTTCGCCCAACTCTAGGTAGGGCCAGGGCTCTGCTTGCACTCCCGATGCGACAAGGGTTTCGACTGCCGTGATTTCAGATTGCTCTATCGAAACCGGCACCTTCCCTCGGCCTACGACGGAAATTACGCCAGGAGTCACCAAAATCGGCAGCCGCTTCAGCACGTCAAAGCGGCAGAATACGTAGCCAGGAAACAGAGGCGCTTCAACTGTTCTGGTACGTCCGCCCCGGCGTCGTTCCATTTCATACGTAGGCAATAGGATCTCATACCCTTTTCCCGACAGGATTTTCGCGGTTGATTTTTCCCAGCGAGTCCTCACTTGAACCGCAAACCAATCTGTCTTGCCTGGTTCTCTAGTAGTCTCAGACACGGTTCCTCTTATGACCCTCACCCTCAGCTAGATGGGTCCAGCGCGCCTAGGCTACCGCCATTAACACGTCCAGACGGACCATGCATGCTTGGTAGTCCGCAATCCGCTTACCAATCATTGCGCCGCAATTCAAGCAAGCAACAAGCCCAACTTGCTGACTCAACAGGACTTGGCCGTCGCTTTAGATGCCATGGAATGCCCATGGGCGAAATCCTCCCAAGGAAGGGAACTAATGTTCCAAATTGTGCCACGGCTCTTCCACGTCGTGACGATTAACATTAGAAGCTCGGGTCCAACCAAAGCTGGAAGTGGTATATCTGGATACCCACAGGCATGTGCCAACACCTGCTTTCGCAAGGCCCAAGAGAATCACAAATGCGTTAGTAGGCCCCGCTACTGGACAGAACGGCTTTGGGAGTGGCGAGGAGGATTTGAACGTCGAGCCACAAGGACCAATTCGTGGCGTAATGCAAATCAAGCCGAACCATCTCGTCGAATGTAGTGCGGCTTCGCCCATTGACTTGCCATAGACCGGTTATCCCAGGCTGTACCTCCAGAACGCGCCGGCGATGCCAATGGTCATAGACCTCGTACTCGTAGGGAACCGGCGGACGCGGACCAACCAGGGACATTTCGCCGACTAAGACGTTCCAAAGCTGAGGCAATTCGTCCAGGCTCGTCTTTCGCAAAAGACGCCCGACCGGAGTGACCCGTGGATCATTCGTGATCTTATATACGGTCGGCGACTCGGCATCGGCCTGGTTAGCAGCTGTCTGCTTGCCGGCAATAAACTCCCGAACATATTCCTGATGAATCGTCGGAGCGTTGTTGAGATACATGCTGCGAAACTTCAAGAACTTGAATCGCGCCCCGAATCGGCCCATCCGCTCTTGCCTGAAGAGAACGGGCCCCTCGGACGTAAGCTTAATCACCGCAGCAATGGCCGCGAAGACCGGTAACAACAAAATCAATAAGGCGGCGCTTCCGCCAATGTCCATCGCGCGCTTGATGGCCCGCGAGATGCCTTTCCCGGCCCCCTGGGATTTGAATTCGGGATAAAGTTTCGAATTTGCTCTCCAATCAGAATCGTTGCGATCCCAGTGCTCGGGAAAAATGTGCAGGGAAATCACGATTTTCCCTGCTGTCTCGGAGCCCAGTTGCTGGCACAGCCTGTTGCTAACTTTGGTTCGCAGCACATCTGCAATTAAGTCTCTAGTGTGGTCGCCGACTTCCGTGAAGATGATGCCCAGAATCGCTCCATGCTTGTACCAGCCAAGTGCGTCCGTCTCTCGAACGAGCGCCGTCAGGCTTGCCAAAGCTCCCCGCAAGATCGCTTTGGCTGTTCCATTTTCATGATGCGCATCGAGCAGCATTAGAACGAAGGGTTTTCGGCATCTTTCCGCTCGACGACGCTCAATCGTCAAAGTCGTGTGGAACACTTCCTCACTTGACACCGCCTTGACCGAAACCCTGGATTGACCGGTTGGGTGATGAGCTCCTGTGCCAGAGATCGATGTGGCTTTGGTAAGCCCAGTTGCCATTGACCAGTTCCCCCCGTTCATTTCACCGGACTCGAAGACTGCTTTATGGCTGACAGATCCTGTCACCCAAGGCGCGGCGGAACAGCACGGAATCTTCCGCTTGGGCGTCAAACCCCTGCAACCGAGCTACGACCGCTGAGGACAACCTTCCGTCCCGTGCAATTGGCTGGCCATGACGAGTTCTTGCGGCCAGCCTGACAGTCGGCGCTCATATCTGTATGTGTCCTATAATGAATGGGGTACAAGGCCTCTCCTCAGGCGCAAATTCACGCCTGGTAGTCGATCGCAGACACAGCCCAGATGGTGAAAAATAGTGCCGTGCTTCACCAATGCTTTTCCAATCCCAGGGACTGAAAAATGAACGCGGTCGCCGCAGCGGTCATGGGCTTCACACATCTAAGTCGTCGGCCCAGATGCCGACGCTGTCGGTCAGCAACACTCCCTGGATGACCTGAGGTCAGTATTCAACGGCGGGAATTGATCGTTGGATAGTGTTGGACAATCAGCAACATCTGGTTATTCTAATGCTCGAAATTGATCCTTTTCTGACGCGCAGGAATTGCGCCGTCAGCTAGTGTCCCGGCGACTGGGGGCAATCATGAAGGGCGTCGTGCTTGCAGGCGGAGCAGGCAGCCGGCTCAATCCGCTCACGCGAATCACCAATAAGCATCTGCTCCCGGTGTATGACAAGCCGATGATCTACTATCCCATTCAGGCACTGGTTAACGCCGGGATTCATGAAATCCTCCTTGTAACCGGAGGGAGAAACGCTGGCGAATTTCTGCGCTTACTGGGCAACGGACGCGAGTTTGGATTGAAGCATCTCGACTACACTTACCAGGAAGGCGAGGGCGGCATCGCCCAAGCGCTGGGTCTTGCCGAGTATTTCGCCGATGAGGAGCCCATTTGCGTGATACTCGGCGACAACATCATCGAAAACAATATTTGCCAGGCGGTCGAGAATTTTAATAAGCAGTGTGAAGGGGCTAAGATCCTCTTGAAGGAAGTTCCAGATCCGCAGCGGTTCGGCGTGCCTGAAATCCGCGGCGGGCAGGTCATCGGAATCGAAGAAAAACCCGCTGCGCCAAAATCCAGGTACGCTGTAATTGGTATTTACTTGTATGACTCGACCGTCTTCGACAAGATTCGGCGGCTGAAACCGTCGGCGCGCGGAGAGCTCGAAATTACGCATGTCAATAACTTCTACCTCCAGCAGGGGAAACTCACTCACGAAATCCTCGACGGCTGGTGGACCGACGCAGGCACATTCGAATCTCTCCTCCGCGCCAATAACTTGGTCGCCGAAAGCGGCGCCAATAAGATGCCGGCCAACAACCGCGCCCGAACCACAACTCTCGGCGGACCCATCCCCTGAAGATCCTTGTTACCGGCGGCGCCGGATTCATCGGTTCGCATTTTGTCCGGCAGCTCCTCTCTCTAGACAAGGGGCACCAGATTGTCAATTTCGACAAACTAACCTACGCGGGGAATCTAGCAAATCTGCAGGATGTCGCCCACGACGCAAATTATTCGTTCGTAAAGGGCGACGTTTGCGACGCCGCTGCGGTGGAAGCGGCGATGCGCGGCTGCACGGCCGTCGTCCATTTCGCCGCAGAATCGCACGTGGACAGAAGCATCTACGAGCCGGCGCCTGCGATCGAAACGAATGTGAAAGGTACCTTGATCTTGCTGCAGGTTGCTCGCATCTTGCGCGTTGAACGCTTTGTTCACATCTCCACGGACGAGGTCTACGGAGACATGGCGCCGGGCGCGTTTGCTGACGAAGATTCATCCCTGCAGCCGAATAGTCCGTACGCGGCGTCCAAAGCCGGCGCAGACCTGCTGGTGCGTTCTTACCAACGAACCTACGGTCTGCCGGTCATCATTACTCGCTCATCCAACAACTATGGTTCTCATCAGTTCCCCGAAAAATTCTTGCCCCTTATGATTACCAACGCGCTCGACAACAAGCCGCTGCCCATCTACGGTGACGGGAAACAACAGCGTGACTGGCTGCACGTAGAAGACAACTGCCGTGGGATAATGGCGGTTCTGGAACGCGGCCGGACCGGTCACGTGTACAACTTGGGCGGCTCCCATATTGAAGAAAATCTTTCCGTCGCTCGCCGTGTGCTCCGTTTCTTAGGCAAACCAGACTCGTTGCTCTCCTACGTACAGGATCGGCCCGGACACGACCGCCGCTATGCCCTTCGATGCCTGAAGGCCGAGCGGGAGCTCGGCTGGAAGCCGGAGATACCGCTGGATGAGGGCCTGCGCAGCACCATCGATTGGTATAAAACCAATTCCAACTGGCTGGCTGCGGTTCGCGGCGGTGAATACCGCAGGTATTACGAAAAGTATTATGAGAACCGTGACATCTCCCTTCGCGCTATAGGGTCTTAGCCTTGCAAAAACAGGAAACTTCCCTTCCTGGGGTCTGGTCGCTTCAGCCGGATGTGTTTCGTGACGCGCGGGGATTTTTCATGGAGACGTACCACCAGGCAAAGTTTGCGGCCTTAGGCATTAACGAGTTGTTCCTTCAAGACAATCACTCGTGCTCTCGAAAAGGTACCTTGCGCGGTCTCCATTACCAATTGCACCGGCCCCAAGTCAAACTCTGCCGGGTAGTCGAGGGCGAAGCCTTGGATGTCGCCGTCGATATCCGAGTGGGTTCCCCTAATTTCGGAAAATGGACCGGCGTTTTGCTATCAGCCGCCACGGGCAACCAGATGTATATCCCGGCCGGCTTCGCTCACGGTTTCCTGGCCCTCACGGAATCTGTCCAACTTCTCTACAAATGCAGCGACTTTTACGATGCAGCCGATGAGCAGGGCATCGCCTGGAACGATCCCGGCCTGGCCATTGCCTGGGGTGTCTCCAATCCGCTGGTGTCCCCCAAGGACGCTGCTTATCCCACGCTTGCCGCGAAACCGGCCAGGTTTCTGCCCCGCTATCCCGGCATGTAAATCGTTGGGGGGCAATCCTGCGGGAATGTGAGCCGGCACAACCTCCGTTACAGCCTTGATTTTATCGAGCGTCGAACAGAGGTGGGCCCAACCAGTGGCTAGGGAATCGTCGCGCTCACGGCGTTGGAATAATTGCTCTCCACACCGCTTGAATCCACTGCCGTGATGACGTAAAAGTAAGTTTGCCCTGATTGGACGGTCGAATCCGTATAGGTCGTGGACGCCGTGTTGGACGTATTCAGCTTGGTGTAAGGCCCGCCGGAAACCGTTCCTCTATACGCGAAGTATCCCGCCACCGTTGAGGTGCTGGCGGTCCATGCCAGCGTCGCTGAGTGTTGCACCGGCTGCACACCCGAGCCCGTCAATGTGACGTTCACAGGTGAGTTTGTGGCATTGCTGGAAATGCTCACGTTGCCGGTGGCATTGCCGGCACTGCTGGGGGCAAACGTCACGTTCAACGTTGCCGTCTTCCCCGCTGCGATGATCAATCCAGAAGACACACCGCTTGCGCTGAAGCCCGGACCCGACTGGCCCACCCTGCCGACCGT
>Ga0210394_10005068_pt1 | contig 14938 bp, 7 predicted proteins | sample IncBWC12MmetaG_FD_160121 | JGI IMG/M metagenome (GOLD analysis project Ga0210394, IMG submission 160121) | Forest soil microbial communities from Barre Woods Harvard Forest LTER site, Petersham, Massachusetts, United States - Inc-BW-C-12-M | ecosystem: Environmental > Terrestrial > Soil >... | reverse complement strand
CGCATCCCGGTTTGCTCCCGCTGCCTCCTCAAACCCGAGTTGTTCCGCGCCGAATTTTTTTGCGCCCGCTGCCGCTCGCCGTTTCTGAATCGAGCGCCTCTGGATGAGTCTGGCCGCTGCGCGCTGTGCCGGCTTGGTCTGAACGGCTTCGACCAGGTCTACTCCTTCGGCGCCTATGAAGGCGTCCTGCGCAAGTTGATTCACGTGTTCAAGTTCGAAGGCGTCCGCACACTGCAGCGGCCTTTGGGTGCGTTTCTGGCGCAGGCCCTGCCGCGTGAATCCAGCTTCGACGCGGTCGTGCCCATGCCTCTGCATTGGCGGCGGCGCTGGCAGCGGGGATTCAATCAATCCGACTTGCTCGCGCGCGAAATCGCCCGCAAGTGGAGCGTTCCCGTATGCGCTCTGGTGCGACGCAGGCGCGCCACCGCGCCGCAGGCCGGGCTTACCAGCGCAGCGCCGGAAGAACGTCGAGGGAGCTTTTGAGGTCAAGGACGCAGCGCGTCTGAAGGGGATGCGCCTTCTGCTGGTCGACGACGTGTTGACCACCGGCGCCACCGCCAGCGCGTGTGCGCGCGCACTGAAGCGCGCCGGCGCGGCTCAGGTAACCTTTCTCGCTTTGGCGCGGCGCGACCGCCGCGTAGCCTTGGAAGTTTTGGATGAAACAGCCAGCGTGGCATCCGCCGGCTCAGGGAGTTAATTCGCCTATGATTGGGACCGCTCAGGAACGTTTGCACAGACCGGTGCTGGTACTGAATTCCAGCTTCGAGCCGATTAACGTGTGCGCCGCCCGCCGCGCTCTGGTGCTGGTGCTCAAGGGTGTCGCAGCGGCCGAGGAACACGGCTCCGGCCAGATCCATTCGGCGCGGCATGCCCTGCGGGTCCCCAGCGTCATTCGCCTGCTTGAATACCGGCGCATTCCGCACCAGACGCGCTCGCTCTCGCGCAAGAACATTTTGATGCGCGACCGTTATACCTGCCAGTACTGCCTGCGCACTTTCAATTCAGCCGAACTGACGCTGGATCATGTGATGCCGCGCTCCCGCTCCGGCGAAACCACCTGGGAGAATCTGGTGGCCTGCTGCCATCCCTGCAACAACCGCAAGGGCAGCCGCACGCCTGAGGAGGCGGGCATGCGCCTGGCTCGCGCGCCGCGCCCGTTCAGTCTGCACACCAACCGCCACCTGATGCGCCTGCTCGGCAAGAGCGACGATCAATGGCGCAAATATTTGTTCTATTAAAGCCGCCGGCCTTCAGCCGCCATATCCAAAATCGGCAAGGGCCGGCCCAAATGCCTCTTGGCTGATGCCTTGTAATTCCGGACTTAGGTCGCGCCGCCAGCGGCCGACGGACTCTTTCACGCTCGGCGCGGTACGATGCCACAGCAAATCCGCCGTATGCGCGGACGCGCGGCCGATCATCCCATCGATCTGCGCTCCGTCCGCCGGCAATCCAAGATAGTTCAGAATGGTCGCGAGCGTTTCCGCCGTTTGCGCCACCAGGTCTTCATAGCGCACCAGGCAGGCGCGGTCCCTGCGGTTGTCCCAGGCCCTCTTCAGCCGCTCCGCGTATCCGCCCAGGTTGCGGATGTACTGTGCCTCACTCGCGGCCAAATTCCGGCCAAAATCGGCGCTTCCGCGTTTTTGATTAAACGCCGTAATGGAGCACAGCATATCGCGAAAATCGCGAACCAGGAAAATTTCGCGAGCCTTGGGGTACAATTCCCAAACGATGCCCGGAACTTCGTACGGAAGGTGCTTTTCAGCAAAGAAAACGGGGGCGGCCTGGTGCTGTAGGGTTGCGATTTCCCGATAGCAATCTTCGCCGAAGCGGCGGAAAAACTCCGCGGCGTCTTCGACAAACTTCCCTCCGAACCACTCGTGCATCGCGGGGGGAAGCAGCTGGGAGGCGTTTGAAAAGGGATGGGGAACCCGCCATTGCGCATCCGGAGGTTCAGGTTTGCGAGAAGACACCGCATCCGGGACGGGTCCGGTAAAGGCCCCCAGGAACTGCATCCAGTGCCGCACCGGCCACGTCTCGTGCGGATACGAACGGTGGGCCACGATTCCGGGATGCTCCGCCAGCAACCGCATGAGCCAAGTGGAGCCGGTGCGTCCCAAGCTGGTCACCATCAGGGGTTGAATCGCGGGTTCGAAGCGCAGGGGCACAGGGCGGCGCCGGCCTTGAATCCTTGCCAGGGGCGCCGGCCTCGGGTCGTCTTCGAGGACCGCCTGTAAGCGGAGCTCGAACTCAACGTTCATTCCGAGCACGTTAACGGGCGCCCACCAGCCCGCAACGGCCGCGCCCCGCGTCTCCGGATAGCAACGCTGCACGTCGGGCCGCGGATGGCCTGTGGGAATGCGCCGGACAGCCCCATCGTTCCCAACGAGCTCCACGCCGAGGGCCGTCGCCGTTTTCCCGAGCACCCAACCCGCGCATACAAATTCGTAGGCGTCGAGCACCGCGGTGGGGGCGGGCGAATCGATAAAAAATCCTGCCAACCGGTCGCGATCCAACGGCAATATCTCGACGCGGGTGATCTCCGTGACGCTCATGCGCCTTTTACCCGCGTAAAGTGTCCCCCAAAATTGACCGCTGCGCTCATTCTGCGTTCCGCTCTGCCGCTGTGTGAGAGGATATGCGGAACGAGGCATATATCGCTTTTTGAAATACCGCTAAGTATTTCAAAGATTGCCTCATAGTATGCCCGAAATGCGGCTCTATTACACTAGGATGTCAGGCGATATCTCGTGCCTTGGCGGGACTGCTCATCGGCATACTTCGCCATTTCGCTATAACCGCGCCCTACTCCGAGACCGGCCCATGGTGGGTGACAGAAAAAGGCAGGTCGCAGACTTGCTTTTCTACATTTCGGCGGTCACTGGGCCGGATGTAGAGCAGGCCTTCGGCCTGCGCTTGGCAGGTCGCAGACCTGCCCCATCCCTGCCGATCACCTTTTTCCAGCCCTGCCGGGGCAGGTCTCCGACCTGCCTGCTACTTTCCTCCGACCCACGCCGGTAGAGAACTCGCCACTCAGGCACGGTCCTATGCGACAATCACGCCATGAGGCTCGCCGCTGTTTTTATATTGGCTCTATCCGCCTGGGCGCAGACGGCCGCTCCCGCCGCGACCACTGGCTCGAAGTCTTCTTTCGATAAGGCCGCCTTCGAAGCGTCCATTCGCTATTACGACCTTCTCGCCCCCAACGTCGCCATCGCGGCCGGCGATCCCAAGCCGTCCCGGTCTCTTCCCGGATTCTTCGAGGTCGGCGTGCATCTTTCCGTCGGGAAGGATTCCGGGGACGAGCTTTACTATGTCTCGGCGGACGGGCAGACCGCGATCCCCGCGGAGCCCGGCTCCGTGCCGGCTTTCAACATCGGCCGCAATCCTTTCCAGATCAATCTGGATAAACTGGTTCTCGACAACCAGCCCAGCTTCGGCCCCGCCAACGCGCCCGTCACCATCGTTGAATTCGGCGACCTCGAGTGCCCCTCCTGCAAAGCCGAAGCTCCCATCCTCCGCGGCATTTTGCCCACCGTCTTTCCGGACAAGGTTCGGGTTGTGTTCACGGATTTTCCGCTGGAGTCGATTCACCCCTGGGCTCGCGCGGCGTCCGGCGCGGCCCGCTGCGTTTTTCGCCAGAACCCGCAGGCGTTCTGGAAAATCTACGATTGGTTTTACGATACGCAGGAAGAGATTACGCCGGAGAACCTGACTTCCAAGGTGCATGACTGGGCGGGCAAGAACGGCGTCGACTCCGTGCAGCTTGGGCGCTGCATCGATACCAAGGCCACCGACTCCGAAGTTGCCCGCAATCTTGCCGAGGCTCACGCTCTCAATCTCAAAGGCACTCCCACTCTCTTCGTCAACGGGCGCAAGATCGGCGGCGCGGATTGGGCCACTCTCCAACGAATCATCCAGGCCGAGCTTGATCGTCAGGGGCTCGCCCACTAGCGGCAGAAGTCCCGCGCATCTCGAGCGACAGGCGGAACCGCCTGTCCCACCACGCGACATCATCCGCTTGCAAGCTTGGTGGGACAGGCTTTCAGCCTGTCTGGAAACTTTTTGCCACGGGCTGCACTAACCCGGATATCTCCCAGGCCTTTTGGGCCATAATGTGGCGCACGCACCTTCTGCGTGCCGAGAATAGTCTCGACACGGCTCGCGTAGGCCAGTGCGCTACGTCGTCAGACGGGCTGCGAGAGATGCTCACTAACCTCCTCTTCCTTCGCGCGTCTATTGGCACAGTGGAGACTGGTATAATGAGACTATCTTCCAGAGGAGTGCCCATGTCCGTTCGTTCCGCATCGTTCCTGCTTCCCGCGGCCCTGTTGCTGGCTCCCGCCGCAGTCGTTGCGCAGACCCCGTCCCCGGCGGCGCCGCCCGAGGTCGAACAAGCCCTGCGAGCTCGCGTCACCGAATTCTTTCAGGATTTCGTGGATGGCAAGTTCCGGCAGGCCATCAATTTGGTTGCGGAAGACACGCAGGATGAGTATTTCAACGGTCCCAAGGCGGAAATCAAGACTTTCCAAATCGATCAAGTCAAGTTTTCGGACAATTCCACCAACGCCGACGTCACCGTGAAGGTCAAGCAAGTCTGGAGGATGAAAGCGGAGGGCTTCATGCAGGAGATGGTGGTGGACACCAACATGCCCACCACCTGGAAAATTGAGGGCGGGAAGTGGGTTTTTTATCACCACATTCAACCCAACGCCTGGCTCACTCCCATGGGTCCCTCGGACGTTCACGCAGCCGATGGAACCAGCCCCCTGCCCGCGAAGTTGGACACCGCCACTCTCAATTCGGAAGCCACGCGCATTCTGCACCAAACCGACATCGACAAGGAACAGGTTACGCTCTCCTTCGACAAACCCTCATCCGCGAAAGTGGTCTTTCACAACGGAGCGCAGGGGGTGGTGTCCATCAGCCTTGTTGGCGTCCCGGCTCTTCCGGGATTCATCGCCAAGCTCGATAAACAGGATGTGAACGCCGGGCAAGACGCGGTTGTTGAACTCAGTTACACCCCACCCGCCGGTGCAGCGAGCCCGCACGCGTCCTTCGCGATCGGCGTGGAAGTCGCTCCGTTTGCTCAGCATTTTGCCATCCAGGTCGATTTTGGGGAACAGCCAAAGTAAACGCATCAGCCGGTCAGAAGTACTCTAACGGATTCGGAGAGACCGCTCCCAACGGTCACGGCTCGGAACTCGTGAATGCCCGAAAATGGCAGGTCGCAGACCTGCCATAGCTCCTCTGATGCGTCTCTTCCCGTTCAATCCGGCTCCGCCGGAGTTCCGTCCAGGGCTCGCGGCCACCTTCATCTGTAGCTCAGGCTCCAGCGCTTCTGAACGCGACAGTCGCGGGGCGGATGCGCAATTTTTTTGCGACGCCATGTGCGTCGACCTAAATTCACCAAGGAATTTTCACAAGGAAATCTGTAAGATAGCTGTTTTCTTGAAGCCGCATCCGGCCCCGCGCATGAGTAGATGGGTTTGCAAGGAGAGCTTCTAGCAAAACCATGAGTACACCGACAACAGCCGGCCTTCAGACGATACCGGCCCCTCAACCCCAACCGGTTCAGACCGCTTACGGGCTGTCTCTGTTAAACCTGCTTCCCGAGTATGGCCGCGATAGTTATTTTGCGGCGGCGGGAGTGCAAGCCCCGACCAACGATCCGGCGCAACCCGTGAAAACGTGGGTGGCCACGGAGGACGCGAACGGCAGTCCGATCGCCGAGGCGACGCCGTTCGTAACCTTCAATTATTGGATCCCGAACGGAAACAACGCTCCCACCTGGGGCTCCTTCACGATTACGGGCGCGGCGGCCCTGGCGGTGAACATCCCCGGCCTGGCAACCTATCCGCCGTATCAGATCGCGCCGACGCCAGCCACGCAAAGCGGAGACCTGGTTTCCCCCGACACGATTCCGCCGGATCTTCTCAGCACCATGGCGCAAGCCCTGGCGCTGGCCGAAAACTGGGGAATGACACCCGCGCAGGCCGCCGCCGCCGTAGCCGACACCTACGACTCCCAGTTTGCGCCCTACTCGATCGACTATAACGGCGAGACGCGGCAGTACCTCACGATCGATTGGAACGGCATCCTGGTGAACGTCGGACAGATGCTTCAAACGATGTACGCGGCGGGAGTCGGCGCACCGGGGAGCTGGAATCTGAACGGGAGTGTGCCGGGCACGAATCCCACCTGGGAGAGCGCTCAGCCGGGGACCGCTCCGACGCCTAACGCGCAGATCCTTCCGGTGCCGCAGAGGGCGCTTCTTTCGAACGAAGTGTTCATCGAGACGCTGATGGCGGTCGAGGTGGGGCGCACCGACCTTGCCCAGCCAACCGGCGGAACAGGCGGCGGATTGACATCCGCGCAGGCGCAGCAGCTAGCGTCGGCCCTGGACGGAGTGAACACGCTTCTCGCCCTGTTCGGGAAGCCGCCCGCCAGCTAGAGCCCACGCGAGCGGTTCCGAAGGCGTTTCTACTCCGAGAAGCGATCCGTTGTGAACGGCCGAAAATGGCAGGTCTGTGACCTGCCATAGCTGCTCTGATGATGAAGCGCCGGAGCCGGAAGGGGTTCCCCTCCGGCTCCATAACGCTCAATTAGTGAATGCCGGGCAACGCGACCGGGCTGTTATCGTTGAAGGTCTGCCCGTTGATGGTGACGCCCAGTGAGATCGCCTCATTGGCGCCGGTTGGAAACACCCCCACCGAGATGCTGAAGGTGACCAGATACTCTCCGAGGGCGCCTTCCAGGTATTGTACGGAGCTTACCGGAACGCCGACGTTGTTGATCGCCAGGGTAATACTCGATACCGGAATGGTTTGGCCGAGACCTTTGGAGTTGGTCGTCGCAGGCGGCGTGGTCTGTCCCAGTCCCGTCGCGAACATATAATAGGTTTGCCCCGCTTGGGCCAGGTTGCTCGGCGTAAGGGCGTTCCCGCTGCTGTCGATGATATATCCGTAGTTGATCCCGGAGGGACCCGGATAGGTGAAGATGCCGGGCTGAGCGGGAAACACGGTCACTCCCGGCACCGAAGTAGAGACGGTGTCAACCGTCACCACCACGGTTGCCGGCGATCCTGGGACGGTTTCGCACGGCGTCTGGAAGTTGACCTGTTGTACGCCGCCTTGGTTCGAGACGGCTTGTATCGGCGCGGGGGTCCCGTTGACACTGATGGACACACCCACAAGAGTGTACGGTAACGGCCCGATCCCGAGAGCATTCCCGCCGAGAATGACTCCCGGTACTCCGGGCGCCAGACCGGCGCCGGTTACCAAGGCGAGCCCGCAGGGCGTGAGCCCGGCCTGACCGCTGCCCGCGTTGACGAAGCTCGAGACAGTCACGCTTGGCCCGATTCCATTTACGGTGAGCGTCGCCGGCGTCGTAAACGTAGAGTAGGTCGCGGTGATTGTCACGGTGCCAGGCGTATTCCCGGCGGTTACGGCTACAGAGACTTGACCTTGCGCGTTGGTTGTGGCTGAGGTGGGATTGATGGAAGCCGATCCGCCCGCGAGCGCGAAATTGACGATAAGACCGGAAATCGGGTTATTCTTCGTATCCGCGAGCTGGAACACAAGTGGGGCCTTGAAAGGCTGGGCTATAACAGCGCTCTGTCCGCCGCCCGAGATCAAAGTGAGACTGCCAACCACTGCCTGGATCGTCTCCGTGAAAGTAACCGCCGTGCTGGCGTTGATGCTGGCCACGATTTGAACCGGTCCAGGCGTTTGCCCCAGCGTCACAACGACCCCGGCGTTTCCTGCCCCGTTAGTGGCCGTGCTGGCCGCGGACAGGGTGGCGGAGCCGGATGCAACCTTCCACGAGACGATCGTATTCGGGGCGGGCGCGCCGCACAGATCGCTTACGTTCACCGTCAAAGGCAGGGATAGCGCCGCACCGGGCCGTCCGCTTTGATTGTTGCCGGACTTACTGGTCAGAGCATGGGTGGCGCCCGGCACAATATTTACCGAGTAATTTCCTTCGTACAGTAATTCGCCGACGCTGACGTAAAAGCTCTGGATACCTAATCCGGCGCTACAGGAACCCACGAAGTTGCAGGTCACCGTTCCGGTCGAGTCGGACAAGGGATTGCCTTGACAGTATCCGGGGGCCGCTCCCAGAGGATTACCGATGCTGGGGATGATGCGGATGCCGATATTCGGAATGGGTTGGCCGCCACCGAAAGAACCGCTGAAAATCTGTGCCACGAGCTGATTCGTGCCAACGTCTCCCTCGCCGGCGGTGATGGTTGTCCCGGGTGACGGATTCATGGTGGCCTCAGGCGAACCGGTGGTGTCGGAGTTGTCCTGGAACACCGTCACATCGAAGGTTGCCGATCCAAGAGTAACGCCAGAGGCGTTCACCGCGACGGCGGTGACGGTGGTCATTTGGAATGGGGTGTTCTCCGGAGGAAACTGCGTGAAGATGGTCGTGCTGGCCATTCCATTCACGTCCGTGGTGGCGTTGGGAGTGGCGAGGTAGCCAATGATCGGGCCGGTTACCGTAAACGTCACGGCCACATTCGGCAGCGGGTTTCCATTCGTATCGTTGACTTGCACCGTCATCGGGATGACAGAGTCGCTGTCGGGTGCGAGCAATTGTCCGTTGCCGATGACGATGGTTACCTGGTTGGTGCCGGTAGGCCCGGTGGTTGAGCCGGGAATAATCAAAGCGAAGGTGGTTGTTACCGCGGTCGCGCCGCTTCCGGCGGTCAGGGTGACCGGGTAAGATCCGGGGGTCGCGCCGAGGGTCACTGTCGTTTGAACATAGCCATTTTCATTGGAGGTTAACGATACGCCATTGGCGATCGCACTTCCCCCTTTGAACGTAAGCGTTCCGGAGGGGTCGGTGAAGGTCACGGGCACCGCGAACATGGGCCGGCCGGTGGAATCGAGCACCTGGGCAATCAGGGGAGCGGCGGTGGCGTTGGCCGTCAAGGTCTGCGAGGCGTTGAGTTGAAAGAAGCCGGCCGGGTTGGCCTGCGGAGGCACGATTGAGAATTGCAAAGTACCCGGGCCGAGCGCCGCGCTGGCCTGGCCAAAGACGGTGTTGGCATTGAGGTCGACCCCATAGAGACTCGCCCCCGACGAGCTTCCAGCCAACGCGTACAGGAACCGCGCGGAAGGAACCTCATTCGACAGGACGATCGAAAGTACGTTGGTGTCCGGCAGGAGGCTGGTGAGGGTGCTCACGCAAACCGGCTCACCGCAGGCGGCGAAAGCGGTGGTGAGGTCCGGCGCCACATCCCAGATCGAGCCGCTTGGCGAATGCGCGAGCACGCGCGTGGGGCCGGGCGTGGAACTGCCGGAAGCGGCGGCGGCTGCGACCAGGATGCTATCGAAGGTCAGGACCGTTTCGCCCGGGATGTAGGGCGGCCACGAGGTCACGCCATGAGCCGGGAAGGACACGCTCAACAGCGATGGCTGGCCAAGAGTCGGCGTCTCATTGATTAAATATGCGAGGGTGCCGTCGGGAGAGAATTGCAGCGGACCGGCGGTAGCGTTGACGCCGATGGAGACGAAGGTAGGCGCGGCCGCGTTGAGCGTGGAGGGATCGATTTCGAGAATGTTGTTTCCCCCGCTCGCATACAGGAGACCCAACGGCGAGAGGGTAAGCGCGGTGGGGTCTTCAATGAGGGGCTCGCCGGTGGTGGCGTTGAAGAGCGCCACCGACTGACCGATTTTCTGCGGCGAAGAGAGGGTAATGGGCGTGATGTAGGTGAAGCTTGGCGACTTCGCCAGAATCCATGCGGTGGTTGAATCGTGGCTGGCGGCAATTCCGACGATGGGGCCGTTGGCGGTCGGGTTGAGCACCACGTTATCGGACGAGGTATCGACGACGTAGAGCGTATTGGCGCCGCTGCTCGAAGTATCGGCGAGCAACAGGTATCGGCCATCGGGAGTGATGATCGCCTGGGAGATGGTTCCCGAGATGCCGTTCAGGCTCTTCGCGGTTGTGAAATTAGGATCAAAATCATCCACACCGCCGGCGTTTACCAGATAGAATTTGCTGCCATCCGGCTTGGCGACGACTTGGGGGTTGTTACCGGCAGGTCCGGTTGCGCCGGGTGTGCTGGGGAATACCGGCGTGCCGAGGGACGCTAGAAATCCCTGGAACTGCACCGCGGACCCCGAGGAGCCAGTGGCGAATTCAAAGACGTAGCCGGTTCCCTGGTTGCTGGTCTGCGCGAAGGCCGCGCCCGCAATGACGCTCAGACACAACGCGAGCCAGACGGTTCGATTCAGCATGGAAGATACCTCTTGGATTACAAAGATGGACGCGGGCGGACAAGGGTTAGTGTACCACAGGCCTTAGCCGCCTGCCAGCGAAAAACAGATTCAGGTACGAATGTTTGACATGTAGCGGCCCGCCCTCTTCGTAAGGAACTCGCTCGCTGGTCGTAACTGAGGGTCTGTCACGAAATAACCAGTCCATTCGCTGCGTTTAACCGCTCCCTTTGGTCGCGGCTCTGTGCCTGCTTCCGAGCCGCGTCCGAGGGAAGCGGTTGCACCGGCTATTCCGGGGTCCTTAGCCCGCATTTCTCACAGACTTTTTGGGCAATGATGTGGCGCACGCGCCCGGCGTGCCGCGTCGCCACTCCTGGCGACGCTCGGGTTCCGACGCTGTGTCGCCGCCCAACGAAGTGTCGAGAATAGTCTCGACACGGCTGGCGCAAGCGCGGCACGCGTAAGCGCGTGCGCCACGTCATCAGGCGGACTGTGAGAAATGCGAGTTAGGGCTCAGCGGGCGGGGCCGAGCCCGGCCCTGTACGGGCTTTACAGCATGCGAGGAAGAGCCCCACAAACACAAAAGGGAAGAGCCGAAGCTCTTCCCTTTCGCGAAACAACTAGGTCTGGTTTAGTGGACCAGGTTCTCGCCGCTCTGATTGGTGCGGCAGAGACCGGGCTTGGCGGTGCTGAGGCAATTCCACGACATGTTGTCGAGGAGCAATCCGAGGTAACCTTCGGACACTGCCTGCGACAGCGGACCCGCGCCGACGGCCGTGATGAACGCATAGGCGTGACAGTATTGGAACTGGGCCTGGGCGATGACATAGCCGGTGAACGAGGGTTCGGGAATCAACCCGTTGGGACCACTTCCAATCGAGCCGCCGCCACTGCTGAACACATATGTCAGCACTTGGCCGGCCGCAACAATCGGATTGGTAGCCGACACATTGGAGGGGCAAAGACCCGGCGTAGCCGTATTGGTGCATTGCGGCGGAGGAGCGGTTCCGCCACTGGCGCCGGTGCCGTAGTACCAGAATTCGATGCCGCCGAATTGCGATAGCGCCGCTGAGCCGCCGGAGAATCCGAGATTATCCAGCGAAGTATTGGCGATTGCAAGCCCCGTGTCGTAGCCCGCTGAGGAGGTCACGTACGGGAAGAGCAGGTTGCAAGCGCACTTGCCCACCGAGAACAGGTTCGCGGGAACCGGAGACGGGGAGGGAACGAAGCGCGGAATTGCGAGCGTGGAAGACACCGTGTGCGCCGCTGACGCAGACGACGAATTCACGTAAGTGGGAGCGAAGCCGCCGTATGCCTGTGCGGTCGACGGGCTCGGAGCCGGCAGGTTCAGGTTCAACTGCGGGTTGTAGGTGACGATGGCAGCCAGCGAAGCGCTCTCGATGCTGAAAGGATCGGAGAAGATCACTTCGTAGACGGCTATGCCGGTAGAGGAAATCGCACTGAACGTAGTTACCGCGGTTGCCGCGGATGTTCCCGTGTATACCGGCGAGTAATTGCCCGCGCCATTGCTGTCGGTGTTCACCAGCATGGCGATACCGCTGATGCCGCCATTGATCGTCGAACCGTTGTTCAACCAGATTGCATCCGGAACCAGTATGTTTGTGCCAGCCACAAGGGTGGAGGGCAGTACCTCAAACATCAGGCGAGTGCCTTGGTTGGCGATACCCGCGTCGTCGATATCGGTGCCGTTGTGGAAAGCCGCGCTAATGGCCGTCACTGGGACAGTACCGACGCCCAAGGGTGGATTGGGGCTTGGATCGGCAATGCTGCCGCCGTCGAGCGCGGAGCTGGCGCCCGGATACATAAACCCACTCTCTGTGTTGTAAATTGCACCGGGCACATTCTGATTCAGATCCGCCGGGTGATTCACCGTTGTCCCGTCGTAACTCCAGTAGGATGCCGCCGTTAGAAGCGTGCCGTTGCCGCCGGATACAGTGGGACTGAGAATCTCCGCGATATTCTTGGCTTTCCAGGAACTACCAAATCCCTCGGTAAAGACAAACGCGGGGCTTCCGCCGGCTGCATGTTGCGTGCCGCCAACCGGGAAGGTCCCGGTGGTCACGCCGCCGTTTTCACCCACGCACTGGAGGAAGTTGAAGTTGCTGTTGCCAACCTTGGTGAAGAGACCGGTTTGGACGTAAGCTACGATCTGCTGGGTATTGTTGATCGACAGCGAGGTATTGCCGTTGACCGAAATATCCATTTGAGCGTAGTTCAAATAGTAGTTGCCAGCGCCGGGGATACCCAGATGGGTTGCATCGCCGCGAATATTGGTGAAGCGAAGTGTGCGGGTGGTGGTGGTGCCGGGGGGATCAAGAGGCACACCGAGCCAGCTAACCGCATTCACCTGGGTCAGGTTCGCCGCCGAACCGACCCGGCCCTGAAACACGTTCGGACGGCCGCAGCCATAGGAACTGGCCGCAGGCGCCGCCCCCACGCCGCAGACGCCGCTAGTGAACGTTTGCGCTTGCGAGGTGCAAGTCACGCCGACCGCTCCACCGGAACAGCTTCCGCCGTAGCCATTGGGCGTACCGTCGTAGGTGTGGCTGGGGTCCGCGGTTGCGTAGATAGCGCACACATTCGATCCCGACGGACCGGAATCAAGAGCGCCCGCGTTGCCGCAGTTGAGAATCGGGCGGGTGGGATTGAACGCCGAATGAGGTTCGTCAACGATCAACAAAGCCTCGGTCCAGAGACCGCCGGACAACAGGCGGCTGGTGAGGTTGGTGTTGAGCGTGACTGTGATATTTACCGGCTGAACAACCTGGCCCGGAGGCGTGGGTGCGCCGCCGGAGCAACTCAGCACTAAGTCGCCCATCAGTTCCGTTAAGCCTTCCACGCGGATCGTCGGAGGGACGCCGGTGGAGACTTGACATTGGAACGGAGCAAGAGTTTGAGCGCTAGCCGAAACGGTGAGCCCAGCGAGCAGGGCCACTACGGCAAGCGCGTAAAACCATCTGCGAAAATCTGCCATTTCCTTCTCCTTGTGAATTTCTGAAATTGAATTGATGGAAGTTCTTCTTGTCAACCTGAGCCTCAAACGATTTTTCTTCAAGCCTGAATCCTCTCAAATTCCAAACTCAGGAGCCGGGTCCGCCCGCTGGCAAACTTCGCCGCCGATTGTCTTCCCGGTTTCTCTGCTCGATAGCTCATTGTTGCTTTGGACTTCTCTTTAAATACTCTATGTGCTCGCGGGATTCACGGTCAATGAATGCCGCCCTACCACGCTGCTTCTGTTACACCCTGGACGCAGTCAGATTATAGATAACACTCTCCACGGACTCAAGTCAAGCTAAAAATTAGGGTTGCGCTCCGTGGAACACCCGCTTTTCCGTGTCCGCGCTTGGACTATTCGACCATCCGGCGGCCGTCAACGTCAAGAGGAAACAGGGAATGGGAAGATCCGGTTGCTCAGCGGCAAAAATACGGCGTGAATGGGCCTTGGGCTGTGGAAAACTACGCCGGGCCGAGGAGGGTGTAGCTTCCTTAATCCCGTTCCTTGATGTACTTGTGGAGCTTTTTGACCTTGGCGATCAGTTCATCGCTGGCTTCGAGCAGATCGTTGGTGTCGTAGATGACATGGGGTGTCATGAAGAGGATCAGCTCTGTCCGCTCATGGCTGTAGGTTTTGGTACCGAACAGAGCGCCAATATAAGGAAGCCGGCTCAACAAGGGGATGCCGTTGACTGAGCTGGTGGTGGTCTCGCCGATCAGGCCGCCGACGGCGATGGTGTCTCCGTCCTGCATGGTGATCTGCGTTTGCACAACCTGTTGCGAGAAGGAGGGGGTCAGGTTGGTGGTGCTGCTACTGCTGCTGCCGCCGCCGCCGGAAGGTTGGCTGTTCTCTTGATTAATGATCAGCGTCACCACGCCGCTGGCATTGACGCGCGCGTTGACTTCCAAAGTGATGCCGGTGCTGACGCCGGAGATGCTTTGCGTGAAGGCGTTGGTGCCTCCCAGTTGCAGCGGAGTGCCGACCTGGGACGTCAGCACCGGGACCTGCGTGCCGACGTTGATGGAGGCGGGGATGCTGTCGGTGGCGATAAGACTGGGCTCGGAAAGGATGTGGACATGGCCGATGTTCTCGTTCAGACTGAGGGCGCCCAGCAGTTCGCGGCTCTTGCCCACCAGCATCCCGGCAGTGAGCGTCGCGGTGCCGCCCGCCAGCGAAAGGAACGGAGCCAAGCCCAGCCCGGACGCGATTCCCACGCTGGTGTTCTGAAAGTAGGCAGACACGCCGCTGGAGAACTGGTCGGTGAGATCGATGGAGTAGATCTTGGCGTCGAGCAGGATCTGGCGGGGCGGCTTGTCCAGTTGTTCGAGCATTTTGAGAATGCTCTGATAGCGCTGCGGATCGGCTTGGATCATGAGTTTGTTGTCGAAAGAAAGGGGCACGATGCGCGGAGGCGCTTGCAGGGGTGTGGCCGCGGGGGCGGCGGACCCGGCCGCTGCCGCGCCGGCGGCGGACTGTCCCGCGCTGGTCAAGGCCGGACCACCCGTCAGAGGAGCTTGCGCCGTTAATCCGCCAAAGGCAGGGGCGCCATAGGCGCCGCCGTAAACGCCTCCGCCCGCCCCGCCCACCATGCCACCGGCGCCGCCGCATCCGCCGCTGCCGCCGAATGCGGGGCTGAAACTATTGGCGGCTCCGTAAGTGTTTCCCGACCCTCCATAACTGCTCCCGCCCATGCCGC
>Ga0210394_10005067_pt1 | contig 14940 bp, 8 predicted proteins | sample IncBWC12MmetaG_FD_160121 | JGI IMG/M metagenome (GOLD analysis project Ga0210394, IMG submission 160121) | Forest soil microbial communities from Barre Woods Harvard Forest LTER site, Petersham, Massachusetts, United States - Inc-BW-C-12-M | ecosystem: Environmental > Terrestrial > Soil >... | reverse complement strand
TAGCCGGAGGCGTCAAATTTTTCCCTTGCAAATTCTCGTTTCAGAGAGCTATAGTCGGCCGGTGAAATTGGGGTCTTGGTAGCGCCCAGGATAGACAACGTTGTCATGATTGGATTGAGGCTCCCCCCCCAAGATGACAGTAACGGTTTAGAGAATTTCGGGAGGTGACACTTCGTGATGCACATCAAAAGAAACAGGCACTCACTATCGGGGGACGCGAGGTCGTTAAGTGGTTTCATGCTGGGAGCCATTTTCTGTTTAATCGCGTCTTGTCTCTCTGCCCATGCTCAATACACCAGCGGTGTCGACGGCACGGTTCTTGATTCGTCCGGCGCGGCAATTGTAGGCGCGACGATCAATCTCACAAATGAGGAACTTGGTGTTAAGAAGACTGCGACGAGCAACGACGCGGGATACTTTCGCATTGACAGCATCGCAGATGGAAGATACCGGCTCGAAATCTCTTCCCCTTCGTTTAAGGCATGGGTTGAGCGGGACATAGTGCTTCAAGTAGGTCAAATTCGAACTGTTGCACCGAAGCTGGAGCCCGGACGAGCGGAGGCCACCGTGACTGTCACCGCCGCTCTGGCCAGCCTGGACCTCACGAGTGCCTCAACCACCGCCGTCATCCCCATAGAGACAGTCCAACAGGTACCCCTTGTAGGTCAAAACGTGTACAGTGTGGCGGCATTGGCGCCGGGCGTGACGGGCCCGGGTCTGACTTCCGGAGACAATTTCAACATCCAGTACGGCATTGAGATCAATGCCGCAGGCCAACGCCAGGAATCCAACTCGTTTATGATTGACGGCGCTTTCGTCGACACGCCATCGCTGGGAGGCGAGGCGTCCATTTCACCGAATCCCGAAACTGTCCAATCTGTGCAGGTCAGTACAAACGAATTCGATGCATCGAAGGGACGAACCTCCGGGGCCGATGTTCAAGTGTACACAAACTCGGGCACGAACCAATTCCACGGCACGGGTGACTTCTACTTCCTCAACCAGGCACTAACCGCAAAAAACGAATTTGAACCCACGGGTACTCCGCCATACACCCGTGAGGAGGAGGGCGCCACCATTGGTGGACCCATTCTCAAGAACAAGCTGTTCTTTTATGGGGGCATCGATGTTCTGCGCTCGACCGCGGTACAAAGCGGCTTCTCGACCGTCGAAACACAAGACTTCTATAACTATGTACGAAACAACTTCAACAACATCGCATCCGGCCTCCTCAAAATTGCTCCTCCGAATGTCTACCCAATAACAGGGTTCAAGACTGTTGCACAGGTTGAGGCGATTACGCCGGGATTCTTTGCGCCACCGGCTGGCATTCCCGCGGGTCTGAATGTCTGGGGTACCGAGAACTATGCCCTGAGCCTTCCGCGAAATGGGTACCAATATAGCACTCGCGGCGACTACTACATCAGTCAACGTGACCGCGTCTATGGCATGGTTAACCGCACAGTAACAAACAGCGTCATCAATTACGGCGGCGGGCCGCGCACGGCCGAGGAAAATAGTGTAAGCCAGTACTCAACCTTTGCTAACCTCGGTTGGACCCACGTGTTTTCCCAACGTCTTGTAAATGAGACCGGCGCTTCCTTAGTCCGGCCAGACGCTATCTATAGGAACCCGCCGGCAGACAAGACTAACTTCTATCCATTTATCTCGATTCCGGTCCTGCAAAGCTTTTTCATGTTTGATGTGCTCTTTCACCAAAACACCCTCGGCTGGCGCGACAACCTCACATATACGATTAAGTCTCACACGCTGAAGGTAGGCGCCTACATCGAAAACATCCGCGAAAATGACGAGAACGCGACAGACGCGGAACAAACCGACGTCTTCGCCAGCGTTCTGGATTTCATTCAGGATTATCCATACTATGAAGTCGGTTCGGGAGTTAATTTGAACACCGGGAAACAACTCCCCCTAGGTCAGTATTATCGTCAGCCGTATTACTCGGCATATGTGCAGGATGACTGGAAGGCGACGCGCAACCTGACGATCAACGCGGGCCTTCGTTACGATTCACAAGGGGACATAGTGTCTCAACAGAATCCCCCTTTTGGCGTATTTACTCTTGGCTCCGGTTCTTCGAGGGAAGGGCAAATCGCCAACGGTTCTGTCGGGGCCTCGAAGTGTGGCGATAACGTGATATGTCACAACGTGTGGTATATCAGCCCACGAGTGGGTTTCTCCTGGGATGTCTTCGGCAACGGACACACCGCGGTCCGTGGAGGCGTTGGCATGTTTTCCGATCGAATGCCATACCGCAACATTACCTTTCTCACCGGGGGAAACCCCCCGGCCTTTGTTCCGTCGCTCAGCATTTTTTCGGGCCAGACACCAGTCTTCCAGACATGCATTCCTGAGGGATCTGGGGGATTCAATATCATCTGTCCGACTCAGATTCCACCCAATATTCAGTATGACTCACATGGAGGAATCGTCGGTGAACGCGCGACCATTGGAGGATTTTCTCCCGACAGCAAGATGGGCCAAATTGACAACTGGACTTTCAGCATGCAACAGCAGCTTTTCAATACTCTGGTTTTGGAGGTCAACTACTCCGGTATGGCGTCGCACCATTTGCCAGTGTTTACCGACGTAAACCGCTTCAGCGGCGACATGATCGTCAATAAGGGAAATCTCACACGCCTCAATCCAAGTTTTGGAGCCACTACGTATCAATCGACGGACGGGAATGCCGCTGGAAACTACGGCTCATTAATGGTGACCAAGCAGATTTCTGACGGATGGTTAGTGCGTGGGGTCTACACCTACGGCAAGGTGCTGGACGTATTCAGTACTGCTGGAACGCTACAAGGCGCGTGCTCCTGTGAAACTTCAAATATCATCGACGCGAACAACCTTAAGGCGCAGCATGGGAGGGCTGACTTTGACGTCCGGCAACAGTTCTCAATTTCAGGTGTATGGACGTTGCCAAATCCTTGGGCAAGTGGCTGGAAGCGGGATACCATCGGCGGATGGCGCGTAGGCGGTGATTCGATTCTTTCGTCCGGCCTTCCCTTTACTGTCAATACCACGGCTCCATTCCATGCCGTGTACGACAGCGGTGGCAATGTCGTTGGTAATACTGGAGGTGACTATAACGCCGACGGGAATAACTACGATGTCCCTAACACGCCCTCGTTCGGGAGGCATTTGAGTGGCCAACCAAGGAGCAAGTTCCTGACCGGCTTGTTCCCTGCATCCGCATTCCCAGCTCCTTCGCTTGGCACGCAGGGAAATCTGGGAAGAAATACTTACGATCAACAGGGCTATGCCAACGTTAATCTTAACGCTGAAAAACTCTGGTATGCGCCGTGGTTTAACAGAGAAAAGCTCAACATCGAGTTTCGGACAGAAATGGTCAATGCGTTCAATCGCCCCAACATGACAAATGTCGATGGAGATCTAGTAGACGGAACATTCGGAAAAGCAACCGGCCAGGCGGCGACGCGCCAGATTCAGTTTCATGCGCGCGTTCAGTTCTGAACTGAATTCATAGGCAACGGAGTTCACAGTTGTGAACTCCGCTGTCGGAAGCGATCAACTCCCTACTGGAAATCCGAAAGGTGACTCTCAATGAGGATATTTCTCTCAACGGCTGCTCTCCTGTTTGCGTCGTCTGCGTTCGCGGCGCAAGGCTTGACCGGCCTTTGGACCATTCATACCAATATGAACGGAAGCGAAGCCAACTACGTATGCAAGCTGGTCCTGGCCGACAACAAGATCACCGGAACCTGCAATTTTGCTGACAAGGATCGCCAGGTCACCGGCGCCGTCGATGGAAACCAGGTCACTTTCCAATTTCCTGCGCCGGTCCCAGGCTATGCGTTTACCAACGTTTTCACGGGAACCGTGGATGACTCGGGCAAGATCGCCGGAACCTTCCTACTTCCTCCCATCGGCCTCCTCAAAGGCATCTTCACCGCTGTCCCTGGAATGCATTTGCCACCTGAAGGCGCGTCCACCGGCTTTATAACGTTTCCGGCGCGCGATCCGCATACGCCAGGGTATGTGGCAGCGAAGGATCTGCCGGACGGTGCCGTCCCGCCCGCGAATGCCGACGGGAACTTCGTTCTTGGGCCCACCCACACGCCAGCGCCCGAGGCTATGGCGCAGCCCGGCGTACCGCACGGCAAAGTGATTTCATTTGAGATGAATTCGTCCGATAGCAAGATCTATCCCGGCATTGCCCGCGATCCGGGGCCGATCGGCACGCCCGATCCGATGGATCCTGCGAAGATGATTGTCACGACGAGTCATCCCGCCCCTTACACGCGGCAAGTGTCCGTCTACGTGCCGAGCCAATACAAGCCGGGAACCGAAGCGCCTTTCATTGTGGCCGCGGACGGACTCGGCTTCGTTCAAATTCCCGTTCTCGACAACCTCATTGCGCAACATCGCATTCCGGTAATGATTGCGATTGGGATTACCAGCGGTGGAGGCGACGCGCAGGGGAGCGAACGGGGGCTGGAATACAACACGATGTCGGGGCTCTATGCAGAGTTTGTCGAGAAGGAAGTGCTGCCGCGCGTGGAGGCGGAAGCGCATGTGAAGCTGACGCACGACCCCGATGGTCGCGCGACGACGGGTGGGAGCTCGGGCGGGGGGTGCGCTATGACCATGGCCTGGTATCACCCAGACCTTTATCACCGGGTGCTGACCTACTCGGGAACATTTGAGAATCAGCAATGGCCGTACAACCCCGAGACTCCGCACGGAGCCTGGGAGTTGCACGAACACCTGATTCCAGACTCGCCGAAAAAGCCGCTTCGGATCTGGATGGAAGTGGGTGAAAGCGATGTGCTGAACCCTAACGTGATGCGCGACAACATGCACGACTCGGTAGTTGGCCACGAGCGGACGGCAATCGTGCTCGCCAAGAAGGGATATCACTATCAATTTGTGTTCGCACGGAAAGCGGGACATGTCGACGGGGGCGTGATCGGACAAACGGAGCCGGAAGCGCTCGAATACGTCTGGCAGGGTTATCCGATCGGCAAAGAGTAATTCACATCCTAGACCGGAAATCCAAAGGGTAGCTCACAATGAAGAGACTTCTCGCAACTATTGCTCTCCTGTTTGCGTTGTCCGCGTTGACAGCGCAGGACCTGACGGGCCTGTGGACGATTAGTAGCAACATGGGCGGAAACGAAAGCTACCAGGAATGCAAGTTCGTCGTGACCGGCAACAAGATCACCGGGACGTGTAATTTCCAAGACAAAGATCTACGGGTCACCGGCACTGTCGATGGAAAGAAGGTCACTTGGCAATATGAAAATGAGATGTATGGCGCTACCTTGACCTTCAAATACTCGGGAAAGGTAGACGACTCGGGCAAGATTGCCGGAATCTTTCTACTTGGGCCCTTCAACGTCGACGCCCTCTTCACTGCTACCCGAGGCCCAGCGCCTCGGGGAACTCATAGTGCGTTCATGGCGACGGGAGGGCCTCCGACGCGCGATCCGCATACGCCAGGGTATGTGGCAGCGAACAATTTGCCGGACGGCGCCCTCCCGCCCGCGAATGCCGACGGGAACTTCGTCCTTGGGCCGACACACGCGCCAGCGCCCGAGGTTACTGCGCAACCCGGCATACCGCAAGGCAAAGTGTTCGAATTCGACATGAACTCGACCGATAGCAAGATCTATCCCGGCGTTGCCCGCGATCCGGGAACCTTTGGCACGCCCGATCCGAACGACCCTGCGAAGCTGATTGTCACAACGAGTCATCCCCGGCCGTACACGCGGCACGTGGCCGTCTACGTGCCGAGTCAATACAAGCCGGGAACCGCGGCTCCTTTCATTGCGGGCGAGGACGTTACCGACCCGGCTCTCTATCACGCCCTGGACAATCTGATTGCGCAGCATCGCGTTCCGTCAATGGTTGCGATTGGGATTGGCCCCGGCGGGGGCGACGCGCAGGGGAGCGAACGGGGGCTGGAGTTGAATACGATGTCCGGACTCTATGCCGAGTTCATTGAGAAGGAAGTGCTGCCGCGCGTGGAGGCGGAAGCGCATGTGAAACTGACGCACGACCCTAACGGCCGCATGTCGATGGGCGCGAGTTCGGGCGGGGGGGCCGCTATGGGCATGGCCTGGTATCGCCCGGACCTTTATCGCCGGGTGATGAGCTATTCGGGAACATTTGAGAATCAGCAGTGGCCGTATAACCCGGAGACTCCGCATGGCGCCTGGGAGTTTCACGAACACCTGATTCCTAACTCACCGGTAAAGCCGATTCGCATCTGGTTAGAAATAGGTGACAGGGATTCGTTCAACCCAAACGTGATGCGCGACAACATGCACGACTCGGTAGTGGCGAACGAGCGGATGGCAGCGGTGCTGGCCGACAAGGTATATCACTATCAGTTTGTGTTCGCACGCAATGCAGGACATGCCGACGGCGAGGTGAAGAAGCAGACGCTGCCAGAGGCGCTCGAATACCTGTGGCAGGGTTATCCGATCGATCAGAAATAATTCCCAAACACGAAAGGTGACTCACTATGAAGATACGTCTCGCGATATCTGCTCTTTTGTCGGCGTCGTCTGCATTGGTGGCGCAAGACCTTACCGGCCCTTGGACCATTTATACCAATTTGCAGGGAGCCGATATTTCCCAGGAATGCAACTTTGTCATGACCGGCAATCAGATCACGGGGACGTGTGGCAATATGTTCCAAGGCAATACTATCCCGGTAACCGGCAAAGTCGAAGGAAAGATGGTTACTTGGAAGTATGATGGGGATTTCAACCATAACTTTAAATTTAGTAACACTTACTCGGGAATCCTGGACCACTCGGGCAAGATTGTCGGAACCGTTCTATTTGCGCCTCCCATGTTGGACGGCCTCTTCACCGCTGTCCCAGGCGCAGCGCCACCGTCAAATCATAGTTCGTCCGTAGCTTTTACAATGCCTCCGGTACGCGATCCGCATACGCCAGGGTATGTCGCAGCGACGGATTTGCCGGACGGCGCCCTCCCACCTGCGAATGCCGACGGGAACTTCGTCCTTGGGCCCACACACACGCCGGCGCCCGAGGTCACTGCGCAACCCCGCGTACCGCAGGGCAAAGTGATCGAGTTCGAGATGAAGTCGACCGAAAGCAAGATTTATCCTGGGATTATGCGCGATCCGGGGACGTTTGGCTATCCCGATCCGACCGACCCTGGGAAGCTGATTGTCACAACAAGCCATCCCGCTCCTTACACGCGGCAAGTGGCCGTCTACGTGCCGAGCCAATACAGGCCGGGAACCGAAGCGCCTTTCATTGCGGGCGAGGACATCGCCGGCGACGAGCCTCTGATTCACGCTCTCGACAATCTGATTGCGCGGCATCGCGTTCCGGTGATGATTGCGATTATGATTGGCCCCGGCGGGGGCGACGCGATGGGGAGCGAGCGGGGGCTGGAGATGGACACGATGTCCGGAACTTATGCCGAGTTTGTCGAGACGGAAGTGCTGCCGCGCGTGGAGGCAGAAGCACATGTGAAGCTGACGCACGACCCCGACGGCCGCGCGTCGATGGGCGCCAGCGCGGGCGGGACGTGTGCGCTGAAAATGGCCTGGTATCATCCGGAGCTGTACCATAGGGTGCTGGCGATCTCAGGACAATTTATAAATCAGCAGTGGCCATATAACCCCGAGACTCCGCATGGCGGCTGGGAGTTCCCCGAACATCTGATTGCGGATTCACCGGCGAAGCCGATTCGGATCTGGATGGACATTGGTGCCTCCGATGCGTACAACCCGAACGTGATGCGCGACAACATGCACGACTCGGTGCTGGCCAGCGAGCTGGTGGCAGCGGCGCTAGGCAACAAGGGATATCACTATCAGTTTGTGTTCGCAAAGCATGCGGGACATGTCGACGGGGCGGTGAAGCAGGAGACGCTGCCGGAGGCGCTCGAATATCTGTGGCAGGGTTATCCGATCGCCAAGGAGTAATTCCCGGGCGTTCGAGGCCGACCCGTACTTCTGGGATGGCCTCGGACTACAAGGCCCTAGGCAAGCGATATCAATTAACCGGAGCAGCTCATGACTGTGTTGGAAACTTCGGTTGCCTCTGTTCTACAGCCCCTTCCGGAGAGCACCCCTATTGCGCGCTGTCAGCGAAACCGGCCCAATATTTCCCCGCACTATTGCGGCGTTCATTGGTGAATCGCTCATGAGATATGTGCGCGGACTACGTTGGTACATTCTTGGACTGATCTTTACAGTTACCTGCATAAACCTGGTTGACCGTTGCAGTGTTGGGCTTCTTTTCACGCAGTTCGGCGTGGAACTTGGCATGACCAAGCAGCAATACAGTCTGGCCTGCGCCATCCTGTTGTTTGCTTATACCGTAAGCCAAAGTGTATTTGGTTACATCTTTGATCGGTTTGGTTTACGCGTTGGATATTCCATCGCAATCACTCTTTGGTGTGTTGCGGCGATGGCGCATTCGCTCATTGCTGGTATAGGAGGTTTTCTTTTATGTTCATTTCTTCTGGGATTCGGCGAGGCGGGCAACTGGCCAGGCGCAGCCAAAGTGATTGCTGAGTGGTTTCCTGTACGGGAACGTGCGTTCGGAATGGCAGTATTTAACGCAGGCTCGTCAATTGGCGGAGTCCTTGGACCTCTGATCGTTGCTGGGTGGTTGGGGCCGATACTTGGATGGAGACTTACATTCCTCGTCATTGGATCACTTGGATTTGTGTGGCTGTTCGTTTGGTTGAAAGCTTATCATCCTGTTCAAATTCATCCGAATCTCTCTCCTTCTGAAACGAGGTATATAGTCGGCGATTCGGTTGTCGTGAACAGCGGCAGGATCGCGCCCTCATTCAGAACGCTCCTGTTATTTCGTAAGACCTGGGCCATACTATTTGCGCGCTTCCTCGTTGATCCGATTTGGTGGTTTTACATGTTGTGGCTGCCGCTATACCTTAGGGATGTTCATGGACTCAATCTGCAACAGATTGGCTTTATGCAGTGGGTGCCGTACTTCTGTGCCGCGGTAGGCAGTCTCACGGGCGGTTGGTTATCCGGCCACCTTATAAAGTCAGGGCAAACTGTAAACGCTGCCCGTAAGACCGTAATTGGGGTAGGGGCCTGCCTTATGCCAGTTGGGATACTTGCAGCTCACATATCAAATGCTACAGCTGCTGTGGTGCTGATCTCAATCGTTCTATTTGGGTTCCAAATGTGGATTTCAAATGTACAGACCTTGCCGAGCGACTGCTTTCCTGAAGTGGCTGTTGGTTCTGTAGCGGGTCTCGGAGGAAGTGCTGCAGGCATCAGCAGCCTTCTGTTCAATGTTGGCGCCGGCTGGATGGTGACGCACTACGGTTATGAATTGATCTTAACCATGTCTGGACTACTTGCTCCTGTCGGCGGGGCTATATTGTTGATGCTCATTGGCCGAATAGAGCAAGTAACTGTCTCGGCAAAGGCACAAATGTAGCAGGAAGGCGGGAAAACAAAGTGTATGATTGCTTCCTCATAACACACTGTATCTACGTGCTGGATGCGATAAGGCGCAACCTCAGGTATTACAAGACCATAAATGTCGGACTCATTCATGCGGAGCATGATGATGATCAATAATCCACTGATACTGGCTCTACCACCTAACCGTGTGCGCCGCAATTATCAAGGCGGGCTGAATCTTGACCGAATTGCTGGGAAGACGAATACGTCTGATGGAGATCGCCCGGAAGATTGGCTCTGCTCGTTAACTGCAGCAATTAATCCAGGAATGACCTACGAAGCTAATGAGGGGCAGTCGGGCGTATTTATCAATGGGCGCCTGATGTTGTTGCGGGAACTCATTGAGCGAGATCCAGTGCATTATCTAGGGAAGAGACATAGTGAGAAATATGGGGTGCAAATGGGTTTTTTAGCGAAGTTACTAGACTCTTCAATGCGATTGCACATGCAGGCGCACCCCACCCGCGAATATGCGAATAAGGAACTGAGGAAGCCGTGGGGAAAAGTTGAGTGTTATTTAATTTTGTCGGTACGTCCAGGCATCGAGCCATATATATACCTGGGATTTCAAAAGCCTCCGACCGTTCAAGAATGGCACCGTATCGTCACAGATCAAGACATGCCTGCAATGTTGGCATGCTTTGAAAAGGTTCCAGTACAGCCAGGAGAGGCATGGTATGTGCCAGGCGGGTACCCGCATGCACTTGGGGAAGGCCTTACTCTGCTTGAGGTAATGGAGCCTTCTGATCTTGTAGTACGCTGCGAATTTGAGAGGAATGGCATCATCGTTCCACCGAGTGCGAGGTTCATGGGACTCGATCCTTCAGAAGCTCTTCAAATTTTCAATTATTCTCAGAACTCGGTAAAGGATATACAAAGGCAATTTCGAATTCCGGCCGAAACTCTGACTGTAAGTGGCGAGCTAACAGAGTTTGTACGAATTGGCCCAGAGCAGATTGATTGCTTTGAAGTTCGCGAAATCTGGGTTGGAAGACGGAGTGAATACTTCCTGGGAGAACGATTTGCTGTCGCAATCGTAGTGGAAGGAGAAGGAGAGATAAACTGTGGTCAAGATAATCTACTAGTGCGTAAGGGTTCATGCTGCTTCCTGACGGCTACGTCAAATAGAGTGCAGTTTGGGCCTAGAGGTTCAGAACGGCTTAAGATCCTTCTCTGCCTTCCGGGGAGGAATGATGACTATGAGGTGCCGCAGGCATATTCGGGAACGCGCGATTAAGTTTGGCGGATTCAACCACGGTGTACCACTGGGGCACCCGGCGATGTTTGAGCCAGTGAAGAAAAGGCACCGGAACCATAAGAGCATATGGCACGAGGAACTACTGCGTTAGATCAAAGTCGCTGGGGCCGACAGTAAGTCGAGCGATCAGGCCTGTCTGGATGCGGGGGTGATGCCGGTCAGGCATGATAGCGGTTGCACCAGTAATCGATAGGAATCGAACAAATGTTGATTGTTCTGATGGGTGTGAGTGGTTCGGGGAAGAGCACAATAGGCTCAAAGCTGGCAGCGCAGCTGGGCGCGGAGTTCATCGATGCCGACGATTATCACTCGGCCGAGAATAGAACGAAGATGGCTGCGGGACTTCCGCTGAACGATGAGGACAGGCGTCCGTGGCTGCGGACGCTCGCGGGCGTTCTTGCGAACTGGCATGTTCAGCAGGTAAGCGGGGTGCTCGCTTGCTCCTCGTTGAAGCTCGCGTACCGGGAGATTCTCGGAGTTGGGCCGCATGCTGGCAAACTGACGTTTGTGCTGTTGGAAGGGAGCAAAGAGCTCATCGCCTCGCGACTCGCGGCGCGTGAGCATCAATTCATGAATGCGCAATTGCTAGAGAGCCAGTTCGAAGCACTTGAAGTGCCGGATTCCGCCCTGCGTATCGTGAACGACCGTGCGCCTGACGAAATCGTCGATGCTCTGCTCGCGCGTTTTCGTTGACACGAGGCTAGCTGGATGCAGCACCAAAGTCGAGAACCTAGTGGACCTGTAAGTCGTGCGCGTCGAGTTCCCGAGGAGGAGATTGTCGTGACGCTGTCACGACAATTGAGCTGGTCCCACTTCCGCGCTTTTGCCACTCAGTCAGAGTTCCAAGGTGAATTTTACGCGGAGATGTGCCGCATCGAGGGCCGGAGCGCGCGCAGGTCCGCCTCCTACGACCGTTTAGGCCAGCGTAGTAGGGTCGACGGTCGAAAAAGCTGATCGATATTGCAACTCCGAGCTTTGTCTAATGCGGAGCAGACGTTCCTTGAGCAGGGCCAATTCGCAACGCGAACACAATGAAGAGTTTTCCGACGGCATGACAAACTGCACGCCGGGTTGACTCACATCACGAGGAATTCGCTTTTGAAAAGCGGATCTTATGCTGACGGGAACAATACGGGAACATCGTTGATTCAGTATTTTCAAACGTTTACAAGGAAGGAACAAAGATGGCCTTGGAGAATTACTGCGGCGCTCTTCGCTAAGTCATTGATTCTAAATGGTGGCCAGGGACGGGATTGAACCGCCGACGCCGGCCTTTTCAGGGCCGCGCTCTACCACTGAGCTACCTGGCCTCAGTGAAGACACGTTGATTGCAATTTCCTGCGCGGAATCCGGTCACGCCGGCGGGTAGGAAGTCCCTCGAACAGTGCGCTGCAACAACCTTTTGAGTATATCAACTGTCTTGCCTTCAGCCAAACTAACTGACCGACTCCAATCAACTCCAATCAACTCCAATCACACTCCAATCACACTCCAATCCCCGCAGCATCACTGCGGTCCATGACCCTCCGGAATTGTTACCCGGCCCCCTACGCACCTGCCCTACACTGGAAGACAATCATGCGAATCCCTCGTCAAGTGTTCGTCGGCCGCGTTGTGTTTGCAATATTCACTTCACTGGCTGTTGAATGCGCGTTTGCGCAACCCGCTCCGGCTCCCGCCAGGAGGCCAGCCGCCCGCGCCGGTTCTGACACTCGAGCGGCTCGCGCTTATGATGCTGCTGCCCACGCCGGCTCCCCGTCTCTTTACGCCTTCCTGCGCGAATTCCCCAAGGGCGCCGATCTTCACGTTCACCTCTCCGGCGCCGTCTACGCTGAGACTTTCATCCGCGACGCCGGTGAAGACGGCCTTTGCGTCGATCCGACGGCCCTCCGCTTTGTTCAACCCCCATGCACAGGAGCGTTGGTCTCGGCCACCCGGCTGTCCGGCGCCCTTAACGGCGCCGACCAGGACCTCTACGACCGCCTGGTCAATTCCTTTTCCATGCGCAGCTTTGTTCCCACCACCGGCTTCAGCGGTCACGACCAGTTCTTCGCGACATTCGGCAAATTCGGCGGGCTCGACAAAAAGCACACCGCGGAATGGGTTGACGAAACGGCCGCCCTCGCCGCATCGCAGAACCAGCAATACCTCGAACTCATGCAAACGCCGCCATTCGCCCACGCTGTCGTCCTCACGAAAGAAATTGGCTGGCCCACACCTCCCGCATCCGCCGACTTTGCGACCATGCGCCAAGCCCTGTTCGATCGAGGTCTTCGCGATGAAATCCAGGCCGACATGGAAGATTTGCGCAACGTTGAAACGCGCCGGAATGAAATCGAGCATTGTGGCACCTCGCAAGCCCAGCCTGCCTGCGCGGTCGAAATCCGCTACATCTACCAGATCCTGCGGGCCAACGCGCCCGAAGTTGTCTTTGCGCAGACCCTCCTCGGCTTTGAAACCATCGCGCAATCCATGGAAAAAGGCGAACCCGGTTTCGTCGGCATCAACTTCGTCCAGCCGGAAGACGGCTACGTCTCCATGCACGATTACACCCTGCAAATGAAGATGGTCGACTACCTGCACTCCATCTACCCCAAGGTCCACATCAGCCTTCACGCAGGCGAGTTGGCACCGGCCCTCGTTCCACCCGACGGCCTTCGCTTCCACCTTCGCCAAGCGGTCGAACTCGGCCACGCAGAGCGCATCGGCCACGGCGTTGACGTTGCCTACGAGAGCGACGACCAAGGCCTTCTCAAAGAGCTGGCCGACAGGCACATCATGATCGAAATCAACCTAAGCTCCAACGAGGGCATCCTCGGCGTCAAGGGCGCCGATCATCCTTTTCCTGTCTATCGCGCTGCCCACGTTCCCGTCGCGCTCTCAACCGACGATGAGGGAGTGAGCCGCATCGACATCACCCACGAGTACGTGCGAGCCGCTCTCGACTACGGCCTCACTTACCAGGACCTGAAGCAACTGGCTCGCACCGGCATGGAGCACAACTTCCTCCCCGGCAAAAGCCTGTGGGCCGAGCCTGACGTCTTCACGAATTTCGCTGCACCGTGCCGTGGCGAAGCCTTCGGCGCCGAAAAGCCATCGCCTCCCTGCAGCAAATTTCTCTCCGCCAGCGAAAAGGGCTCCGCACAATACGAATTGGAGCGCAGATTCCGCGTGTTCGAAGCGAAGTTCTAACTGGATTCGACTCCAGATCGGCCTTACACTTTGGCGCATGGATAACGAGCGCATTCGCACCATTTGCATGAGCTTGCCACATGTTGCGGAGACCATGAACTGGGGCCATCACCTCGTTTACTGGGCTGGCGATCGCGACATCGGGGGCAAAATGTTCGCCATGACCGACCTCGATGGCACCGGGTTCGGCGTTCTCTGGTTCCATTGCGGCCCAGAGCGCTTCCACGAGCTCCTCGAAATCGAAGGCATCTCCGCATCGCCCTATCTGGCCAAGGCGCATTGGGTCACCGTGGAGCGCTGGGATGCCTTGCGTTCGAAACAGGTTGAGGACGAACTCAAACGCGCTCACGCTCTCATCTTCGAAAGGCTCCCCAAGCGAACCAAAACCGTGCTCGCCATGCCTGAGAAGGAACGCAACAAGATCATCCGGGAACGGAAGAAGGCCAAAAAGGAAGCTTCTAGCCGCTAACTTCCAGCTACTGGTACTGTGATTCCAAGATAACATATCAATAGACTGGACGACCGAGAGGGTTTCCAGCTTATATTTCCAGCGGAAGACCACTGGAGCCTGATTGACCTCCTGGAGGTATAGATCGATCCGCGCCTTCAACTCGTGGGCCGAGGCAACTCGGATTCCGCGTAGACGGGACTTGGCCATTTTGGCGAAGAACGATTCGATCAGTTTGAGCCAGGAGCCGTGCTTGGGTGTGAATGTGAATTCAAAACGGTTCGGTAGCGTGGCCAGGAAACTGCCTGTTTGCCGGGAAATGTGCGCGGAGTGGTTGTCGAGCACGATGCGGATGCGTGCGCCCGCCGGGTAATGCGCGTCGGCCAGTTTCAGAAACGCAATGAATTCGGTGCTGCGGTGCCGTGTGCGCACCAGTCTGTTGGTGGCGGCGAAAAATGGGGCCATTTTGGCGGGTGAGAAGGGGCCAGTAGTGCGGTTACGCGATGAACCCGGACTGGTGCCTGAACTGTGGTTGGTTGCCCTGCGGCAACCGACCACGAT
>Ga0210394_10005066_pt1 | contig 14942 bp, 14 predicted proteins | sample IncBWC12MmetaG_FD_160121 | JGI IMG/M metagenome (GOLD analysis project Ga0210394, IMG submission 160121) | Forest soil microbial communities from Barre Woods Harvard Forest LTER site, Petersham, Massachusetts, United States - Inc-BW-C-12-M | ecosystem: Environmental > Terrestrial > Soil >... | reverse complement strand
CGCTCGCTGATTCGCCGTAGCGGCCGAGAATCACGCGCGCCGGACCCTGTGACTGGAACTCCTTGCGTTCCAGGTACCGGGCTTCGGCTTCGATGCTCTCCATCTCGGGCGGCAGCGCGATCCACACCTGGTAGCCCTGGGCGCGCTCGGCGCCTACCGCGCCGCCGGTATGCCATACCCCGCCGGCCGCACGCATCCATTCAACGCCGCCGGCATCGATGATGCCGTGCGTTCCGGACGTCTCCTCGTACGAGATCTGTCCCTTGAGAAGAAGGGTAAGGGTTGCGATACCGGAATGCGGATGAAAGCCAATCGCCGGCGAGCGTCCGGGATTGATGTCGAAGTGGTCCAGAAAGACGAACGGCTTGATGAGCTCACCCACGTGTGACGGGCTCACGAGCCGCGTGATCGGGCCCTGCGGATGCCCACGCGTGCGATAGCTGACGCGCCGGGCAAGCGCGGCCGTTGTTGTCCTGGAGGCGGTCATCTCAGCGGCCCGCGCGGGCATCCAGACTGACGGCGCCGGCACCGAAGTGCACGATCTGCAGCAGTCCGCCCGCGATCATCAGGTTCTTGAGGAAGTGGATCATCATGTTCTGATCGGCGAAATTGCGGTGAAAGAACAGTGCCGTCACCAGGCACCAGATCACCAGACCCACCGCGACGGGACGCACGCGGTATCCGATCAGTAACAATAATCCCAGGCCGATCTCGACGACCACCGCGACCGCAAAGCCGAGCGGGGCGAATGGCAAACCGGCGCCGGAAATAACTGCCGTAATGTACGTATAGGCGGGCAGCTTGCTGAGGCCGCTCAGGAGGAATATTCCGCCGATGAGCAGCCGGCCCACGAGGGGCAAAAAGCGCGTGCCGGAGTTCTCGCGGTCGGCGTTTATGGTGCCCGTAGCCAGGGCGGTAGCGTTCATGAAATGTCTCCCAGGTTGATAGTGCGAATCAGGCGGCGCGCAGTGCGCCGATGGCCTGCAATGCGCGTTGCATGGACCCTGCCCGCTGCTCCGGACCGAGTAGCAGCCCTTCCGCGACGATGAGTTCCGGATCGGTCACGCCGATGAAGCCGAACACGCCGCGCAGATAAGTCTCAAGGTGTTCCAGCACCGCAGCCGGCGCGCCCGGGCCGTAAAGTCCACCGCGCGAAATCGCAATGACCACGCGCTTGTTGCCAGCCAGCCCTTCCGCGCCGCTGGCGCCATAGCGAAAGGTCTTGCCGGCCACGAGGATGCGGTCGATCCATGCCTTGAGCTGGCTCGGAATCGTGAAGTTGTACATCGGCGCGCCGATCACCACGATGTCGGATTCGAGGAATACCTCCAGCGCGGCCTGGCTGGCAGCCAGGTCCTGCTGCAGGGCGGGTGACTCCGGTGTCGCGCCTTGCGCTGCGGCCAGATGCTCGCCCGACAGGTGCGGCAAGGGTTCGGCGGCAAGATCCCGATAGGTGATCTTAATGTCAGGCACGGCCTTGCGCAGACGCTCGACCACGGCCGCTGACAGCTTGCGGCTGGCAGAGTTTGCGCCCTGAATGCTGGCGTCGATGTGCAGTAATCTCATAGTCAGTATCCTTTTCTTGATAGCGTCGAATGGTCAGCCACCGGTTCGGCCGATGGTCCGCGCGAAGCGAACGTCGGGTCGGCTAAGTCGCGCGCGAACCGTCGGCCCAAAGAGGTCGGGAGCTGGCCGGCGCAGGAATTCAGGGATGTAGCTTGGCTCTTCTGGCCTCGCAGGTTCGCCGCGCAATTCCCGCTCCAGTTGCTGGACGCGCGCTCGCGCGCGGCGCAACTGCCTGAGCTTTCGCGTCTTGCCAATCAGCTGTTCCAGTTCGGCGTCACTCATGGCAAACCCTCGCTTTCCCGGCCGGAGTTATTGGCAGCCAGCGACCGATCGCGATTGAACGACGGGTCGATCTGGATCTGGTCGGCTCTGGCGACACCGAACAGTCCCGAATTGAGGTGGAATGTGACCGTGGCAAAGTCCTGGCCGTGGTTCGGGAGCCGCAGGCCGCCGTTGGACCAGTGACGCATGGTGACCTCGCCGATCACGCGGTTGCCGGGCAGGCGAAAGCGCAATCCCAGCTGCGAGGCAAAGTCCCAGCGGGTGACACTCAGATCGTCCGATTCGGTTTTTGCCGCCAGCCCGAAGCCGAAGAATCCCTTGACCGGACCTTGATCAAATAGCTGCCAGCGGCGTGAGAGCGAGGCTCCCCAATACGGATTGGCCATCCGCCGCTCCTCCTTGTGCGTTCCGGGTAGCGGCAGCAGCTGGTCGGTCGTAAAGCGAAACACTCCGAACTCGTAGCGGTCCTCGCTCCACGTCACCGTCACCGGCAGGACAAGGCTGCCCGTCGTGCCCCAGTAGTGGTATGTCCCGCCCAGTCCGATCTGCACTTCGCAGCTTTCGCACAGCGATTGCGCGTCTGCCGACCGTGGCGCGTAGCCTGCCCACACAAGCAGCGCCAGAAGGCCAAGCTTGATGAAGGTCGCTCGCTTGAAATTCCTCGCATCCATGGGAGCGAGGCTAGAAGGGTCAGCGCGCGCGCGGAAGCCTCTATCTTTGGATGGAAGCTATCGTCAGGAACGATGTTGGTTTGGTGTTGCGCGTGCGACGCGCGCGTGCGCAGGCCGTGCGCCGGATGCGGCGCAACTAACTACGCGGGGAAGTCTTACATGACAATCAACATGTCACGAACGGCGCTCACGCCTGGTGCCATCCACGCCGCCTCTTCGGCTCGCTCGCGGGCATGCCAGGACCCCACGGCGCCCTCGAGTGTCACCAGACCATCCACGACCTTCACGCGTATCAGGCGGGCGTCGAGATCGGAGCTGCGTTTGAGCGCCCGTTCGATAGCCGCCTTCAGGTCTGTCGTTTGCGGATGCGCGCGCAGCGTGATTTCGTTTGATACCCCGGCGACTCCCGCCAGGTTCCTGACTATGGTTTCGGCGGCGGTTCGCTGGAAATGCCAGTCGAGTTCACCCGTAAGCGTGAGCCATCGGCTGTGGACGTCCACCTGCACCTGACCACTGGGGACGAGCGCCGCCCAGGAAATCGAGGCGCGCGCCCGCGCAGCGATCTCCTCATCCGCACCGGAGAGTCCATCGGCGAGCTTCACTTCCAGGCTATCAACGACGGCAGCACGGACGCCGACGACCCGCTTTACTGCCTGCTCGGCCGCAACTTTCTGAGCGTAGGTCGTAACGTAGCCGGATAAGTGGACGGTGCCCTGAGCGGCGGTGACGGTGATCTGGGCGGCGGGGATGTGAGGCTGCCAGCTGAGTTCATCGACTACATCCTGCCGCAGTTTCGAATCATCCATTGTCATTGCTCCTGCATCGCATAGGCGCTGGGCGTGAAGACTGTAGTGCTCTGCGGCGCGCTGATCGCAGCAACAGAGCGGGGCGCTTGCGATCGCAGCCGCAGCGCGTCCTCCTGCTTGAGGTGGTCGATAAGCCAGCGACCGGCCGGCCCCGGGGGGCTGTCGGTCCGGTAGATCGCCGACATGGCCACGAGGTGGCCCTCGGGCAAGATATCTTCGGCGAAGATCTGCACGAGCTCGCCGCTCGCAAGGTCCGCCTCGACCACGTGCTGCGGCATGAAGCCGAAGCCGAAGCCGGCGCGCAGGAAGGCAAGTTTGGCGCCGAGATGGGCCAGCAGCCACGTTCGCGGGGACAGCAGCCCCAATTCACGGTCGTGCTGCCGGTCGGAAGACTCGGTGTGCACGAGCTGCAGGTGCTCAGCGAACAGAGGAGTGGGGATCGGGCCGTCGTGGGTTGCCAGTGGATGCTGTGGGGAGACGACCATGGTCATTCTGACCGTCAGTAAGCGTTCGGTGGTAAGGAGCGCGGGAGCGGCGGACAGGGAGGCCACGATACCGACGGGGCTGCGCCCATCGAGCACCTGCTTGACCACGGCGCACCGTCCCTCCATGTAGAGTTTCAGCGCAGTTGCCGGGAACTTCTCCTGGAAGGCGGCCACGGCATGGGTGATCGGCGCGATCGGAAACATGACGTCGGCGACCACGCCGAGTTCCGGCTCAAGTCCGCGGGAGAGGCCCTTGGCGCGCGCCTTGAAGCGGTCCATGTCGCCGGCTACCTCGCGTGCATCAGCGAGCAGCGCGCGACCCTGATCGGTGAGCAAGGGGCGGCGGGCGCTGCGATCAAAGAGCTTCACGCCGAGTTGCCCTTCCAGGTTCGCCAGCGTCTGGCTGACCACGGACTGGGCACGCCGTAAGCGGCGGCCGGCCGCCGAAAAGCTGCCCTCGTCCACGGCCGCAATGAAGGTGCGCAGTTGATCGAGTGATACGCCGTCTAACATGGCACTGCTCCCGCGCGGCTGAAAGGGGTTGATAGGCTCATGTATACGAGTGTAAACTTACAGCCGTAGAAAGTCCACAGGTGTATACATGATGAGGAAAAAGCCACGGCCGCCCATCCCCAAGGCCGCCCGGCCGCGAAACGCGGCCGCGACGCGCGAGGCCATTCTGCAATCGGCCCTGACGGCGTTCGCGAACCGAGGCTACGACGGCGCTGGCGTGCGGGAAATCGCTCACACGGCGGGGGTGACCGCGGTACTTGTGAATAGATATTTTGGCTCGAAAGAGAGACTGTTCGCTGCCGCAGTCGAGGCCATGTTTGCGGAAAAAGGTTTATTCGGCGGGGATGCCGCGACGCTCGCGCAGCGCCTGGCGGCGCTGGTCGTGACCAAGAGCGACCAGGATGGGCACCCGAACGCTCCCTTGCTGCTGCTGCTGCGCTCCGCCCCGAATCCGCGTGCAGCGGCAATATTGCGGGACCACATCGCCCGCCATTGCGAAGAACCGTTGAAATCTCTCATGCGCGGTCCGAAGCGGGGCGAGCGAGCCGCCATCATTCTTGCGCTGATCGTGGGGCTGCAGTTCTTTCACAAGGTCATCGGCAACAAGGCGCTGGCCGAGGCCAACGGCACCAGCCTTGCCGGTGATCTGAAGTTAATGCTCGAGCGACTGATCGATGTCTCGACCTGTCACGGATCGCCGCGCGATCACTAGCACAGGCCGTGGACTGGCTTCCGGGCCTCTTTAGCGCGAGGCAAGACGCCCGATGAATGCATCGTCAGCCGGACAGGGAACCCGGCGCGTCGCGGTTGCCGGCGTCTGGACGACCGCCTCGGTGTGCTGGAAGACGGTCCAGAGCCGTCCGGCTTGTGCGCATTCGTCGGCATAGCTGAAGAGCGGCCGCATCGTCGCGGCGCGAAAGTCGAACGCATCCATGTGCGGGTAGGCAGCCGGCACCGCCGCATAGTGTAACGTCGCCCCCTGCAACTCCGCGGTCGCGGCCGTTAACTCAAGCGTTGTTCGCAGGAAGTGATTCAACCCGGCGCGAATGCTGCGGGACAGGATGCCGCGCGTCGTCAGTCGGGTCGCTCCGGGAGCGTCGCCCAGCGGGCCGTCGACGATGACGTACACCGCTGGATGATCAGCCCGCAGGAACTCGGTCGGTATGAAAAACGGTCCCGTCGCTGAGCCGTCCACGTGCGCCTCATCGCGGATCATGACCGGCGGAAACATCCCGGGCACGCTGGCGGAGGCCACCAGCACGTCGCGAAATAATATTCGTGCCTGCGGCCCACCGTGGCGGGCGATTGCACCCAGGTCCCACACCACCCGTTCTCCGCTGGCCACGTCGGTCGTGGCCACTAACAGTAAGCGGCCCTTGCCGGCCTCGCGCGCGATGGCCTGAATCATTTCATCGCTCGCATAAGCATCGACGAGCTGCTGCAGCGGCTTGCCACTATATAGGCTCGAGCCGAACAGCACGCCGGGGCCTCGGGATTGCAGCAAGTGGTCCGCAGCCCCGCTGGTGTAGACATCGCGTAGCTGCTTATCCCAGGTCGGTCCCAGAAACGCATAGGGCGCGATCAAGGCACCGGTGCTGATCCCCGTCACGACGGCAAACTCCGGGCGCGAGCCCGAGCGGGTAAGACCGACCATCGCGCCAGCGCCGAAGGCGCCAAAGGCGCCGCCACCCGACAGGGCGAGGATGTTGAGCGGTTCACCGCCGCGCACCACGCGCAACCGCTGTGCCGCGCTTGCCGAGGAGATTTGCAAGAACCGCCCGTCACTACCGAGCGTGCGAATCGTCATCGGTTGATCAAGGGGCGGTTGCCAGTCGGTAGCGGAAGGGGTGTCCCCGCTCATCACCAAACCGGCGCATCCCTGAATGGCCAAGGTGCACGCGAGACAGATGACCTGAATCGTGCGCATAAGCCGAAGGTCGCCGATCCTCATAATCAGGCACCAATGGCGTGGCCTGCAGAGGTCGTACGGAATGTGATGTCTTGCAGCATGGGCGCCTTCCTTAGATGACTGCGGCCGTTGGATGGAGGTTAGGGTCAGCGTGCGCCGCTGCCCAGCCCATATCTTTCGATGGCACACATCGCCCCGGTCGCTATCGACTGCGGCGATGGGTGGTATTCAAAGATTCGGGCTACCGCCTTGGACACCCTCGGACCTAGTCTGGTGGCGTGCATTCACTCCAACCACCGATTACCGCTCCCCGGGTGCCGCCGCGTTGGTGCATCGTGGTGGCGGATGCGGACGACGAGGCGCGACCGGCGCCTGCACCGATTCAATATCGCCGCTTCGCAGAGCCTGCGACCCCGCTGCAGAAGGCCCTGCACCGGGCACGCCGCATCGCACCTGCCAACCGCATCCTGGTTACAGCGGCCGAAGCGCACCGCTCGCACTGGCAATCGGCGCTGTGGTTCATCCCAAGCGAGCACCGCTTCGTGAGTGAGTCACCCGGCTGGTCCTCCCTCACGACTGCCGCCGCGGTGCTTGCGATAGCCGCACGTGTGCCGTCCGCGGCTGTGACCATACTGCCCGCTCGCTGTTACGTGGACGACGAGTGGACTCTCACGCTCGCACTGCATACTGCGCTATCCAACATGGCGCACGCCGCTGACGGCGTCATTACGCTCGGAATGGCAGGCGGGGCCTCCGAGGTCGACGAGGATTATCTGCTGCTTGACGCCGCCCCCGATGGCGGTCCGATGGCCCCGGTCTCCGTTACCGCACGGCGCCCTTTGGACTGGGTCGCGCGCCGCCTGGCAGATCGGGGCGCACTCGTAGCCTCCGGCATCTTCATGGGCCACGCGGACGCGCTGGCCGCGGTGCTCTACAAGTACTGGCCGAAGCCGACCCACCAGCTGCTGCGGCACCTGGCGCGCTCTTTCGCCGCGGGTGTTGAAAACCGCCTTCCGGCTGCTGTGGTGGAGGAAGCGCGGCGCGCGGCACCGCAGTCGTTCTGGAAGCATCCCCCGTGGCTGCCGCTGCGCGCCTTGCGTGTAGCGCATTGCGGCTGGAGCAGCCTTCGCTCGGAGCGCGCCATCGAGCAACTCCTCACTCCCGCTCAAGCTACTCCCCCGGGCAGGCCTCCGGCCCCAGGTTCTGCTCGATACGCAGCAGAAGCTTTTCGGGAGTTGTCCAGAAGTGCCCGTTGGCCGCGCACCCGGCGGCGTAGTCAAACAGCGCCTGCATGGCCGGAGGTTGAAAGTTGAGCGGACCCTGGAACGGATAGGTGGGTGGGATTCTGGAGAATTGCAGGTTCATGCCGTAGAGCCGCGCAAATTCCACGCTGAGCTCCAGCGTCGTACGCATCGTATGCATCAGTTCCGCAGAAAAGCTGCGCCGCAGGATCGGGAAGGTTTTCTCCGGAGTCGTCTGCGGCGTGGTGCCCAGTTGGCCATTGATGATGATGTTCAGGTTGGCGCCTTTCAGATCCTCTAGATCCTCAGTGGATAAAGTCAGCAGCGGAGCGACCTCCCAGGTAAAGAAAAACGGTACCGTCGTGCCGCCATCGACGTGCATCTCGTCATAGGAGTGTTGGGAATCACTGACGTGGATGAGCACCGGTGGCAGGAGCCCGGGGATACTTGCCGAGGCTACTAACACGTCGCGAAACAGCGTGCGCGCTGCCTCGCCGCCGTGAGACGCAATCGCCCCCATGTCCCAGATCACGGTCTCTTCTTTATCAAGGTCGGTGGTGGCGATCAGCAGCATCCGCCCCTTTGCGGACTCACGCGCGATCTCCTGGATCAGGGTATCCGTCACGTAGTGATCCACCAGTTCGACGAGCGGCTTGCCCTCATACACGCCCGGGTGGAAGAGGGCCGCGAGGCCCCGCGAACGCAGCAGATGGCCCGTCCTCGCACTCACAAAGGCTTCCTTGAGCTGCGTGTCCCACGCCGGCCCCAGGAATGCGAATGGCGCAAGCAGCGCCCCGGTGCTGACCCCGGTCACCACCGTGAATTGCGGGCGTTCGCCGCGACGGCCAAGCCCGGCCAGCGCGCCGGCACCAAAGGCACCCCCGGCGCCCCCGCCGGATAGCGCGAGAATATTGAGCGGACCGCTCCCGCGCGCGGTGTTTACGCGGTGCCGTATGTCTTCCAGGTGGGTCACGAAGAAACGGCGGTCTGAACCCAGCGAGCGCACGCTCGCGGGAAACCCCAAAGGCGCCGCAGGTCCCAGCCGGGTCGGTGCTGCAGGTTTCCGTGTCTCGGTAGAGCAGGCAGCTACCGACAACGCGGCGAGCAGACACGCGAGTCGGGCGGCTGGTGTCAAAAGGGCGCCCTTCACGGTGACAACCGTTTCGCCGTGACGAAGTGATCCGGCTCGCTCCAGGCCTGGCCAGTGGGATCGGTGGCATCGAAGCGCACCATGGTGCCGGTCAACCGGTCCTCCCGGAGGATGAAGCGCAGGTAGTGGAAGTTCACCGAGGTCCGAAGCCGCGACTGCTCGCCGAACATCCGCAGTGCCGGGACCGGCTTGGCGCCACCACCGCCGCTCACCAGGTACGTCACCCCGTCGCGACGGAAGCGTTCGTAGTTGTGCACGTGGCTGCCGACGACCACCACCTGGGCCGTCAGGGACTTCGCATGCTTTGAGAAGTAACGTGCGGCCTCGGCCTCATCCTTGGCCCGGGGGAACAGGGGATCGCGCACCGGCGGGTAGTGCAGTACCACGAGGATGAACTTCACTTCGGGGCCGGCGCCCGCGAGCTCGCCTTCAAACCAGCTGCGCTGTGGGCTCCCGGGCTTGAGCGCGGAATCCGAGTCGAGGAGCAGGGCGAGGACCTTCGGTCCAATCCGCACCGAGTACCAGCGGTACGGCTTCAGGTGCAGGGTCTGAAACGCGCTCCACCAGTTCGCAAGACACGGGTCCGGGTCTCCCGCCTGGCAGCCGCTGAATTCATGGTTGCCGAGCGCCGCGAACACGGGCAACTGGCGCTCGGCCCATTGCGCCGTCTCCTTCTTATAGGTCGCGTAGTCATCCGGGTCGCTTCCCTGGTACACCAGGTCGCCGCCGATGAGGATCGCCGCCGGGTTCTCGCTCGCGATCTTCGCGACCAGCGCGCGCCGCGCCACCGGATTGGCGACCAGGTCGCGTTCGGTGAAGCGGGTGTCGCCGTAGGCGACGAAGGTAAGGGGCGCGTTCGGGTCCGCCACCGGCACCTCGAAGCGCGGCGGTTCGTCCGGCGCCGCGGCGGCCGCTGCGGTGCCGCACAGCACAAGGCACAACGCCAGCCACGAGGCGGCGAGCCGCGTTCGTCGTTCTCTTCCCGGTTCCACGCAGGTCCTAGCCTACCCCTAGCGCAGCCGGTCCGTCCTGCGGGGCCTGAGCTTCCCTCCCCGGGTTCCATGCCTTATCGTTTCGGGCATGCGCGCGCTCACCTTCCTGGCGCTGGGTATTCTGGCGGCGGGCGTTAGCGGCTGCTCGCTGATCTCGCTCAGGAGCCCCGAGAAGCCCTTGTCCACGCGCGACCTGAACGCGCGGATCCTGACGCATGAGTACTCGGCGCGCTTCATCAGCGGTGTCGCGCAAAGGGCCGATGAGATCGCCGCCGCGAGCGATGCGGCCGACGTGCGCTTGAACGCCCTGCGCTGGAAAATCGCCGCCGCGGGAGCGAGCGCGCGCGCCGCGAGCCAGATGGCACCCATGTTGAGCCTGCTGGACAGCTGGGCGCTGGCGCAGCAGATGCGCGACTTCCTCACCAGCGGGGCCGGACAAGCGCTTTTTGGAAGTCAGCAGCCGGCCGCGGTGAGTCTCGCCGTGACGCTCGCGAGTGAGGCGCAGGACATGGCGCGCACGCTCTCCACGCCCGTTGAGTTCGCCGCCGCGCAGCGCTTCATCGATGGTTACGTCACCCAACATCCGATCACGGGGCTTGATTTCGCACGCGCCTCGGTGCTGGACCTGTGGGCGCGGGAGTCGGGCACGCAGGTGAAGCTGGTCGATACCCTGGGCACCATTCCCGAGGCGATGTCCGAGACCGGCGACCTGGTGAGGATGTACGGCGACACCGTGCCGTCGCAGTTGCTGTGGCGGGCGCAGCTTGCGGCCCAGGAGTCCGGCATCAACAGCGCCGAGCTGCAGACCGCCTTGCACGAGCTGAACGAGCGCATCGCGAAGCTATCGCAGATGGCGAACCAGGCGCCCGGGCGCTTCGCCGACATCACGCGTGAGACGCGCGAGAAGTTCGACGAGTCCTGGATGCAGCTGATTCACGCCATCGACAACACCGGCACGATGCTCTCCAGTTCCGCCAGTAGCGAGCGCGCGGAGCTGGTGAAGGCGGTCGATGCCGAGCGCGCCGCGGCGACCGCGGACGCGCAGCGGGTGGCTGGCGAGATGATCAGGAGCGCGGGCGAGGAGGCGCGGCGCCTGGTGCGCGAGGTGGTACTGCTGGCCATCGTCGTGGCGCTGGTACTCTTCGGCCTGCCCTTTGCCGCCGGTTACTATGTCGGACAGGCGCGCGCGCGGCGCCGTACCGCCTCCACCCCTGCATAGGCCATAAGCGTAATGAGTGCTGACCCTGATCTGACTCCGCGCCGGCGGCTCCCGCTCCAGATCCCGAACGTGTCCTGGCGGGACCTGGCGGTCGGGGTCTGGCCGCTTGTCATACTCACCATCATCGCCTTCTTCGTGGCGCTCAGCTTCGTAAGTCCCGCTCCGCCGCACAAGCTCACGATGGTCACAGGACCCGCCGACAGCACCTTCGAGCGTGTGGGCGAGCGCTACAAGAAGATCCTCGCCCGTGAGGGCATCACGCTGACGCTGCTGCCATCCGAAGGCTCGGTCGACAACCTCAACCGGCTCGCGGATCCCAAGTCGAAGGTCGACATCGGACTGGTGCAGGCGGGACTCACGACCAGCGACACGAGCGACCTGGTATCCCTGGGCAGCATGTTCTTCGAGCCGGTGGAGCTTTTCTACCGGGGCAGCACCGACATGCAGCGCATCTCCGAACTCACTGGTAAGGGCGTGGCGGTGGGTCCGGAGGGCAGCGGCGTGCGGGCTCTCGCGCTCGCGCTCTTGAAGGCGAACGGGATCGAGGAGACAGGAAACGTCCGGCTTTCCAACCTGGAAGGGGCGTCGGCGGTCAAGGCGCTGGTCGCTCACCAGCTGGATGCGATTTTCCTCACCGGGGACTCGGCCTCGCCCCAGGCGGTGAAGGAGCTGCTGCACACCGAGGGCGTGCGCATGTTCGCTTTCGCGCGCGCGGATGCCTACGTACGGCGCTTCCCCTACCTCAACAAGATTTCGATACCCGCCGGCGCCTTCGATTTGGGCCAGGGCCTGCCCACAAACGATATCAACATGCTGGCGCCGACGGTGGAGCTGGTGGCGCACTCGGAGCTGCACCCGGCGCTCGTCGACGTGCTGCTGGCCGCGGCCTACCAGGTACACGGCCGCGCCTCGGTCATACAGTCGGCCGGCGAGTTCCCGAACACGACCGCCTACCTCTTTCCGCTCGACCAGGAAGCCGAGCGCTACTTCAAGACCGGCAGCAAGAGCGTCGTTTACCGTTACCTGCCGTTCTGGCTCGCAAGCCTGGTCAACCGCCTGCTGGTGGTGCTGCTGCCGGTGATCGTGGTGGTGATCCCGGGGCTGCGCCTGTTGCCGCAGCTGTACCGCTGGCGCGTCAGCCGCCGCATCCACAGCCGCTACAGCGAGCTCATGTCGCTCGAGAAGGAGACGCTACGCGGCGCCATCACGCCGCAGCGGCGAGCCGAACTGCTGCAGCAGCTGGAGCACATCGAGCGGCGCGCGATCGGTGAACGCACGCCCGGCTCGCACGCCGATCAGCTCTATCTGCTGCGCGAACACATCGAATTCGTGCGCGAGAACCTGGCGCGTGAGTACGCGCCGACGGCACCCACCTGACACCTGTGGAACACCGTCTGACAAGCTGGCGTGCGCGAGCGTTGGCGAATCCCTTCGTCCGCATCGTCATGGCGTTGCTGTTCATCGCCATACCGTTCGCCCTGGTCGCCGCACCCTTCAATATGTTCGTCGCGGACAAGTCCCTGAAGCGCTTCGGAGCGTTGCTGCTCGCAGCGGTTGTCCTCGGCGCCTACTCGAGCTACGTGCGCATTATCGAGAAGCGCCCGGTTACCGAGCTGTCACGCCCGCGCCTGCTCCCCGAGCTCGGCGCCGGCGTGCTGCTGGGGGCGCTGCTCTTTAGCGCGACGGTGGGCGTGCTCACTGTACTTGGCGCCTATCGGGTCACCGGCAGCAACGGCTGGGCAGCGATGCTCGCGACCGTGCCCGTGTTCATCCTCGCCGGGGTTCTCGAAGAAGTCGTGATGCGGGGCGTTGTGTTTCGCATCCTGGAGCGCTCGCTCGGAAGTTGGATCGCGCTGGCAATCTCGGCCGCCATTTTCGGCCTGCTGCATCTGCTTAATCCCGGTGCGACCTTGCTGAACGCCGGCGCCGTCATGCTGGAGGCGGGCGTCCTGCTGGCGGCGGCCTATATGGTGACGCGCCGCCTGTGGTTCTGCATCGGCATCCATATCGCCTGGAACTTCACCGAGGGCGGCATCTTCTCTGCCACAGTCTCCGGCGGCGACACCAAGGGACTGCTGCAGTCGAAGCTGACGGGCCCGGACTGGCTGAGCGGCGGGGCATTTGGCGCGGAGGGCTCGCTCGTTGCAGTGGTGATCTGTGCTGCCGCGGGGCTGCTGCTGGTGGCCAGGGCCGTGAGCAAGGGCAGGATCGTCCAACCCTTCTGGTCGGTTAGGAGCTAGCGCCGCACCCCTGGCGCCGTTAGTTTCGCAGCACTTCAGTCAAGCCTCGCGCGCAACGACATTTTTTTGACGTCCGTCCTGGAATAGCGGATGACCGTTGGGATGACGGCGTGGAACCGTCGAGCCGCCAGGGTCGCGAAGTCGCGTTCCAATTCGCGATAGTTACTGATCAGGGCGTCGCCAAATTCGGTCACCAGCATGCCACCGCCGGCCTTACCTCCGGTACTGGCCACCGTCACGGGCTGCCGGAATGATTGTTTCAGGCTGTCCACCAGGAGCCAGGCGCGGCGGTAACTCATCCCGATGTTGCGCGCCCCTTGCGACAGTGAACCGCAATCCCGAATGGCTTCGAGCAGACGGATTTTCCCTGGCCCAACACAGGAATTCTTCGCGAAGTCGACCCTGAATCGAACTACGGGGCTGGTCATGGCACTCCCTCCTCACCACATCATAGCGAAGCTCCGGTTTTCAGTTCACCCCAGCTCGGCCGGGCTGGTCTTTACGAGGGAAACTTTGCTATATATGATGGAATATAACGATATTAATATTGGCGGTCAGCGCCAGCCTTGGGAGACGGACAACCGTGAAGCGGTCATTCCTGGTCTTGGTGGTCACAATGCGCTTTGTCTGCGGGTGCGCCCTGACGGGGCTTGCTGCAACCTTCCTGTTGAATCCTGCGGCGCGCGCCGCCGACCCGGCTGCGGCCGCTCCACCGGCACCCTGCGCGAGCGTGCAGGATTTCCTCGCCACCGATTGCCCGCTGACCTGGCACGGTGTCACTCTCTACGGCGCCTATGACATCGGCCTGGGCTGGGTGAGCCACGGCCTGCCGGAAAACGCCTACAACTATGAAGGCGAATCGCTGGTCAACCGCAACGGCAATCAGTCCCGACTCCTCGTTGCGCAGAACAACCTGTCGCAGACGGGCCTAGGCATCAAGGCCAGGGAAGAGTTTATGGACGACTGGTACGTGGTGTTCAACGCCTCGACCGGCATCAATCCCCAGTCCGGTCAACTCGCCAACATGGCGGCCACCAACACCATCAACGCCGGCCTTCCCAGGGGCAGCTATTCGTTCGTGGGCGATGGGGCACGCGCCGGTCAGACCTTCAACGACGAATTCTATGGCGGTATATCGTCCACGCTTTTCGGCACCCTGACCTTCGGCCGTCAGCGCGCGCTGGGCACCGATGCGATGCTCGCATACGATCCGGCCGCTGGCGCCTATTCCTTTTCGTTTATCGGCTATAGCGGCGTGATGGCTGGCGGCGGCGACACCCAGGACACCCGTTGGGACAACGCCGTGAAGTATCGTGTCGCCTACGGTCCTATTCATTTCGGGGCGATGTACAAGTTCACCGACGGGCAGGGCGGCTGCTACTCCGCCGCCGCTACCTGGACTGCCGCCACCTGCACGCCGGAAGAGTCACATAACGACGCCTATGGGCTCGACCTGGGCGGAACCTACAACAATTTTTCCGCCGACATCGTCTTCCAGAAAATCTACCAGGCGATCAGCGTAGTGAACCCCTTGCTCGGGCCGGCGAGCCCGTCTGGGCCATACCAGTCGACCCTCAACAGCATCAATACCAACCCCATCAACGGGGCCAACCTGATCGGAACGGCCAACACTGAATATGGCATCGTGACCGACAACACCGCCGTTATGGTCGCTGCCAAATACACCTGGGACGTGTTCAAGTTTTTTGGTGGCTACGAACACATCCGCCAGGTGAACCCGCAGAACCCGTTGGGCATCGGCGCCAGCGCCCAGGGCGGTTATCTCCTGAGCGGCGTGGAAGACAACAATCTTGATTCTCCCAAGATCGTGCAGGTCTGGTGGACTGGCGTGAGATACGCCTTCGACA